>WNFW01004661.1_pt1 | contig 22624 bp, 17 predicted proteins | sample 5400131 | NCBI WGS metagenome assembly WNFW01 (sample SAMN13153362, study PRJNA577476) | soil metagenome | isolation source: 20 cm soil or saprolite under grassland replicate 1 | place: USA:California | collected 2016-06-15 | reverse complement strand
TTTTGTATGGCGGGTCCATCGCGCCGGGTAAATTCTAAGGCCACGCGGTCACCATTCAGGATGTTTACGAAGCGATTGGCGCGCACGCCCGCGGCAGCATGAGCGACGCCCAGCTCAAATCACTGGAGGTTTCCGCTTGTCCGGGAGCCGGCGCTTGCGGAGGGCAATTCACCGCGAACACCATGGCGTTGGTTTGTGAATTCCTGGGCATCGCCCCTATGGGACTTTCGAGCGTTCCCGCAACGGATTCTGCGAAAGCGGCAGCAGGGCACCGCGCGGGCGAGTTGGTTCTCGACCTTCTTCGCACAAATGTGACGCCATCGAAGATCATCACGAAATCTGCCATCGAAAACGCCATTGCAGGCGTTGCGGCCACAGGCGGTTCCACCAATTCTGTCTTGCATTTGCTGGCGATCGCGAACGAAGCGACAATTCCTCTTTCCATCGACGATTTCGACCGCATCAGTGCGCGCGTTCCGATTCTTGCCGATCTGAAGCCGGGTGGAAAGTTCGTGGCCACCGATCTGTATGCGGCAGGCGGCACCGCGCTGGTTGCGAAGCGCCACTTGGAAGCGGGACTTCTCCGCGGCGATTGCCTCACCGTCTCCGGCCGCACGCTCGGCGAAGAAGCCAACGCCGCGAAGGAAACGCCGAAGCAAGAAGTGGTTCGCAAACTCGACGCTCCTCTCAAACCCACGGGCGGGTTGGTCATCCTGAAAGGAAATCTCGCGCCGGAAGGCTGCGTCATCAAAGTCGCCGGACACAATCTTCAGAATTTCAGCGGCCCCGCGCGCGTTTTTGACAACGAAGAAGCTGCGTTCGCGGCAGTTGAAAAGGGCGCGATCAAAGCGGGCGACGTCGTGGTCATTCGCTACGAAGGACCGAAGGGCGGCCCCGGCATGCGTGAAATGCTTGCCGTCACGGCCGCGCTGGTGGGCGAAGGGCTGGGCGATTCCGTGGCGCTCTTGACGGATGGGCGCTTCTCCGGCGCCACGCACGGATTAATGGCGGGACATGTTGCGCCCGAAGCGGTGAATGGCGGCCCGATTGCAGCCATAGCTGACGGAGACACAATCACGTTCGACATTCCCAATCGCCAGTTGAACGTGGGGCTTACGGCTGCGGAAATTCAGAAGCGCATGGCTTTGTGGAAGCCGCCGGCTCCACGATTCTCGAACGGCGTGATGGCCAAGTACGCGCTGCTGGTTTCTTCATCCTCTCTTGGCGCAGTGACATCGTTGCCCGCCTCTCTTACGGCATCGGCTCAGCCTCTACGAAATGCGAGGACCCCATGAAGTTAACCGGTGCAGAAATACTTTGCGAGACGCTCACGCGTCTTGGCGTGCGCGAAATCTTTGGTTACCCCGGCGGCGCGATTCTTCCCGTTTATGACGCGCTCGGTAAATCAAAACTCCATCACGTCCTGGTGCGCCACGAGCAAGGCGCAACACACATGGCCGATGGTTACGCGCGCGCCAGCGGCGGTGTCGGCGTGGCCATGGCCACGTCGGGCCCCGGCGCAACCAATATGGTGACGGGCATTGCCACGGCCATGATGGATTCTTCGCCCGTGGTCTGCATCACGGGCCAAGTGAGCAGCAAAGTTCTGGGCTCCGACGCGTTCCAGGAAATCGACATCACCGGCATCACCATGCCCATCACCAAACACAACGTGGTGGTCACGCAAGCCGGGGATGTTGCGCGAACGATTCGCGAGGCGTTTGTCATCGCCAAGGGCGGGCGCCCCGGTCCGGTACTGGTGGACATCACCAAAGACGCGCAGCAGGCCACCACGCAATTTGATTGGGACGCTTGCGCGCCGAAACTTCCGCCAAAGCGCATCCGCAACAATCACGATCAGGCAGAGTTTGACCGCGCCGTGGAATTGTTGAACACCGCCAAGCGCCCAGTGATTCTGGCTGGCCGGGGAATCATGCTTTCCAACGCGATGGAAGCGTTTGAAAAGTTTGTCCGCGTGGGGAATTTCCCGGTCGCGATGACGCTACTCGGCATCGGCGGCTTCCCCGCCAAAGATCCGCTCAACCTCGGCATGATGGGCATGCACGGCGAAGCGTGGGTGAACAACGCGATTCAAGAAGCCGACTTGCTCATCGCTGTGGGGATGCGCTTCGATGACCGCGTCACGGGCGACCTTCGCACTTACGCGAAGAACGCACGCAAGATTCACATCGAAATTGACCGCGCCGAAATCAACAAGAACGTGAAAGTGGATGCGGCGCTCATCGGTGACGCGCGCGAAATGATCGAGAACCTTATTCCGCACATCGAAACGCGGGATCGCAGTGCCTGGATCCGCTACATTAATGAATTGAAGGGCGACTCCGCAGTGCGCGACATCCAGAGCTTGCCCGACACCGGCCATCTCTATGCCGCGCACGTCATCAACGATCTCTGGAAGGAAACGCGCGGCGAGGCCATCGTGGTGACCGACGTGGGCCAGCACCAAATGTGGGAAGCGCAGTATTACCATCACGATCGCCCGCGCACGCTGATTACTTCCGGTGGGCTCGGCACGATGGGCTTCGCGCTCCCCGCAGGCATCGGCGCAAAATTCGCGAAGCCCGACTCGGAAGTCTGGGTAGTCGTTGGGGACGGCGGATTCCAGATGACCATGAGCGAACTGGCCACCATCGTCCAGGAAAAAATCAACGTGAAGATCGCTATCATCAACAACGGCTATCTCGGTATGGTGCGCCAGTGGCAGGAATTCTTTTACGACAAGCGCTATGTGGCCACACCTTTGGTGGCACCCGATTTTGTCGCGCTGGCCAACGCATTTGGCATCCGCGCCGAGCGCATCACCAAACGCACGGAGGTGACTCCGGGAATTCGCGGGGCCCGGGAAGCCGGAGAAACGGTTTTGCTCGATTTCCGCGTGGAGCAGGAAGATTCCGTTTTCCCGATGGTTGCTGCGGGCGCGTCGCTCCACGACATGATTCGCCGGCCGCACAATCCGCTGGTGGAAACCGCTTCGGACGCATGAAGAAAGAGGAGAGCATGCAAACACTCGTTGCCTACGTCGAAAACAAACCGGGCGTGCTGAATCGCGTCTCCTCACTCGCGCGGCGCCTGGCGATCAACATCGACTCGCTTACCGTTGGACCAACGGAAAACGAAGAGATCGCGCGCATGACCATCGTTGCGCATACCGATGAACGCGGAGCGCATCGCCTGGAAGCAAGCCTCGAGAAACTCGTGGATGTGCTTCTGGCCGAAAATATTTCCAGCCGTGCCCTGCTCGAACGCGACCTGGCGTTGATCAAAGTGGCGGCCGATCAGCAGAACCGGCCGCACCTGATGGAGTTGATTAAAGTGTTTCGCGCGCGCGTGGTGGACGTGGCTCCCGAATCACTGATTATCGAAGTGTCGGGCACGGTGGACAAAATCGATGGCCTGCTCGAAGTGCTTCGTCCCTTCGGCGTGCTGGAGATGGCGCGCACCGGGCGCATTTCCATGACCCGCGGCAGCGATTTGTTGCGCCCACCGTTGCTGGAGGTCGAGAGTTCGGCGCTCGAATCCGCAGGTTCTGGCGTGAAGTAAGTGATTTAGCTCTAGAAGAAAGCTTCAGAATTTGGACGCGGGTGCGGGCGTCCTTAAACAATTCCGCGCATGAGGATCACACATTCGGCCGCGTGCCGGCCACCGAGAGGAACCCATGGCTAATCTGTACTACGACGACTCCGCGAATCTTGCACTCATCCAGGCGAAGAAGGTGGCCATCATCGGCTACGGCTCGCAGGGGCATGCACACTCGCTCAACCTGCGCGACAGTGGCGTTACCGTGCGCGTCGGCCTGCCGGAAACCAGTGCTTCGCGTGCGAAAGCCGAAAAAGAAGGGCTAACGGTCAACACGCCCGCGCAGGCTGCGGCGTGGGCGGACGTCATCATGATTCTGGCGCCGGACACCAAGCAGCCGAAGCTTTATCGCGACGCGATCGAGCCGAATCTCAAAGCGGGCAAGACGCTGATGTTCGCGCACGGCTTCAACATTCGCTTTGACGCGATCAAGCCGCCAAAGACTGTCGATGTTTCCATGATTGCTCCTAAGGCGCCCGGTCATCGTGTGCGAGAAGTTTTCACCGAAGGCGGCGGCACGCCTGCGTTGCTTGCCGTGGAACAGGATGCGAGCGGAAGCGCCAAGGCATTGGCGCTCGCTTACGCGAAAGGACTGGGTTGCACGCGGGCCGGCGTTTTGGAAACGACGTTCACTGAGGAAACCGAGACAGACCTCTTTGGCGAGCAGGCGGTGCTTTGCGGCGGCGTCAGCGAATTGATCAAAGCGGGCTTCGAGACGCTTGTCGCAGCGGGCTATCAGCCGGAAGTTGCGTACTTCGAGTGCATGCACGAACTGAAACTGATTGTGGACCTGATTTACCGCGGCGGGCTCAGCTATATGCGCTATTCAGTCAGCGACACCGCCGAGCAGGGCGATTATGTTTCCGGGCCGCGAGTTGTGACAAAACAAACTCGCGAGGAGATGCGCAAGATTCTGGCGGAAATTCGCGATGGCAGCTTCGCCAAGAAGTGGATTGAAGAAAACGAAAAGGGCTGCCCCAACTTTCTGGCCACGCGTCAGCGCGAGCAGCAACATCAAATCGAGCAACTCGGACCCAAGCTTCGCGCGATGATGCCTTTCCTTCAGCCGGTCGTCGCGCCGGGGCTGGAGATTAAAGCCGCCGCCACGAAAAAATAATGGTTAAACGATTCAGCAGAAAACCGTTGCGCCGCCAGAGCATACCAGAGCAATTGGTTGACACAAGGTAGGACTTTGGGCAATCCTCTCGCCTGATGAAACGCAATAGTCGCCCATCCCCATCAGCTTCGATGCACTTGGGCGAACGCATCGAGCAGCTGAGCGTCAAGCGGCAGGAAATCATTCGCCCGATCCTCGAGCATCCGCGCGAATATGTGTTGCTCAGCGTGCGGGCGATGGCCAAGCGGTTGCACACCGATCCGGCGACCATCGTGCGCATCGTTCGCGGACTCGGCTTCGGCAGTTACCGCGAATTTCAGCGGCACCTCCACGAACTTTCCCTGGCCTTCGCCACTTCGCTCGACACCATGCAGTCGGGCGGGCGTGACCCCAGCGTGCCGGCTCACGTCGTCGAGTCGCTTGAACAGGATTTTAAAAATCTTCAGGGGCTCAAGAACAGCCTCGACGCGCAGCGGCTGGTGGCGCTGGCGAAGCGGTTCCACGAAGCGCGGCGCATCGTCATCCTTGCCGCCGATTTGGCGGCACATCTCGCGGGTTACCTGGAATATCAAATCAGCCTGCTGGGGCTGCCGATTTTTGCGGCCACGTCCGCGGGCAGGATTCTGCACCTGGTGCGCTCCGTCAACAAGCAGGACCTGGTGATCGCGATTAGTTTTCGGCGCGGGCTGCGGCAAACCGTCGAGGGCGCCGAGCAGGCCCGCGCGAATGGCGCGTATTGCGTGGGCATCGCGGACACATATCTTTCTCCGCTGGCGCGCGAGTGCAACGAGATTTTTTTGGCGTCCGTCGAATCGACGTCTTTCGGGGCTTCGTATGTTGCGCCGATCGCACTGCTCAATTCCCTGCTCGCGGCCGTGGGACAATATCACCGCTCACAAACGCTGGCGATTGTGAAAGAAATCGCTGAAGAACAACGCAAGGGGTTCCGCTGGTACAATCCTTGAAGCGTTCGTGCGACTTTTCTTGTCCTCGCACGCGCGACCGACGCGAACCAACACTAATGCGTGAGACGAAGGGGAAACCTGGGGTGGGCCCTGAACTGCGGCCATTGCTGAAGAGAATCTCAGTTCTGGCGCTGGCGATTCTTTTGCCGTTCGCGGGTGCAGCGCACGCGCAATCACCTGCCACGCTTCTTTCGGAACCCACGCCTTCCGACATTCCAGACAGCTGGAAACTCTGGATCGGTGAATATACCCACTTTGACCCCAATGTCGTGGGGGTGGTCTACGTACTCAGCGAGAAAGATGGATTTATCTGGATCTCGGAGCGGCACGGGGACGCTCGCGACGCCGGTTACATAACTCGTGCAAGACTTTCGTCTCCCTCAGCGCCGCCGAAAACGATGGAAGGCGGGCAAGCCCTCGTGCTCGGTATCGATTCCCGCGGCAGCAGCCCCGTGCTAATCGTGGGTAAAGTCACAATCGGGAAGCGCCCTCTGGATACAGGCACATCTCAACCGGCGCATATTAACGTCGTACGACCGATCGACGAACTGCGTGTCGAAGCGCTTGCGGCAACGCCGCCGAAAGAAACACGGAGTTTTCGCAAGCCGGATCTTGTGGAACTGGCTCCGCTCGATCCAAAGATTCATCTGGATATTCGCTACGCCTCTGCAAACGATTTTCTCGGCACGCCGGTTTATTCCCAGGCGCGCGCATTTCTCCAGCGGCCCGCGGCGGAGGCGCTTTTGCGTGTGCAGCAAAAGTTGAAACCGCTCGGTTACGGCTTGCTCATCCACGACGCGTATCGCCCCTGGTATGTGACAAAGATCTTCTGGGATGCCACGCCGCCGGAGGGAAAAATCTTCGTTGCGGATCCCGCACAAGGCTCGCGCCACAACCGCGGCTGTGCCGTCGATCTCACGCTCTACGACTTGGCCACAGGAAAGCCCATCGAGATGCCCGGCACGTATGACGAAATGTCGCCGCGCTCATTTCCGGACTATCCCGGCGGCACTTCGCTGCAGCGCTGGCACCGCGATTTGCTGCGGCGGGCCATGGAATCCGAGGGCTTTACGGTATATGAAGCCGAGTGGTGGCACTTCGATTACAAAGATTGGAAGGAATACCCGATATTGAATGTTCCTTTCGAAAAGCTAGGTTTGGACTCTGTCGCCGGCGCGGTGCATTAGCCGCGCTGCCGGATTCGTTTGAGGAGGACTTTCTTTTGAACAACAAAACACGCGGTACGCTCAGCACTTTCGCCGTGTTGCTTCTGTTTTTCTTCGCACTCCAGGCCGGCCCAGCTCGCGCTCAATCGGAAAACTCGCTCGCGCAGCGCATCCAGAAGATCGTGAGCCGCCCGGAATTCGCGCACGCCAACTTCGGCATCGAGTTTTATTCGCTCGATACCGGCAAAGTTGTCTATGCGCTCAACGGCGACAAACTTTTTGTCCCCGCTTCGACGACGAAGACTCTTACCGAGGGCACGGTCCTCGCGAAACTTGGCGCAGACTACCGCTTCCACACGCGCGTTTACCGCACTGGCCCTATCGATAAGCACGGCACGCTCAAGGGCGACTTGATTCTTGTGGCCAGCGGCGATCCCAATCTTTCGAATCGCATCCAGCCGGACGGCACGCTGGCTTTCGTTGATGAAGATCACTCGTACGGAGGCCCGGCGTTGCCGGGGGATCCTCTGGCGGTCATCAAGCAGCTTGCGAAAGACGTCGCCGTTAAGGGCATTCACAAAATTCAAGGCCGCGTGTTGATTGACGCGAGCCTCTTCCCTGATGGGCCGCGCGAAGGCGGCACGAACGTGGTGATGTCCTCCATCATGATCAACGACAACGTGATCGATCTCATTGGCACGCCCGGCGCGAAAGAGGGAGATCCCGTTTCGATCACAACTTCGCCTCAGACCTCTTACATCAAATTTGTCAATCATGTGATGACTTCGGCGGCCGGAGCCAAGCCTTTGTTCGATTCTCCGGAGTTTGCGGCGAACGCGGATGGCTCCATCATCGTGACGCTGTCGGGAAGCCTCCCGGTGGGCTTCAAGCCACAACCTGCGACAGTGGCTGTGCCTTCACCCACAAAGTTTGCCGAAACGGTTTTTCGCGAAGCGCTGGTGGCCGCGGACGTTGAGGTAAAGTCTCCATCCGGTCCCGCGCCCGCCGACTTTGTGCCCTTGACGCGTTTCTATACTGCGGAAAACCAAGTTGCTGAGCACGTTTCTCCTCCGCTCTCCGAAGAAATCAAGGTCACGCTGAAGGTCAGCCAAAATCTGCATGCGGGAATGGGTCCGTATCTGCTCGGCGCTCTCGTGGCAAAAGACACGAAGAATCCGCTCGATGCGGGATTCCATGTCGAGCACGACTTTTTGCAGGCTGTGAAGCTCGACCTTTCTGGCGCCGGCCAAGGGGATGGTGCTGGCGGAGATTGGGCCGACCTCTTCAGCCCCGACTTCATGGTGCATTACCTAACGTATTGGAGTACGCGGCCCGATTATGAGGTTTTTTTCAAAGCGCTCCCCATCCTCGGCAAAGACGGGACGCTCGCAAAAATTCAGACTCATTCGGTGGGCGCAGGCCATGTGTTCGCAAAAACGGGGACGTTCGGCTCGGAAGACAAGCTCAACAGCAAATTGATGCTCAACGGCAAGGGCCTGGTCGGCTATGTGATTACCAAAGACGACAAGAAGCTGGCGTTCGCAGCTTACGTCAATCACGTCACGCTTCCTCCCGATATGGAAGCGGCGCAGACGGTTGCGGGCCAGGCGCTCGGAGAGATTGCCGCTGCCGCGTATGACGCCGACCTCAGTGGCTCTGGCGGCACCGACGCAGCTTACGATCTCCTCATTCGCAACGGCCACATCGTCGACGGCGCAGGCAATCCGTGGTTCGCCGGGGACGTTGCGGTCAGCGGCGACAGAATCGCAGCGGTGGGCGACTTGCACGATGCGCACGCCAAACGCGAAATCGATGCGCAGGGCCGCATCGTCGCGCCAGGATTCATTGACATGCTGGGCCAGTCAGAAGTCTCTTTGCTGCTCGACAATCGCTCGCTCAGCAAACTTTCTCAGGGAATCACGACGGAAATCACGGGCGAGGGTGGTTCCATCGCGCCGCAAAGTGAAAAAACCATCGCGCCGATGAAGCCATTTTTAGATCATTACAAACTCACCGTCGACTGGACCACGCTGGACGGTTACTTCAAGCGTCTGGAAAAACAAGGAACGCCTCTCAACATCGGCACATACGTCGGCTCGGCGCAGGTCCGTGAAGCGGTCATTGGCGACGACGACCGCGCACCCACGCCCGCCGAACTTGAGCAGATGAAAGCGCTCGTCGAGCAGGCCATGAAAGATGGTGCGTTGGGCGTTTCCAGCGCGCTGATTTACCCGCCAAATATTTATGCAAAGACCGATGAGCTCATCGCACTCGCCCAGGTCGCGTCCAAATACGGCGGTCTCTATGCCACACACATGCGCAGCGAAGGCGCTTCGGAAATGGCTGCGCTCGCGGAGGCCATTCGAATTGGCCGCGAGGCGAATCTTCCCGTGGAAGTTTTTCACTTGAAGGTAAGCGGGAAGCCGCGCTGGGGCAGCATGAAGAATGTCGCGGCTACGATTCAAAATGCGCGTGATTCCGGGCTGGATATTGCCGCCGACATGTATCCTTATCCCGCTGGCGCGACGGCGCTTGCCTCCGCCCTTCCGCCGTGGGTCGCGGATGGCGGCGTTCAGAAGTTACTCGAACGCCTGAAAGATCCCGCCGTTCGCGCACGTATCAAAAAGGAACTGGCCGGAGATCATCCCGACTGGGAAAACCTTTTTTATGATTGCGGCGGCGGTGCCGGCGTGCTGATTTCCTCCGTGGAAAAACCCGAATTGAAACAGTTCGAAGGGAAAACGGTCGACGATGTGAAGACACGCTGATGGATCTCGTGCTCGCCGACTCCGCGGAGACGGGAGCGATTTATTTCATGGCCAGCGAAGAAGATTTGCGCACGGGGCTCAGCCAGCCCTGGACGAGCATTGGCCTGGATGCCAACGAAATGTCACTCGACGGCCCTACTTACGAAGCGCATGCGCATCCCCGCACCATGGGCTCCATGCCGCGCTTTCTCGGGCATTATGTTCGCGACGGTCATCTTCTGCCTCTCGAGGCCGCCATCCGCAAAATCACTTCGCTACCCGCGCAACGGGAACACCTCGAAGGCCGCGGACTTCTGAAGCCCGGCTACTTCGCGGACATCACCATCTTTGATCCGGCAACGATCGTCGATCACGCCACGTTTGTGAAGCCCGATCAGTTGTCCGAGGGTATCGACTTCACCATCGTGAATGGGCAAGTGGAATATGATCACGGCAAAGTCACCGGCGTGACCGCGGGCAAGGTGCTTCGCGGCCGCGGCTGGCACGCACCAACAAACTGAAGAACTCTTCTTGGAGTCAGACAGGAAAGTTTACTCGGGTGAAAAGAAGTCTGACGCGGCATCGCCAATCGCGGAATCCGGATTCCGGCTTTCGCGAATAATCACGATGCGGGCCTCGGCTCCGCCGTCTGGCTTGTCCTTGAGCTCTTCGAACAAAACAGAATTCAAGCTGATTTCCATCGCCGGTCAGCTCAGCGCCGTTTTTCCGAGCTCTACTACGCGGCGCTCATAGGTCATTTCCACGAACCCGTGCTTCCCGAAGTAGCGCAGCACGATTTTGTGCCCGGGCTCGATTTTCGCGCGCGTCTTGATCAGGGAATCCGACAGTTCCACCCACTGTCCATTGACAAGATAGCTTCCTTCCCAGCCGCGCAATTCGAAGTGCCCGTCAGTCTTCAAGATCAGCGGCGCGGCGTTGCAGGCAATGACTTTGCCCTTCATTTTGGCTTGCGTGCACTGGTAGCGGCCGGAAACGCTCGCGGTTTGCGCGGGACTTGCAGGAGTCAGAACAAGCAAAAGAGCGGCAAGCGGCAGAAGGCGCAGAAGGCCCGGTGCGACTCGAACGGGTCCCATGGGAATCTCCACGTCCAGGTCGCTCGGCTGCGGGCGGCGCACCCTGGTCGAAAGGACAGGTGCAATTCTGCCACCACGGGTAGCTGAGCTAAGTCATTTATTATCAGCACGATATTTCGCCATGGCGCCGGGCAACGAGACCCTGAATGGCAGCAATCTTCCTCTTGGAAGCTCACCGAGGGAACTCTCTTGCGCAAGCCCTGGCGCCCTGCGACCGGGATCTTTCGCAAAGGATTTCACCGCTATGGCAATTCCGCCACTGCCTGGCCGTCTTTGCGAGGGTCGGACGCGCCGTAGTTAACGCCTGTGGCGAAGTCGCGCATCACCGCCTGTCCGCCGCCCACCCCGCTTGTAAACATTCCTTTCAATTCGATCTTGTGCCCCTTGGCGGTCAGTTCGTCGCGCACTTTTTGTGCAATCCGGTTTTCCATCGTCACGTCGCAACCACTGAACGAACGTTTGGTGAATCGCGGTGCTTCCATCGCTGCCTGAATGTTCATCTTGAAGTCCGCCAGATTGGCCATGAATTGCGCGTGCGCCTGCGATTGGTTCCAACCGCCCATAATTCCGAACGCCACGCGCGTGTCGCCCTTCTGTGCGAACGCCGGGATAATCGTATGCAGGGGCCGCCTTCTTCCCGCCAGGGCATTTGGCGATGCGGGGTCCAGCGAGAAAAGGCCGCCACGATCGTGCAACGCAAAACCTGTGCCCGCTGCCACGACGCCCGATCCAAACGACTCGTAATTGCTCTGAATCAGCGACACCATGTTCCCTTCACGGTCCACTACGCTCAAATACGTGGTGTCGTTCCCGGCCGGAATTTCTCCGGCGGCAACGTCGCAGTTCGCGTGGTCGGCATCGATTTGCTTCGCGCGCTGTGCGGCCCACTCTTTCGAAAGCAGCGTACCCACCGGCAGTTTCTGCTTTCGTGGGTCGCCGATGTATTTCAGCAAATCCGAATACGCCAGTTTTTTTGCCTCGATCATGGTATGCAGGGCGTTGGTCGAACCGAATCCCCAATCTTTCTGCCCCAGAGGAAACGTCTCCATGATGTTGAGCATCTCCAGGGCTGCGAGGCCCTGCACGTTGGGCGGCAACTCGTAGACCGTCCAGTCACGATACGTCGTCGAAATGGGCTCGACGAATTCGCTGGAGAAATCCGCAAGGTCCGCCTCCACCATCGGCCCGCCGTGCCGCTTCATCGATTCCAAAATCTTTGTCGCAATCTCGCTTTTGTAGAACGCGTCCCTTCCGTGCTGCGCGATCTGCTCGAGGGACCATGCCAAATCAGGATTGCGAAACACTTCCCCCACTTTGGGCGCATGGTCACCTGGCAGATACGTCTTCGTTGCCGCGTCGTCCATGCGCAGGTAATCGGCGGACGCCGCCCAATACGCCGCGGTCCATTCGGGCACGGGAAATCCGTCCTGCGCCGTACGAATGGCTGCGGCCAAATCTTCCGCCAATTTCTTGCGCCCAAACTTGTCGGCTAGCTTCTGCCAACCATCCACCACTCCCGGCACGGTGATGGCATTCACTCCTTGTTGCGGCATGCTGCGAATTCCCTGCTTCTGCAAATACTCGATGGTCAACCCCTTTGGCGCCCAGCCACTGGCGTTTAGTCCGTAGAGCTTGTTGGCCTTGGCGTCATACACGATGGCGAATAGATCTCCGCCAATGCCGTTCATCATCGGTTCGACCACGCCCATCATGGCGTTCGTGGCAATGGCCGCATCCACGGCATTGCCGCCGTGTTCGAGAATATGTACGCCTGCCTGCGCCGCCAACGGCGATTCCGCAGCGACAATCCCATTGCGCGAAATCACCATGGAGCGCGTCTGGCTGCGGTCTTGCCCGTAACTATTTCCCGTCAACATCGCACCAGCGAGAAAAACGAATATCCATCCGCGAACAATTCGCACGGTTTTGTCCTTCCCGGTTTCTCTCAAAATCTGAAAGAGCATCCCTCACGGCATCTTGACGATGATATTCGGAATGTTCTTCTCCCGCAGCATGGCATTGAACGGAGTCACGTCTTTGGCCAGAATTTGCTGATACTCCTGCTGAAATTGGTGGCCCTGCTTTTTGAGTTCTTCTCCAACCGCCACTTGCTGGGTCGTCGGCGAGAAATCAGAGCTGCCCGTTTCTTCGGCAAGGTAGGCGATTTTGGCCGCCAGCATCGGCGGCCACCGCGTGGAGTCCTGCCCCTTTCCGGTCAGCTTGAGCTGCAGGATTTTTTCCTCCAAGCTTGTCAGCTTTTCCGCCAATTCATCGACCGCTTTACGAATGGCTTTGCCGGTATCATCGGTCCCCAGTTCTTTCTCGAGTGCGGCAAGCTGCGCGCGAATCGATTCAATCGGATTCACACTCGTGGCAATGGCATTCATTTCGTCGCGCAAGCCGGTGAGGAATTGCATCTGCGTCTGGATGTCGCTCTCCGTCCCACCGGAATGCGGGTCCTTCAGGACTTTGAGTTTCTGAGTGAACTTTTCTTCGCCCACCGTGAGCGTCACCGTGTAAGTTCCAGGCGGCTCGAGAAGAGAAATGCGGCCCGCGTCGGGAGCCGGCCGCCAACCTTCCGGTCCCATCTTCACGTCCGGGGCATACAGAGGACTGGTTCTTAATTTAACCTCCGTGCCAGGTTCGGATTCGAGGTTCCACCAGACGCGGTTGATGCCCGGCTTCACTTCGCACGGCGGACCGCCCTCGCCTTCTTCACCGCCGCCTCCGCCTGGGCCGCCTCGGCCCACGGGCCTTCGAGCGCCTTCCTCTTTTGCCGCGTGGCATTCGATTTCGCGCACAGTTTTTCCGCTAGCGTCGCTGATCGTCAATCGCACGCGGTCTTTTTCGCCCAGCTTCGACTTCAAATAGAAATTAATGGGCGCGCCGTAAGGCGGATTGTGCCCCGCCGTCGGGTCATAGGAAACGGCCGCGGGCTGCGCGACGGGCCGAAAGCGGTACACATCGCGCGGAGCGAATAAATGCGCATTGGAGGCCAGGATTTCCGACGTCACCTGCTCGAGCGCCGTGATGTCGTCCAGGATCCAGAATCCGCGCCCGTAGGTCGCCAGCGCGAGGTCGTGGAAGCGCTCCTGCACGGCGATCCAATAGACGGGAGCGTGCGGCAAACCGCTTTGCAACGACTGCCAGTTCTTTCCATCGTCGAATGAAATGTAGAGCCCGTTCTCTGTTCCAAGGTAGAGCTGGCCTTTGCGCGCGGGGTCCTCGCGAATGCAATGCGCGTAGCTCAGCATGCTGTGCGGGATTCCGTTGGTGATGGCCGTCCACGTTTTCCCGTAGTCCGTTGTCTTATAGGCGAACGGATCACGATTGTTCATCTGGTGAAAATCCAAGGTGATATAAGCAGTCCCGGCATCGTAGCGGGAGGCTTCGATATTGCTCACGGTTCCCCAATCCGGAAGATTCGGAATGTTTTTTGTGACGTTGGTCCAATTCTTCCCGCCATCACGCGTGATTTGCACGTAGCCGTCATTGGTCCCTGCCCAGATCACGCCGGCTTCTTTCGGCGATTCCGCAATCGCAAACACGGTTCCCGCGTATTCCACGCCGATATTGTCCGGCGTGAGCCCGCCGGAGATTTGCATCCGGCTCTTGTCGTTTCGGGTCAGGTCCGGACTGATGATTTGCCAACTATTGCCGCCGTCGGTGGTGACGTGCACGAACTGACTGCCCACATAAACCTTGTTGTGGTCATGCGGGGAAATGGTCACGGGAAATTCCCAGTTGAACCGGTATTTCACTTCGGCGGCGCTCGCCCCCGAGACTGTCTCAGGCCACACTTCCACTTCCCTGGCTTGGTGATTTTTTTCATCGAAGCGCGCGACAGAACCGCCAACGCTGCCGGCGCCCGTTCCGGTTGACCAAATGATGGTGTTGTCCACAGGATCGGGAGTCGCAAAGCCGCTTTCGCTACCGGCCACGGGATGCCACGTACCCCGCGAGATTTGTGCGCCTCCGAAGCCGCCAAATTGCAAGCTGTTGCTTGGCCCGCGGAACGATGGACCGTCCTGCCGGTTTCCGTACACGAAGTAAGGAATCTGGTCGTCCAGCGTCACGTGATAAATCTGGGCGATAGGCAGTTGAATGCGGTCCCAGGAATGTCCGCGATTGACGGAGATGCTCACGCCGCCATCATTCACCACCGCCATGCGGTCCCCGTTGGCGGGATCAATCCACATTTCGTGATTGTCTCCACCCGGAGTCGCAGGCATGTTCGTTAGCGTACGCCCTCCGTCGAGGGTTCTCGAAAAAGCCGAAGTAAAGAAATAAACTTCGTTTTCATTGTCGGGGGAAATCTCCTCGCGCGTGTAATAGTGCGTGCGCCCGCGAATTTGCCGGTCTGAATTGACCAGTTGCCAATTTTCTCCGCCGTCATCGGAACGCCACAATTGCCCGCTTTGCGTGGGCTTGCCGTCCATCGGTACGCCATCGCCGGTTTCGATCAGCGCGTAAACGCGATTCGAATCTTTCGGCGCCACGCGGACGGCAATTCTCCCCACCGGGGCATGGGGCAGCCCGTGACCCTCCAAACGTTTCCACGTCGCTCCCTCGTCCGTGGACTTGAACAACCCGCTGCCGGGTCCGCCGCTTCGGCGGCCATAGGTGTGAATTTCCTCCGGCTGTGGGCCGTACGCGTGCCCCAGCGCGCACGCCAGAACGATGTCCGGGTTATGCGCGTCAATCACGACATTCCCGATTCGTCCGGTCTTTTCCAACCCCATCAGCTTCCAGGTCTTCCCCGCGTCCAAAGATTTGTAAATCCCGCTGCCGACGGAAATGTGGCTTCGGATAAACGACTCACCGGTTCCCGCCCACACGATATTCGCGTCGCTCGCGGCCACCGCCAGCGAGCCAATCGAAGAAACCGGCTGGTCGTCAAAAATCGGATCCCAGCGGATGCCGCCGTCGATGGATTTGAAAATCCCTCCCGACGCCGCGCCTAGGTAATAGACATTGGGATTGCCGGGAATCCCCGCGACCGCAGTCGCGCGATTTCCCACTGGCCCGATATAACGGAATTTCATTTCGTTGTACACATCAGGACTGATCTGCGGCTGCTGGGCGGGCGCCAAGCCCGCGGCACAGAAGACTGCAATCGCTCCCACAAAAGAAACCAAGCCCACTCGCTTCGTCATGGCGAAACCTCACTCTTCAATTTTGCCTGGAATTGCGCGGATGATACTTGCAGCTCCACCTGAGGTCAATAGCGACAGACATGCCGATTCGACCGACGGTCCACCGGGAATTGCCCGCCTCTTTCTACAAACTGCTCCTCAAGCCCAGATCCAGAGACTTGCCCTCTCGCCCGCGTATATACCAATACGCGCACAAGTACCCAAGTTCTCAAAACGGTGATACTTTGAACTGGCCGTATCCCCCCTTCCGCTTGGGAAGTATTCCCGGATCCCTCTACTTATCCGGGTACGAGCGCGTCTTCATGAAGAAAAGGCGGTTAGGGGAAGTACTCCGCGAACGAGGCCATCTCTCCACGGCCGATCTCAACCAAGTGCTCCTGGAAAGCGGGGAAAACGCGTTCACCTCGGCGAATTGTTGCTGCCGGGCGGCAAGGTCGCCAAGGCCGATCTCGTTTCCGCGCTGGCCGAAATCTCCGACGTTCCTTAAGGCGTCGCTTCTTGCCTCCCAATGATTGGCATTTGCTTGCGAACACCCCTAGAATTCAAGGGACGGCCGCTGTGTTGCTGAATCTTGCCTTCCGGCGGTGCGTTGAATGTTGGTCAGCCACTGGAGGCTCCGCCGTTGCCCGAACATCGCGCCGCTGCCTCGCACTCGAAATCGATCGCTCCCCGCGATCCGCGCCTCCATTCTCAGATTGAAGCGTTGCTAACAGGGCGTCATTCCGATCCTTTCGGTCTTCTCGGGCCACACGCGGTGGACGGCGGTTGGGCGGTGCGCTTCTTCGTCCCTTGGGCTGAGAAAGCGCGCATCTCATTGCAATCGCCCGCATCAGAAAACACCACGCCTACATCTGACGGAATTGTCGAAGCTGCGAAACTGCGTCCCGAGGGCTTTTTCGAAGCCATCCTGGCATCAGGCCAAACGACCGCGCCTGCTCCCACGATGTACAAGATTCAAGGCCGCACGCACTACGGCGAGTCTTTCGAAGTCTACGACCCCTACGCTTTCCCGTGTGTTCTCACAGAGTTTGATCTGTATCTCATGGGCGAGGGACGCCATTACGACACGTACCAGAAACTCGGCGCGCATCTCCTCACCCTCGAAGGCGTTCGCGGCGTTCACTTTGCCGTTTGGGCCCCTAGCGCCCAGCGCGTCAGCGTTGTTGGTGACTTCAATCGCTGGGACGGCCGCGTCCATCCCATGCGCGCTCGCGGTTCGTCGGGCATTTGGGAGATTTTTCTTCCCGAGCTTGCCGAAGGCGCCATCTATAAATTTGAAATCATCGGCCCTGCGGGAAACATGCTTCCGCTCAAAGCCGATCCTTATGCGTTTCGCTCCGAGCTGCGCCCAAACACCGGTTCCATCGTCGCCAATCTGGAGAACCATCGCTGGAATGATGCGGACTGGCTTTCACAACGCTCCGGGAAAAACTGGTTTCAGTCCCCCGTCTCCATTTACGAGGTCCATCTTGGGTCGTGGCGCCGCGTTCCGGAAGATCACAATCGCTGGCTCACCTATCGCGAACTTGGCGACCAACTCATCCCCTACGTTAAGGAACTCGGCTACACCCACATCGAACTGCTCCCCATCATGGAGCATCCCTATGACGGCTCCTGGGGCTACCAGACGCTCGGCTACTTTGCGGCCACGAGCCGCTTTGGCACGCCCGCGGAATTTATGGAATTCGTCGACCGCTGCCACCAGGCCGGCATCGGCGTGATTCTCGATTGGACTCCCGCGCATTTCCCGCGCGACGCTCACGGCCTCGCGCAGTTTGACGGCAGCCACCTCTACGAGCACGCCGACCCGCGCCAGGGCGCGCATCCCGATTGGGGCACGCTCGTCTACAACTATGGCCGCAACGAAGTGCAAAATTATTTGATTTCCAACGCGCTCTTCTGGCTCGACAAGTATCACATCGACGGCCTTCGCGTGGATGCCGTCGCTTCCATGCTCTATCTCGACTACTCGCGAAAACCCGGCGAGTGGGTTCCGAATCAATTTGGTGGCCGCGAGAATCTCCCGGCCATCGAATTTCTCAAGCGCATGAACGAAGTCGCTCACGGCAAATTTTCCGGTATTCTCACCATCGCCGAAGAATCCACAGCATGGCCCGCCGTCTCCCGTCCGACCTATCTCGGCGGACTCGGCTTCAGCTTTAAATGGAACATGGGCTGGATGAACGACACCCTAAAGTACTTCTCGCACGATCCGATCCATCGTAAATACGAGCACAACAAGATCACTTTCTCGATGCTCTATGCCTTCACGGAGAATTTCGTTCTTCCCTTTTCTCACGATGAAGTTGTCCACGGCAAAAACTCGCTGCTCCACAAAATGCCCGGCGATTTGTGGCAGCAGTTTGCCAATCTGCGTTTGCTGTATAGCTACCACTACGCACATCCAGGAAAGAAACTTCTCTTTATGGGCCAGGAATTTGCACAGCGCCACGAGTGGGGTGAAGCCCGCAGCCTTGACTGGCATTTGCTGCAATGGGATTCGCATCGCGGTGTGCAGACTCTTATCCGCGATTTGAATCACCTTTACGCGTCAGAACCCGCACTTCACCAGGTTGAATTCGACTGGCACGGTTTCGAATGGATTGACGCCAACGACGCCGACAATAGCGTGCTCAGCTTTATTCGCCGCGGCAAGAAGTCGGAAGATTTGATCCTTGTGGTGCTTAACGCGACGCCGGTTGTCCGCGAGGGGTATCGTCTGGGCGTCCCACAACCGGGTTACTATCGCGAAATCCTCAATACGGATGCCGCTCACTACGGCGGCTCGAACGTTGGCAATGCCGGCGGCCAGGATGCCTCCGAGCAGCCCGCGCAGAGTCGTTCACACTCCCTCGTTTTCACCCTCCCGCCCCTCGCCGCCGTCTTTTTGAAGTGGAAACCGAAATCTTGATAGAGTTCACGGAACCGCAAAGATGCCGGAACAAGTACACCGTCAAGTAGAAGCCCCTAGGGCGACGACCGGACTCGGCCACGAGAGGATCTTGTATTTCGATCCCAAGCTCATCAGCTGGTCGAGTTTTCTATTTGCAGCGCTTCAGAGTGTCTGCAGCGCCTTTATCGCGCTCGGAAGCGTCCGCCTCTTGATAGGAATCGGGGCCTTCACCGCGGCCTCAGGCGCGCTGAAGCTGGCGGACCGCATGCACATCGGCGCAGTCCGCATCCCGATGATGATCTTTGCGCTGGCCGGCTCACTCCTGAATCTTGTTGTTCTCTGGCAAGTCTGGAGACTGCAGAGACGTCCCGCCGCAGCATGGCGTTTGCAGCCTCAGTCTAAGCGGAAGAAAGCGTCCGTGTGGCTTCAATTCACCCTCTCCATAATCACTCTTTTCCTACTTGCGGCCGAATTTGTCGCTCATCGCATCCTGTTCCCCGGCCGCTGAGGACTTGCTCCCAAGGCCGCGACTTCCACTCTTAGGAATATCTACGTCCGACCTCTTGCAGATTCGCAATACAATCCTGCAACATCCTCATGGATTGTTTGGCTCGAGCAAGGATCTTCCGAAATTCACACTGGGTTTGGCCCCATCGCCTCGCATGACCATGATCTCGGCGTATCCTCTGATCACGGTTAAATCGTCGATGAGTTTGTGCGCCACTTGTTTTGTCTTTTCAAACTCTCTCGCCAGCTCCTTCTTCAAACTGACTACACTCTTCCAACACTTTCCGCTTACTCCTTTTCGTCTCACTCTTTCTTCAAATCCTTCCCAGAACTCTCTATTTCCTTCGCCAGTCTCTCATGCAGCCTCTCGCTGTAGCCCACAGGCAATTCGAACGTACGGTCATCCGCAGTCAAGATCAGAATATTTCGAGTCGAATCCAGGATCGCCGAACAAATTTCGCAGTGTTCCAAGTGCCGCTCGATATCTTCGCGCAGTTGGGCGTCGACGCTTCCGTCGATATATTCCGAAATGCGTTCCCACACGTGTTTGCAGTCGAGCTTCATAGGGCCCTCCCGAAGAATCTCCTCCGCGCGGGTACCGCGGTCTTGAGGAAAGGGACCAATTGTTTCTGGAGCAGGATGCGCGCGCGGTGCAACCGCACTTTCACGACGCCTGGGTTCAGTCCCAGCGCCTCCGCAGTTTCCTCGATATTCAGTTCTTCCAGGTCTCTCAGTGTAAAGACCTGTCTATAAATGTCGGGAAGCCCGGCGACCGCCCTGCGCAGCGCCTCGCGCAATTCCTTGCGTTCCAGCGCCTCCAGCGGAATCTCCCGCCAATCCGTCAACGGTGCGGGAGTGTAATCGCCTTCCTGCCCGTCGGTCGGTTCGTCAATCGAATCCTCGGCGGCGTCCTTGGCCTTCCGCAGCCGCTTCCGCCCTTCGTTGATGGCTATCGTCGTCAGCCACGTGCTGAACTTAGCCTCTGCGCGAAAAGATCCCAGATGCCGATACGCGCTAATTACCGCTTCCTGCACTCCGTCTTCCGCGTCAGCTTCATTCTTCACGATCGAAAACACCGTCAAGTACACCATTCGTTCGTACGGCCGGATCAGCTCGTGAAACAGTTCCTTCTCGCCCGCTACAATCCGAGCGATTAGCTCCGTCTCTTCTGTGCTCTTGTTCCGCATTTCAAAAAACGGCCGCAGCCCGCCTGGGCCGCGTTCCGGCCTTTTGCTTCAGAATTTCTCCAGCCGCGCCACTCCGAAAATCGCGTGGAATCGTTCGCAGTAAATCACCACCGCCTGATACTGATTCAAGTCCGCCGTCGTCGGCAAGTCGTAATTCTGGTCGCCTTTGTTTCCCTTTAGAGAACCCAGCTCCAGGCCATCAAGGTTGCCCCCGACGATCTCCTGCTGCAGGGCCTTGTCCTCCGCGCGTGCCAGTACAACGTGCACGTCGGGCCCGTTCGTCGTTGTCAAATCGGAAAGCCGCAGATATCGCTTGCCTTCTGTCGACTCATAAATGGTCGCGCGTCCGTTTGTGGCATGGGCTTTCCCTTCCAGCTTTCCTGTGTAAATAGGTTGTGGCCCCGAATTCGCGGCAAACGGCGCCGCCTCACTCACTCTTTCGTTGATAAAGAGCTTCTCCGGCCGGAATGCCCACCACGCTCCCACCAGGACCGGTACGCTAATCACACCAACGACCCACTTCTTCCGCGAAACCCGGGATTTTCCATTCGTGTTCATTTTTTCCTCCGGCAAAGGAATCGGGCAGGTCTCCCTGCCCGGTCCGCTGCTTTCTTGTTTGAGTTTGTTAGAACTTATCCAGCGTCGCCACGCCAAACACCGCGTTGAACCTTTCGCAATAAATCAGCACGGCGCCGAACCTCGTCAAGTCCGTCCCCGCAGGAATTTCGTAGTTCTGATCACCTTCATTCCCCTTCAGCTTTCCGAGTTCGATCCTTTCCGTGTCGCTCTTCAGAGACTTCGCGTCGCCCGCATTGGCCGCCACCAGCACCACATGCACGTCCGGCCCATTCGAAGTCTTGAAATCCTTCAGCCGTAGCACCGGCTTACCATCCGCTTCCTGGTATACCGTGGCGCGCCCTTCCGTCTTATGCACCTTGCCGTGGAATTTCCCCGTGAACAGCGTCTTGGTCTCGCGCATCATCTTGTCGTCTTGCATCATCTGGTCGTGCTTCATGCTGTCTTTCTTCATGTCGTCTTGCGCATGAACCGGCGATGAAAATGTGAATGCCGCTGCTAGCGCCGCAAATGCCAGCCCTGCTCTGATCTTGCCAACCATTCGAATCTCTCCTGTGCATGGATTTTTGGTGAGCCGTTTTCGCAGCTCTGCCCTTGCACCTCATACGAGTCCAAAACTGCACAAAAGTTACAGCGCCCTAAAGCTAGCCGTGATCCGCCGGCGTACCTTCGCCCATTTACTTTTCGACGCAGATCCTCCTGGCAAGCACACGCCCGCTGGCCGGCTCAGGGTATGCTTGAATCACAGGAAAATTGGGATGCCTGGAAATTTTGCCATCCGGCTGCGTTGTCCCCTTTGCGAAGCCGACTCTTGGGTCACGCTCGCGGACCGTCAGGAAACGTACGAGCAGATCCAACAACAAACGTGGGACTTCAAGTGCCGCGAGCACGGTGCCCAGAGCGGCAGCCCCAAAGAAGTGATTGGCATAGCTCCGCTGGATGAAAATCCACCCTCCGCCCAAAAAACCTCCTTGACGTTTGCCAATCCCATCTCCACCGAAACGACAAAGAAAGCCCTGCGTTCCAGCGAACGCATGCCTCTTCGCATTCCTGTGGTGGTCTACGGTTTCACGAAGGACCACGGCGCGTTCCACGAAGAAACGGAAACACAGATGGTGAACGCCAGCGGTGCACTGGTGATGCTCAAAACCAAGCTAGCGATCGGCGATTCCGTATTTCTCATGCGAAGAAGCAATGGTCTGGAGCAGGCGGTCCGGGTGGTCTATCTTGACTCGTACTCGGACCGCGAAACCAAAATCGGACTGGCGTTCAAACGCCCGATCCCCGATTTCTGGCGCGGGTCCCGCAAACAACAGCGCGTACCCAAGACGCTGCGCGTGGTGGTCAAAGGAACAGATTCGCGTGGGCATCCGTTCAAGCAGAGCAGTTATACCATCGACCTCAGCCAGAATGGTGCGCGCCTTGACGGGATTGGCTTCCTCACTTCTCCCGGGCAAACCATCGAGGTGCGGCGGCTTTGGCGGAAAAAGAGGTTTCGCGTGGTGTGGATCGGCCACGTCGGAACCACAGAAGCCAATCAAGTTGGCGTGTTTGGCCTGCAAGACGAGAAAGACATCTGGCGCGTGGCGCTCCCTGAGGAAGGGCCCGAGAAAGAGCCG
>WNFW01000694.1_pt1 | contig 22670 bp, 26 predicted proteins | sample 5400131 | NCBI WGS metagenome assembly WNFW01 (sample SAMN13153362, study PRJNA577476) | soil metagenome | isolation source: 20 cm soil or saprolite under grassland replicate 1 | place: USA:California | collected 2016-06-15 | reverse complement strand
CGGTACCCCGAAGAGTTGGAGCGAAGGACGGGTTTGTGACCGACGTAATGCACCGACAGGGCGCGCGAATACTGTGAGTGAATGTGCGAAACGACAATTGTCCGCGTGAGAAACTTTTACCTCATCGTCTGAAAGCGTTGAGCGAGTGAGTCCCGGTGCGCGTATGAATGTCGGCGATGAGCGTAAACACGACGAATTGGAACCCAGTAAGTGCGGCGAGGGATGATCCAACGGGAACGTAGGGATCGCATCCGGCATCAAGAAGGAGACGCGTCGATGACAACGTGGACGAGCGACGAAACCAAAAAGATCGGAAGAGCAGAAGAACTGGAGATCGCGTCACTCCGCCGCGATGGCACGCTGCGCGACCCGGTGACGATTTGGGTCGTCCGCCACGGCGACGACATCTACGTCCGATCCGTTAACGGGCGCACCGCCGCCTGGTTCTGTGGCACTCAGGTGCGCGAAGGCCACATCGAGGCTGGCAGCGTCGCCAAAGACGTCAGCTTCGTGGACGCGGATCCCGAGATCAACGACCAGATCGACGCCGCGTACCGGACAAAGTACCGCCGCTACGCCGCAAGCATTATCAGCAGCATCGTGAGTCCTGAGGCACGATCCACGACAATCAAACTAGTGCCGCGCTCAGCAAGGCGCGCAACGGGGGCGCTCGGTGAGCTCTAGTACAATTAAGAACTTTGTAGATGAGGTGAGCTTCTGCTTCACGGGGCCGCGCCTGGTTACCGCGCCGCGGACGATGCGCGCGGCAGTTTGCCGTGAGAGTGTTCCAACCATTTATCAATGAATCGAAAGACCATCGACCCCCTGTTCCAGGCGAAAGACCCGTCCCACACGTCCGGCTCCTATGTCACCTTCGAACCGGGTGCCCGCTCTGCATGGCACACACATCCGCTCGGTCAGACCCTGATCGTGACGGCTGGCACTGGCCGGGTGCAGCGCTGGGGTGATCCCGTCGAGGAAATCCGTCCGGGAGATGTGGTGTGGATTCCGCCGGGTCAAAAACACTGGCATGGAGCGTCACCGGAGACGGGAATGACGCACATTGCCATTCAGGGAGAAGTTGGCGGTAAGAACGTTGATTGGATGGAAAAGGTTAGCGAGGAGGAATACAAGATGACGGACACGCACAAATCGGATGCTCTCCCGGCAATGCTGACGCTTGATGATGTTCGGATGGTCGCACCGGCGCTCGAGAGGTATACGCAAGGTGTCCTTCTTGGCGATCTCTGGAAACGCCCCGATCTATCGCCACGAGATCGTAGCCTCGTTACCGTGGCGGTCCTGATCGCGCGTAATCAGACGACAGAGTTGCCGTCGCATCTCAACCAAGCGCTCGATAACGGTGTCAAAGCAAGCGAGATTTCCGAGATCATCACGCATCTCGCGTTCTACTCCGGCTGGCCGAACGCGATGTCAGCGGTTGCGGTCGCAAAAGATGTATTTCGCGCACGCGGAATCGGAGCCGATCAGCTTCCTCCGGCCTCAGGTCCGCTTCTTCCCATCGACCCGGCATCCGAGGCGCGACGCGCGGCCTTTGTCGAGCAAAGTGTCGGCCCGGTCGCGCCGGGTGTCGTGCAGTACACCAGCGACCCACTGTTTCATGATCTTTGGCTGCGTCCGGCGCTCGCGTCGCGGGACCGGAGCCTGGTTACGGTCAGCGCTCTCGTCGCAACAGGGCAGTTGGCGCAACTACCAGCTCACCTCAACAGGGCGATGGATAACGGCCTGACGAAATCGGAAGCGTCGCAGGCGCTCACACACCTCCTCTTCTACGCCGGTTGGCCGAACGTTTTTTCCGCAATACCGGCCGCCAAGGATGTATTTGAGAAACGTCCCCGTTAGCACGATAGCCGAGTTTGCTTGCTAATGCGCAGCCGTTTCGTTGAGGGAACGAAGACATTTTTGTGAGATTGAACTGTACGATCCTACGGTTTGGAGTGGCCGGAGTACGTCGTTTAGGTTAGCAACAAAGCTATGCGCAGGAGTAAATGACTTACACATTTTCTTACACAGTTTCACAGTTTAAGAAAAATCATCTAATAAATACCAGTAGTTAAGACTACACACAAAGGACTCAAAATCCGGTGGGGGTAACCCCGTGGGGGTTCAAGTCCCCCCTCCGGCACCAACGAATCAACAACCACTGGCGGGAATCGTTCGCCTGTGACTTTGTTCTCACTCCGACATGTCATGGAGCGGCACAGCAGGAAACGACGAAAATGAGCAAAAATGGCGAGATGACCAAAAGCGATTTTGGGAGCAGCAGCTTTCCGTTGCACTCCGCTTGCATCTATAGGCCACGGTGATAGGAGAAACATAGATAAAACTCGCCAATTATACACCGGGTACACGGAGGCTTTATGAAAAGTGTGCCGGTCGTCTTGGCTATGCTTGCGGTCCTGTATTCCTTGCTCATGCTGCTAGTGGCGAATTCCACGCGCGATTCAGGCTTGGCCAACAATCAGGAAAGAGTTTCGGAGGTGGTGTTGGGACTTGTCTCTAAGCGGTGAGGCTCGATGCCTGACGGTCCGACCTCGTGACTATAAGGTTGCGTTGCGAAAATCACGTCTCGCGTACAACGTGCCGTGGATTTTTGTCTTCCCTAAGGGCCACAAATTTGGATTCCCTCAGATGACCGTCTGGGGTCCACTCGGTAAAATCTATCTGCGCGACCGAGTCAGGACGAAGCCATCGGCAATTTTTCATTTCTTCTCGCGTGAGCGCCCACGGTGTGCGCTTCTTTTCAGGCAGGTTAGCAAACGGACAATCAGCGGACTCTAAGCCTTTGAGGCTCTGGAAAACTTCGCGGCGCGTGTGAGGCACAAAGCCATTCCTGACCTTTGCTGCAAAGTAAAGCTTCTCGCCTTCGTAATAGCCGACGATCAGTGCATCGAGCGGGTTCCCCGGCGTATAGCCACCAATGACAAACTCCTGCGAGCAATTGATCTTGTACTTAAGCCATGCCCTGCTCCGTTTTCCCGGCTGATACCACGAGTCTTTTCGTTTTGCGATAATCCCCTCAAAGGCATGTTGTTTGGCCGCCGCGATTAGCTCGGCTGGCGCAGTGTCGAAGCTCTCCGAAAATCTGATCGGATCGCTCACTGTGCTGAGAGCCTGAACGAGCAATCGCCGCCGATCCACTAGGGGCGTGCTGAGAAGACTTCGCCCACTATGGATGAGAAGGTCAAAGGCGTAGAACTGTATGGCCTTCGCTTTGGAGCGGTGATGCTGGAGCAGATTAAACGAAACGCGGCCATTCTCGTCGATAGCAACGACCTCACCATCGACGAGGGTATCGGGTGGGAGCGGCTCAAAGGCTCGGGCGATGGTCGGGAATTGGCTAGTGAATAGGTTTGCGCGGCGGGACCAGAGGGTCACCCCGCGTGAGTCTCGCCCGGCAAGACACCGATAGCCGTCTAGTTTGATCTCATAGAGCCACTCGTCACCCTTCGGCAACTCGGCGGCAGGACTCGCGTACATCGGTTCTATGAACCGTGGCTTGGCTTGCGGCAAGTTGTCCAGACCTGTTGCGTTCATGGTGGCGTTTGTGTAATGAAGCTATGTCATACAACAGGAGGACACAACAATGCAGCACAATTACAAGCACCATCCCATACATGGGTTCGCCGTTGCAGAGTCGGGGATGCTCTGGCACCCTAGGGGTCTTGTGTTTGATCCAAAGCGCTCAACGAGAGAGGTTAAACGGTTGGAGTGCTCCGAGATAATTTCCACGAGCCGTGAAGAAGCGGAAGAGTACGCGCTCATTCTATGTCGGGCGTGGATTGACGGGCTGAAAGCGGGAAAGTAAGAATCGAAGTAGCTAATGGATGAAGGCGCTCATGAGTCAATGACTTCCTGAAGGGCGTTTGCCATTTCCTCTATCTGGTATGGTTTCTGAATTGCCCGCTTAGCGCCAGCATTGAGCAGCCGCAATTCCAGTTGCGAATCCAAAAACCCACTCGTGAACACAACCTTCACATCAGGATTTGCCGCTTTCATCTTTGAGAGCAAATTCCAGCCGTCGATTTTTGGTAGCTCGATGTCGAGCAGCACGACGTCAATTTTTTCCTTTTGTCTTAGATAGACATTCATAGCCGCCTCACCGTCGGATGCCAGTAACACAGTATATCCACACTTCGATAAGTACCGCTCCAATATGTTCAACATCCTTATTTCGTCTTCTACGACGAGGATGGTGCGGGAAGTCTTAATCATAGAGAGGTAGTATGGGGTCGGAAATATTCTCTTTGCTTGGCAATAGCCGATCTTTCAAAGGGCAAGTACCATGCCAGATAAAAAGCGTGGAAATCTGTAGAGGTCTTTTCTCTCTAGCACTGAAGAGATTACCTACGGCAGGTAAAAAATACCGAACACCGGCACCCTTAAAGGCGTATCTTGCTACATTACCGCGCTCGCGCCATCTATGGCCTACAGCACGGACGAAATCGATCCTGCAACCAGCGACCCGCGATTAACTTTCGTCCATTCGCGCCGTCTAATGCACCAGGAGGAGAGTTTTTATGGGCGCAAAATTCAAAACTATAGTATTTGGTACCCTTGTGGCCGGCTCTTTGGCGCTTTCCGCGGGTCCGGTCATGGCACGGGATTGGGATTGGCCACATCGGGATTATCGATATCGGGATTATCGGGATAACCGGGATTACCGTTATCGCGATTCCCGTGGTTACCAATGGAGTAGGCGTGAAGATCTCTATCGGCAGTTGGAGTCTGCGCGGAGCAAGCTTAATTACGACCGCGCGCATCATGCCAGCCGGGAGCAACTTGCTCACGACACTCGACGTATCGAAGACCTTTGGCGTGAGATCAACTTTGCCCGGTGAGTTAGTCTACCCGAGGGCGCCTGACGAACCATCGCGGTGTCGTCGTAGCCTTCTAGATTTAACGCAACCGCCTGAACGCCATTACGGGAAAACGCATCAGGTTCTGAACTGCGGCACGGGGGTTAATTGGTTTTCACTGGAAAACTACAACTGAGGTGATGGCGGCGTCAGATCGACAAATCTCAAAAAAATCGCGTCTCACGCCACCTCGAACGGCACTTGAGTTGGACCTTCGCCTTCACGGTATTCGTCAGTCTTTGCGTCGTAGCGGCCTTGAAGCGTGCGACCCACGAGCCGTTCTGAGCGCACGATCACGGCCACGGACCTCGTTGGCCCGCCTTTCTCGGAGTGAATGGCAAAGGGTGGCACGAGATCGACCTTGCCGGGATTTCCTTCAGCGAGACTCTCTAACTCGATGAGCGCGTATCCTTCTTTTTTTCCTTCGTCTATGCGACGGTAACGTTCCAGCCGCTCCGTCCCATCGAGCACGCCGTAGGCGGTCCACGCGTGGGCGTGATCGTGGATTTGCCCATAGCGCCCGGGAGTGCGCACGACCGCGTTCACGACAAACTGGTACTCGGGATCTTCGTACAAGAGCAAATTTTTATGCCCTTCGGTAGATGGCCAGTTTTTAGAATGCTCCTGGATAGTTGGATCCTTCACCAGTCCTTCGAGCAATACTTTTACCCGCTTCATGCGCGCCTCTGTGTCCTGCAACTCAGCCCAGGCCGCGCGTACGTCTTGGATAAATTTTTCAAACACGGGTAATCGTTTGGTGGTGTTCATAGAATCCTCCTGTGCACCCGCCTCGACCGGCTTATAACGCGACCCGAGATAGATTGCCAACCAGACCGGCGTTCCTAATCAAATACTACCAAAGGTTTACACGCGATGGGAAGTTTCTGCGCGGGGGGACGTTTGCCTGTCATCCGAAATCGCCGGCTCGACTGATTATCCGGACGGGACTCTAGATATCCCGCGCCGTCGATCACTTTCTCGAGCTGCCTATGGGCAACGATGACAAGAGAAAAATTCTCTGGGACAATTGCGCCGCGTATGACGCGATGTAGAAGTGGCCACGCGCAAATTCTTAGATAGTCGTGACCGACGCGAGAAAGCATCTACGCACCTCGCGACGAATCCCCCGCCTCAAAACGGTTGATGTCATTTTGCGCGTGGTCCCGCCAGGAGTAACCGTCGGCAAAGCGATGATGACCGTGATGCCAGTGACAAGCGGTCAAGGGAAGCAAGGCTGCAATTAACAAGGTCCATAGGGCTAAGACTTTCATGGGTTCCTCCGTTATAAATTCAAGTAGCCTTCGGGTCTCTAATCGTCGCGCGACATGCAAGAAAACCATAGATCGGTTTTCTCATTTTCTTGTGTCCGCTCAGCCAATTAGACGGGTGAGGCCGCAGATTGTTAATCTGCGGCAATTGGCGGGTTTGTGATAGTTTGAATATCGGCCGAGAAGTAACAACGAAAGTTTTTGAAAACGCGACTATTGCTGAACCGTCAAAACAAGCAGCGTCCGATTGCGGCCCGGAAAAAATGGCAGCTATCTATCGAAACGATGAAGCTAATCGTCCCGATCATTCGATCGAGGGGATCTTTTGTCACGCAGGTGACGCTGCTCCTCAGGGGAGAGCTTATCGTAGCGTTGCCGCAGCCTGTCGCGCCGGTCCTGCGGGAGATTTTGCCAATGATTCCATTCTTCGCGGAGGTGTTCCTTATCCTTTGGCGGAAGGCTCTGCCAGCGTTGATAATTGCGCAAGACGTTCTCTCTTTCCTTGGGACTGAGCTGGCGCCAATTCTCGGCGCCGTCCAGGGCCCAACCGGACACCGGCAAAAGCAACAGCAAGCAAAGAGCCACAGAGCTAAGACTTCGTTTCAACATTTTAATTGACTTATCTATCTTAAATCCTATTTTGAGTTAAAGCTCGTGAATTTTACAAACCCAAACTGTTAGCTGCTTTGACTGGTCCTCGATTCTGTCTTCGTGCTATCGAGCGTTTCCAGAACATGCAGCGACTCCAGCATATCCATTGAGTTAAAGAACTCCAACTGCTTGGCATCCGTCAAGATCTCCGACGGAATATTTTGCTGCGATCGGTTGGACTGAAAACTCCAACCGCCTTTGCCAAGGACGAGAGCGACGGCGAGCACCGCAATTGCAGCAGTCCCAAAAGCGGGAACCACCCAGACGCGCATGGGCGCAAAAAAGCTTCTCCACCAAGTACTGCGCTCCCTATGAACGGCAAGCTTGCCGACCATTTCTCGGTAGTAATTATCCCAAAAGGATTGCGGCAGTTCTTCCGGCCGGGCCATCTGCGGCAGCAACTTGCGTAGATCGTCCAAAAAACGGCTACAACGCGAACAGGCTTTGACGTGACTTTCGACTCGGCTCCGTTCCGCTCCCGAACCTTCACCGTAATAGTAAAGCACCAGGTCTTCTTCAAAATCCCTGCACGCGGTTTCTAACTTACCCGAACGTCCCATCATGGTAACTCTCCTTATACGAACTCCACCAGGCTCTGTCGGAGCGCCGCCACGGCACGGTGGAGGTAGACGCGAACTGTTCCTTCAGTGGTTTTCATTACCTTGGCAATGTCAGAAATCGACAGACCCTGGTGATTTCGCAATAGAAAGGCGGTTCGTTGTTTATTTGGCATGGCTTTCAAAGTCAGATCCGCGCGCCGCTTGGCCTCGCCCGCAATGGCCTCCTCATCCGGCATAGAGGTATTATCCGCAAGCTCCACGGAATCCGATGGATTGTCTGCCTCCCTTTCGAGCCGCTCCCAAACGACCCTTCCTTTGCGGCGCGTGTGGTCCAGGCAGAGATTCACAACCAAGCGGTAGAACCATGTATAAAAACTGGACCGGCCGTCAAATTGCTTAATCCGCGAAAAAGCCCGCAAAAAAGCATCCTGGGATAAGTCCTTGGCCTCTTCCGTATTATGCGTAAAATCCAGGGCGATCCGAAACGCCTTCTCCATATAACGACGGACCAAGACCTCGAAATATCGGCCCTCGCCGTTCTGGCACAGAGCGACAAGCTCTTCGTCCGGAAGATCTTCAGGAGACATCTGCTTCGTCACAGTATCGATACCGACGCCATCGCTCCGCGAATCGGACTAACTCATTATGTACAGTTAGACGTAGAGAGTCCTTAAAAGTTAACTTGCGACTGGCAGAAGTCTCGATAATCCTTAGGGAAAAGTAAAGCGGAAAAATCCATGGGTTAGGCAGCCCATCCACGGTGCCATGGAGTCTGACCCACGGGAGACACTCGCATCGCGGGGTCCGCCGCATTGGAGCGAAGCTCTTTTTTTGAGAAATTGCCCGGGGCCCTATCCCGCGGTGAACCAACTAGCCCGCATTATTCATGGTCAGAGGAAAAACTACGACACTGTGTCGATCGAGGGATGAGCCTGGAGGAGTGAAGGCACAGAGACGAACAGCTTCAATGCCGTCTTGGTGCTTGGCTCGGCGCTCGCATTTTTCCCAGGCATTCGCTCCAGTAACTCAGTTTGCAGGCCGCTCCAAGGCACAGGCTCATTGCCTTCGCTCCGGAGGGCTCGCCCCTCGATCGCTGTCACGAGTGCATAATCCGGGCTAAGTAGAGAGGTCAGTCGCCCAGCCCGATTATCTTGATACTGGCATGCTTGGATTTGTACTTTCGGTTGAGATGAATGATCACGCCCGTCAGTCCTTCGATAACATAGGCGTTGGTAGCCGGCCCTGCGTCAAAAGCCCGTGCGCCGATCCGGCGGACAATCCCCATGACTTTCTGCTTCGCTTCTTCGTTGTCGCCGCACACCAGGACATCGCCGAGCGGAGAATTGACATCGCCGAGATCTACGGCGGAAATATTGTGCAGAGCGCCGATGACAGGCGCTTCATCCCCGAGGATGCCCTGCGCCTCAAGCAACGCGGAGCCCGCTGGCGGGACGAATGGCTTTCCCTTCTTTAACGGCGCCACCGCATCGATCACGATCTTGCCACCGAGCTGACCTTTGAGATCCTGGATCATCTGCGCTTGTCCCTCGTATGGCACCGCGATAACGACGAACTCGCCTTGTTTCACGGCCTCTCGATTTGTCGTGCCCACCAGCTCGCCGGCGCGCAGGTTGGGTTTAAGCTTTTCGACAACTTTTTGCGCTTTTTGCGCGTCCCGCGAGCCGATGATCACCTTGACGCCCGGAGCCGCGAGCCGGATTGCCAGGGCGCTGCCCAAACTTCCCGTTCCACCCACAATCGCCACAGAAAATTCGTTGTCCATATCCTTTCAGAAATGGCGAAAGAGATCCTCCGCCGCGGGGCGCAGCAGCTCTTTAACCGACCCTTCCTCCCTTTGTATCTCGCAGCCGCGAACAATGACCACCGGAACTCCGTCTCTCTTTCCCATCACCAGCTCCGCCGCCGCGGCCATCTCGTCCGCAATCGCCGCTACGGCTGCCTTTAGTTCATAACCGTAACGGTCGGTCGTGCCTCTTTCATCCTTTATCGGTTTGAGTCCGGCGATCCCTATGGCGACATCGACCGTGCCGACTCGCCAGGGCCGGCCAAAACTGTCGCTGATAATGACTGCGGGGCTCTTTCCCGTCTGCCGGTGGATCTCGGTTCGGATCTCGCGCGCAGAGCCGTCCGGTTCTTTCGGCAAGAGAGTCACCTGCCTCGTTCCTACGTTCGACTGATCGACGCCCGAATTGGCACAAATAAAGCCATGATGGGTCTCGACGATGAGCGCCCGGCCACCCATTCTCACGATGCTGCGGCTTTCTCTGAGAATGATTTCCACGAGGGCCGGTTCCTTGTCCAATTGGCGCGCCAACTCCACCGCGCGTGGGGAAGGCTGAATGTTGTCAAGGTGAACGACCTGCCCCTCGGCCTTGGAGACGATTTTTTGGGCGATGACCACAACGTCATCGTCTTTAAGATGAGTTTCTTGCCGGGAGCAAGCGTCGCAAATCAAGCGGCCGATTGAATCTCCGGAACAAATTTCGCCTAAATCTTCGAGGCCGATAAGCTCCAGCCGCTTCATAGACCTCCGGAGCGGCGCCTGTTTTCGGCGTCTCCCGCCAATAGACGGCGAGCGAGGCGGAAGGCCTCGCCGCCCTGGTCATAGGCAAGAAGTTGTTCGAGGTCTTTGGGCTCATCGATATCAAGGGCAATGCGGTCATTTTCAATGAACCGAATCGGCAATCCCTGCACCGATACCTGCTTCATATGGTAGCTGAAGCTATCATAGCCGAAACGCAACTCGATAATATCCGGCGGCGATAACAGCAACGCATTCGTGCCCATGCGGTCATGGGACGGCACCAGCAAAGCAAAGGGCGCGGCTGCGCCTTCAGGAACCTGCGCTAGAAGCCGTTCGATATCTTCGGCGCGAACCAAGGGCATATCGCCGGGAATAATCAGAACCGCCTCGTGCCCCGCTTCTTTGAGGCGACTGCGCGCGAAATCGACCGCGGCGGTTTCCCCGTTCTCCGCCGGCTCTCGAACTATCTTCGCACCGAGAGACAGCGCGATATCGGCGACTTTGTCATCACCCGTAACGACGTACGTTCCCGCCAAACCGCGCGCCCGCACCACCTGTTCGAGCACGTCACGGAACATCGCCTCGGCGACCATTTCCCGCTCCGCGGCGGAAAGTAACAGGCTTAACCGCTGCTTCGCGTTGCGAAAACCTTTGACGGGCAAGAGAGCCGTGACTTTCATAGAGCGTGGAACAAATTTTTCTATCACTATTTTCTCATGAAGGCCAAGAGCTCACGCGCCAGGCGCCGCTTCTCGGCTGACGAATCCATGCGTATGGAAGTCGTCACCGCCTTGACTCCTAACGCTTCGATTCTGCCCTGGTGCTCTTCATCTTCTGTGTCAATAAAGAACCCATCCAACAAATCAGCATATCCCCTGGCCACTCCATAAGCTGAAACTTCCCAGCCCTGAGCCGCCATGAGTTTGTGCGCCGGCCCGCTAATGGCTGATTCACCGATAATCGGACTAACACCGACAACCGGTGCCGGAGATTGCTTAACCGCGTCGCGCATCCCCGGAACTGCCAGAATCGGGCCGATGCTTGTGATCGGGTTGCTCGGACAGAGTATAATTCCTTCCGCATCGCCGAGCGCTTCAATGATTCCAGTCGCCGGTTTGCTATGCTCGATCCCCGCATAGAAGACTCGCTGCACCTCCGGCTGCCAGCGGTGTTTGACGAAGTACTCCTGAAACGAGATTTCCCCCTCGGACGTCGCGAGTTTGGTTTCGACCACCTGGTCCGACATCGGCCTTATCGTGGCAGGAATGGCCAGCGCCCGTCTGAGCTCCTCCGTGACTTGCGAAAGTGTGAAGCCTTCTCGCATCAGTTTTGTGCGCTCGATATGGGTAGCTAAATCCCTGTCACCAATTTTGAACCAGGTCTCATAACCGTATTGCCGCAATTGCTCCAGCGCCGTGAATGTGTCGCCCCGAAGACCCCAACCTTTCACGTCATCGCCGAGGCCCGCGAGGGTGTACATGATCGTGTCGAGATCAGGCGAGATGTTAAGGCCGTACAGGACGAAATCGTCGGCCGTGTTGCAGATGATGGTCAGCTCTTCTGGATCGAGCTCGTGGTTGAGGCCTTGAACGAGTTTGGCGCCGCCCGTGCCGCCGGTCAGAGCTACGAACACAAGAGAAAACCTCAGGCGGCGGGCGAACCGGCAGGATAGCCGCCGTTGAGGGTCGCAAGCGGTCCGCCGCCTTTTACCAAACCGGTTTCATCGCACCAGCGCTCGACGTAGCGCTGGAGCTTGGCTGGAATAAATTTTTCGCCGCGCGCGATGAATTCAGGATAAATCGGCAGACGCGCCTTGAGTTCAAAGCCGGCTGCGGCACTTTTTTGCTTGAGCGCTTGCAACGCCGGCCACGGCGCCTCGGGATTGATGAAGTCGGGAGTCAAGGGCGAAACTCCGCCCCAGTCATTGATCCCGCCATTGAGGTAGAGTTGGTAGCTCCCCGGCGTCAGGTTGGGCGGCGCCTGAATATTCATTTCACCACCGAAGATGAGGCGCGCCAAGGCAATGGTCTTGAGCATTTCATGGTGCGACGGCTCTGGATGATTACGCATTGGGATATCCGGCTTGGCGCGGAAATTCTGGATGATAATTTCCTGGATATGGCGGTAGCGGCGATGAAGATCGCGAATAGCCAAAAGGGAGTCGATTCTTTCCTCCCATGTTTCGCCGATGCCAATCAGAATGCCCGTCGTAAATGGAATGCCGAGTTTCCCGGCCTCTTCCATCGTGCGCAAGCGCACGGATGGTTTTTTATCCGGCGCATTGTCATGGGCACCACCGGCGAGCATGAGCCGCTCGCTGACATTTTCCAGCATCAGCCCCATGCTTACATTGACCTCTCTCAACCGCCGCAAGTCTCTCTTTCCCATCACGCCGGGATTGGAGTGCGGGAGAAGTTCGGTTTCTTCCAAAACGGCCTGGCAAGCTTCATGAAGATAATCGAGCGTGCGCCGATGGCCCCGCTCCGTCAAAAAGCGCTTCATTTCGGGGTAAATCGCTTCCGGCTTATCGCCGAGGCTGAACAAGACTTCGGTACAACCGAGCGCCTTTCCCTGCCGCACAATTTTTAGCACTTCGTCGATGGTCATGATCTTGGAGCCCGGTTCACTAGGCGCTTTACGGAAAGTGCAGTAGCCGCAAAAATCGCGGCAGAGATTGGTCAGAGGAACAAAAATCTTCGGCGAGAAGGTGACGATCTCGCCCTTGCTGCGGTCGCGCAATTCCGCCGCCGTTGCGAGCAATGATTCGAGCTCATTGCCCTGCGCGAACGCCAACCGTAGCGCTTCGTCCCGCGCCATCAGTTTCCCGTTGAGACAATCTTTCAGAGCGCTCTGCATCACTATTGGTTGAATATCGGATCGGTGGGAGAGGGTCAACCATCCGCCAAAGTGTCTCAAGTCCAAACGAAACCGAGATCGATGAGCCGTGTCGCTATGATCGGCGTCGTGAGTTTGAGTCTCGCTTCAACCGAGACCCGGAACTCGAAACCGAAATCTTATTTTCCCTTGACAGGTTGTACGCCCCTACCTATGCTCGAAACCACCTATCAGCCGCCCGCGGCGCGTCGAGCATGGACCTGGACCCGACCAAAAACAAGGAGCGTGATCTCGCGAAGAACAACCATCAACCCCCCGCGAATGCCGAGGAATTGCTCGCCCGGTACGCCGCTGGCGAGCGTGCTTTTGCCGGAGCTCGGTTATCCAAGGCATATCTTCAGGGCGCGCAGCTGAGCGGCGCCGACCTTTCCGGGGCTAATTTTAGCGATGCGAATCTCGAGGACGCCGATCTGCGCGATGCGATACTGCAAGGCGCCAACTTACAAAGAACCGCTTTGCGAGACGTCAATCTCGAAAATGCCGATTTGACGAAAACCGCCGGCCTGCTCCCGGCGCAACTCGGAGGCGCGAATCTTTGCGGCGCGCGCCTCCCCGATCGATTCGGCGACTTTGACGGTTTGAAGATCGTCGAGGAGGAATCCAAGAATGCCCGTACGCTTTTTTTCGGGATCCTATTGGCCTGCGTGTACGGTTGGCTGACGATCGCTTCCACGACCGACGTCTTGCTGCTGACCAATTCGTCGTCCTCGCAGCTACCGGTCATCAGCGCTTCGATTCCGATTGTCAGTTTCTACATCGTCGGGCCGCTCATGCTATTCGTGCTTTACATGTACCTGCATCTTCATCTGCAACGACTCTGGGAGAGACTCGTCGATCTGCCCGCGGTCTTTCCCGATGGACGATCGCTGGGCAAACGGGCCTATCCGTGGCTGCTGACCGGACTCGTCTATTCGTACAATCCATACCTCAAGAATCGACGCCCGCCTCTTTCGCGGCTCCAGACAGCCATCTCGCTACTGGTCACCTGGTGGCTCATGCCGCTGACGATCCTGCTTTTTTGGACGAGGTATTTGCGACGCCACGAATGGATCGGCACTTCGCTGCACATCGTCGTCCTCGTCGCGTCGATCAGCGCTGGAATCCTGCTCTACAAGCTGGCCGTCTCTACTTTACGAGGGCATAGAAAAAATCTCTTGTCCTGGAAGCAAGTTTTTACCAGCGCTCGGACGTACACCCAAGCCGCCTGGATCGCGGGGTTGGGAGCCATCTTCTGTTTTCTTTCTTTCGGGGCGATCGAGGGCATCCATCCCGATTTCGAGTCAGCCGGGGGCGAGCCCTCGCTCATTAATGCCGATGCGAGTCCTGCCGACATTCGCAAATGGGCACCGAAAATGTTTCGCGCCATCGGCTACAATCCTTTCGCCGATTTGCGCGAAGTCGATGCCTCCACGCGGCTGCAGAATTGGAAGGGCCAAGAAGAAGACGAAGTCGACATGGTCAAGCGCGCTCGTCTTCGCGCCGCCAATCTTCGCTTTGCCGACGCCACCCGCGCTTTTTTAGTGGGCGCCGATTTGGCCGGCGCCAATCTTCAAGGGATCTATCTTTATCATGCCAATTTGCGGCGCGCTGATCTGCCGTGGGCCGATCTGAAAGACAGTTTTGTCTACGAGGCCGACTTGCAGGGTGCCAACCTGCAGCACGCCGATTTGCGCGGCGCTGACTTCACCGGCAGCAATCTTAGTAACGCTAATCTCAAGGGAGCCCGCCTCGACGGCATAAACCTCGAGGGAGCCAACTTGAACAAAGCCGACCTCAGTGGTACCAGTCTGGCGGATGTCAAGGGCCTCACCGTTGCGCAACTGGCAGCGGCTATCACCGATGCGGCGACCCAAGGGCCGGAGAACCTGAGAGCAACTCGACCCACCAAAACCGAAACAAAGCCAAGCGGAGGAAAACGCTAATGGAAAATTTTGATCATGTGTTGGTTATCGATGCCGACGGACATGTTTATGAAGGTAACGTCGACTTGACTTCCCGTATGCCGGAGAAATGGCGGTCGCAAGCACCGATCCGACTGAAGGACAATGAAGGCAATTCGCGAATGCTGCTCGAAGGACGTCTCTGGTCCGCGTCGCAAGGGCTTGGCCCCGGAGTTTCCGGCCCTATGACGGAAAAAGCGCGCGGCTATCGACCCGGCATGGTCGACCCCGTCGCGCGGCTTAAAGACATGGACGAAGAAGGTATCGACGTGGCGATCCTCTTCGGCACCCAGATCGCGCTCACGGTCAACGGCTTGATGAACAAGGAACTGGCGGCCGTGCTTTGCCACGCAGTCAACCAGTGGCTCATGGAATACTGCTCCGCTGATTTCAAGCGCCTGCTCGCCGTCGGCTTGATTCCCTGTCAGGATCCAGCGGCGGCGGTGAAGGAGCTCGAGTACCTCAAGAAGGCCGGCGCGGTGACGGCGATGCTTCCGACCAACGTGTACGGTCTCAATAATATGGGCGACCGCATGTTCGATCCGATTTATGACTGCGCTCAGTCGCTCGGCATGTCGCTTAGCGTGCATCCACAAACCGGCCACGACGGCGTGCTCGGCGTCTCCGGCGTCATGGGCGCGGGCAGCGAGCGCTTTCGTAAATATGTCTACGTTCACATGACCGCTTTTCCATTCGAGCTCATGATCGCGATGATGCACATGATCGGCGAGGGCGTTTTCGATCGCTATCCAAAACTCAAAGTCGGCTTTATGGAAGGCGGCGCCGGCTGGCTACCTTACTGGGCGGAACGTTTCGACGAGCACATCGAGAAGCTGGCGCCGCAAATGCCGGAGCTAAAGCGCCGTCCGAGCGACATCATTCGAAGCGAGCAGATCACGTTGACTTGCGAATCCGAAGAGACCGGCCTCGACCGAGTATTCGCGGCCAACGGCGAGGACACCGTCATGTACGCATCTGACTATTGTCACTGGGATTGCCACTTTCCCTATTCCGTAAAGGACATCATTGACGGCAAGGATCTGAGCTTCGCGCAAAAGGAGAAGCTACTGAGCAAGAATGTCATTGAGTTTTTTGAGCTGAAGAATCTGCCCCAGCCTAGAGCCCTCAAGATCGCACGCCAGAGCTGGGACCATGACGGGGAAAAGAAGGCGGCCACGGCGTGGGCAGCACGGGCATGAAGCAAAGGGCATTTGAGATCGAACCGTCAGAACATCCGGCCCATGGACCTTTATTTTCCTGGGTTCGTACCGGGAAACAGGAAACGACTATCTTAAAGGCGACTCTATTAGTTAATATCCTCGTCGGTCTGATTCTGCTCGTTCCGGAAATCGCTCGCGGAGCCGAAACCCTGCAAAAAATCCGCATCGGCTTTCCCTCCCTGGCTTTCTCCTACATGCCCTTCTACGTGGCTAAAGAAAAAGGGCTGCTAAAAAAATATGGGCTGGAAGCCGAGTACATCCAGATGCGCACCACGATTCAGCCCCAAGCGGTCATCAACGGCAACATTAACTTTTTCCCCTCTGTCTCCACCGGCATTTCCGCGGCTGTGTCCGGGCTGCCGCTCGTCGTCGTCCTCAGCTTCTGCGACGGCTCGCCCTGGGTCTTGGTCACTAGCAAAGAGATCAACAAGCCGCAGGACCTGATCGGCAAGAAGGTCGCCATTTCAGGAATCCGGACATCACCGCACTATTTTTTGCTGGCCGCTCTCAAGAAATGGGAAATTTCCGAAAAGGATGTGGGGATCATCACTACCGGCGGCACGGCTGACAGCTTCACCGCACTGGCCAGCAACCAAGTCGCCGGCACCGTGCTCACGCCCCCCTTCGACGACAAGGCGGTCTCGCTGGGATTCAAGAAGTTCATGTTTCTTGGCGACCTGGCCGACATCCCTTACGTCGGCGTGGTGACGTCGCAAGCGGAGATCAAAAACAACCGGGAAATCATACGCCGCACCCTAGCCGCGCTCATGGAGTCCGTCGCCTGGCTTCGCGCCAACCGTGCCGAGAGCGCCAAGATGATCGCCGACAAATTCAAAGTGACTCAGGTCGAAGCGGAGCAAACTTATGCAACTCTGATCAAGATTTTGAATAAAGACGGCCGGCTCAATCCCAAAATCGCACGCGGATATCTCGACCTCCTGCGCCAGGAGCGGCCGATCCCGGCGGATTTCGATCCGCAGAAATTTTTGGACTTTTCGATGCTACCTGCGGGTCGCTGACCTGGAAGCTTTCGTGACCGTCGCCGCTCAGGGAAACGTTCTGAGGAAATCTTCCCAACGAACGATAGCGGTGTCTTCATACTTTTTAAGTTTCAGAAGGTGACGATCGCCGGTCACCACTGTGTCGGCTTGAGCTTCGACGCACATTCGAGACTATCGGAAGATTCGAGCCCGATGCCAATCCGAATTGGTCACCGGCGTGTAAACGTCCCCACCCTTGAACGTCGAGCAGGGTTCACGTAAGTATCCTTGCCAATGGCCCCAAGTTACCCCGTGATGAAAAAACTTGCCGCTCTGTTTCTCTTCTTACTTGCGTCCGCCGCCGCCGTCTTCGCCCAACCGAAGGAAGAAAAACTCCGCGTTGCCACGCGCCTCGTTAGACCCTTTGTTTTCGAGGAAAAGGGTCAGCTCACCGGCTTCAGCATCGAGCTTTGGCAAGAGATTAGTAAGCAACTCAGCGTCAAGTCGGAGTTTGTCGTTAAGCCGTCGGTCAAGGAACTGCTTGATGCGACTCGCTCCAAAGAGGCGGATCTAGCGATTGCCGCGATCTCCATCACCGCCGACAGGGAGATCGATTGGGATTTTTCTCAGCCGATGTTCGATGCCGGGCTGCAGATTCTCACGCCCGCAGAGGGAATGCGCACCGGCATCGTGGCAGCCATTGTCGCTGGAGTATTTTCCTCCGCCGGATTGCCGATTCTCGGGCTCGTTTTATTAATTATTTTGGTTCCCGCCCATCTGGTTTGGTTCTTTGAGCGCAGAAATTCAACCGGCCTGTTAACCCGTCCGTCCTACGTTCCCGGGATCTTCGAAGCTTGCTGGTGGGCGGCCTCGACACTGGCAACCCAGGCCGACCAAATGCCGCGCACGGCGTTGGCCAGAATCGTGGCGGTAATCTGGATGTTCGCCAGCGTTGTCTTTATCGCCTACTTCACCGCAACCGTGACATCGTCACTCACCCTTCAACAGTTGCGCGGAGATATCAACGGTCCCGAAGACCTTCCCGGCAAACGCGTCGCCACCGTGCAGGGAAGCACCTCCGCGGAATATTTGCGAAGACACAACGTTGATCCAGCGGAATTTTCGAAAGTGGAGGATGCTTTTCAAGCGATTCAGCAAGGCCAAGCCGACGCCGTCGTCTATGATGCCCCGGTCTTGCTCTACTATGCCTCGCACGAGGGCAAAGGCAAAGTTCAGACCGTCGGCAATATCTTCCGCAAAGAGAGCTACGGTATCCTCTTTCCATCCAACAGCCCCTATCGGAAGCGAGTCAACGAAGCGCTTCTGAAAATTAGAGAAAACGGAACCTACGATCAGCTCTACACTAAGTGGTTCGGTGCCCACGCATCCTAGTCGAATGCGCCAACGCCAATTTCTTCACCTGCTGTCCGCGTCTTGACAAAGCGCTTGGCCTTGGTGCCATATGAGTAAATAGGAGGATCAAATTATGGCGTTCAAAGGCCATACCATCATTGATGGCGACGGACATGTTATTGAAGATACCCGAGCCATTGTGGAATTCATGCCCCGACCCTACCGAGAAAAATACGACACCCACACGTTCTTCAATCCATTTCCACCCCTCGATCACCTGCATTCGTCGAACCTGCACGATTTTCCGCCGGGTGCCTTCAATAAAGTCGGCCCCGACGGTTGGGTCGCTTTCTTGGAAGACGTTGGGATTGAGACCTCGGTGCTTTACACTACTCTAGGTCTCGCTTTCGGCAAAATCGTCAGCCGCGACTGGGCCATTGATGTCGCGCGTGCCTACAATGACTGGCTGCATCAAACTTACATGAAGAGGAGCCCGCGTTTTAAAGGCATGGCTCTGATTCCATTGCAGGAACCGGAAGCGGCCGTTGAGGAGCTTAGAAGAGCTATTAAAGATTTGGGTATGTGCGGCGCGATGCTGCCTTCGACGGGGATACAGGCCCATTTAGGCGATCAACGCTATTGGCCGATCTATGAAGAGGCAGATCGGCTCGGCTGCGCTATCGGCATCCATGGCGGCGCTCATGAAAATTTAGGGCTCGATGATGTGACCCCTTACGCGCCGGTTCATGCCCTCGGCCATCCTTTCGGCCAGATGATCTCCTTTGCCGGCATAGTCTTCAACGGAATTTTTGACAAGTTCCCCAATGCCAAGTTCGGCTTCATGGAAGGCGGCGTCGCCTGGCTGCTGGTCTGCCTGGAACGCTTCGACCGCTCTTGGGAAACCCACGTTCAACACGATCCGCGCAAGCGTTTCTTCAATCTTCGTCCGAAGGAAAAGGTCAGCGACTATATCGCCCGGCAGATCGACGAAGGGCGCATTTTCGTCGGTTGTGAAGGAGACGAACCCGATATCGGTCACGCCGTGAAACGCGTCGGCAACAAGCCGTTTGTTTATTCCAGTGACTTCCCGCACGAAGTCAATAACGAATTTTGCAAACACGAAATCAACGAAATGCTGGAGAATGACGAACTGACAGCGGCGGACAAGGCAGCCGTGCTGCATGGCAACGCGAGGAAGTTTTATAACCTGGGTGCCCCGGGCCTATGAATACTGAAGCGCGCATCGGCCTCATCATTCCGTCGAGCAACCGCCTGACGGAACCGCAGTTTCATGCTTACGCGCCGCCGGGCGTGGGTATTCACGTCACCCGGCTGCGCATGACGGGTAAGTGGCGCAAGCCTTTGAGTGAACTTAAGGGTCCACTGGCCGAAGCCGCCGCTGCGATCTCGGATGCCAAGCCCGGTGTAATTGTTTTTCATTGCACGGCCAACTCGATGGAAAACGGCCTCGCCGGCGAGGCCGCCCTGGTTGAAACCGTTCAGAGCGCCAGCGGTTGCCCGACCATCACGACGGCGCAAGCAATCCGCGAGGCATTCACCTACTGCGCTATCAAAAAACTCGTGCTCATCAGTCCCTACGTCAAACCAACCAACGAGCATGAGGTCAGCTACCTCGCAGAGGCGGGATTCACGGTCGTTCACGAATTGGGGCTTGGATTGGAAACCGACGGCTACGGCGCCGTTACGCCGGAGGAGTGGATCAAGGTCGTGATGGAAAACACACGGCCGCAAGCCGACGGTTATTTTCTAAGTTGTACGAACACGCGGATGATCGAAGCGATTGACGAGCTGGAGCGGCGACTCGGCAAACCGGTGATCAACAGCAATCAGGCCACCCTTTGGGCGTGTTTGAAGAAGCTCGGCATCCGCCACACCGATAAAAGACTCGGCCGGCTCTTGGCTTCAGGTTAGCAAATGCGGTTGGGCGCCGCTCCTGGCTGGAGCAAGCATCTCTTTCAGTCCGGTATTTCTTTTCTCCACACGAACGTTCCGGATCGCCATCGCTAAAGCTTTTCTGCTCCCGACAACGAATACTAATTTCTTGCCGCGGGTCACCGCCGTATAGAGGATGCTGCGATAAAGCAGCATGTAATGCGATGTGTGCAGCGGAATCACCACCGCCGGGTATTCGCTGCCCTGGCTTTTGTGGATCGACGTCGCGTAGGCGAGGCTGATTTCATCGATCTCATCCGCCTCATACTCCACCACCTTCTCGTCAAAATCGACGCGAATGCTTCCGTCTTCCCTGTCGATACTGATGATACGCCCAAGGTCACCGTTGAAAACTCCTTTATCGTAATTGTTGCGCAGCTGCATGACCTTATCTTGAACTCGGAGGGTCCATCCGCCTCTTTCCAACGCTTCCCCCGCGGGGTTAAGCAGAGTTTGCAGCTCGCGGTTCAGTTGGATGGTCCCGAGCAGGCCGCGGTGCATCGGCGTGAGCACCTGTACGGCGTGGACGACTTGGTGCGAAGGCAACTGCAGCACCCGCGGGATGCGCTGGCGAACCAGTTCCTTGATCGTGTCTAGAATTTCTTCCTCGCTTTCCCGCGCCATGAAATCAAAATCGCGCGTCTCGCGGGCGTCGGCGAATTGCAAGTATTGCCCTTGAAGAATCCGGTGGGCATTGACGACGATTAAGCTCTGTTGATCCTGCCGGAAGATTCGCCGCAGGACCGCGACCGGCACGGCGCCGGAATCGATCAAATCCTTGAGCACGCTTCCGGGCCCCACGGACGGCAACTGATCGACGTCGCCGACCAGGATGAGATGACTGTGCGGATCGATGGCGCTCAGAAGATGATCCATCAGAGTCACATCGACCATGGACGCCTCGTCCACGATCACCACGTCCACTTGAAGCGGATTGTCCTCGTGGCGATGAAATCTGCCTTCCCGCGGGTTGAATTCGAGCAAGCGATGCAAGGTCGTCGCTTCTTCGCCGGCGGTTTCGGTCATCCGCTTTGCCGCGCGCCCGGTGGGCGCGGCGAGCGCGAAAGAGACGTCGGCGCGCCGGAGAATTGCCAGCAAAGACATCAAAAGCGTAGTTTTTCCGGTGCCGGGTCCTCCGGTAATCACGAATACTTTCTGCTCCAAGGCTTGCCGGGCCGCTTTGATCTGTTCTTCGTCTAATTGTAGGGGCAATGCGGCGAAAAGATCCAAGCTGCGAAAATCGAGCGCGCCGCGCGAGAACGCGCGACCTTTGTCCTTGGGGTTAGCGATTCGTTCGCCGTGAAGAAACGACGATGTTGAAAGGAGCCTTTGAATCGCCGTCGCCACGCGCTTCTCGGCGTGGTAAAGTTCTGCTATATAAACCCGCTTCGCTTCTTGAGCGGTATTTTCCTGTAAGACTAAATCGCCTTGCACCGCCAGCTTTTCGACGGCGATTTCGACTCTCTCTTCCTCGACTCCGAGCATCAGCGAGGCATTTTTTCTTAGAGACGAGAGCAGCACGAAGCAATGGCCATGCTCCGCGGACTCCCGCAGCACATGGAGCACTCCGGCCTGGACTCTGAGCAGAAAGTCGCCGCGGATGCCGATGCTGTTGGCGATCCGATCCGCGAGCAGAAAACCGATCCCGTGAACTTCCCGCGCCAAGGCGTAAGGGTTCTCTCTTATTCGGCGGATCGTTTCCGAACCAAAAACGCGATAAATTCTCAGCGCCATCGAGGCGCCCACGCCGTGGCCCTGCAAAAAGATCATCACATCCCGCATGCCGCGCTGCTCTTGCCAAGCTTGCATGATACGCCGGGCGCGGACTTCACCGATGCCGTCGACCTCCAGGATGCGCAGCGGCTCCTCGGACAAAACCCGCAAGGTGTCGAGGCCAAAGGCGGAGACCAGCCGTTTCGCATAAGTGGGACCGATGCCTTTGATCAGCCCCGAGCCCAGATATTTTTCAATGCCTTCGACGGTCGCCGGATCGACCTTCTCCCAATGATCAATTTGAAATTGCAAGCCGTAACGTGGGTGGTTTTTCCAGGAACCGAAGACTTTGATCTCTTCTCCTTCGGCCACAGGAAACAGCGGACCGACAACCGTCACGCTCGCGGCGCCCTCGGCATCGAGCCGAGCCACCGTGTAGCGCGTTTCCGGGTGCTGGTAGGTAATGCGGGCAATGGTGCCTTGCAGCGTTGACCTTTCGTTGAGCTTTTCTAACAATGGAAACTCCAGACGCTCATCCTACTGGAAACCACGGCCACGGTAAATGCCAGCTCTTGCCTTTTGTGGGCAGGAAGCTAGAATTTCAGGCGAGTCGGATATGCCTGGTCCGGTCACCAAGATTTCCCCTTTCTGTATCGCAACTCTTTGTTAAGACCACAAAACATCACCGCCGTTTTCCTCGGCTTCATAACCG
>WNFW01001573.1_pt1 | contig 22698 bp, 19 predicted proteins | sample 5400131 | NCBI WGS metagenome assembly WNFW01 (sample SAMN13153362, study PRJNA577476) | soil metagenome | isolation source: 20 cm soil or saprolite under grassland replicate 1 | place: USA:California | collected 2016-06-15 | reverse complement strand
GGCAAGGCCGTCCAGGCGGACGAACGGCTCCTCGTGATCGACGCGACCGTCGGCCAGCAGGCCGGGCCGCAGGCGAAGGCCTTCCACGACGCGGTCGGCATCACCGGCGTCATCGTCACGAAGCTCGATGGCACCGCGAAAGGCGGCGGCGCGCTCTCCGCCGTGGCGGAGGTGAAGGCGCCGATCGTCTTCATCGGCGTCGGAGAGAAGATCGACGACCTGGAGAAATTCGAGCCGCCGCGGTTCATCTCCCGGCTCCTGGGCATGGGCGACTTGGAGACCCTGTTGGAACACGCCCAAGAGGCGATCGACGCCCAGAAGGCGGAGGCCCTCACGAAGAAGATCATGGCGGGGAAGTTCACCTTGCACGAGATGTACGAACAGATCGAGATGCTCACGGACATGGGCCCGATGCGCAAGCTCGCCGCCCTCATCCCCGGGGTCGGGGGCAAGATGAAGGACTCCGACATGGAGGACACCCAGGCCCGCCTGCGGCGTTTCAAGATCATCATGGACTCGATGACGGACGAAGAGATGACGGACCCGAAGACGGTCAAGTCCTCCCGCGTCCAGCGGATCGCCCACGGGGCCGGGGTGGCGCCGCGGGACGTGAAGGAGCTCCTCCGCAACTACGAGACGTCCCGCAAGGCGATCAAGGGCTTCGCGGGGAACCGCAAGATGCGGAAACAGATCCTCCAGCAGCTTGAGGCGTCCGGCGTCGATGTCGGGGAATAGGGAGGACTTCGGAGAACCACGGCAAGGTTAATGAAGAGCCCGGAATCTATCTTCTGCGTTCGGGGGGAGAGGCACGGGCTTGAAGGAGTGGATTGTGCCGCAGGAGCGGCATTTTTTCGACCAGCTGGAACAGATTGCCGGGACGGTTGATGAGGGCGCCATCGCGCTGCTCGGATTGTTGAACGATTTCACGGACGTGCCGGCGAAGCGGATCCGGATCAAGGAGATCGAACACCGGGCGGATGAGCAGGTCCATGCGGTGTTCGAGGAGCTGAACAAGACGTTCATCACTCCCATTGACCGGGAAGACATCCAAGCCCTCGCAAGCCGCCTCGACAGCGTCCTCGACATGATCGAGGCAGCGGCGAGCCGGATCCACCTCTACGGCCTGGACAAGCCGACGGGGGCGATGATCGAGCTGGGACAGGTCATCGGGCAGTCCACCCGTCTCCTCAAAGACGCCGTCGGCATGATCCGCAACATGCGGCAAGCGAGCGAGGTCGAACGGATCGCGATCGAGGTCCACCGCCTCGAAAATGTCGCCGACGACCTCATGAACGCGGGCGTCGCAATCCTTTTCAGGGGAGGAGACGCGGTCCGGATCATCAAGTGCAAAGAAATCATTGAGCGCCTGGAAGAGGCTACCGATTTCTGCGAGGATGTCGCGAATGTGCTGAGCGACATCGTGGCCAAGAACCAGTAAGGTCGGGCAGCGCGGATGTCATCCACCTCTCCTCGAAGCGAAAGCCCGCCGAGGGCCGGGTCCCGAGTCCGACGACGCGCGGCGGTGGCGAAACCGCGGTAGGGAGGCCTGCGGATGGTTATAGAGCTCCTTGCGATTGCAATCGCGATCGTCTTTTCGTTCGATTTCTTCAACGGATTCCACGACGCGTAGGGTCGGGCACCTTGACGGACCCCCAAATCCTCCACTCGATGGCCATCATCATGGGAGGGGTCTTGGGCGCAATCGCATGGGACATCCTCACGTGGCTGTGGGGTTTGCCCGTCTCCAGCAGCCACGCCCTGATCGGAGGCATCGTCGGCTCCACGAGTCTCGCGGCCGGCGTGGGGGCCGTCCTCCTCCCGAGCGCCGAGAACATGATCCTGTTCCTCGGACTCACCGGCAGCGTGTTCGGCCTTGGCGTCGCGGCGTTCGTCGCATGGAGTTGGCGGGCGAAACGTCCCTTGACGCTTGGGACCACCTTGCTCGCGGGGTTGATCGCCGGCCTCCTCCCCTCCGTGTTCCTGGGACGCATCCTGCTCCGAGGGCTTGTCCAGATCGTCGTGTACATGGTGGCGGCGCCGCTCGTCGGCTTGATCGCCGCCTTCGGCCTCGCCTTGCTCCTGATCCGATTGTTCCGGAAGTCGACCCCGTCGAGGGTGAACCACGAGTTCCGCCGCCTCCAGCTGGTCTCGAGTTTCTTTTACAGCGTCACGCACGGGACGAATGACGCGCAGAAAGGCATGGGCATCATCACGCTCCTCCTGATCGTCTTCGCGATCGGGCCGCCTCTCGGTCCTCCGGCGGGGGAGTTCCGCGTCCCCTTCTGGGTGATCTTGGGCGCGCACGCGTCGATCTCCCTCGGCACGTTCTTCGGCGGATGGCGCATCGTCCGGACGATGTCTCAGCGGGTCACCGCGCTCCGTCCCTGGCAAGGCTTCGCCGCCGAAACCGGAGGCGGCATCGCCCTGGTGGGGACCGCCATCGCGGGCATCCCGGTGAGCACCACCCACGTGATCGCCAGCGCCATCATGGGGGTCGGGGCGACGAAGCGGCTCTCCGCCGTCCGGTGGGGCGTCGCGCGACGGATCTTCTGGGCCTGGATCATCACGATCCCCGCGTCTGCGGCCGTCGGCATGGCGGCCTACGCCGCTATCCGCCTCATCCTCGGGGTCTAGCCCCCGCCCCGGGACCGATCTCGACGAAACACGCTCTATGCCAGGGGTCTCGCAGTTTCGTCGTCAACCTTCCGACTCGATCCGGGGAGCGAGGAGGAACTTGACGTCTCCCTTCCCGCCTGCGATCTTGAACTCGATCTTCACCGGGTAGTCGGATCCAAGGTACAAGGTCACCGTCGGCGCGGAGCTGATCGCCTTCACCATGTTCGAGAAGTAGTCGAGCGGGAAGAGCGAGCGGACCGCCTCCTTCGCCTGCAGCTCCTCGAGGAGGTCCTTCGGGACCATGTGCGTGACGTTGTCGGTGTCCCCCTCCGACACGATCTCGAAGCCTTCGGGGGAGGCCTTCAGGGCGATGTGGTCGCTGATGCTCTCCGACGCCCGGATCGCCTGCCTCAGCTCCTCCGTCCGGACGACGAGTTTCGCGGGCAGGTTCAGGCTCGGGACCTTCGGATCGCTCATCCCGGCGGTATCGACGAGGGCCATCCGGCGCGTCGTGTTCCCGACGTGGACGACGAGGCGGTTCTTGTCCTCGTCATGGCTGAGGGAGATCGTCTCCCCTCCCTTCGCGAGCCGTAGGATCTCCTTCATCTTGTCCATGTCCACCCCGAGCTCGCCTTCGTCGGCCTTGTAGGCCTCGAACGAACCGCGGTCCAGCGTGAGGTCGACCATCGCGACGTGGGCCGGATCGACCGCCTTGACGGTGATCGAATCCTTGCCGACGTTGAACTTCGCCTCGTCCACGAGGGTCGAGACGACGTCGACGACCTCCTTGAGGACATCCGCCTTGACCTTCCCCTCGAACAATCCTCGCTCCCCCGGAATTCCCTCGGAAATCCGGTCACCTGTTATAAAGGTTCCCGGGGTTGGTCGTCGGACTCAGTATTCCCGCCACGTGTGTTGACACTTGACGCATCGATAGATGCGCGTCGTCGGTTCGTCCGCGGCCCGGGTCTGCCGCATCACCCAGAAGGCCTCGTAGTGTCCGCACTTCGGGCATTCGACGCGCGTCTTCGGCAGCGTCTCCGTGATCTCATCGAGGACCAGGGTCTCGCTCGGCTTCTCCTTCCCCGGCCGCGCGACCTTCGCAATCGCCGTGTCTTTGCCGGAGACGGACCGCTCATACCCGCAGGAATTGCAGTGCAGCTTCCCATTCGCGGGGAACATGAGGGAGCTGCACTTCGGACAGAACATGGGGGAGACAGGAAGAAAGAGGGGCGTGCGATAAAAAGGTTCCTGGGAATTCATAGCTTGGCGTGGTCGTAGTTGCGCAGGGCCCGCTCGACGAACTTCTGGATCGCGCGCTCCTCGGCCTGGCTGCGGACGTGGGTCGGCCGGGCCGGCGGCTCGGGCCGCGCCTCGTCCTCGTCCTCCCGCTCCGCCCGGGCATGGGAAGGCCGCCGATGCTCGCGCGGTTCGCGAGGTTCCTCCTCGCGGCCATGGGAGATCCGATGGGTGCGGGTCGCGACGAATTCGTCGCCGTCGTCGTCTTCGTCGTCATCGGGGCGTCGTCGGCTCCGACCCGAGCGGCGCTCACGGTACTCGTCCGTGTCGGCGGAGAGCTTCCGGTATGACTCGAAATGGACGCCCCGATCGCGTCGTCGATGGCGGCCCTCCACGGCGATCGCGGGACGGCCGCGGGCCCTCGCCCGATGGGGCCGATGGGACCGGTGGATTTCCTCGTCCTCTTCGTAGGCCTCTTCCTCGTCGTCCACATAGGGGCGGGCCCCGATGACCGGCTGGACCAGGTTCACTCCGACCGAGGAACCGGACCCGGTTCGATAGGAGAGCTCGCGGCGGGTTTGCTCCCCGATGAGGCCGCCGATGTACGCGAAGATCACGACCATCAGGTAGCCGTTCGTCCCCATGCCGAACGTGGTCGCCAGGCCCTGCACGAACCCCTGCAGGTAGGAGATCATGAACTGCTTGTACGGGATCAGGAAGGGCAGGATGCTCGCCGCGGCGTCGCCGACCGCCATCGGCAGCTGGGCGACGAAGTCGGCCGGGTGGGACGCGAAGTTGTGCGCGTACGTGATGTTCGCGATGTAGATCGCGAACACCGGCATGAGGGCGGCGATGACCGCCTTGATTGGCGAACCCGCGCGGCGGCCTCCGACGTAGCCGGCGATCATCGGGCCGGCCGGCGGGATCCACCAGAGCAGGAAGGAGAGGATCAGGATGATCCGCGAAGACGACCAGAACGAGAACGGGGCGCCGTCCCCGTGGAACCGTCCCGCCTCGCCGTCGACCTCGATCCGATAGACGCCGGGGTGATGGGGCTGTGGCCGCCGTCGGGGTTGGCCTCGCGACCGCCTCCTCGGCGGCTCGTCCTCCTCATATTTCGGGCGACGAGGCCAGAGGAGCCATCGAAGTAATCCCATGCCCATCCCAGCAAGGTCAAGTCGGACCTTTGTCTGACGTTAATCAAGGTCCCGAACCGTATTAATAGATTTGGTCACGGACGCGAATTGACAAACGCGCGCAACGTGGATCCGCCCCGCCGTGGATGGACCCAAGGCCTCTCCCTCCGGAGCGGCAAGGCTAAGACGCTCCATCTCCATGCTATGCTGTCCATGGTCCTCTACGCAAAGGACATCGTCGAGACTGACTTCCTGTCCCTGCCGCCGGACACCTCCGTCCTCGAGGCCGCGAAGGCGATGGCGACCCGGCACCAGGGCTTCGCGGTCGTCACGTCTCCGGACAAAGGGCCGGTGGGAATCGTGACGGAGTGGGATGTGCTCGCCAAGGTCGTCGCGGAAGCCCGCGATCCCGCCCGCGTGCGCCTCGGCGAGATCATGACGTCCACGCTCGTCGCCGTCGATCCGAACGAGGGGATCGATCGCGTCGCACGGCTCATGGCGGAGGACGGGACGCGTCGGGTCCTCGTCGTGAAGAACGCGAAGGTCCTCGGCGTCATCCGCGCACGGACGATCCTCGCCCGGATGCGAGACTACATCGACGCCGTCAGCGCGCAGATCGCGCGATCCCAGGTCCCGCTGTTCTAGGCGGACCCGGAGGCGCGGCGGTCCGCCGGGATCTGTCAGCGGGGTTTCGGCCGGTATCGGTTCGGATCATCGAAGAAATCGATCACGCGGACGCCGGCCTTCAGTTTCGCCGCATGCGGCACGCCCGCGGGGATGAAGTACTCCTCGCCGGGCCGGTAGGTTCGCGTCTTGTCTCCGATCGTCAGGGTCATCTCGCCCGCGACGACGAACCCCCATTGCGCTCCATGGGAGTGGCTCGGGACCTCGGAGTCTTTCTGCGCTTCGACGAAGATTAAGGAGGCGGTCGGCCCGCGGAGCAGCCACAAGGTGATGTCTCGGAACGGCGCGTCGGCCTCCGGAAGATTCCGGACGATGTTCGGGAAACCCGGCATGTCCCAACGCAAGGAGGACGCGTTCTTGAAGCTGACCCTGCCGCTCCTACACGGTCGGCGAGAAGGGCTAGCCTCCGTAGTGCCACTTGAGTTCGTCGAGGGGCATGAGCTTGCCCGGACCGCTCCCGACGTCGACGACCTCGGCCAAGGCAATCCGGTGGTCCCCCTTGTCGAGAATGTCGAGCACCTGGCAATCGATCCATCCGGCGCCGCCAGCCACGACTGGGAGGCCTGAAGGAGTGCGCTCCGTTTTCACCTTCGCGAACGAACCGTCCACGATGCTCTCGGCGACCCCCTTCATGCCGCTCGCGAGGAACGAGACCGCGAATCGCATCGATCGCCGGACGTTGGCCAAGGTGCGGCTGTCCTCGGACAACGCAAAGGCGACGAGCGCCGGTTTGAACGACGTCTGCATCAGCCATGTCCCGAACATCAGGTGGTCCTTCCCTTCGGGCGTCTTCGTTCCGACGACATACGCGCCGTAGGGGATCATCTGGAGGACTTTCTTCTTCGCCTTCTTGTCCACAGTACCACCGCTCCGGGCGATTGCATCGGTGTCTAATGAAGGTCCACGATTCGAGCCGTTCCCTGGGACGTGGCACGGAGAGTCCCGCCTACTTCGCAAGGTCACTCTGGCCCTATCGCGGACGTCCTCGACTATTTGAGACTGCCTGTGGAGCCTGGTCAGACTCGCGCGTCAGTCTATCGATATCCGAACAGTCGATCGTATTCCCCATGCGAGAGAATCTCGAGAATCAAAACCAGAGTGCCAGCTCCCGGAGCGGACTGGACCGTGTAGACGCCGCGGTACGCGAGTGGTAATTCAAAGCGCCAAGCGTTCGTGAGAGGAGAAGGAAGGCGACTACGCGTCGCGAGTTGAGGTGGAATCCGATTCTTCGAAATTTGGTCCCCAGCGAAAACGTCCTGCTTCAGGCGCGTGATCCACCACTGAAGCTTTTTCCGCTGTTGGGGCTGAAGCTTCTCTTCGCTGGAACGCGCACGAGGTCCCATTCGGACCTGGCTCGCGGTGGACCGAGGCAGATCAGCGGGCCTCCCACGCCTCCACGACCTTCCAGAACTCGGGCTCGACGTTTAGCGTCCACATAACGCCTTTCGAGCCTTCGGCTACGCAGCCCAGACGCTTGTAGTGGTCAATGGCCTGCCTGAGCGCAGCATGCATCATCTTTCGCGGCAGCAGGCCCTTGATCCGGTTCAAGCTCAGCGGTTCGTCAAACTTCCGGAGCACGGACTCCACCATGTGCAACGTGCCCAGAGTCGGCCCCTTATGGTCCAGCTTCGGGGGCATGGCCGGCGGCTGAACCGGCGGCCTGATGATGGCAGCGGGCACCGCACACATGCGCATGCGGGAGCACTCTACAGTCACCCGCTCTGACCAGGCTGAGCTAAGGCGGGACGCGCGACGAACGGGTCCCGCAGTAAAAAGCTTGCGAGCCTTCCCAACCGGTCGAGCGCCGTCAACGTCTCAGGATAAATATCGGACGTCCGCTGCCGTCCCCGTGACGATTTCCCGCCGCATGCGGAACTGGCTCCTGAGCGACGATGCGGATCCGAGCCTTCGGTTTCGCGTCCTCCGCGAATTACTCGACCGGCCGTCGGACGATCCCGAGGTCCTCGCGGCGCAGAAGCAGATCGGTCAGGAAGGATGGGCGGCGAAGATCCTCCAGCTCCAGCACCCCGGAGGCCAATGGGACACCGCCGGCAACTCCGCGCGAGAGCTGTACCGCCCGAAATACGTCGCGACGAACTGGCGCCTCCTCGTCCTCTCCGACCTTGAAGTCCGCCGGACCCACCCGCGAATCGTGAAGGCCGTGAAGCTGTTCCTCCGTCGGTTTGGCGGTCCGTCCGGGGATCTGGGAGGTCGGAAGAGCGAGGTTTGTTTCACCGGCAACGCCGTCCGCATGCTCACGCGATTCGGATACCTCGACCATCCATCGGTACAATCGTCGATCGATTGGCTCCTGCGACATCAGAAGTCCGACGGTGGCTGGCACTGCTTCCGCTCTCGAACGGGGACCTTGGACGGCTGGGAGGCCTTAGCGGGCTTCGCGGCGATCCCGGAGGCGAGGCGTTCGGCCGCGATGCATCGAGCCATCGAACGAGGGGCGGAGTTCTATCTCGAACGCGGCCTGCTTCGCGAAGGGCGAACGCCGTATGCACCGTGGATGCGATTGCATTACCCGGTCCACTACTACTACGATCTATTGGTCGGCGTCGACGTCCTCACGTCGCTAGGATACGGCGACGACCCTCGCATGCGTTTGCCCCTCGGCCGCCTGGCGGGAAAGCGGAACCGGGACGGGACATGGAATCTCGACGCCCTCCACCCGGACACGGAGGACCCGAACTACCAAATCCGGGGGCCCTTCTACCCGTTCGGCCTCGAAGTGCCCGGCCGCCCGAGTCGGTGGATCACGGCGACGGCCCTCATCGCCTTGCAACGAGCGGGCCGATGAGTCTCCGTGCGACGCATGCCTTTCCGTAAGAAATCATGCCGCGGGCCGGGCTCGAACCGGCGACTTCGAGATCTTCAGTCTCGCACTCTCCCAAACTGAGTTACCGCGGCTCGCGCGGCCCATCCGTCAACGAGAGAAATAGTTTTTGTGCGGGAGAGTCCGCGAAGCGGGTGGGCCGCGAGCAGAGGCTTATCCTTTCGCGGTCGTTCTCCCGAGAGATGAAAGACGCCGTGCCGCCGGCCGTGCAACGGGCGTTGCGGGCCAGGTTCCCCGAGGCATTGGACTCCGCGCGGAGACTCCTCCGCCAGCCCTCCGTGAGCGCGACCGGAGAAGGCGTCGCCGAGTGCGCCGAGATGGTCCGGCAGATGATGGCCGAGATCGGTTGCAAGACCCGGATGTGGAAGAAGGGCGGACATCCCCTCGTCATCGGCGAACTGGATGTCGGTGCTCCCGTCACCCTGATCGAATACGAGATGTACGACGTCCAGCCCGTCGGCGATCTGGACGCTTGGAAGGTCCCTCCCTTCGCGGCGGAGGTCCGCACCGTCCCCGGGGTCGGGAGGGCGGTCGTCGCGCGCGGTTCGACGAACTCGAAGGGCGCCCTCGCGAATCACCTGTTCACGTGGAAGACGATTCGCGACGTGGACGAGATGCCCGTGAATCTGAAGATCCTCGCGGAAGGCGAGGAGGAGATCAGCAGCGCGAACTTCATCGAGTACATCCGGACGCACCGTCGGGAGCTGCGAGCGCAGGGCGCGATTGCGAACGACTACTCGGAAGATCTGCGCGGCGTGCCGACCGTGTACCTCGGGGTCAAGGGATGTCTCTACCTGACGATCTGGTCCCGCGGCAACCGCACCGCGGGCGGACCGATGGAGGGCGAGATCCACAGCTCGGATGCGGTCTGGATCGCCTCGCCGGTCTGGCGGCTCCTCCAGGCCTTGGACACGCTCGTCGACGAAGATCAGAGGCCGGTCATCGACGGGATCTGGGACGAGGTCCGGCGGCCGGCGAAGGCCGAGGTCGCGATGGTCCGCCGGCTCGCGAAGAAGTTCGACCCGAAGACGTGGCTCCGGGAGGGGAAGGTCGCGAAGTTCAAGTACGATCTGCCGAAGGTCGACCTCCTCCTCCGGTATCTGTACGAGCCGACCGTCAACATCTGCGGCATCCACTCCGGGTACGTGGACCATGGCGGGACGAAGACGATCCTGCCGCACGAGGCGTATGCGAAGGTCGACATCCGGCTCGTGAAGGACATGACGGTCGGGGGCACCCTTCGGAAACTCCGGGCTCACTTCGCGAAACGCGGCTTCGGCGATTTGCGGATCGACGTCCATGGCCCTTACGGACCGGCGCGGACCGACCCGACCTCGTGGATCGCACGCGCCGCGATCGAGACCGTCGAGGCCCACGGAAAGGTGCCCGAGGTGTGGCCGTCGAGCGGGGGCACGATGCCCGCGTTCGCGTTCGACGAGTACCTGCACCTGCCCTGGGTCGCGACCGGATTGGGCCATGGCGCCCACGCGCATGCCCCGAACGAGTATGCGTCGATCGACGGCATGCGCCGGTTCATCGCGGCCGAAGCGACCCTCGTCTATACGGCCGCGAAACGCGGCAAGGCCGTCGCGAAATGAAGTCCGCCGGGGCCAAAAAAGTCGGCCAAAATTCGCGTCGAAATTTGGCCCGCTCCACATGGAGAAATCGACTCATTCTCAAGCTCAGATTTTCAGCGCGACACATATAAATAGCGTCATCCAGGATGGACCGATGAAAATGTCCACGGAGGATTCTCCTCAGGTGATTTCATGCGAACGCTGATCCGCGACCTCCGGTCGGACGAGCGCGGCGTGGCATCGACCGTGGGCACGATCATGGCCCTCCTCGTCTTCCTCACGTTCCTCAGCGTCATCGTGAATCAATACGTCCCGATCTGGATGACGGACTCCGAAAGCTCCCACATGAACGCGGCCTTGGGCCAGTTTGGGGGGTTCAAGGGCGCGATTGACCTCCAGATGTTGGCGGCGCAGGCCGCCCAGGATGCGGGGACGTTCAACATCCCCGTGACGACCTCGACGGCCATCTCCCTCGGAGTCGATGGTGTGCCGATCTTCTCGTCCCCCACGCCCGGCACGCTGGAACTCAATCCCGACGCAGCCCCCTTCACCGTCGCTTTCGATTACCTGATCAACGGACAGCGCCGGTCCGTCGCGGACCAGGCGAGTGGTTCGGTTGAATTGACCGCCGCGAACCGGTACTACACGCCCCAGAGGATCGCCTACGAGAACGGGGCGGTGATGCGGTACCAGACCGACGGGCAGTTCATCCGCGTCCATCCGACGTTCTCGGTCCTCCTGTCGAACAAGACGATGGACATTTCGTTCGCCCTGTTGAGCCTCTATGGCAAGGGGATCGTCACCGGCACGACGACCGAACTCGTCAGTTCGGAACTGTTCGCCTGGGACCGCCAGGAATACACGAACTTCCCAAGCAACGCGGTCCTCTGGGTCAACCACACCGCCTCCCGGTACGGCCTTTCCTGGTTCCGGTTCATGAACCAGACCCTCGCGGACACGCTGAAGCTGGGCGGCACGTACACGCGGACGTCCCTCGACGAGCGATTCATCGCGAAGTCCGGCGCCGTGACGGTCTATGACATCCGGTCGACGTTGAACCCGACGACGGGGCTCTACATCATGCGTCTCTCGATCTACAACAACCCGGGCATTATGGGGCTCTCCTACTTCCGGCTCCAGCACGCCCAAGTCCAGGTCAGCGTCGGCGATGCGACGACCCAGGTGAAGTTCTGAGGTGCCCAAGATGCCGAAGAGACGCAAGGTGATGGTGCCCCGCGGCGGGATCCAGCAGAAGGCCGAATGGTCCGGGAGCCGCGGATCGTACCTGACCCGCATCCCCAACCTGGCCCGCGACACCATGGAGGAGATCGAGGTGATGCCGATCCGCGAGCCCTTCACGTACGCCCGCATCCTCTACGATCACGATCGGTCCGAGTACATCTACGAAGTCTGGGAGCCCCACCTCGACGCGCGGGAGAAGGAGTTCCTGGACATGATCAAGGACTCCCTGAACCGCACCCTCGAGTACGAATGGGAGAAGATGGCGGAGAAGGACAAGAAGGAGTACATCGAGGAAGCCGTCGACTCGTTCATCCGCTCCCGGGGCATCCGCCTTGAGCCTGCGTCAAAGGACAAGATCGTCTACTACATCATCCGCGACTTCGTCGGCTACGGCCCGGTCGATGTCCTCATGGCGGACCTGCGGATCGAAGACGTCTCCTGCGACGGGACCGGCATCCCGCTCTTCGTGTTCCACCAGAAATACGAGTCGATCAAGACGAACGTCATCTTCGACGATGACGACGCCCTCAACTCGTTCGTCGTCCTGCTCGGCCAGCGATGCGCGAAGCAGATCTCGGTCGCGAACCCGATCCTCGACGGGACCTCCTTCGAGGGCCACCGCGTCCAAGCCACGTACGCCCGCGAGGTCACGACCCGCGGTTCGTCGTTCACGATCCGGCGGTACAAGGAGAAGCCTTTCACCCCGGTCGAGCTGGTGAAGTTCGGCACCGCGAGCGCCGAGATGGTCGCCTACCTCTGGGTGGCCGTCGAGAGCGGCAAGTCCATGATGGTCTGCGGCGGGACCGCCTCCGGAAAGACGGCGACGCTCAATAGCGCCGCGCTGTTCATCCGACCCGGCGCCAAGATCGTGTCGATCGAGGACACGCGGGAGATCAACCTGCCCCACGAGAACTGGATCCCCGGCACGACCCGGTCCGGGGTGGGCGAGCGCGGGCCCGACGGAAAGGCCGGCGGCGAAATCGACATGTACGACCTCGTGCGGGCCGCGTTGCGGCAACGGCCGAACTACATCGTCGTCGGGGAAGTGCGCGGCAAGGAGACGTACACGATGTTTCAAGCGATGGCCACGGGCCACCCAACGATGTCCACGATGCACGCGGATTCCGTCAAGTCGATGGTCAACCGGTTGGAGAACCCGCCGATCAACACGCCGCGAATCCTGCTCACCGCCCTGAACTTCGTCGTCATCCAGACCCACGCCCGGATCGGCGACTCGATCGTCCGGCGGATCAAGCAGGTCGTCGAGCTGGTCGGGTTCGAGCCGGAAACGAACGAGTTGATCACGAACACGGTGTACGAATGGGACGCCGCGACGGACACGTTCGTCTACAAGGGGCACTCGTTCCTGTTCGACGAGATCATGGAAATGAGGAACATGACGCACGAGGAGATCGAGGCCGAGTTCCAGCGGCGCGTCGACATTATCAACTACATGGTCCAAAAGGGCCTCACCGACTTCCGAGAGATCGCGAAGATCGTCGTCCAGTATTACCAGTATCCCGAAGAGACGGCGAAGCGCGTCCGCGAGGAGATGGGCCTGCCCGAGCACGGAGCCCCTAAGGCCGTCGAGGCCGGAGGTGAGACGGTTGGGTAACGCCTTCGACAAGCTGGAGACCCGCGGGACCCTCACGAAGACGAAACGGTTCCGGCCTGGGGACCAGGCGGGCAAGGCCAACCACCTCGTGAAGCTGCCGAAGGGAGCGAAGCCGGTGTCGGTGAGCCTGTCCCCGAAGGAACAGGTCGCATGGCGCATGTTCGGGAAGTTCGTCCAAGCCCGAGGGCGCCACGACCCCGAGCTCGAGGACAACCTGCTGAAGGCCCACATCAAGCTGCGGCCGGAGGAGTATCTCGCGGTCGCCTGGATGAACACGACCTTCGCCGCGGTCGGCTCCGTCGTCGCGGCCTTCGCACTCGCCCTCTTCCTGTTCATCCTGCGAATCGACATTTTCTCCCTCCTGATCTTCCTGGGCCTCGTGGCCGCCCTGCCGATCTTCTTCTCCTACATGCACTACTTCGGCCTCCCGGTCGGACCCAAGGGGAAGCCGCGATCCATGGCGAAGAAGCGGGGCACGAAGATCGACAAGCGGATCTCCGGCGCGATGTCGTTCATCTCCGCCATGGCGTCCGCCGACGTCCCGGTGGACGTGATCTTCAAGGAGCTCTCCAAGCAGACCGTCTACGGCGAGGTCGCCCGCGAGGCGGAATGGATCACCCGAGACACCGAGCTCCTCGGCCTGGACATCCTGAGCGCGATCCGGAAGGCGGCGCAGCGTTCCCCTTCCAGCAAGTTCCAGGACTTCCTGCAGGGCGTCGTCACGACGTCCACGAGCGGGGGTCAGCTCAAGCCGTACTTCCTCGTCAAGGCGGAACAGTTCGAGAAGGAGGACCGCCTCGAGATGCGGAAGAAGATGGAGACGCTCGGCATGCTCGCCGAGTCCTTCGTGACGGTCGTCGTGGCCTTCCCGCTTTTCCTGGTCGTGATCATGGCGATCATGGCCCTCATCAGCAAGGGAAGCTCGGGCAGCGTGCTCGTGCTCCTCTACGTGGTGGTCGCCCTGATGATCCCCCTCAGCCAGTTCGGCTTCATCTTCGTGATCTGGAACATGGAACAGGAGGCCTGAGATGGCGAACCCCGATCTGGAGAAAGCCCGCGTCCGCCTCTACGAGAAGGCCGACCGAAAGCCCGCCATCATGGCGACCGGCACCGCCCTGATGGTGCTCGCGGGATTCATCGCGTTCCTGAACCTGATCAACTCGATCAACCTCGGCTTCCGGGGGGACCAGCGGCCGATCGAGCGGTTCCTCTTCTGGCTCATCATCGCGATCCTCGGGTTCATCGGCCCGTACGGATTCTTCCTGGCGAAGAAGCAGCGCGAGATCAAACAGATCGAACGACGCCTGCCCGACTTCCTGCGTGACGTCGCGGAAGCGGGCCGGTTCGGCATGACCCTCGCCGATGCGATCGTCGTGTCGGGCGGCGGCCGCTACGGCAAGCTCACGCCGGAGATCAAGAAGATGGCCGCCCAAATCACCTGGGGAGTCCCCGCGACCGAGGCGCTCCACCTCTTCGCGACGCGCGTGAAGACCCCCATGATCGAGCGGGTCGTCGCGATCATCGTGAAGTCCTCCGACGCAGGTGGCGATGTCGCCGACGTCCTGACGATGGTCAGTCACGACACGAAGGAGAACCAGCTCACGGAGGACGAGCGGCGGATCGCGATGTCGACGTACATCGCGGTCATCTACATCTCGTTCATGGTGTTCCTGGTGACGATCTGGATCCTGAACGTGACCTTCCTCCCGAAGATGCTCGAGGCGAGCGGTGCCCTGGAGGGAGGCGCGGGTGCGGCCCTCGCGGGGGCCAGCCCTCTCGCCAATAACCTGCCCGAGGTCGTGTTCAACGTCAAGATCGCGTTCTTCATTGCCGTGATCGTGCATGCCCTCGGCGACGGGGTCCTCGCGGGCGTGCTCGACACGGGAAAGATCGCGAACGGCCTCCGACACAGCTTCATCATGCTCGTGATCGCCATGTTCGCGTTCCTGGTCATCTGAGGTGAACGAATGGCCCAATCCACCGGGAAGGAGATTCAACAGATCGAGGAGCTGAACCGAAAGAAGGCCGCGCAGACCAGCCGGGTGGCAGACCTCGACCGGGAGCGGAACGAGGCCAAGCAGGAGCTCGACAGCATCGAGACGAACCGCAAGGCCGCGGTCTTCGGCGCCCTCGACTCGATGAAGAAGCGGTACTTCAGCCGCCTCCTCGGGGAGCGCGGCGTCAAGGTCAAGGCCCCGAAGGTCAGCAGCGTCGTGGAGTCGAGCCTCGGCAAGATCACGACGATCCCCAAGATCGCTCAGCGGAACATGAATGAGATCGAGATCCAGCCGATCCTGAAGAACTTCGCCTACGTGCGCATCCTGTACGACACGATGGCGAACGAGTACTTCTACGAGGCCATCGAACCGAAGCTGACCCAGGAAGAGTCGGAACTGCTCGACGTCCTCAAGGAGATCCTCGTGGAGAGCCTGGAACTCCTCGATGATGCGGAGAAAGCCCAGAAGGAGAACTACCTCCGGCGCCAAGCCGACGGGGTGCTCCGCGAGCTCGGCGTGGAACTCCATCCGGTCTCGAAGGAGCGGATCATGTACTACGTCAACCGCGATTTCACCCGGTACGGCCCGATCGACGTCGTGATGACGGACCCGCAGGTCGAAGACGTCTCGTGCGACGGCGTCCGGGTCCCGTTCTACATCTACCACCGCAAATACGGTTCGATCCCTTCGAACCTCAAGTTCGACTCGGCGGAGGAGTTGGATTCCTTCGTCGTCTGGCTCGCCCAGCGGTCCGGCAAGCACATCTCCGTTGCGCAACCGATGCTCGACGCGACAATCCCGGACGGCTCGCGTCTCCAGGCGACGTTGGGCATGCACGTGACGAAGCGCGGCTCCTCCTTCACGATTCGGCGGTTCCGGGAAAACCCCTTCACCCCGCTCGACCTGGTCCGATTCAAGACGATGTCGCCGGAGATGATGGCCTACCTGTGGCTCGCGATCGAGAACGGGCAGAGCATGCTGATCTGCGGCGGCACGGCGTCCGGCAAGACGACGACGCTCAATGCGATCCTGCTGTTCATCCCGCCCCAGATGAAGATCGTCTCCATCGAGGACACCCGCGAGCTCAACCTGCCCCACGAGAACTGGGTGCCACTGCTGACCCGCGCCGGGTTCGGCGGGAAATCCGCCCACACCGGCAAGGCCGCCGGCGAGATCGACATGTTCGATCTGCTCACCGCGGCCCTCCGGCAGCGCCCGCAGTACATGATGATCGGAGAAGTCCGTGGACCCGAGGCGTTCGTCGTGTTCCAGGCGATGGCCACTGGCAAGTCTGCGTACACGACGTTCCACGCGGACGACGTCCAGGCGATGGTTCACCGCCTCGAGAACGACCCGATCAATCTCCCGCGGGCCCTCGTGGCCGCGCTCGATATCGTCCTGCTCCAGGCGCAGGTGAAGGTCGGGACGGACATGACGCGCCGCGTGAAGGCGTTGGTCGAGGTCGTCGGGACGGATCCGGAGTCGAACGAGCTGATCACGAACTCCGCGTACACCTGGAACCCGGCGGATGACACGTTCAATTACAGCGGCCACTCGTACGTCTACGAGAAGATCTCCCTCGCCCGCAACTGGAACCAGCGGCGGATGGAGCAGGAAGTCAAGAGGCGCCTCGACATCTTCGACTACATGAAACGGAACGACATCAAGAACTACCGCGACGTCGCGAAGATCGTCTCGTCCTACTACAAGGACCCGGACGGGATGATCAAAATCGTCCGCGACACCTTGGCCTCCCAAGGCATCCCGACGGCCGCGAGCTAGTTCGCTTCATGTCTTCTCGACCGTCGCTCCGATTCCGTAGGCGATCACGCCGGACGCGGCGATCGCGGCGCCGAGGGCCAGGAACATGGCCGCGGCCAGGCCTTGGGCCAAGAGCCATCCCGCGAGGACGGCGCCGATCGATCCCAGCCCGAAGACGCTGAAGAAGGACAGGCCGAAGGCGAGGCCTCGGGATTCGTGCGGAGCGGTCCGCGTCACAAGCGTGTTCTGCAGCGCCTCGAGCGAGAACAGGACGAAGCCGAAGGCGAGCCCTCCGACGACGAACGCGGCCGAACCGAGGAACGCCGCAAGGAGGGCGAGCAGGACGGCTGCGGTCAGGCTGAACGAGGTCAAGATCCGATCGGGCCGTCGCCGGTCGGCCAGGGTGCCCGCGACGACTTGCCCCACGGCCCCGAGGCCCAGGGCGACCGCGAACAGGCCGCCCCCGAGGAACTGCGGGAGGGGGAGGAAGCTCAGCGCGCCCTGGTAGGCGATCCCCGCGAAGAAGTAGACCAAGAGCACCCGCGCGAACGGGACGGAGGCGAGGGTTCGGCTGCGAGTCGCGACCGCCGTGGGAGGGCGCGTCCCCACGCGCGGGAAGCGCGTGGCGAGCAAGGCGAGGCCCACCAGGGGCGGAAGGACCAAGACCGCGACGGCGTCGCGCCAGGGCCATCCGGACGCGAGCGAGGCCGCCACGAAGGCCGGGCCGAGCGCGATGCCGAGGCTCCCTCCCATCCCATGCCATCCCATCGCGGCGCCTTGCGCCTCCACGGAGCGGGAGATCGCCGCGAGGGCCGTCGGATGGTAGATTCCCGACGAGAGGCCCAGGCCCGCGAGGGAGAGGGCCAACCACGGGAGGTTCGTGCTGAAGGCGAGGGACGCAAGGGAGACCGCGATCCCGCCGGCGCTGAGCATCAGGAGCCTCGTCGGGGGGCGACGGTCCGCCAGGAACCCGAACGGCACGCTGCTGAACCCGAAGCAGGCGTAGGTCGTCGCCGCGAGCAATCCGACGACCACGCTATCGGCATGGAACTCGCTGCGCCACGGGAGGTTCAGGAAGACGGGGATCGCGAGGAGGTTCGCGTGGACCGCGCCATGGAGGAACCCCAACAGGCCCACGATGGCCCGATCCTCCCGGCGCATCTCCGCGGCATCCTCCCGCGAAGATAAGGACTTCTGTCGGACCTACGCGCGGCCGACCGCGCGGATCGCCCCCGGGATCGCGAAGACGAGGCTGATCACCAGCGCGCCCAACCATGGCGCCAGCTCCCGGAGGTGCACGATAGAGGAGCCGCCAGGGACGGCTTGGCTCTTTGGAAATCGTTCGGCGAGGACCGAACGAGCTCCCGCTGACGGAGGAAAGGTGAAAAGGGAAAGGGGGTGAGGGAAGGCGAACTCAGAGTTCGTCTTCCGTTCCGGTGTCGCCGCTCGATTCCGACTGGCCGTCGCCGCCCTCGCCGCCGTCGGAAGGCTTCTTGATGACCTTCTTCTGGACGACGGGCTGCGGCGCGACCGGCTTGCGAATCACCCGGCGCGGGATCGCTTCGGTCCCGCTCGGTGCGCCTGCTTGGCCGCCCCCGAACGACGCGGCTTGCCCTCCGGAGGAGCCCTCCGGGCCCGGGCTTCCGCCGGGCCGGCGCGCCTGGATCACCGGGGCGGATCCGCCGCCTCCACCGCCGCTCGGCGGTCGGGTGGTCTCGCGCATCAGGGACCCGCACTTGTGGCAGACGGTGGCCGTCACGGAGTTGAGGGTGCCGCAGGTCGGGCACGGCTTCGAGCCCATCTTGCGCATCTCCTCTTCCTCGCGGAGCCAGTCCTCGAAGGTCACGAAGGTCGGCTGCTTGCGCCACCACTCCTGGAACTCGCGGTCGGACAGCGCGCGGCCGAGTTGCCGGGAGGCTTCCTCCTTGAACTTCTGCACGACCTCGTCGTACTGGAGGCGCATCTTCTCCTGGTAGTCGGCCATCTCGACTTCGCCGGTCGCGAACTCGACGCCGCACTCGGGGCACTGTTTCACGTCGATCGGGATCCAGGCCTGGCAGTTCGAGCACTTCGCCATGTCCTTCTCGAACTCGACGCCACACTTCGGGCACGACGTCGAGTCCTCGGGGATGAAGGCGCCGCATTCGCCGCACTCGACCATCTTGCCGAGGCCGTAGATCTTCCAGTACAGGGTGACGCCGATCACGGCGGCGGCCGCCGCGGCCAGGATGATGAAGAACAACCAGTACGGCAGGCCGAGGATCGGCACGGTTCGGTTCAGGAAGGGCACGGTCTTCGTAATCGTGATCGACTGCGTCTGCGGGGTGATCGAACCGGCGGTGGGCGTCACGACGACCGAGTACGCTCCGTCCTGCACGTCGGGCACGACGATCTCGCCGACGAACAGTCCATCCGTCCCGGAGCTCGTCGTGTTCGTCGCGATGACGGCGGTCGGGGAGCGCAGCTCAATCGTCAGCTGGATGCCGGAGATCCCGTTGTCGTTGGTCGAGTCCCGGACATATCCGGTCACGCTGAGCGCCGTCCCCGGGTCCACGGTCTGGCCGGAACCCGGCGTCCCGATCGCCACGTAGCCATTGGGCGGAGGGGTCACGTCGAGGGTCAGGTTCGCGTAGTTGTTGGCTTCCTGCGCCGCGCCGCCTTCGTTGATCGAGTTGCTCGGGTCGACGACGAGCATGATGCGCTGGGGGCCGATCGTCGCCAGCCCGTTGATGCTCAGGGACTGGTTGACCTGCGCGCCCTGCGCGACGTTGAGGTTGTTGACCCGGGCCAGCTGGTTCGCCAGGTCGCCGTTCAGGTAGGCCGCGATGGACACCGCGGAGGCGTCCGTCTGCCCTCGGTTGTAGATCTTCGCGACGACCGCGAAGGGCTGGTTCTGGATCACGTTCATGGTCGAGGTGTAGTCGCTCGGCCGCAGTTCGAGGTCCGGCAGCGTCCGCACCTGGAGATCGAAGGGATAGGTGCTCCATTGGTTGTTGTCGGCCGCGCTGACGGCCGGGTACGGGTTGAAGAACGCCCCTCCCGTGACCGTCGAGGTCGAGTAGGTCACGGTCTCCTGGTAGTTCCCGAACGACTGTCCGTTCGGCAGGGTCGCGCTCGTGATCTGGTCCGTGTAGAGCGGGATCTTCGCGACCCCGTTCAGGTCCGTCCGGTTCCACGCGTTGACGCCGCTCGCGCCGCGTCCGAGGTACCAGAGCGTGCGCGCACTGGGAGTCGTCGACGCGCCGTTGTCCGGATATTGCGCCGTCGCTCCTGTCGGGCTGGACGCCGACCAGATGGTGGCACCCGCGATCGCGAAGCTCGTGCGGTCCACAACAGAGGCCCGGAGCCAGCGGAACAGATTGATCGAGCCGCCGGCGGCCGTCGGCACGAACGCCGAGGTCCAGTTCGACAGGTACAGCGGGTCCTGCGTGCGGTCGATCGTCACGTTGTAGAGGTACGCGCTCGAGGTCCCGTCGACGTGCAGCTCGTTGTGGAGTCCGACGACGTTCGAATAGTCGACCGACAGGTAGGTGTCATAGGCGTACAGGGTGCTCGAGGCGGTGAGGGAGACGTTGAAGAGCGATCCTCCCGGCCTGCTTCCCTCCGAGAAACGACCGTCCTGGTAGACGCGGTCAATCGTCGAATGGAACAGGGTGGCAGTCGTCGACGCCCACGTGATGATCGGGCTGTCGTCGTTGAGCTCCGTGTCGAGGCCCGTGCTCGAAATCTCTTGGGTCGTGAATCCGGTGATCGTCGAGTCCGTGACGTTCACGGACGCGCCGGTCGCGTTGAACCATCCGGGAAACTTCAGCTTCGCTCCGTTCATCAGGACGAGCTGGCTGCCGGCGCCCGACACCGTCAGGGCGAGCTTCAGGTACGGGTTGATGGCCGTCGTCTGCGTCGTGACGATGGAGTTGTCGAGAATCAGCGCGCCGCCGGCGTTCACGTTGAGCGCGTAGCCGGCATGGGCGGCATCTTTCGAGAAGCTCAGGCCGCCGTTCACGAGCCTCAGGCTTCCGCCGGAGTTGATGTTGATCGATCCGTCAACGGTGAATGTAATCCCCGTACAGACCTGGGCCGTCGTGATCGTCCAGTCCCCGGAGATCACACCGACCTGGTCGCAAGGGCCGGCCCGCGCGGCAGGGCTGAGCGACACGATCGCCGCGAAGATCCCGCCCAGGGCGATGGACCAAACGATCAAGAGGCTCAGTGCCTTGCCATTCCGTCGGGCTCGGTTCGACATCCGGTGACCTCCCAAGATCGAGCCTTCGAGAACCTCGGCAAGACTGCGACCGGTGGGCATGTTGCGCGACCCATGCCGGCCCGGTTTATAAATAGGTTACCGAGCGATTATCTATCGCGATACGGACTCGTTCTCGCGCAGGAGAACGAGGCGTTTGCATGGAGAAATTATTATTATTCATTGACTAGTATGGAAATCACGAAATTGGGTCAAAAATGGGCCCAAATTTCGTCGATATTCGTGGTCCGTGCGGCCTGCGCTCGGCGGATCGACGGCTCGGACGGGACGGCTCAAATCACCTTCTTCTTGAGCACCTTCTTGACGCTCACGGGCGTCTTCTTGGCGCCCTTGTCGTCCTCGCTCGCGAGCCGGTGGCCGCAGGCGTAGCACATGATCGCGTCCCCGGAGATCATCGTCCCGCAGGCCGGACAGGGGATCTCGGACTCTCCCTCGGAATCGGTCGTTTCCTCGGCCGTGGATTCTTCGTGCAGTCGGTGGCCGCAGGCGTAGCACATGATCGCGTCCCCGGAGATCATCGTCCCGCAGGCCGGACAGGGAATCTCGGACTCGCCTGCCGAAACCGGCTCGGCGGCGACGGCCGGCTTCGCGGCAGGCTTCGCGACCTGGATCGTGGGAGCGGCCGCGGCCGGCTTCGAGGCAATCGACTGAGGCGGCACGACGACGGGTTGGGGCCGAGGGGCGGTCGACGCCGGAGCCGGGCTCACGGCGGGACGGACCACGGGGGCTTGGGCGGCCATCGGTCCGGGGGTGCGCCCGGTCTGTTCCTGGAGGAGGAGTTGCTTCTCTCGCTCCAGGAGCCGCCTCCCTTCCTCGGAGAGTTTGGCGCGGGCCGTCGCGATGGCCTCCTCTTCGCCGATCAGCTTCTTCTCCCGGTCCATCAGGACGCGGTTCCGTTCAATCTGCGCCTCCAACGTGGCCTTCTGATCCTCGAGGAGCTTGACGATCTGTTCCTGGCGGCCTGCGATCTCCGCCTTGCGGGCGGCGATGTCCCGCGCGTGGGCGACCGCCTCGGAGTCTCGGTGGGCAATCTCTTCCTCGCGCTTCAGGAGTGTCTCCAGGCGTCTCCCGAGGTCCTGCTCCCGACCGATGAGCTGGTTCTCTTTCGCGAGGACCTGCTGCCGCGATCCCTCGAACTCCTGCTCCTTCTGGGTGATGTCGCGTTCCTTGAGCTCGAGTTCTTTCTCGCGCGCCCGGAGGCCCTTCTCCCGGCCGACGAGGGAGTCGCGCTCGTCCGCGAGCGAGGTGCGCTCCTGCTCGGCGAGGCGGCGGTCTTCCTCGATCCGCGTCGCTTGCTCCTGGAGGGACGTCTCGCGTTCCTTGTACTCCGCGTCTCGGGACTTCAGGCTTTCTTCGAGCTTTTTCAGTGCGTCCAGGGCGTCTAGGATTGACGATTCGGCCATTGGGGCAGCCTCCGATGTTCGTTCGATGAGCCGAGCCTTTCGGGCGTCGACCATGAAAGGGACATGGGGAGCAGCTACCCTCCCGCTTCGAAGATCGGCCCGAGGACGGTGAGGCCGCCCTTGCGGACTTCGATCGCGTGCTTCTCCATCGAGTGGTCGGTGGACCGCATCTTCTCCACCTGCAAATAGCGAATGAGCTTGCCGCGGGAATGGTCGAGTCCGAGCAACACGATCCCGTCGACGAGGAACCCCTCGTTCCCGAGGAGCTGGCTGTCGCCTTCCGCATTCCGTTCCATCACGACGAGCGACGTGAGTTCGTTGTCGC
>WNFW01000629.1_pt1 | contig 22723 bp, 19 predicted proteins | sample 5400131 | NCBI WGS metagenome assembly WNFW01 (sample SAMN13153362, study PRJNA577476) | soil metagenome | isolation source: 20 cm soil or saprolite under grassland replicate 1 | place: USA:California | collected 2016-06-15 | reverse complement strand
GGGCGAGCTCCTTGTTGCTCGTTTGATCGGCCAGGATCGACAAGGCGCGCAGGATCGGTAGCCCAGAGTTGATCATGGTCGCGAACTGGCGCGAGAAGACCGAGAGCTCCTTGAGCTTGACCTTCTTCTTCGTCAGCTCGATGTTGAGCCCGCGCCCCTGCTTGCCGACCTCGAGCGGCGTGAGGCCCTGTTCGCGGAGCCGATGCAGGACCAAGGCCTCGTTGTCGGCGACGAGCGTGCCGCTGATGAGGTTCCCGCCGCGATCGCGGACCTTGTATGCGTAGGTGTCGGGCATCGCCTACCTCCTCACATCCCGCCCAGGCCGTCCGACGTTCCGAACGACCCGGTCGCCCAGGAGCTGGAGTCGTCGCCGCCGAGCGAGGCGCCGCCCGATGAGAACGCGGACAACCCGCCGGAGGATCCGACCAGACGTTGGAGCTCCTCGGGGTCGTGGCACCGCTCGAAGGCCATCTGCTGGCTGATCCGGCCGGCCTTCACGTGGGACGCGAGCGACATGTCCATCGTCTGCATCCCGTATCTGCCGCCGGCCTGCATCGCGGAGTAGATCTGGTGCACCTTCCCCTCGCGGACCAGGTTGCGGATCCCGGGGGTCGCGATCATGACCTCGGCCGCCGCCACCCGTCCCTGGCCGTCGATCGTCGGGATCAGCTGCTGCGTCACGACGCCCTGGAGCGTGGTCGAGAGCTGCACCCGCACCTGTTGCTGCTGGTGGGGAGGGAAGACGTCGATGATGCGGTCGATCGTCTGCGGCGCGTCCTGCGTGTGCAGGGTGGCGAAGACGAGGTGCCCGGTCTCGGCCGCGGTGATGGCGGTCGAGATCGTCTCGAGGTCCCGCATCTCGCCGACGAGGATCACGTCGGGGTCCTGGCGCAACACGTGTTTGAGGGCGGAGGCGAAGCTGTGGGTGTCCGCCCCGATCTCGCGCTGATTCACCACGCACTTCTTATGCTTGTGCAGGAACTCGATCGGGTCCTCGACGGTCATGATGTGCCCCGACCGTTCGGTGTTGACCACGTCGACCATCGCCGCCAGCGTCGTCGACTTCCCGGAGCCGGTCGGGCCCGTCACGACCACGAAGCCGCGTGGGAAGCGAGCGAGGTCGGCGGCGACCGGCGGGAGCCCGAGGTCGACGATGTTCTTGATGTCGAACGGGATCACGCGGAAGACCGCGCCGACGGCGTCGCGCTGCATGAAGACGTTCACGCGGAACCGTGCACGGCCGGGCAAGGAGTACGACATGTCCAGCTCGAGCTCCTGCTCGAACCGCTCGCGCATCTTCTGGGGCAGGATCGCGTAGATCATCCCTTGGAGGGACCGGGGGCTGAGCGGTGGATAGTCCTCGAGCCGCTCGAGCTCACCGTGGATCCGGACCGTGGGCGGGGTCCCCGCCGTCAGGTGAAGGTCCGAGCCGTTCAGATCGAGGAGCCTGCCGAGCAGCTCCGGAACGGGGACCTGCATGTCCTCATCGGGAGGGGCAACCGTGCTCATCGTCATTTCACCACCCTTGCGACTTCGTCCAGCGATGTGATGCCCATGCGGGCCTTCTCCAGCCCGTCGTCGCGAAGCGTCATCATCCCCTGCTGCACGGCGACGGCCCTGATCGCATCGGCAGAAGAACGCTCCACCGTGAGCCGTTCGATCTCTTCGCTCATCTGCATCACCTCGTACAGGCCGATCCGGCCGCGATAACCAGTGTTCGAGCACGCGGGGCATCCTTGAGCCTTCCGTAGCTCCGGGATCTCGGGCCACAGCCACTCCGGGAACCCCGCGGCCAGCAGCTCGGCCTGTTCGGGCTTGTACCGCACGTTGCACCGCTCACAGAGCTTGCGGGCGAGACGCTGTGCCACGATCGCGTCGATCGCCGAGGCGACGAGGAAGGTCTCGACGTCCATCTCGACGAGCCGCGAGATGGCCGAGGCTGCGTCGTTCGTGTGCAGCGAAGAGAGCACGAGGTGCCCGGTCAGCGCGGCCTCGATCGCGATGATGGCCGTCTCCTTGTCCCGGATCTCGCCGATCAGCACGATGTCGGGATCCGCGCGGAGGATCGAACGGAGGGCGCTCGCGAAGGTCAGACCGGCCTTCGGGTTCACCTGGATCTGGTTCACACCGCCGAGCCGGTACTCGACGGGGTCCTCCACGGTGATGATGTTCTTCGACTCTTCGTTGAGGATGTTGAGGGTCGAGTACATCGTGGTCGACTTGCCCGAACCGGTCGGTCCGGTCACGAGGATCGCCCCGTAGGGCTTCCTGAAGGACTCGGAGAAGCGGTTGTAGGAGTCTTCGAGGAACCCGAGGTCCTCGAGCCTGAGCAGCGCGTTGGACTTGTCCAGCACGCGGATCACGACCTTCTCTCCGTACACGGTGGGCAAGGTGGCGACACGGAGGTCGAGCGATCTGCCACCGACCTTCATCGAGATCCGGCCGTCCTGCGGCACGCGTCGCTCTGCGATGTTGAGGTCGGCCATGACCTTGAGCCGGCTGATCAGTCCGCCCTGGATGTTCTTCGGCGCTGGTGGCATCGGCTCGTGGAGTACGCCGTCGACGCGGAACCGGATCCGAACGTTGAACTCCGCAGGCTCGATGTGGACGTCCGAGGCGCGGTCGCCCACGGCCTGCGTCATGATCGCGTTGACGAGCTTCACGATCGGCGCGTCCTCGAGCGCTTCCTCGAGGTCCGCGGTGGTCTCGCCGTCCGCGGCCTCGGCGGCGATGCTCGCCATCGCCTCGACCTGCGAGTCCATGCCCGAGAACTTCTGGATCGCCTGCTCGACGTCGTTCGCAGTCGCGACGACCGGTTGGACCTCGCGCCCGGTGATCGTCCGGATGTCGTCGAGGGCGTAGACGTTGGCCGGATCCGACATCGCGACGAGCAGCCGTCCGTCGCGCTCTCCGATCGGGATCGCGCGGTACCGGCGCGACAGCGCTTCGGGCAGCAGGACCGTGGCCGTCGCATCGATCGGGAACGCGTTGAGATCGACGAACTCCAGCCCGACCTGTTCCGCGAGTGCCCGAACCAGGTCGGCCTCCTTGATCATGCCGAGGTCGATCAAGACGCGACCGAGCGATTTCGGGGTCTTGCGATGCTCCTCGAGCGCCGTTTCGAGCTGCTCGGGGGTGATGAAGCCGAGCTCGATGAGGATCTGGCCGAGCTGCTTCGACTTCCGCTTGACCGTCGTCATCGATGCCCCTCGAAGGCCCGTTCGGGCTAGGTCGTTGGCTGGGTCTCAGCTGTTGTCTTCGTCACCGTCCTCGTTCAGCTGAAGCAATCCCGAGAACTCTTTGGCCAGCATGACCCGGTCGACCTCGCTCGGTTCTTCCGTCACCCTTTCGGGCTCTTCTGGGGCCCGTTCGGCGGATACCAGACGCTGCGGCTCGCGCCGGAACGGGGTCGCCGGATCGCCCCCGATGGGGGGACCCTCCCCCGTCGCGCCGCCCGCTGCGTCCGTCGGGGCCTCGACGAGCAGCGGCGCCGCTTCGAGGGGCGCCACCGCTGGAGGCGGTGCGGGAGCAGACGTCGCTTCCGACGCGGCCTGCTCGGATTCCAGACGGGAGAACGGCGAGCCTTCCGTCGCGAACGCCGCCGGGCGACCGGCCGGCGTGAACGGGTCGGCGTCCGAGAACACCGCAGGCCGGAGCCTGTCCGGCGGCTCGATCGTCGCCGGTTCGGCACCGCTCGATGTCGCCTCCTCGGATGGGGGCTGCGGCGCCGCCGCTCCCGGACTCCGGCCGTTCCATGCACGCTGATCGGGAGGGGGCGCGGTGGCGACCGGTTCCGGCTCGGGTTCCGGGGCGGCCTTCGTCTCGGCCGGGTGCAGCGAGCTCCGCGGACGACCCGATGGGGCGCTCGAGGCATCGGGGACCTTGAGGGTGTCCCCCTTCTTGGCCCTCGTCTCCTCCGCCGCCAACACCGCCTGCTCGAGCTGGTCGAGCAGGACGCCGGGGCGAACGCCGGTCCCGGAGATCACGAACGCCGCGTACGGGCCCCGGTGGACGTACGCCCACAGCTGATCGGAGAACTCGACGAACCCCCGTCTGGCCTCGCCGACGTGGACGAACTTCAGCCACGAGGGTTTGAACGCCTGTTCGTCCTCCTCCGGATAGGCGCCGAGGACCATGCCGTCGCGGGACAGCACGAGACAACCACGCACGTCGTCCATGGTGAGGACGACGCGCTGCGCGAGCGCGGCGTATTCATCCATCCGTCTGTTGGAGACATCGTCGGCAGGTCGCGCGCGCTTGAGGTGTAGGTCTCTCGGCAGCCGTCGATCAGGACCGGTCGGCGATCGCCGCGACCGCGGCCGCGGACATCACCTCGAGCGGCGCGGGATGCCCCGTCCACAGCTCGAAGGAGAGCGCCGCCTGGTGCAGGAGGAGCCCGAGCCCACCGAAGACGGTCGCACCACGCTCCCGCGCGGTCACCTGCATCGGCGTGACGGCCGGGTGATACAGGAGGTCGACCACGAGGGTCGAGTGGTCGACCGGGGGCAAGGGCAGCTGCTCGCCGTCGGCACCGAGGGGGGTCGCGTTGACCACCAGGTCGGCCGGCCGCGTGGCCGCGTCGTCGAACGCCGTGATGACGAGCTCCGTGGGGAGGCCGTCGAGCGCCTGCTGCAGATCGGCCGTGGAGGCCGGGTCGCGGGCGACCACCGTGATCCGCGACGCGGCGGCGCGCGCGAGCGCCAAGCCGCACGCGCGCGCGGCCCCGCCCGCACCGAAGATCAACACGGTCTTGCCCGCCGGCTCGAACCCGGCGTCACGCCTGAGGAACCGGTCGAAGCCCGGGGTGTCGGTGTTGTGTCCCGTCATCCGGTCGTCCTCCCCGATCAGAACCGTGTTCACCGCGCGCAGACGCCGAGCATCGTCGGTCAGCGTGTCCAGGACCTCGGCCACATCGGTCTTGTGCGGCATCGTCACGTTCGCGCCCGCGAACCCCAGCGTGCGGAGCCCGCTGAGCGCGCCGCGGGCCTCGCCGCGGGCGACCGGGAGGGGAACGTAGGTCCAGTCCAGGTCGAGGGCCGCGAACGCGGCGTTCTGGATCGCGGGCGAGAGGCTGTGGGAAACGGGCCAGCCGATGATGCCGAGCATCCGCGTGCCGCCGTCGATCCTCGAGCGCGTATCCATGGGATCTAGCCCAGGCACTGCTGAACGTTCACGTTGTGCTGGTGGAGGGTGATCGCGAACCGGTGCACCCCCGCGCCGTCCTGCGGACACAACACATAGAAGAGGTATCGAGTCGTGGCCGGGTGCAACGCGGCCTCCAGGGACGCCTGACCGGGGCTCCCGATCGGGGTTGGGGGCAGTCCCGAGTTCAGCCGTGTGTTGTACGGCGTGTTCGTCCGCAGATCGGACGTCGACAGCTGCCCGTCCGGTGTCGGGTCGTCGTAGAGAAGCGTCGCATCGATCCCGAGCGTCCATCCCCGCGCGAGGCGGTTGTAGATCACGCTCGCGATCTTGGGACGGTCCTGTTCCACCTGCGCCTCGCGCTCGATCATCGATGCGACGATCACGACCTGGTACGGCGTGAGACCGAGCTTCCTCGCACCCGCCTGCAGGTCGATCTCCGTCGCCACCGCGCGGAACTGGTCCAGCATCCGATGGATCACCGCATCCGCGGTCAAACCCTTCTTCACCAGTTGGTACGTGTCGGGGAACAGGAACCCCTCGGTCGTCCCGGCGCTCGGCGGAAGGAACGGCGGCAGACCGTACCGGCCGCTCTCGGCGAGCGATGCGAAGGCCTTCGCGGAGAGCCCGGTCTGGCCTGCGACCTCGCTCGAGATGCTCCGCTCCCCCGGATAGTTCGTGGAGATCCTGAGGCCTTCGGGAACGGTGAGCCGGACGCTCGGGACCTTCGGTGGCGGCGTCGTGATGACGGTCACGATCTGGTCGAGCGTCATCCCGACCCGGAGGTCGTACGTGCCGGCCAGGATCTGCCCGGCCTTCCCCGTCCCGCGGAGCAAGAGGTTGCCGACGAACCCACCGCACCGGATCAGCCCGTGCCGTTCGAGGACGGCGACGACGTCTTGACCGGTCGCGCCGGATGGGATCTCGAGCGCGACCGCGCTCCCGGTCTTCGTGGGGGGTTGCGTGCAACCCCGGTACTTCGCGATCGCCGCGGACACCGTCCCGGTGATCAAGAAGAACGCCGCGAGGAGCACCAGCAGGCGAACGCGCCGTCGTCGTCGACCCGCGGGACCGTGCGTGTCGGGCGCCGCGTGCGCCATCGGGTTGTCCATCGGGCGACGAGGATACCGGCCGGACCCACTCAGCCCCTGGAGCCACTGCTCCGCCGGGTGTCGAGCCACGCCTGCAGCGCGATCCTTGCGGCCTCGGCATCGACGACCGAGCGCCGCGCGGTTCCCTTCATGCCCGCGTCACGGAGGCCGCGTTCGGCCTCGACCGTGGTGAAGCGCTCGTCCTGCAGCGCGACGGGGACCGGAAGCACCGTGCGCAGCGTCTCCGCGAACGCCTCCGCATGGGTCGCCCGGGCTCCGTGCGATCCGTCCAGCAACAGCGGCAGGCCGAGGACCACCAGCGTGACCCCGTGCTCGGCCACGAGCGCGGCGATCGCCTTGAGCTCCCCGGGTGGACGCCCGACCTGGACCGTTCCGAGCGGCACCGCTAGTCGGCGTGCGTCATCGGAGATCGCGACCCCGATCCGGACGTCGCCGAGATCCAAGCCCAAGACCCGGCCGAGCACGTCCGCCGGCATCAGCGGGCGTCGAGCAGCTCACGCACGCGCGAGGGGATCAAGCCGAGCGCCTCCGGCACTTTCGCAGCGTCCTTCCCGCCGGCGTTCGCGAGGAGGTCCTTACCGCCCGCCCCGCCGCCGATCGATCGGGCGGCAGGCTCCAGGAGCGCGGGGGCGGTGATCCCTCGGTCGACGGCAGCGACGGTCGCCGCGGCGACGAGCATCGCCTTGCCGTCGGCACCGCTGCCGACCACGACGACCGCCGGACCGGCGCTGAGGCGATCGCGCACCTTCTGCGCGAGGTCACGCAGACCGCCCGGATCCTCCCCGCGTACCTCGGAGACCACGAGGGCCACGCCGTCGATGTCGTGCGCGCCGGCGACCAGGGACGCGATCAACGCGTCGCGGTCCCCCGCGCGCAAGGAACCAAGCTCGCTCCGGAGTCGCTTGTTCTCCTCGAGGACCCTGCGGGCTCGCTCGAGCGCGCCCTGCGGATCCTTCGCATCGAGTGCCTCGACGAGACCGCGGAGCAGTGCGCGCTCGGCGTTGATCTCGCGGAGCGCGTCCGGTCCCACGAGCGCCTCCACCCGTCGCATCCCCGCGCCGATCGAGCCCTCGCGGAGGAGCCGGATCACCGCGACATTCCCGGTGCGAGGAACGTGCGTCCCGCCGCACAGCTCGCGTGAGTAGTCACCGATCTCGACGACCCGGACGAGGTCCCCGTACTTCTCGCCGAACAGACCGACCGCGCCGAGCGATCTCGCCTCGTCCATGGTCGTTTCGAAGATCTTGACGGGGTCGTCGTCGGCCAACCGCCGGTTCGCCTCCAGCTCCGCTTCCTCCAGCAGGTCGGTGCCGACCGGCCCGGGGTTCGGGAAATCGAAGCGGAGCCGGCCTGGTTCGACGAGGGAGCCTGCCTGCCGGGCGTGCTCGCCCAGCAGATGCTTGAGCGTCCAATGCACGAGGTGCGTCGAGGTGTGCGCGCGGGTGGTTGCCTCGCGCCGCGGCACATCGATCGACGCGATCGCGGGTTGGTGGGCACGTACCTCACCCGAGGCGACGACACCCTCGTGGACGATCCCACGTTCCCCGGCGGGCACGGTGTCGACCACGCGGACCGCGCCGGTGTCCGTCCGGATCGTCCCTCGATCCCCGACCTGGCCGCCGCCCTCCGCGTAGAACGGGGTGCGCTCGAGGAAGAGCCGGACCCGCTCCCCTTCCTCCGCCGCGGCCAGCTGGGCGTTGTCCTCGCCCAGGAGCAGCGAGACCGGCGACTCGGCCTCGTGCTCGCGGTACCCGACGAACTCGGTCGCCGGCACCGCGCCGGCCTCCAGACCGATCTCGACCTTCTTGGCGGCCGTGCGGGCCCGATGCCGCTGCTCCTCGAGGAGGACCGCGAATCGGTCGGTGTCAACCGACAGGCCCTCGTCCGCCGCGATCTCCTCGAGCAGCTCGATCGGGAACCCGAAGGTATCGTGCAGCTTGAACGCGGCGTCGCCGGAGATCCTCGCGTGCTCGGCCCGTGCCTTCGCGTCCTCGAACAGGGTCATACCCTGACGGAGCGTGGCAGCGAACCGCTCTTCTTCGGAGTCCGCGACCTGGCGCACGAACGCTTCGTTCTCCCGGAGCTCCGGGTAGGCGTCGCCGAACCCCTGGACCACGCTCGTGATCACCTCGTCGAGGACGCCGCGCTCGATCCCGAGGCGGCGCGCGTGCGAGACGACCCGCCGGAGCATCCGGCGCAGGATGTAACCACGTCCCGTGTTGGACGGTTGGACGCCGTCGGCGATCAGGAACGTCGCTGCACGCCCGTGCTCGGCGATGATCTTGAGTGAGACGTCGTCGTGCGGATCCTGCCCGTGCATCCGGCCGGACAGACGCTCCGCTACCTCGAGCGTCGGCCGAAACAGATCCGTCTCGAAGACGTTGTCGACACCTTGGAGCACCGTCGCCACCCGCTCGAGCGACGAGCCCGTGTCCACGTTCTTCCCCGGGAGCGGCGCGAGGATCTGAAGATCGGCGTCGACCTGATCCTGGATGAACACCAGGTTCCAGATCTCCATGAAGCGTTCCTCGTCGACGTCGGGGCCACCGTCGGGTCCGTACTTCGATCCGCGATCCACGAAGATCTCGCTGCACGGCCCGGCCGGCCCGGCCGCATGCGTCGACCAGTAGTTGGCCGGCTCGCCCTGCGCGTCGAACATGCCGCGCCGGACGATCCGATCGAGCGAGAGACCGGCCGCATCGACCCACGCCGCCGCCGCTTCGTCGTCGTCCTCGAACACCGTGACCCACAGACGGTCGTGTTCGATCCCGTAGCCCTCCGTGATCAGCTCGTGGGCCCAGCGGATAGCCTCGACCTTGAAGTAATCGGCGAACGAGAAGTTGCCGAGCATCTCGAAGAACGTGAGGTGCCGGGCGTCCTGGCCGACGTTCTCGATGTCGTTGGTACGCATCACCTTCTGCGAGGTCGTCGCCCGACGGTAGGGCGGCTCGGCCTGCCCCAGGAAATAGGGGATGAACTGGTTCATGCCGGCGTTCGTCAGGAGCAACCCTGACTCGGGCGGTGGGATCAGCGACGACGAGCGGACGCGGACGTGCTCACGTTCTTCGAAGAACGTGAGGAACAGCTCACGGATCCGGTCGCCCTCCACGATGACGAGTCTAACGGTGGCTCAGGCGGCGCCGGTCCCGGGTACGCCGTGCTTCGAACGGAGCTCGCGTTCACGTTCCTCTGCGGCCCGCTTGCCCTCCTCCACGGACTCGGCAACGAGCTTCGTGAGGTCGAGGAGCCCGCCACGCGCCTCCCGAGCGAGCGCCTGCGGCTTCGCACGTTGAACCTGCCGCCGGGTCCATCGAGACGCCACGATCGCGGAGGCTGCGCCGAAGCCGACCCCGAGCGCGACCCAGAACAGTCGTCGCACGTGGCTCGCCGTCCTACTTCTTGGCCTTCTTGGCGGCCTTGGCGAAGCCCTTGCGCACCCCTGCACCGAAGCTGATGAGCTTGACGATGGGGCTAGAAGCGGCTTCCTCGATCAGCGCGGAGACGCGCTCGACGCGTCCGACGATCGATCCAGCCGACTCGAGGACGATGTCCACCCGATCGATCTCGCGGTTCGTCTTCTCGATCGACGTCTTGACCTCGCGCAGCAGCGGCACGGTCTCCTCGCGCAACGCGTCGATCGTCATCTTCGTGCTCTCGAGGACGCGGAACGTGTTGGCCAGGACGAGGCACAGGAACAGCACGAGCACGCCCCACACGGCGGCCACGATGATCAGGGCGGTGTCCCCTGCGGTCGCGATCATGCTTCGGTCCTCCTGGGTCCGGGCCGGAGCCCCGTAGCCTACCCGGTCGAGGGATCGCGACGGGAGGGTGGGGCCGGGCCGCTCCCGGGCGTCCAGTCCTTCGTGTCCTCGCCCATCTCGGAGGGTTCGTAGTACCGGTTCCCGCGGTACCGGACGGGACGGTAGTCCTGTTCGGTCCAATGGCCGGGCTCGTCGTGGGGGTACACGTACCCCTTCCCGTGGCCGAGCTCCTTCACGCCGGGATAGGACGCGTCGCGGAGATGTGCCGGGACCGCGTCGGCCGACGCGGCGTCCTCGAGCGCTGCCGAGATCGCCGTGTAGACGCTGTTCGACTTCGCGGCACGCGCGAGGTAGATCGTCGCCTGGGCGAGGTTCAGCCGGGCTTCCGGGAGCCCGACGTGCTCCACCGCCTGGGCCGCTGCCACAGCTTGCAGCAGCGCCATCGGATCGGCGAGCCCGATGTCCTCGGACGCGTGCACGATCAGCCGACGCGCGATGAAGCGTGGATCCTCTCCCGCCTCGATCATCCGGGCGAGCCAGAAGAGGGCCGCATCCGAGTCCGATCCGCGGACCGACTTGATGAACGCGGAGATCACGTCGTAGTGCGCGTCGCCCTGCCGGTCGTAGACGACTGCCTTCCGCTGCACCGCGTCGGCGGCGAGCTCCAGCGTGATCCTCGTCTCGCCCTCCGCCTGGACTGCCAGGGCGGCCGCCTCGAGCCCCATCAGCGCCATCCGTGCGTCCCCGCCGGCGATCGTCACCAGATGCTCCAGCGCGTCGTCGTCCACCGATAGGCCGTGACCCCCGAGCCCACGCTCGGTGTCGTCCAAGGCGCGCCGGAGGAGCGCCGCGACGTCGTCGGGAGACAAGGGTTCCAGCCGCATCAGGAGGCACCGGGACAGCAACGGGGTGTTCAACGAGAAGTACGGGTTCTCCGTCGTCGCACCGATCAGCGTCACGGCTCCCTCTTCGACCGCCGGCAGCAACACGTCTTGCTGCGCCTTCGACCACCGGTGTACCTCGTCGACGAACAACACCGTCTTGAACAAGCCTCCGCGCGCGCCGTCCATCACCTTGCGGGCGTCCGCCACGCCACTGTTGACCGCGGAGAGCTGCATGAGATCCGCGCCGACCGTGTCCGCCAGCAGGTGCGCGAGGGTCGTCTTGCCCGAGCCGGCCGGCCCCCACAGGATCAGGGAGGGCAGTGCACCCTTCTCGATCAGTTTCGTGAGCGCCCGTCCGGGTCCAACCAGATGCGTCTGTCCGACGAACTCCGCGGGCGTTCGTGGACGCATCCGGGCGGCGAGGGGAACCTCGGCCATGGCTCAGTCGTACCGCACGATCTTCTTGGGACGGATCCGGAAGAGCACGCGGACCTGACCCGGCGTGGGGGTCCAGGGCTCGTTGTCGTACCGGCGGCTCAACGCGTCGATGTGCGCCTCAGCCTCGGGTCCGGTGATCCGCTCCTCGACGACACCCTCCACGGAGATCCACCGGTACGCGTCGTCGAACGCCTGGACGGCCACGACGACGCGCGGATCGCGCGCCGCGTTCCGATCCTTGCGCCGGCCCTCCGCGGTATTCACGAGCACGTGGCGTTCTTCCGCGTCGACCCACGTGATGGATGCGACGGGCGATCCATCGGGGTCGAGCGTGACGAACCAGGCGTAGTTCTCCCCTCGGAGGAGCTCGATGTCATCGGACTCGAGCGAGGCCATCAGTGCTCGCCTTCCGCGCTCGGTGGCTCGATCACGCGGATACCGAGCTCCCGGAGCTGCACGGGGTCGACGGGCGAGGGCCCACCCATCAAGGGATCGGCTCCCGACTGCGCCTTCGGGAACGCCTGGACGTCACGGATCGCATCTTTCCCCGCCAACAGCATGGCCAACCGGTCGATGCCCATCGCGATCCCTCCGTGGGGTGGGGCCCCGTAGCGGAACGCGCGGATCAGATGGCCGAATCTCCCCTCGATCTCGTCGTGGGGCAGCCCGAGGACCTCGAAGACGCGCTGCTGGACCCCCGGATCGTGGATCCGGATCGAGCCGCCGCCAAGCTCGAACCCGTTCAGGACCAGGTCGTAGGCACGGGCCTTCGCCGTTCTCGGCTCGAGGTCGTCGGTGAGCGGCGCCGTGAACGGGTGGTGGTTCGAGACCCACTTGTCCTCCTCGTCGCTCCAGTCGAACAGCGGCGGCTCGAAGTACCACACGAACTCCCAGCGATGCTCCGAGATCAGATCGAGCCGCGCAGCGAGATCCCGCCGGAGCCCGTCCAGGGCGACGTTGACTCGGTCGACACGGTCGCCGACGATGCAGACCAGATCCCCTGCGCCCGTCCCGGTCCGCGCGACGATCCCGGCCCGCTCCTCGTCGCTCAAGAATTTCTCGACCGGGGACCGGAGCGCGCCCCCCTCCTCGACGGCGATCCACACGAGCCCGGCGGCCCCGCGGCCCTTCGCGTCCTCGACGAGCTTGTCGAGCTCCTTCCGCGAGAGGGCGGCGGCGCCGGGGGCGGCGAGCCCCTTGATCACGCCGCCGTCGGCGGCGACCTTCGCGAACGCCGTGAATCCCGAGCCCTCGAAGAGGTCGGTGAGCGTCGACAGCTCCATCCCGTAGCGGAGGTCGGGCTTGTCCGAGCCGTATCGATCGAGCATGTCGTCGTAGGACATGCGACGGAACGGCGTGGTCACGTGGACCCCCTGTGTCTCGCGAACGATCCGAGCGTAGAGCGGCTCGATCACCGCCACGATGTCCTCCTCGTCGACGAACGACATCTCGATGTCGAGCTGCGTGAACTCGAGGCCGCGGTCGGCGCGCGGCTTCTCGTCCCGGAGGCATCGCACGATCTGGTAATAGCGGTCCTGCCCCGCGACCATCAGGAGCTGCTTGAGCTGCTGGGGAGACTGCGGCAGCGCGTAGAACGAACCGGGGAACATCCGCGAGGGCACCAGGAAGTCGCGTGCGCCCTCGGGCGTCGCGGTCGTCAGGACCGGTGTTTCCACCTCGAGGAACCCGAGCGGGTCCATGTGTTCGCGGATCGTCCGGTTGATCTCGTGCCGCAACCGCAGCCCGTGGGTCATCTCGGGTCGCCGCAGGTCGAGGTACCGGTACTCGAGCCGGAGCAGCTCATCGGCTTCGATCCGATCCTCGATCACGAACGGCGGCGTCTCTGCGCGGTTGAGCACCCGTACGGACGTCGCCGCGACCTCCACCGCCCCGGTCGCGAGGTCGACGTTCGCCGTGCCGGTGGGACGTTCCCGGACGACGCCCATGACGCGCACGACCCATTCGCCTCGCAGCTCCTGTGCCGCGGCGTGGGCGTCGGGAGCATCCTCGGGGTGGAACACGATCTGCACGACGCCCGCGCGGTCGCGCAGATCGATGAACGTCACGCCTCCATGATCGCGACGGCGGGCGACCCAGCCGCACAGCGTCACCTGGTCGCCAACGTGCGCCAGGCGGAGTTCGCCGCACATGTGCGTCCGCATCGCGGTGACCATCACGGACGGATCCGTCATCGACCCTCCCGAAGGAGGCGCTCCGCGAGGTCCCCCGTCTCGACGGTCTCCTGCTCACCGTCGACGAGACGGCGGAGGGTGACGACCCCGCCCGCGAGCTCGCGCTCCCCCACGATCGCCGCGAACGCCGCCCCTGCATGATCGGCCATCTTGAGCTGCGCCTTCAGCGGCCGATCCTCGTACGAACGCTCCGCCGGCACGCCGGCGTCACGGAGCTCGTCGACCAACCGGCGGGCCACCGCGCGCGCGTCGCCCTCCCCCACCGCGACCACGAAGCACCGTGACGCACGGGCGGGCGGCCGCGGGACACCCTCGCGGTCCATCGCCAGTGCGACGCGATCGAGACCGAGGGCGAACCCGACGCCGGGAGCCGGCGGACCGCCGAGGGTCTCGGCCAGCCCGTCGTACCGGCCGCCCGCGTTGAACGCCGCCGCCTGCACGGACGCCTCGTTCGTCGAGATCCACTCGAACGCGGTGCGGGTGTAGTAGTCGAGGCCGCGGACGAGCCGCGGATCGAGCCGGTAGGGAACGCCCGCCCCGTCGAGCCCGGCCCGAACAGCGCCGAAGTGCTCCGCACACGGCCCGCACAACCGATCCGCGATCGTCGGTGCGGCGAGGACGAAGTCCTTCCGGCCGTCCACCTTGCAGTCGAAGACGCGGAGCGGATTCTTCCCCAGCCGCACGCGGCAATCCTCGTCGAGCTGATCGAGGTACGGCTCGAAGTAGCGGATCAACTCCTCGCGGTAGGCGGGTCGGCACTGCGAGTCCCCGATCGAATTCAGGTGCAGCTCGTACTCCTGGAGCCCACGCTCCCGAGCGAACCGCTCGCCGAGCATCACGACCTCGACGTCGGCTTCAGGGCCGGCGACACCGACGATCTCGATCCCGAACTGGCGGAACTCCCGCAACCGCCCCGATTGCGGCCGGCCGTGGCGGAAATGGCGCCCGACGTAGTAGGTCTTGAACGGTGTCGGGAGGTCGTGTGCGTGCGCGAGGTAGGCCCGCACGACCCCGGCCGTGCTCTCCGGCCGGAGCGTGACCGACCGCCCGCCCTTGTCCTGGAACGTGTACATCTCCTTCGTGACGACGTCGGACGTGTCCCCGGAGGTGCGCGCGTAGAGCTCCGTGTGCTCGAAGGTCGGCGTCTCGAGGTAGCGGAACCCGAACAGACGCGCCGTCGCGTGGGAGGCGTCGTACAGGGCCAGCAACCGATCGGCATCGTCGAGCAGGACATCCTGCGTGCCGCGGGGCGGCTGGAACGACATCAGCCCGGCTCCCGCAGGTAGGGGTTGGTCGCACGCTCACGACCGACGGTCGTCTCGGGACCGTGACCGGGAAGGACACGCAGACCGTCGGGAAGGGTGAGGAAGCGCGCGAGGCTCCGCCGCATCTGCGCCGGATCCGAGTTCGCGAAGTCCGACCGTCCGATCGAACCCGCGAAGACCAGATCGCCCGAGAACACCAGTGCATCGCCGTCCACGCGGAAGATGCAGTGACCCGGCGTGTGGCCGGGTGTGTGCCAGACCTCGACGTCGATGCCCCCGAGCCCGAGGACGTCGCCGTCTTCGAACGAACGGAGATCCTTGACGGGCTCCAACGGGTTGGGGGACGCATCCCGCCGCCATGCCGCGGGATCCGTGAACGCGAGGGCGTCCGCCGGGTGGCAGAACACCGGGATGTCGTCTCCGGCGAAGGTGCCGGCGGCTCCCGCGTGGTCCAGGTGCGCGTGCGTGAGCAGCACGGCGACGGGCGTCTTGTCCGCCGCGGCCAGCAGCGTGTGCACCGCGTCCGGTTCGAAGCCCGGGTCCACGACGATGGCTCGGTCGGTGTCGTCGGCGGCGAGGAGCCAGCAGTCCGTCCCGTAGGGGTTGCGATCGAAGACGTCGAGGTACATCGGGTGGTCATGCTACCGGAGGGGTCAGCGCGGTCCGCGGGCCGCGCTCAGTGCACGACGGCCTCGACCTCGACCTCCACCTTCCAGCCCGGATCGAGGAAGCCGGCGACGACGATCATCGTCGACGCCGGGCGCACGTCCCCGAAGACCGACCCGTGAACCGCACCGATCGCTTCGGCGTCGGCGACGTCGACGAGGTACATCCTCGTCCGCACGACGTCCGGAACCGTCGCGCCGGCCTCGGCCAGCGCTCGGGCGACGATCTCGAAGCACCGGCGCGCCTGCGCCGCCGGATCGGGGTCGACGCTGCCGTCCGGCATGATCGGCGCGGTGCCCGACACCACCACGCGATCGCCGACCCGGACGGCGCGGCTGAACCCGATCGTCGCTTCGTACGGAGAACCCGATGAGACGCGCCGCCGGTCATCCTCCGTCACGACGCCTCCGCATCGAACCACATCGTGAAGGGCCCGTCGTTCACCAGCTCCACCTCCATCTCGGCCCCGAACACGCCGCGACCGACCTTCACGCCACGCGCCTCCAGCGCCCCCGCGAACGCCTCCACGAGCTCGGCCGCCTCGGTCGGATCGGCAGCGTTGACGAATGACGGCCGCCGACCCTTGCGGGGATCGGCGTACAGCGTGAACTGGGATACGACGAGGGCCTCGCCGTCCACATCCGCGATCGACAGGTTGGTCTTGCCGTCGGCGTCGCGGAAGATCCTCAGGCCGACGATCTTGTCCGCGAGCCGCTCGATCTGCGACGCCTCGTCCCCACGCCCAACGCCCACGAGCAGGAGGTACCCGATACCGATCGAGGAGGTCACCTCGCCGTCGACCGAGACCGCAGCGCGAGCGACCCGCTGCACCAAGACGCGCATCTAGCTCGGGACCACGCGGTACGCGTCGTAGACGCTCTCGACGCGCTTGACCGACGCGAGCAAGGAGGACAGGTGCGTGATGTCCGCGAGCTCGAAACTGAACCGGAGCCTCGTGATGCGGTCGCGTCCGGTCGTGGAGTTGGCCGACAGGATGTTCACGTGTTGATCCGAGAGCATCGTGGCGATGTCGGACAGGAGGCGGGTGCGGTCGAGCGCCTCGACCTGGATCGCCACGACGAACGACGTGGACTTCCCCTCCGCCCACGAGACCTCGATCATCCGCTCCGGTTCACGCCGGAGGGTCTTGACGTTCGGGCAGTCGGCGCGGTGGACCGAAACACCCTGTCCTCGCGTCACGAATCCGACGATCTGATCGCCCGGCACCGGCGTGCAGCACCGACCCAGCCGCACCCAGACGTCGCCCAGCCCCTTGACCATGACGCCCTTCGCGACATCGGGCTGCCTGATACGGACGGGCCGCGCGAGCGGAACATCGGTGACGTCTTCCTCCGCGCTGCCACTGAGCTGTCGCGACAACCGGGCGACGACCGATTGCGGCGACACGCGCCCTTCCCCGACCGCGACGTACAGCGCATCGAGGTCGGGCTGTTTCAGATCGGCGGCGACCTGCTCGAGCGCCTCCTCGGTGGTCAGCCGCTTGAACGAGAGGTTCTGCTTGCGCATCTGCCGCTGGAGGAGGTCCTTCCCCTGGTCGAGCGCGTCCTCGCGCCGCCCCCGTGCGAACCATTGCCGGATCTTGTTCCGAGCGCGCGGGGTCGCCACGAACTGCAGCCAATCTTGCGACGGCCCCTCCCCTTGCGCCCTCGAGGTGAGGATGTCCACCGAGTCGCCGGTCCGAAGCTCGTAGTCGAGCGGGACGAGCTTGCCGTTCACCTTCGCGCCGATCGTCCGGTGCCCGACCTCGGTGTGGATCGTGTACGAGAAGTCGACCGGCGTCGCACCCTGGGGCAGGTTGACGACGTCGCCCTTCGGCGTGAAAACGAAGACCCGTCCACCGGACAGGTCGATCCGCAGGCCCTCCATGAACTCCCGCGGATCGGCCATGTCCTTGAGCCAGTCCATCATCTGTCCGAGCCACGCGAGGTCGGCGGTGTCCTTCGACTGCTTCCCGCCTTCCTTGTACCGCCAGTGTGCAGCGATCCCGTACTGCGCGGTGCGGTGCATGTCCAGCGTGCGGATCTGGATCTCGAGCGGCGTCCCGTTCGGTCCGACGACCGTGGTGTGCAACGACTGGTACATGTTCGACTTGGGCATCGCGACGTAATCCTTGAACCGCCCAGGGATCGGCTTCCACAACGAATGGACCGCACCGAGGGCCGCGTAGCAATCCCGGAGCGAGCTGGCGAGGATCCGGATCCCGACCAGGTCGTAGATGTCCTCGAACTCCTTGCCGCGGATCACCATCTTCTCGTAGATCGAGTACAAGTGCTTCGGACGACCCTCGACGTCCGCCTTGACGCCGAGCTCCTTCAGCTTCTGGCGGATCGAGCCGGTGAGCTCGTCGATCAGCGCGCGTCGTTCGTCACGGCGGGCCTCGACCAGCCGGGCGATCTCCTTGTACGGCCCGGGATGCAACGTCTTGAACGACAGATCCTCGAGCTCCCACTTCACTTCCTGCACCCCGAGCCGGTTCGCAAGGGGCGCATAGATCTCGAGCGTTTCGGTGGCCATCCGTCGCTGCTTCCCGGAGGAAAGGGCATCGACGGTCCGCATGTTGTGGAGACGGTCGGCGAGCTTGATCAACAGGACGCGGATGTCACCCGCCATCGCAACGATCATCTTGCGCACGTTCTCGGCCTGCGCCAGCTCCCGGGTTCGGAACTCGAGCCGGTCGAGCTTGGTCAACCCGTCGACGATGCGCGCAACGTCCTCGCCGAACTCATCCCGGATCCGTGTGAGCGTGATCTCCGTGTCCTCGACCGTGTCGTGCAACAACGCGGCGGCCAGGGTGGTGGTGTCCAGCCGGAGGTCGGAAAGGATCTCGGCGACCGCCAAGGGATGTTCGATGAAGGGCTCGCCCGACTTCCGGGCTTGGCCCTCGTGCGCCTCCTCGGCCACGCGGTAGGCCTGCTCGAGCACCCGGATGTCTCCCTTCGGGTTGTACGAGCGGACGCTCTTCAGCAGGGTGGGGAGACCGGCCGGAGGCGCCGTCTCGCCGCGACGGAGGCGCGGGATGGGAAGCCGTCCGCTTCGCTTCTGCGGCGGAGGCGACGGCGGTGTCTCGAGCTGGAGGTCTTCCTTGCTGTCCACGGACACCGCCAGTGTACGGCCAGCGTCCCCGGCGGATCCGTAGCGGTCAGAAGCGGATCAACGTCAGGAGGTCGTAATCCCGCACCTTGTCCCGTCCGTGAAGGAAGTCGAGCTCGATCAAACAGGCGATGCCACAGACCTTCCCGCCGATCGCTTCCACGAGGGAGGCTGCCGCTCGGGCGGTCCCCCCGGTCGCGAGCACGTCGTCCACCACGAGGACGCGCTCGCCCGGACGGACCGCATCCTTGTGGATCTCGAGGGATGCCGTGCCGTACTCCAGGGCGTACTCCTGGCCGATCGTCTCGGAGGGGAGCTTGCCCTTCTTCCGGACCGGGATGATCCCCGCCCCGAAGTGATAGGCGACCGGGGCGGCGAGGATGAAGCCGCGCGCCTCGATCCCGACGACCTTGTCCACGTTGCCGCGGCCGAAGTGGACGACGATCAGGTCGACGATGGTCGAGAATGCGATCGGGTCGGCGAGCACCGGCGTGATGTCCTTGAAGACGATGCCCGACTCGGGGAAGTCGGGCACGTCGCGGACCAGGGCCTTGATCTGGTCGATCTCCACGGCCTACCTCCGTTTGCGCTTGGCCGGCGGGCGTCGCTTCTGACCTGCGCGAGGGCGCGCCCCCCCGCCTCCCCCCTGCTTCGCGGTCGCGCTGCGAGCCGCGGCGTCGGACGCGACCGCGACCTGAGCCCCGTCGCCAGCCGGAACGCGGGCCGGCCGTGGTCGCGGCGCGCCCGGCCGGCCCGGGACCCGCTGCGGCACCCGCTTCGCCATCTGGCGGCTCTTGAGGATCACGAGCACCGGCGCCGCGATGAAGATCGAGGAGTACGCGCCGATCGCGACCCCGACGAACATCGCGAACGCGAAGTTCTTCAGTGTCTCGCCGCCGAACAGCAGCAGCGACAGGATCGGGAGCAACACGACGAGCGAGGTGTTCACGGACCGCATCACGGTCTGGTTGAGCGACAGATCGACGACCTTCGTGTAGCCCATGCGCGCGAGCAGTGCCGCGGATTCGGTGTTCTCTTGAACCTTGTCGTAGATCACGACGGTGTCGTACAGACTGAACCCCAAGATCGTGAGGATCGCGATCACCGTCTCGGGGGTGACCACACGCCCGGTCAAGGCGTAGATGCCGGCAGTGATCGTGACGTCGTGGACCAAAGCGATCATGGCGCCCGCGGCCATCGTCCATTCGAAACGGAAGGCGATGTAGAGCGTGATCGCGACCAAGACGAGGATCAGCCCCCGGAGCGCCTTCTTCGAGATCTCGGCCCCCCATGTTGGCCCGATGTCCTGGACGTTGATGTCCTGGTACGCCACTCCGGCTTGCACGGCGAGGTCGTTCAGCAGTTTCGTCGAGTTCTGGAGCCCCGTGAGCGTTTGCGTGCGGATGGCGACGGCATCGCCGTTCACGACCTGGACCGAGCCTGTCAGTCCGTAGTTCGCCAGGGTCGCCTGGATGTCCTGAACCGAGGCGTCGGTGTGCAACGGGTATGCCAGCTGGGCGCCACCCTTGAAGTCGATCGAATAGTTGAACCCGCGGACCGCGATCCCGATCAGCGACAGGACGATCAGGATGCCGGAGAAGGTGAACCACCAGTTCCGATGCTCGATCAGCTTGAACCGAGGGATCCGGTACCCGCGGTAGACGTCGAAGAACTCTCGGAACGTCATGCGTCGGGCTCCATCGTGGTGTCCAGCGCCGTGTGGTCCGCGGCGGCGGCGGACGTCAACCCGAAGCCGGGCATCTCTACGAGCCTCGTTGTCTTGGAGATCAGGAACACGGTCGGGCGTTTGAAGAAGTACACGACGAACAGGTCCAGCCCCGTCGCAACCCCCAGGGTCAGGGCGAACCCGCGCACCGAGCTCACGGCCGTGAGGTACAGGACCGCCGCCGCGATCCCCGTGACGATGTCCGCGGCCACGATCGTGCGGAACGCCCGCTTGAATGCCGGCTGGACCGCGGTCCTCGGCGATCGACCGTTCCGCACCTCGTCCTTCAATCGCTCGAAGAACACGATGTAGGAGTCCGCCGTGACCCCGAGTGAGATCACGAGGCCCGCGACGCCGGCGAGCGTTAGTGAGTACCCGAAGCTCTTGCCGGCGATCGAGATGAGGGCGAGCGCGAGGATCGCCCAGATCGTCATCCCGAACCACGCCACGATCCCCAACAGCCGGTAATAGAGGAGGAGGTAGACGAAGAGCAGGATCAACCCGGCGACGCCGGCGATGATCCCTTGCTTGAGCGACTCCGACCCGAGCGTCGGGCTGATCGTCGTGACGGATTGCCGCGTGAGCTCGACCGGGAGGGCACCCGCGTTCAGCAGGGATGCGAGGTCCTTGGCCCCCTGCTCGGTGAAGTTCCCAGTGATGATGCCGTTCCCCGCCGTGATCGGCTCGTTCACCTGGGGGTTGGAGATGACCGTCCGGTCGACGGCGATCGCGATCTGGCTGTGCGTCGGCGCGGCGGCCGTGGTTGCGGTCGCGAACTTGCTCGCACCCGGCCCGTCGAGGGTGAACGCCACGGCCCACTCGGGGACCGAGAGGTTCTGGGTCCCGCCACCCGTCAACTGGGCCGAGGCTTTCGTGATGTTGCTCCCGATGATCACGACCGGACCGAGATGCATCTTCGAGCCGGGAGCGGATCCGGCGGCCTGCGAGAGGTACCAGACGTCGTTCTGATCCTGCGCGCTTCCTTGGCAGGCCTTGGTGGCTTGTTCCTGTGGGGTGGAGCACGTCAGTTGGATCGACGCGTAGCTGGGGTCGGTCGGCGTTACGACCGAGAGGGTCGGGCGTTCCTCGAGCCGTGCGGTCTTCCCGATGAGGTCGAGGATCGACTGGATCCCCGTCTCGCGTTGCCGCTGGGCGGCTGCCGACTGTGTGGTGTAACAGCCGAGGTTCTGGTTCTGCGAGCTGTACACGCAGTATTGGGTGGTCACGTGCGGCGTCGTATAGGCCGCGAGCGCCGTCTGCGCCGCTTGCTTCGATGCGAACCCGCACGGGAGGGGCTGGGCGCCGCTCACGTCGAGCTTGGTGTAGGCGGCGGCGGGGTCGGGCGACGCCGACGCGCTGGGCGATACGCTGGCGGACGCGCTCGCCTTCGCCTTCTTCGACGGCGATGCCGATGCGCTCGGCGTCGGCGTCGCGCTCGGGTTCGACGACGATGCCGGGGCCTGGACGCACCACGACGTCTTCGTGACCTTCGACGTGATGCCTTTCTGCGCGGTGACGGCATCGGCGCGCGACGGATAGCACTTCAACGCGGTGTTCCCGAGGTCCGTCAGGCAGTACTGCGTTGCGCCGGGCGGCGGTCCGACGGTCGGCGATGCCGATCCGGATGCCGTGGGCGATGCCGAGGCCGAGGCGGACGCGCTCGCCGATGGCGATGCGCTCTGTTTCGGAGCCACGGTGATCCCGCTTTTCGCGGTATCGGCCTCTTGCTGCGAGGCGTAGCACTGGAGTTGGTCACCGTTCCCGTCCAGCAAGCAGACCTGGGTGGCCTTCGACCCCACCGTGAAACCCCCGAGCGCGTCCTGGGCGACCGACTGGTCGGCCGAGCACCCGTAGCTGTTCTGCTTGGGGTCCTCGATGCAGTAGACGTCCGCGGCCTGCTGTTTCTGGGTGCTGTTCGACAGACCCGGGATCTGGACCTCGATCGTGTTGCCCGACAGGAAGATCTCCGGCTCGCCGACCCCGAAGGCGTCGACGCGGTTCCGGATGTTCTCGAGGGCTTGGTTCATGGTGCCCTGGTCGGTACCCGCCGGCGCCGACAGGATCACCGCCAGGCCGCCCTCCAGGTCGAGCCCGAGCACCGGTTTGAACAGTCCGAAGGCGAACGAGAACGCGGACCCAACGACCAGGATGGCGACGAAGATCACGGAGATCCACAGACCGCGGCTGCGCTTCACGCCAACAGCTCCTGTCCGTTGATCACCAGGCGGAACCGCGCGTCGACCGCTTCGGCCGCGAAGCGGCACATCTGCATGCGTCCGAGGAAGATCTCGAAGTACTCCATGACCTGGCTGATGGTCGTGTCGATCGTCAGCTCGAGGCTGACCGTGCGGGCGTCGGAGTCTACCCGCAGGAAGCTCTGTTCGACCGCGTAGTTCACACGGTCGTGGATGTCCCGATCGACGTTC
>WNFW01000673.1_pt1 | contig 22732 bp, 19 predicted proteins | sample 5400131 | NCBI WGS metagenome assembly WNFW01 (sample SAMN13153362, study PRJNA577476) | soil metagenome | isolation source: 20 cm soil or saprolite under grassland replicate 1 | place: USA:California | collected 2016-06-15 | reverse complement strand
GCAATACTAATGTGGCCATTGCTGCTGCAGTTACAGCCTACTCAAGGGTAATAATAAATCAATATAAATTACAAGCGTTAGCTCTTAAATTAGACATTTTTTATTCGGATACTGATTCATTAGTTTTAAATGGACCATTGCCTCCTGAAGTATGTGATTCAGCCACTCTAGGAAAGCTGAAGTTAGAGCATACTTTCAAGGAAGGTCTTTTTGTATTGCCTAAAATATACTACCTGGAACTAGACAATGACTCTGTAGTAACTAAATGTAAGGGTTACCCAGGAAAATTAAGTAAAGATCAATATCTAGAATTATTAAAAGGAAAATCAATTAATTTGCCTGTGACAAAATGGTTGCGATCTCTAAAAAATTCTACAATTCAAATTAAAAGAAATATGCCTTACGTGATTAATCCCTTATTTAACAAAAGACAGAAAGTATTTGATTCCTCAGGTGCATGGGTCAATTCCACACCTATTATCTTGCCGTAAACCTTAGCGATGCCTTATATAGATATCCTGGAACGATTCTGGCTGATATTCAAAAAAGACCTCATTTACCACCAGCACCGATAGAAGTACCCGGTCATACGGATGTAAGAGTCTTATTTAGTTATTGAAGATCAAGAAGATAAAGATTGAGATATTGATGATGGATGAGGCCTATTTGAGGAGGATAAAGATGAAAATAAGGATAAAAGGGATTATCTCCCAGTAGTAGGGGCATACAATGGTTATAGGTTGTATTCTTCTTTCTTAGATTTGAAAGATAATTTTGACTTAATAGAAAGTATTGAAGGAGAGGTCTGGGATTCAAAAAGAGTCCGAAATGGGTTAGCTGGTCTTACTTAAGTAATAAGTAAGGAGCCTAATTTTAGATTAAATGATACCAAAACTAGGGTATTAAGAGCTAGAAATCAAGAATCAACTTGACAAGATTTACATTTGTTTCAAGAAGTTACAGGTTGAGAGCCAGGGAATTGTCCTCCTAGGGATACTTATTTTAGAGTTCCTTCTATGTCTGTTGAATGAAGATACTGACATGCTTATTATTACCGTGATATGGACATCTTTAAGGGTGATAGGTATCCAGTAACTAATAAGGTTGAAAGCCTATGATACCTAGGATTATATGAATATTGATGTGATACCAAGGAGGTTTATGAATAGTATGAGCTGAATATCTCGTAAAACTGTTTATTATCTTAAAGATTGAAATCAGGAGTTTAATATGGTAAAATTAGTCAAAGATTTGTTTAAAAGGGTTGTAGTATATGAAAATATTAAAGAAATGATGGCTCTGAGCGATTGTTTGTTCCTCAGCATTGCTAATAATCGGGGGCACTATAATGGTTAAGAATAAGGGAGAGAGAGAGAGAGAGATGACTACCCCTGAAGATGATAGATGATACGAGTGGGGAGACCCAATAGCGAAACACAATATTACTATAGAAGCTTGGGAGAATTATGGTAACAAGCTGTTAATGAGCAACTTGATTTTCTGATTGAAAACACACTCTCTGATTTAGGTACGAAGTACTCCTCTACACCTTCTAAGTCTCCACCAATTCCCCCTATTCTACCTAATCCACTGCCTTTACTCTGCCTCTTCTTCACGAACAGTTTAATCTAGGTACACTACTATTGATGGTAAGACCCGCAAAGTACTACTGCTAACTTTGTTGAGCTGGCTACTCCTATTGGGTTGGCTTTCTGGTTTCTGGCCGAGCCTGACCCGGTAGGCAAGCCCTGTCGGGGGTTCTGATGGGAGCTACTGTAAAGTGATGGCGTAGTAATCATAACCATATCAGAGGTGGACCAGTTGTGCTCTGTTCTGAAGGATCGCTATGGTAAGGAATTCTCTCATATTGCTTATAATAGAGCTAAGGAGCAGTACATTACACTGTACCTAAAAGTGAGGTTACCAAATGGGCGCCGCTGGGCGCCAGTGGAAGTCTTTGGTATCTCTACATATTCCTGCTCCGGATGCGTTACCTAGTAGGATTCTAATCTAATCACTTTCTATATTTATAGCTATTTATCTTTTTTATAAGAAATATCAAGGAGATTAGCTTAATGGAAGAGCGGGTGCCTTACAAGCACAAGGTGGCAGTTCGATTCTGCCATCTCCTATTCCTTGTGTAATAATGAATGATTCTTTATATACTACAATTAGAATATAACCTTGTATTAAAGTGAACTAAGAAACCTCTTGGGTGGGTTACCCTCCCTGTGTGATTTAGTTAGAGTCAAATCTATACCCAATTACTTAGAGGGGTATTTTTGTATTGGAAGAACGAAGAGTATGCTAAGAGGTGGACCCGCTAGTTTTGTCAAGGCATAATATAATTGGGCCTATTATAGCCAATAGTAAAATGATCCCCACATAAATTAACCAAAGAGGGTATACAGTATATAAACATACGCCTAATGAATGAATATTAGAGAAGGCCGCAAAGAGGTTTGTCCACTGGAGGACTGAAGGATCAGAGATGTGAGCAATGCCTAGAGTGGTTTGGTCAAACCAACTGTAAAGAGTGTCACCTCTAAATAATGGTGAGCCGGTTAGGGTCCAAAGGAACGGCGTTCCGACAAGGAATGCAACAGGATATACTTTGCTGGCCTCTTCTCCTGAAGAGCTTAATTCAGCTAGCTTGATATCGAGCATCATTATTACGAATAGAAAGAGTATGGCTATTGCCCCTACGTATATGATAAGGTAACTCAGGGCTAGAAAGGTTAGTCCTAGAAGAGCTAGGTAAGCCGAGACGGTAATGAAGACAGCTATCAGGAAAAGCACAGCGAGGATGGGGTTTACCGCTGTTATAACAAAGATAGCAGAGAGCACAGCCATGAAGGGCAGTAATTCCAGTAGAATTGGACTCATTACTTTAGGGTTTGCTTTTGCTTACTTCTTGGTACGGAAAAGTATCTTTCTCTTAAAAATGGGGCAATTGAAAACAAGGCTAATTGTATTAGAAAGCCATAGGGTATTAGGAAACTAGTCAATCGTGGGGAGTGGTTTGAATTTAGTTATCATCAAAGACATCGATCTCACAATACTATTATTACTTAGTCTCTATTCTTTATTCAAATTCCCCTTCCTAGGAAAACCTCTCTTATTAGGCCCTTTCGTATAGATAGGTATAGTACAAGGCATCTTCACTGCCTAAACGCCAGTTCGACCCTGGCAAGGGTCAGGGGATGGCAAGGGGTAGTCATAGCATCTGTGGTAGCAGGGAGGATAGAGGTAGGGAAGATAGTTAAGACCAAGGAGTAGACAGCAAGTAGGTTCAAAGGACAACCTTAGGTCACTTTAGTACTTGATACGTTTTGACGTATCCTTCTGTCGTGTTAGTCCAAGAGATTCTATCTCTGCTCCTACGAGCCTCAATCACTAGGGACCTTCTAATCTTGCCCTAATCAAGCCTTTCGCCTATCGCCTATCACTTGCTTCTTCCAAATACCTAGGCTAAACCTTGTCTGCAAGAGTTCACCGAGTCCGGTAGCTTTTGGCTAGAATTGTCCTTGCCGGGGCTGAAGGGGTTGCCGGAGGTGTTGAAGAGCCATTATTAGAGTTACTTGAGTTAGAATTATTAGAAACTTGAGATTGCGCTAATTGAGTCATAGCTTGCATTAATTAAGCTTGACCTTGGGTTAAAGTATTAACTGTATTAGCTAATTGCGTCATGGTAGCCTCAAGGCGAGTGTTGACTTGAGCAAGGGGCTAAGTAATTAATCTTAGGTGCCACAAAAATCCCCTCTTTAAAAATATGCTTGAATTTGAATTTACCTAATTGAGTGGAGTCCAGATGCTCAGGCGGAAGAGGGCCATTAACCACCAATGAATCCGTATCTGAATAATAAATGTCTAGGTCAAGGCTTAGAGTAAGTAATTTGAACCCATTTATGACCATTCGACTATAGGATGTAACGGCTGCAGCTATGGGAACATTAGTTTGTCCTGTTAATCCCTTAAGGTATTTTCTTAGTCTTTTTAGGTCTTGATCTTTATACATTTTTAAGATATTCTTAAATTCCTATCATTCTTAAATGTCTCCAAACCATCACTCTTCAAAAACAACATAGAGGGTCAATGCGTGATTGACATCTGGTCAGAGACTTACCAATTTTCTTATGTCTAACTATAATAATATATAGCATTGTAATGCTACCCCTAGTCCCTCTACCTGGTGAATCTTTCTCCATTTCTATTTCTCCAAATTCCCCTTACTAATTAGTGGCTTATTTCCTACTTAGAAGTTAATCTTCCCCATCTGTTTCACATGCTATTCTTCTTACTAGAATCTTTCATAATTCTACTGCCTTTGCTAGGAAGTATTGCTTTCATGACTCTCGCTGAACGAAAAGTAATGGCTTCTATGCAACGAAGGGTAGGGCCTAATGTTGTGGGGTTTTACGGGACTCTCCAACCTTTTGCTGATGGGTTGAAACTCCTGCTCAAGGAGGCTGTAATTCCCAGCCACGCTAACAAGGCAATCTTTCTAGTTTCACCCTTCATTACCCTGTCGTTAGCCCTCATGGGTTGGGCAGTGGTTCCATTTGCCAAGGGAACAGCCCTAGCGGATATCAGCCTAGGAGTGTTATTCCTCATGGCTGTTTCCTCTTTAGGAATCTATGGTGTCCTGCTTGCTGGTTGGTCAGCTAACTCTAAATACGCTTTCCTTGGATCATTAAGATCATCGGCACAGCTTGTCAGCTATGAGCTCCCTCTGGCTATGGTTATCCTTATAATTGTATCAATAACAGGTTCGCTATCCTTTCTTCAGATTGTTGAATTTCAACAGGGGGTGTGGCTAATAATACCTTTATTACCGCTTTCTTTAGTTTGGTTTATCATCATCCTGGCGGAAACGAACAGGTCACCCTTCGATCTACCCGAGGCAGAACAAGAGCTCATAGCTGGATTTATGGTTGAGCACTCTGCTATCCCTTTTGCTTTCTTTTATTTAGCTGAGTATGGATCGATACTTCTGATGTCTACTTTAACAAGCATATTCTTCTTAGGTGGCTATCTTGTTCCATTTGGGCTATCAAGCCACCCTTTCTGGCAATCATTAACATTGGGGCTTAAAAGTAGTCTATTTTTCTTTATCTTTGTATGGGTTCGTGCTACACTGCCTCGTGTACGTTTTGATCAGCTTATGGTTTTGTGTTGGTGTTCTTTATTACCTCTTGGTTTTGCTTTTGTAGTTTTAACTCTTTGCATTCTCGTAGCTTTTGATGCTACACCTTTATAAAAATACCCCTATTTTCCAATATTAAGACCCCCCTAAACCCCCGGTCTTTATAAAAATACCCCTAAAAATCCTCCTATGGCCTTAGCTCCTTATAAATTTCAATCAGGAGAGCCTATCTTTACTTCCTAAGTAAACAACCTGAAGAGATAATAGAACCTTCGGTAGGACGATTACCTGAATTATTGGGATTAATCAAAGCGATAGTAGAGGATAATGGTGAAACTCCCTCGGGAAACTCCTTCTCATGGAAAAAGAAACCAATTAAAAATGAACTTAGGTAGGTCCTAATCTTAACTGACCGACCAAAAAGAGACTCAAGTAGTAAGTAATCTCTGCCCTGGTCCCCGACGGCTAACCACCGGTTAGCCCCTACCCCCGCCCCTGTAGGGCTCAAGGCCGAGGGCTCTGCAAGAAAAGCCTCGGAGATTTCCATTCTCTTTTTTAGATCAGCATCTGTTGCCGAAGAAAGTGAAGTCGGATCATAGAAGTCAAGCATTACAGCAAAATAAGATGTTTGGTTTCAGATACTACAGCCTGATGATTCAGGAATTTAAAGTGTAGTGCTGATAAACATAGCTTCCACCCAACAATATGTTCAGAAGTTAACTGTTTACTTTCAATGAACAAGCCAAGCTTGGGTAGCAACAAGCATTTTTTAGTAAGTTAAAGTTCAAGCAAAAAAGCAAGCAAAGCAAGTAACTATGGTTTCTATTTTTAGTATTAATGGGTTCTTCTCTTCATTTTTAGGACAATCTTAATTCTGATTTTTTCCTAAAACTTCCCCCTATAGATTAGTAATCTAAAGAAAGAATGACTCTTATTTTACGTTTATGCTCATATTTTCAATTATTCTAACTCTAAGCTGGGTTAGGTTGTCTTGTGCTTGGTATTTATCTAGTTTATAAGACTTCTAATTCTTCAAAAAAGTGTCATCCAGTTCATCGGAAGAATCCTCGTAAATCACCTGATAAAAAGGAGCCTTACAAAGAAACTGACAAAATTCATTCAACATCTTCTAAAAACTCCCCTTATTAAGAACATCGCAGATAAACTCTGCTCTACTTAAGTCATTCATAAGTTGGGTGGGTGATAAAAGTAGGTATCTCAAGTATATTCCTTCTTCTATTCTATATTGAGTTATTTACTCTGTGTAAAATCTACCTATTCCTGGTCCCCCTCCCTTTTAGGAAAAGTGGCCGAATGGGTTAAGGCAATAACCTGCTAAGTTATGGGACTAAACGGTCCTTGAGGGTTCAACTCCCTCCTTTTCCGCTACAAGAATCTATGTTACCTGGGCTATAAGTAAGATCTCTTTTTGATTTTGTCCTGGCCGGCAAAGCCGGCTGGATGCCCAAGGCATGAAGAACCTTAGCCATATCTTCCCGGAAATAGATTTATCCATTGAGTTGACCAAGAGAACCTGGTGGACCTGTCGTCCAGACCTTGTCCCTATTCAAGGTAAATTGGTCAATTGCCTTTGATTTAGGTTATGGAATTTGCTATAGTTGACTTCCAGGGCGACCCATGTGCCTGGGAGGCCAGGGGGAAGGTAAAGAGCTAATTAATCATCAGCAATGGACCGATCGGCGCAGCTGGTTAGTTGGAGGAGTAGGAGGACATATGATAGTCCTGGAGCAAAAGCTCTCCGTAATAGAGGTTTAATACCTACCTAAAATGGCCTGTTGTGTCCCTATGGTAGGCCGCTTAGCTTAAATGGAAGAGCATAATACTTCTAATATTATTTATTCAGGTTCGAACCCTGAAGCGGCCTTCGTAACTCTTCCTTGTTTGAACTTCACCCCTTAGCTCGTCGTCTTCTAATCTTGGCAGTTGTCCTTGGCTCTATTAGTTCTACTTTACTTGATGTTTATTCTCAATAGTGGGTCACTGTATTCGGGGACGGCCCTCACCTCTGCTGATGGGAGTTTGTGGTGGGACCCCCAATGGATTGGAATCTTGGCAATTTAAGAATGGAAGAGTTGATGAAATAACTGTAAGATTTCCCCAGCCAATTCAATACTTTCTAAATATTGTTGCTTACTGTTATCGTGATAGTATTCAGCTATTTTAAATAACTTATCTTCCTCTAAAGTTCATAATCCAGCAGCCATAGCCGAACTAACATGACCTACATCTACTCCGGCAGTAAACTCAACCCACTTTTGAAAGCAAATTGAGTGGTTATCTTATGAATAACAGGAGCAAAGACCATTCCCGAAGCTGTCCCTGGTAAGCCATAAAATTCAGTTCTAGCTAACATTGGATTGTCGCTTTTAATTCTTTTTAAGTACTCTTTACTAGGATTTTCCATTAACGGGTTTACATCAGCTCTCATATAATGATAAAGAGTTTCGTCTTTTTCTTCTATCTGACTCCCGGTCCCATTAAGCATACATTCCTCGTCTACCATTACTTGACGGTAACATTCCTGAACAAATCAATTAGTTAAAAGATAGGGATTACTTCTAAAAATGACAGTTTGATATTTAATCCCTCGAACAGCTACCAAGACAGCATCCACCGTTTTCTTATCAAATTGTTTAGCTTCTTCAAAGACTACAATCCCATAATCCTTACCATATTGACTAAACTGCCCTATCAAAGAGACCTCAGTAGAGTTAGCTGTATAACAACCTTTAACGTAAATCTTACTGTTCCAAACTCTAATGATTCGTAGCCCTTTATTAATAATTATAGGCATCTTGTATTTTCAGAGTAATTTTAAAAGGTCATTCCAAGCATCATTAACGTCTTTATGTCTCATCCTAAAAACATAGATAACTAAACTAACTTTCTTACGGTAAGCCCCTAAAATAGCTCTAAGCATCTCAATGTTATCTGAAGTAGTCTTCCTTGTTATCAGCCTTCGCCCCCCTCCCTTTAGGTAAAAAACCACCCTACGGGGTGGTAATAATAGATATATGGGTGTGTCCCCCTACCCCCTGGCCTTGAGCCCTACCTACCTTTCCTTCTTTTAGAGTAGAGGAGAGGTAATTTTTACCTTATTATCCTGGTTCTATTCTCGGGGGGAAAACGATAATTCCTCGGTATGGATTTTACTCAAAACGTTAGGGCTGTTCATCTAGAGTTACCCTCACACTGACAAAATGTGTTTGTTACTGGTGAAGACCGGTTTTATTGGACAAGCATGATAAGTAAATGATATTGCAAAAGACAATGTTCCTCGCTATTATCATTCTACCCCTCCTAGCTTCTATGGCCTCTGGGCTTCTAGGTAGAAAACTAGGTACAACAGGTGTTCATCTTTTGGCTTGCTTAGCAGTAGCCCTAGCCTCCTTACTAAGTTGCGTTGCATTCTTCGAGGTAACTTTAGCTGGTTCTTCGGTTACAGTTTCACTAGCTACCTGGTTAGACTCGGAGCTGCTCGACCTATCCTGGTCCTTCCTGTTCGATAGCTTGACGGTCTCAATGCTACTCCCCGTGCTAATAGTTTCAGCCCTGGTGCACATCTATTCGGTAGGGTATATGGCCCCTGATCCCCACCATCAGCGTTTCTTTGCCTACCTGTCGATGTTCACCTTCTTTATGCTGCTCTTAGTCTGTGGGGACAATTTACTAGTAATGTTCATTGGTTGGGAGGGTGTAGGTGTCACATCCTATTTACTCATCAGCTTTTGGTATACCCGAGTACAAGCAACTAAATCAGCTCTGCAAGCCATTTTGGTTAACAGGGTTGGGGATTGGGCTTTCTTGATTGGTTTATTCGGCTTATTCTGGCTGTTTGGGACTCTAGAGTATTCCACTCTGTTCTCTATCGCTCCAATGATCCATGAGGCTCTATTTACTCTAATAGCTTTAGGGTTACTGGTAGGGGCCATGGCGAAAAGTGCCCAAATAGGTCTTCACACCTGGCTTCCTAATGCAATGGAGGGTTCTCGAATATTATTGCCTACCCTCTTGGGTGGGATTTGTGCCTATTTCCTTTCCCTTGTTCTTTCCCCTCTTTACCTATGATAAGAGATCTGTTAGGAGACGGCTGTTTACGAATACCTGGTAATGGGCCCTTAATGCCCGGTTGAAATCACCTTATGTGCTACAAATATAGCCCTCCTTGACCATTTAAGGTATCATGTTTATGGTAAACTTTGAACAGGTACTCCTCCTTCTCCTTTTCCTAACCCTAATACAGGTCGGCCAGCCCCTTGGTTTCCGTAGGTGGAGCCTGCTTCGACCAAGGAAACCCGGCCTTGAGCCCTACGGGCCCTCGGTCGGGGACTAAGGTTCAGCAATACTGGTTTGGTACTAGATCTCTGTTAGCCCTTACTAATCTTTACTCTGCTTGGTATACTCATGTAGAAGGTAAATGGGTTAAGGTAGTGCCCTTTAATATAGCTCAATTATAGACCCCCATGGGATTGGCTCATTGGATTCAAGGAGATGGGTTTTGGGATCGAATCCCCGGCTCTGCCGGCTGTAATGAGACTTTCACAGAACAAGAGGGGGGCGTAGCTTATGTAGAGCCAGCTTTCCCCCCTCCATGCTTCTCTTCCTCCACGGTTCGATCTGCTGGCTAATCCTAATGAACAGAAGGAAGATGCTGGTGCATCAGGCTCAGCTCTGTAAACAGTCGTATTCTTAAACTCAGATCTATGATAAACCTTGTATAATACCTGAACTTACCTAGGAATTAGGGATTACTAAGGCGCATCCCTCTCCGGATGGTCAACATATCCTGTTGCTCACCTTACTGGGGTGGTCCTGCGGCTATTTCCTTTTCGACCTTTGTGTTATCCTCTTAATCCCAACAACTTTTGTGAGGCCTCAAAACCCCTTCTTTGCTAGCGGAGTATCTTAACCCTATGGTTAGGCTGGGTGATGTTACGTTTAAGGAAGCCTTTGCACTACCTCTCCACTATTCCTTACCCTAACCTTAAGACGAGCCAGCTCCCACAGCAATTTTGGTTTGCTACTAGATCCCTTGTAGCTTTAACTAACTCCATCTGTTTGATATACTCATGTAGAAGGTAAGTGGGTTAAAGTAGTGCCTCCTCATATAGCCCTCTTATTAACTCCTATTGGGTTGGCACACTGGTTTATGAAAGCCCAATGGTTATTGGGATAGGGCGCTCATGATCAAACCCCCGGCTCTGCCAGCTGTACTGATTCCGGATTTTACTGAACAAGTGGTCTCTTATTGTGCGAGGCTCTCTACATTCGTTTTGCTTTAGTAACTAATCCTATGAAGCGGTTTACTCCCACCTTGGTCCCGGACCGAGGGCCCGTAGGGCTCAAGGTCGGGGGGCTGGCAGAAGAAGCTGGCGCATTAGATTTAGTACCGAGGAGGGAAATCCTTCTTCTCTATCTCAACGGACCACTTAGCCTCCTTTATTATACCCGTTCTAAAAATAGGATTACCTATGGACGCAGGCCCCCTGGAGGTGAAGGTTGGATGGGCCCTCTGGAAACCCCACTATATGCGGGGATCCCCTTAGAGCCTATGGTCCGAGCCTTGGTCTCCGTAGGCCGACTCTGCTTCGACCAAGGAGACCTGCACCTAACCCTAGGCCCTTCCCAGGCCTTCAAGGCGGCCCGCGGACCCATGCGCCTGGAAGGCCGGGGGTAGGGAAGACAGGGCCAAAGGTGGGCCCGGAAAAATCCAAGGGATTGGGCAATCCGCAGGAAACCTTGGTCCCCGACCCGAGGGCCCTTGGGCTCAAGGTCGGGGACTGCTCTGATGAAGCAGTTTCCTCAGAGACTACATGTGGGGAACCTAGCGAAGGACAAGGATTGGACTTTTCTGCTTGCTATAAGCCCGGGCACGGCGGGTCCTGGCGGAACCCCAGGCCCAGAGCCTGCTTGGGGGGTTGCCCAGTTGGCCCGCCCCCACACCGGTCGGGGGGACTGCCAAGGCAACCCACGTCCCCTGGCCTTGACCCGCCCTCGGGGGCCAAGGTCAGCTAAAACAAACACTCACTGGCTAAGTTGTTAGTTGTTTATTACATGGTTTTGGCGAGTACTCGCACACTTAATGCTAGCAAGCTTGAAACAATTCGAGAGTTAGCCATACAGATCAACCCTAAAAGGTTCACCCTCCCCTCTGCTAGGTTATGATATAGTCCAATCCTTCGGGAAAGCCGAAGGAGTGCCTGGTCCAAGCCAGAGGCTCGGCCTTTGGCAGAGTCCCTGGGCTAACCGGTGGCTAGCCTAAGCTGGCAAAGCCGGGGGGCCAGGTGCAGGCTTTAGTAGATAAGGTCTAGATGCCCACTCCTGTGTCAGCCCTTCTGCATGCAGCTACGATGGTTGTTGCTGGTGTCTTCTTATTACTTCGAATTTCCCCGTTGTTAGAGTACAGTGAAACGTCTCTGCTGCTACTTCTTTGGATCGGATCTTTGACGGCTTTCATGGCGGCTACCACCGGTCTATTCCAAAATGATCTCAAACGAGTAATTGCTTACTCAACTTGTAGCCAATTGGGTATGCTAATGGTGGCTTGTGGTCTATCTCAATACAATGCAGCCCTGTTTCATTTGGTCAATCATGCATTCTTTAAGGCCTTGCTCTTTCTGTCAGCAGGTGAATTTGCGCCTGCTTTAAATTCAGCTATATGCTGGGAACTCCATTTGGATGGACAATCAGCAGGAAACCGTATAAGTGAATTATATAGGATCCTCAGAGGCCATACGCTGAAAATTTCAAATATAGCCTGGCCTCTTGCCGGGACTACCCTTAGAGGGTATAGGAAATTTAGTAATGATATAGGTATTAATTTGAATTCAGAATTTCATTCGTATTTAGCAGGATTAATAGACGGTGATGGCTGTTTTTCTATTCCTAAAAAATATAGGGATAACAATAATAAAATTATATCACCACAAATTACTATAGCTTTTAATTCGAAGGATTTACCTCTAGCTTTATTATTACAAAAAAATCTTAATATGGGCCAAATTTATAAGATAAAAGGTAAAAATGCTTATTATTACAGAATACCTAATCTAAAAAATCTCATTAAAGTTATAGATTTAATTAATGGGCATATGAGAACACCCAAAATAAATAAATTATATAATTTAATTGACTATATAAACGCTAGAGGTTTTAATATAAAGAAATTACCTTTAGATAATTCATCTCTAAACAGTAATGCTTGGTTAAGCGGATTTATTGAAGCTGATGGACATTTTGCTGTTAGAGTCTCAAAAAATTCAAATAGATTAGCTTGTAGCTTTGAATTAGTTCAAAGACAAGTCGATTTAAGTGGTAAAGATTATTCACAAATATTATCTAAAATAAGTTCTTATTTATTATCTAATTTAAAAGAAACTAAAATTAATACCAAAAATCCCCAATATAGAATAAGAACTACTAGTTTAAATGGAAATTTAGTATTAAAAGATTATTTAACTCAATACCCATTATTTAGTAGTAAATTTTTAGATTATTTAGATTTTTTAAAAGTACTCGAGTTTTTTATTAAAAAAGAACACTATAATAATGTTGATAAAATTCTTCAAATTAAATCTAATATGAATAACAATAGAACTTATTTTAACTGGGATCATTTACAAGATTTCTATATTATAGAAGATTAAGATATGGTCCAAACATACATGAAAATGTATGAGTATCTACCATAATCACTATGTAAGAAGGATTTAGTAAGAAATAACCATCTCAGGTAAGGGGCTTCACCCACTCCAATTCAGTATGGCTCTTTTAAAAAACAAATAAAGGATGGATTTATTTATATCCCTAATCTTTCTTTGTGATTATGAGGTAGTATAATATATTATATTATATATCATACCATAAATGGGGTAGATCAATATAATTTGGCAGTAATACATGCTCTTAACGACGAGCAGGACCTTAGAAAATATGGGGGATTGGTTACTCTCTTACCATTCTGTTATATTCTAATGTTGATTGGGTCATTCAGCTTAATGGCTCTTCCTTTCCTTACAGGCTACTACTCAAAGGAGGTGATTATTCTATCCTCATACGCCGCCTACTCTATAAGTGGGCACCTGGCGTACTGGATCTCCACAGTAGCAGCTGCATTTACAGCTCTGTACTCTGTACGCTCCCTTTATTTAACCTTTCTTGGTCGCCCTAACGGCCCTAAGGCCAATTACCTTTCCGTCCACGAGCCACCACTGGTTATGGCTCTACCCTTAGCGGTCTTAGCTTTCTTTAGCTTATTCTTCGGTTATGTTACCCAACAGCTCTTTGTAGGCCCCGGCTCAGCCATCTTTGGTAATGCCTTATTCCAGCACCCTAGCCATGTCATCGAAGGGGAATGGTCTATTCCTCTACTGAACAGAGTTCTGCCTGTAGTAGGAGCTCTGGTTGCTCCGCTGCTGCTGCTGGCTCTTTATTCTTCTTTCCCTGGATTCTTAATAGGGCTACTTTCTACGAAAGTAGGGAAGGGGCTCTATCGCTTTTTCAACCGAGCCTACCTTTTTGATGGTCTCTACGCACGGTTGGCAGCCCTACTCCTTGAGTTTGGCTACATAACGGCCAAAACGATTGACCGGGGGGTACTGGAGCTACTAGGCCCCTACGGCTTAACTAACCTGCTAAGTCAGGCCGCTCGTAATTGGGCTAAATTGGACACCGGGTTCATCCCCCACTATACTCTTCTAATGTTAATAGGACTTCTTGCCTTTCTTATATTCGTCTTTTACCTCCCTGATCCTCGGCTTTTCTTACTCTGCCTAATCTTAGTCGTCTTACTCACTTAAAGTTCCCCTCTTTATACTCAAAATTCCCCTGCTAGCTTGCACCCCGGCTTTGCCGGCCTTGAGCCCTATCGGGCCCTCGGGGGCCAAGGCTCTGCCCAAGGGTCAGCTGCCAAGCCTTAGAAGGTTTTGTGAGGAAACTGGTAGCCCTGCTGATCTTAAGATTCAGTGCTTAGTGCATGCGGGTTCGAATCCCGCCAAAACCACTATAGCAGAGAGCTTCATACTCGGTCTAAAAATAGCTAGGGTAGTTTATAGGTTACTGGATACAAGCAGTATGACTGTAAAACTGTGTGTAATATCATTCAAACTATGGCGCTACTTTAATAGGCAGTGGCTCTTATCCATTAGGAGTTGGGTTCCCACAAAAGGTATCAGGCTTAAGAAGACCTTGGTCCCCAACCGACCCCCGGTTTTACCGGCCCGTAGGGCTCAAGGGCAGGGGGTCAGTAGGGCTCAAAGCCGGGGGACCCGGTTGCCTAATGGCAGGCCATCGTTTGGGGGCTGCCCGGCCCCCACTTCCCAGCACAAAGCAAGCTAGTATGTTCTAATAATGGTAAACAAGTAGAGTCCGCCCAGGTCGTGCAGATGTAGAACTTAAGAGGCCTCCCACTTTATATACCTCAACTTGATAATAAAGGTTCTTTTACCTTAAGTAGAATGTAAGTGAATAGGATAAGAGTGCTGACCATATATGAGTTACTCTAAAGGAGCTTACTGGCATTCCACAAGAAAGTAAAGAGCTGACTATAACTAGTAATGAGCTTGCCTGGCATTTCGAGATATGAGCCATATATGGTTTACCATGTATTCTTGTTTACCTGTTCTTCTTGGTTTGCTTTGCATCTATAAACATTTTGCCCTCTCTATATCTTGATCTTTTTCTGTCATATATTATTACCCCTATTTTACTATAAAACAATAATAAACTGTGGGTATTATATCTTAACTCTAACGCATCAAGATTAAATGAGGTGGTAATTTCTACCCAAATCATCTACCTCAATAAGGGTTCTTATGCTGGGTTATACCGGGTTAATAAGCAAGGTTATATACTGGATTGTTTGATTATCGAGACACAATTTCCCTACCTACCCCAGCGTTGCCTAAAGGGGTCCCCTCCGGTCCGGTGTGGGCAGGGGGGCCAGGTGCAGGTTGGTAAGAGCCCACCCAGAGGGATAGCTAGACAAGATCATCCCAATTGAAGTACTACCAGTATTTGGACTACCCAAATTTTCAGTTATGACTATAAGAAGACGTTCACCTAAAAAGAACGAGACTCGGTTAGAGGGAGGAAAAAACCTGGTAAGGAAGACTGGAGACAGCAGATCTTGCTCTATGCCCCTAGGTTCCCTACTGCTATCCTCTATAGGAAAGTCCGGGGCTATATTGACCATCTATATGGCTCTCCATTAAGCCGTTAAAACGACGGGGAAGAGCACAGAGAGCAGAGCCCCTACCTCGGCGAGACCCGCGATGCCGTCAAATAAGATGAGGTTCCTCTCCAGAAAGTTACTCCGCGACTAGTAGCGGCCCTACCCCCTGGCCTTCCAGGCGGTTTCTGCCAAGATACAGGGGGAACTGGAGAATACTCGTGAAATACCAACCCATGGTTAGCCAAATAGCCTAGCACAGTTTTGAGGTGGGTTTTCTGCTACCCCCTACACACTAAAGTGACGCATACTGCATTACTCCAATCAATAGATTAGACTGATTCTAGTCTGGTGTGCCTCATCCTTCCTGGTGTACGAACTCTTACCTTCCGTCTTGGTTGAGACGTACCAGGATACGTTTGTCATCACTTTGTCTATTCCTTCTTTCTTCGGGGTTTCGTTCCTCCTAGGTCTAGGAGTTCTGTTCTATTCTTGGAAAAGGAGCATACTAATCAGTCTAGCTAAATTAGCAGAAGGGCCACCCGTTTAAGGGGTTGACCACTAGCGGTAACTTACATAACCCGGCTTATATGGAACTAGGGGCATAGAGTGAATAACATAGAAAAGACTCTCTAAGAGACCCCAAATAAAACTTACAGACCTATAACCTACCTAAAAGCTTCCCCTTGTTTTCCCACGGTATGATTCTTTTGACCTTTGTAGTAGGTTTCCTCCGAATTTCTATTCTTCTTCTACCTTCCAACCTCTTCTTCTACTCGTCGTCTTCTAGTCTGCCTACTCAACTAGTACCTTTTGGTTTTTGCTTGCCTACCCTCTCTTTATTTACTATTCTATATAAGGGGTGATACCAGAAAAGGAGTAAAGCGACCAGGGCCCCTGAGCATTGGGGGCGTGTAGCTGGCTAAAAAAATGGTAGTTTTCATGAAGTTTCAACCTCATCCTTATCACTTAGTAGAACCTTCGCCTTGGCCTTTAGCAGCCTCGATAGCCCTTCTTACTACTACTGTCTCAGCAGTCTGCCTTTTCCATGGATATGGTCATGGAGGAGTTTGTTTAACCATAGGTCTTCTGGCCGTTCTCTCTACTATGGGTCTGTGGTGGGCGGATGTAATCCGCGAAGGTAAAATCTTTAACAAGGATGTGCCTTCTATAAACTTAACTGTATGCTGGAAACTCCTCAGAGCCTTTGGTCCACTCAGCTACCTAGCTGCTCGGAACAATCCAAGGATTGGACAATCAGCAGGAAACCAATGGGGATTAAAGCTCGATTCCCTTAGTAGGGTCCTCAGAGACTATACGTCAAGCGTTGGTAGATTTATGCATTCTCAATCCTATACCGATAAGATATTCTGATTCAAATCTTCTTGAAGCTTACTTGGCTGGATTTTGGAAGGGGATTTACCAGTCAAACTCGGTGATTCCAGCGAGCGAGATTATTCTAGTGGCAAAGGTTCTCCTATCCATTCTTCTGAATCACCCGTAGAGCTTCAGGAGACCCTCATAGGTCTTTTACTGGGTGATCTACATTGTCAGCGTAGAACCTTGGACCCCCCTTGGCCCCCGAGCCGAGGGCGGGTCAAGGCCGGGGGCTACCGGGAAGATCTATTCTAGAGAACAATTTATTACTCTTTATTTACCTCTTTTTAACTTCTATTATGATAGATTTATGTTAAAGAGGTTAAAGTGCCTCCTGCTACACTCAGCTCATTGCTCACAGCTAGAGGATTAGCTTATTGGTCCAGGATGAAGGTAGCCAATGTGGCTCAGAGTTTCGGTTGAATACTGCCTCGTTTTCCAAAGAGGAGAACCTATGCCTTATAGAGATCATTAAGGAAATGTTTGAGCTTGAATGTACTCTGAACTTGAATTGTTTAGATAAGGGGTGTATACCGTATCTAATAACTGCTGAATCTATGTCTTGGTTTCGAGAGCTGGTCCTCCCTTTCTGCCATGAGAGTATGAAATATAAGCCTGCTTAACCTTTGCCTCATTCATTCCTGAACTATGCCTGAGTTATTCCAAACCTACTTCTTCTATTTATCTTCCTTCAAACCTCTCCCAGGGGATGGTCATATAGAAATAGGATCTAATTCTAATCAAACGAGAGGACCCATCCTCGGTTCATTTTACCTTTCACAAGAATTATTTGGCCTTATTAAAACTCCTTAAGAATTCAATAGGCTCTGGCTTTGTTAAAGAAGAAGGAGGTAATGCTATGCGATATGTTATAGCAGATAAGCAAGGTGTGATCCAATTCACTCTTATGATGAATTGTTATTTCAGAACACCTAAATCAAAACTTTGCATAGATTAATTGACTGGCTAAATACTCATCATTCTTTGAATATAGCTAAGCTGCCTCTCAACACTTCTCCTTTAGATAACAACGCTTGGTTTGCAGGGTTTACTGAAGTGGACGGATACTTTGGTATTATAACTTAAGAGGCTAAGCCTAAATCCGAGACTAGAAAACGCTCTCAAAGCCGAAGAGTTAAATGCAGATTTACTATAGGACAACGACAATTTGACAAACCAACAGGATTATCTTGTGAAGCCTTTATGAGTATGATTACTAAGTACTTCGAAGTTTCTCTACTTACTTCTATCCGAAACAATGCCCAATTTTCTTCTCCTGCTCAGTGTTACTATTTTAGTGTAGAATCACCTCAAGAATTAAGCAAGCAAAGTTCTCACTTACTACGAAAGTATCCATTAATCGGCATTAAAGGATTAAGGTACTAAAGGTTTAGATTGTAAAGATAATGTCTTTGTCTATACAATGGTCCTGAATAAAGGAGATTTAACAGACAAGGGTAGGAAAACTATCAAACGAATTGTCACTGGTATGAGTAATCGTCCAATTTCATAATCAAATTAACTGTCCAAACTCTTTCATAAGTAGAGTCTTAAGGGATGCATAAATCCAGCCATAAAGATATAGTCCATTTCCTAACGAAACTTAGGGATACTTGACATTCTTAGGCCACCACACCATTCGTGTCCAACAAGGCCTCATATTAGGTATTATCCTCTTTATCGTATCTGAGGTCTTCTTCTTCCTTTCTATCTTCTGGGCCTTCTTTGACAGCGCCTTAGCCCCTACGGTTGAACTGGGTTGCAGCTGGCCCCCCGCAGGTATACAACCCATCGAACCATGGGAATTGCCTCTTGTCAACACCGTCCTTTTACTTTCTTCAGGTGTTTGCCTGAAATGTGGTCAATCTGATTCATTTATGTTATTTAGCTTACTGCCATTTAACTGTCCCAGAGTTCCGTCCACAAAAAGAATTGGTCCCCACAATTATGAGATAGTTTGTATCCTTATAGGGTCATTACTAGGCGATGGATCTATGGAAAAAGATGGTAATGGTTCACGGTTTGCTTTTTATCAAGAAAAAACAAATGGCGAATACTTATTATGGCTGCATCAAGTTATTAGTTCTCTTGGTTACTGTAAACCAGAGATACCTGTCATACAAACTAGAAAAGGAACAAATGGGCAAATACGCTACTTTTATAGATTCAGAACTTATACATACAGTTCATTTAATTGGATTTATGAGCAATTTTATCCTAATAAACGAAAAGTTGTCCCTCAGATTATAGATCAGTATTTCTCACCTTTGGCCTTAGCTGTATGGATAATGGACGATGCAACTCTTCACAAAAATAAAGGATTAAGATTCTGCACTAATTGTTTCACACTTAAAGAGGTCCAATATTTAGCTAGTGTTCTAGAAAAAAAGTATTCTTTAAATACCTCTATACATAAAACAGGTGTAGTGAATCAATATGGTTTATATATTCCTAAGTCTAGTATGGCAGATCTCACTAAAATAGTTAAACCTCATATTCATCCTACCATGCTTTATAAATTACCTTCTATTTAATTCCGACCATTTAATAGATTTCTTGTGACATAATGAGTCTTTCCATTTATTTTCTTAATTAAATAATCAGATAGATTGCATAGTCCTAGATTAATTGGGTAATATAAATCGATTTATCCTCCATCGATCTTAATTATGCTCTTTGTCCAGCTAATCTAGCTTTATAGGAGATAGGTAATAACTATCTCGGCGACATTGATGAAAACGGTCAACGGGATATATCTGATTCTAAGACCGTCGGTTCTCTTCTTTGAATAAAGGAGGATGATCGCTACAGACTGGTTCATCGATGGGTGTCTGCAAAGATGCTTAATGTACAGTCGGAATCTCGAAAGAGAAGATTTAAATAGATTTATTTATCTTTCCAAAGGCTTTATATTAAATTTCAAACAACTAGTGTGACTACTAGACTAAACTAGCTAAGTTTAGGGATTGAAAACTTCTCTTAATATAAAGTACAAGGGTTATATATTCAGATATGTAATAATATATAGCTGGAGATTTGGCCACAGTGACCTGGTCACACCACTCTCTGATAGCCGGAGATCGTAAAAATGCTATACTGGCACTTGTTTACACAGTTGCCCTCGCTCTTGTCTTCACGGGCATACAGCTTTATGAGTACTATAATGCCCCCTTTACTATCTCGGATGGAGCCTTTGGCTCTTGCTTCTTTTTTGGTACGGGTTTCCATGGCGGGCATGTCCTAATAGGCTCAATCTTCTTATCAGTTTCTTTGTATCGTATGATAAATTACCATCTTACTAAACACCATCATGTAGGTTATGAGGGTGCTATCTTATACTGGCAAAGAAATGCCGTCTTAGAAGAAAACTTCTATTATTACCACTCTACCATATGCGGGAAATTCCTAAAGGCTAAGGTAGGCATGCCTAACAATCCTTAGTATGCAACAATGGACAATCCGCAGGAAACCAAAGTTAGGGTTCCTCAGAGACTAGTACGTAGAGCATCCTCTTAGGCGTAGGATGAAGATAGAGTCCAGTCGTCTCTGAAAGGATTCGAATCATTAGATTTCGTTGACGTCGTCTGGCTAGGTCTTTACATCTTTTTCTACGTATGGGGTTCAGGCGAACCTCCTTTAATGTAATTTCTTAAAATTCCCCCCTAAACTGATTTAGTTAAGAAATATTAGAAGTAATTTCAAAACATTATTAGCCATGCTACTCCTACTTAATTCTTTTTTCAATACTGTCGTAGCCTTTGGAACAATCCTTGGTTCGGCTGCTGGTCATTACTTGACCCTTTCAACTCGTCTTAAGGCGGTCCTCGAATATTCATTTGTACTTGCTCTGTATAACGCTTCTCTACTATTGTCCGGTCTTACTTTCATCCTAGCTTGTTATATAAACTTCCTTAGGTTCTTTTCCGGAGTAGGTGGGGAGCCTCCTATTATAACTAATTCCCTTTGCCTTGAGGAAGAAAATGATTCTGAACAGATCCTAAGGGAAGCTAAGAGAGAATTTGAGGATTTGAAAGAGAAGTTTCTTCTTGATCCTTCTAAATATAGTGGTGAACTCAATCCTAATTCCTTTAAATCTTTAATAAATGGTATTTTCCAAAGTGAGGGTTTATTAAGTATATATTTTCAAGCTAAATCTCTTTCTAAGGGAAAAATATCATTACAATCTCGTTTTGTCATAGGTCAGAATTACTCAGTAGAGGCAGCAATCTTATTTCTGCAACTCCACCAGTTTTTTGGAGGGATTGGTTCTTTCGTATTTGAAGTATCAGATAACAACACAATTCATCTTAAATTCAAAGTAAACGATTCAAAAGCTATTCTAACCGTGATTCTACCTTACCTAGACGAAGTATATAGTCAAAAAGCCTGGTGTGTTCAAATTTTCCCTTTAATACATCAGCTAACTGCAGAACTCTCTAATAAATGGGAACCCTTAAAAGCTATTCAGTTAATAAATCTGATTTATTCTTTAAACCCTGAAGGTAACACTCGTAAGTTCTCTCTTGTAGAACAACTAAAGGAGTTGGGTCTTTCCTTACCTAGCTTAGCTCCTACTCTTCCTGCTTTTAAGGAAAATATGAAGGAGCCTTCGATTCCCTTTATAATAGGTTTCTTTCTAGGAGATGGCAGTTTAGGAGTTACTTTGGATGATCCTAAAGCCAGGTATCCTATGGTCTACGTAAAACTGTTCTTTAATTTAGCTCAGAAAACTTCTCCGGAAAGTCTTCACATGTTCTCGCTCTTTGCGCAAGCCCTTTCTCCATTCTTCTCTTTAAAGCTTTCTTCAAATTCAGAAGGTATGACTCTACTTTCACTGTCAGGTAGAAAAGTTGCAGAGCAAGTTTTGCCTCTTCTTCAAAATTATCAAGAATTTATTTATTGGAAGAGACCACAATTGGATTTAACTTCACAAGTTGCTCAAATTATTCTCAATAAAGAACATCTAACTAAGGATGGGCTGACTCGTATTATATCTCTTCTTTACAATTCTCCAGTACACCCTCATAAGAAATCCTTTGAACACTGGTTAGGTTTAATCGAGAAGGCATTTCCTGAAGGCTCAAAACCACGTCGAGGTTCTAAACCTTAATTTGACTTTTTAGATCCTAATTTACGTCTGGGTATTCCTTTTCATATTCTTTTACGTTTGGGGTTCAGGTGAACCTCCTCTTATGTAATATCTTTTCCTGAAAATTCCCCCTTAGAACCAGAAAATCCACTGATAAACCCAGCCTAATGATTTGTAATCATGATATTTCCAAATGAACCCAGGCTGTCCAATTCAAAATTCCCCCTTCTTAAATTCTTTAGAGGGAAGTCAGTCTTATATTCGAGCTGATGTAATTGCCCTTTATCAAATTATTACAAGCCACTTTAAAGAACTTAAATCCAGATTTAGAATTAATCCTTTGAATAATTTATCAGCTCCTGGTATCGCCTTTACTACTTGGAAAACACAACAACTGCCTCTACTGCATAAGGAGAATCTTAAGGTATATGACCTTTCTAGGTCTTCAGACCCTCTATTCCGGGAAGCTTATTTAGGTGGAATAGTTGATGTTTATAAACCTCATTTAACTGGTAAAGGATACTATTATGATGTCCATTCTCTTTATCCCACAGCAATGACTCTCCCAATGCCAGTAGGGGCACCAACTCAGGTCATTCTATCCCCTGACCAATTTAATCAAGACTTCTTTGGTTATCTTATAGCAACAGTCAGAGCACCTGAAAATGAGTACATTGGATTATTGTCTATACGCCATAATGGTAGACTAATCTGTCCTGGTGGAATCTTTACAGGATTCTTCTTTTCAGAGGAGCCCCACCAGATATTAATGATCCAAATCAAACTGGTCAGCGTCGTACTCTTGGTCATTCATTCAACACCAATATTCAACCTAAAATGGATCTCTTAAAAGACTGGCTTCAACCTTTAATTGATGCATTCGAAGCTCAATCTGGTTCTGGTGATGGGACTTTTACTGATTCTACCTTAG
>WNFW01000627.1_pt1 | contig 22737 bp, 25 predicted proteins | sample 5400131 | NCBI WGS metagenome assembly WNFW01 (sample SAMN13153362, study PRJNA577476) | soil metagenome | isolation source: 20 cm soil or saprolite under grassland replicate 1 | place: USA:California | collected 2016-06-15 | reverse complement strand
GATATTTGCTGTCGTTGAACCCATTGACGCTGGCTATGATGGTGAAGTTGCGAGTTGTGCCGGTTATCCCTGTGCAAGGTGAATCGGGGAGACCAACAGCGAACGTCATGATCCCGCCTCCCAGAGCCGCTGCTACTACGATGACGATAACTGTGAGCATCTTGTTTTTCAGCATCAGTCTGCCCCATGCCTCGTAAGCGAGAACTGGAGACATTAATCCGAGAAAACTCGCTAATAGGGTCTTCGCCCATATCATGAGATAGATCAATATTCGATCGTTCTTGGAACCTCTTGTCGCGCTAGATTTCCTGATCGGAGATCTGTCTCAAACTCATGGCCCGTTGCCGCGGTGCGGGGCATTGATGCGATAACTGGGCTCTGCAGACACTAATTGCCGTCCACTCAAGATATATTTGCATAACAAGAGGAGCATGTTTCACAGCGGGGGTACCAGAGTCAGGTCAAACCACTGACCACATGGGCGGGTCGCGCCTTAGCATGCGCGCGCTACACTCAAGACCCGAATGAAGAGAGGTGTCGAGGATTGCATGATGCCTCCGGGAGCGCGGGTGTGTTATCCCGTGGCGTAGGCCTTCGTGGGTTCGAATCCCACCCCCCGCACCAGACGGGTTACCCCGTCAGTAATTGTCCCGGACCGGGAGAAGATACTCCAGTACGCATGGCACCTCAAGAAGGAAGGATACCGAGAAAGCACCATCACCTCAAGAGTCAAACTTCTGAACGGACTGTCACGAAGAGCCGACCTCTTCAAACCTGAAGCAGTCAAGGGCGCAATAGCCTGTCTCGACGTGTCCGAAGCTCGTAAGGAGAATCTTGTGTGCGTCTACGGGTCTCTCTGCAAGCTCAACAACATCCCATTCTTGCCGCCAAGATATCAGAGAGTAGAGCGACTACCGTTCATCCCCAAAGAAACTGAGGTCGACCAACTGATCGCGGGAACCAGTCGAAAATGCTCTGTCTACCTTCAACTCTTGAAGGAGACTGGGGCGCGAGCTGGCGAAGCTTGGAGTCTCAGATGGATTGACTTGGACTTTGAGAAATTGGCTGTGACATTGATCCCAGAGAAAGGCTCCAATCCGCGCCAAATCAAAGTCAGCTCAAAGCTATTCGCAATGCTGAACCAGCTTCCGCGAAGGCATGAGCGTGTGTTCGGGCCTGGAAAGCTCGACCATTTCGCCAGATGGTTTTACGTGAAGCGACGAGATGTTTCGCAAAGACTTGGAGATCCGCAAATACGCAGGATTGGGTTCAAGACACTAAGACACTGGAAAGCAAGCACCCTCTATCACAAGACCCGAGACATCTTGCTGGTCCAGAGAACTCTCGGTCACAAGGATATTCGCAACACCTTGGTCTACACTCATCTCATCGACCTCAATGAGGACGATTTTGCTTGCAAGGCGGCGCGAACTCTCGATGAGGCGTCGAAGTTGATAGAGGCGGGTTTCGACTTTGTGACCGAGTTCGACGGAGTGAAGCTCTTCAGGAAGAGAAAGTAGCCAAATGATTGCCGGTCAAAGAGAGACAATCACCTTTCGGCGCAAGCTCGTTCGGGCTTCCACGAAAGGGAATGAATTCTTGCCCGCCCAAGGCATCGGTGCCGGGTTGGGTCAGGGGCTCGGTATTGTCTTGAACCAGGTCATTCGCGGGACTTCGTCATATCGGTGTTGGGTTGTCCGTCGAGTGACCGGAACGTTCGTTGCGGAAACGCAGGACTCTGTGACCCTTGAACTACGCAATGGACAGCGGCTGAAAATTCGTCTTACGGACATTGTTCGACGGAATATCTTGTGAGCCCCAGGCAAACACTTCTTGGACACGAGGACATTCGCAATATTTCGGTCTACACTCCTCATTGATTTCAACGATGGGGGATTACACCTGCAAAGGGAGCCCGCTCGCTTGAATAGGCGTCGAAGCTGATTGATGCCGGTTTCGAATACGTCACCGAGATGGATCGCACGAAGCTCTTCAAGAAGAGGAAGTGATGGAGACATGTGTTAATCCATGCCAAAGACGCAAGTCCAGTTAGTAGAAGTCGCGTTTGCGTTTCTTCCAATACTCCCAATTGACGATATGTCCATCACGAACATAGATTCGCAGATAGCGATGTTGCATGAGTTCAATGTAAGGGCGCTCATTTTGTTGCCTGTCGATGACGAAAAGTTTCCTTCGACATTTGTCACAAGTGTCCACACGCGTTTTGGATTCAACCTCATCACGAGACATTAGAACGTCCCCGACTTGGCGATGGCGATACCAGGGATGAGAGGAGTCGTCTCTCCGATCAATTGGTATGATTCTCCGAGTCAATCTACTCACCTCACACCAGCGGGTGTCGAATCTCTGACGAAACCGACTCACAGCATGTGGTTTCGTTAGAAGTCAGTTTCTGACGGTTCCACTTGCTGTAAGTCAAATTTGGTCAGAACTTTTTCCCGATGTAGCATGTCTTGACCTTATGACGGATGTACGTGTACCCCTTCGAGACGCTTTCCCGTCCGAGTTCTCCGCAATTGGGACATTTCACCTCTGTGGCTTGTTTCCGGACGGGATTGACCATTCCAAGATAGCATGACCTGTTGGGTTCGTGGAAGAATCTTCGTTCATCGCCTACCCGTCCTTCGCCGGTTCCTGGTTCGCCACATTTCGGGCATGAACCTCGCTTCCCTCCTTGTCGCGTCCACAAAACGAATCTCGGGTAAACGCAGAAGTCGAAAGGATTGGTTGACCCTTTCTTCATTTGCTCGGGGGTGCTGCCCATCCACGCTGTGTTGGACACTGCTGTCATGAATCCGTCGAAAAGCAGTTGTTCCATCCCTTCCACAACTTGGTCGATGCTTTCCCCTGTCTTCTTGGATTCCTCTTCGGCAGGTTCCCAGAGGATTGCAAACCTCCCGTACATTGGTTCAGTTCCATCGCCGAGTGGGTGGAGCCAACCAGTGACTGAGTTTTCAAAATCGAGGTTAATGCCCTGGGGTAACTTTGCGGTGTGCCACGGAATACCTATCAGTCCACAAACTCGGCAGGTTGACCACCCATATTTCGCTAACAAGCGGTCGAGACCTTTCTCCTCCGCCCACTTTCTAAGCACATGGGGCATCTTTGCCAAGGGGTCGAAACGTGTTTCTGTCATACACAATGCACTGTTCTGCTGGAACACGGAAAACGCTTCAGGAACCAACGAAGGATGTTCTTCTCATGCTTTGTTCGACGAGTACGATTTTCGTGGAATGTATTGATGGGAGACTTTGACAACGGAAATGAGAACTTGCAATGCCTTGTTCTCACAGCAATGATCGCGAAGACAGCTCTCGGGTTTGCCCCGATGCGTTCGTTCGCTCAGACTCAAGATCCATCTTGGGTCAGAATGAATACTGTCGCTGAGAGATTTAAAGATGGCTCGTGTTTCCGAAATTTTCTACTTACTTCGCAGAATTACGGCACAGGTAAATGCGTTCGCGGTCCCTCTCAAGACAATAGGTAAACGAACATCACTGAGGGTGGTGGGGTTGGTGCGGACCTTACGGTTGACGCATACATGAAACATTGGGACGTTTTCGTGTCGTACTTTGGCATGAGAGACCCCCTCATCACGCGAGATGAGCCGATAACGTGCGCTATCGTGTGTTGTGCGTCATGAGTCGTGAGAGCTTTGTATCATAAGGTGTCGTGCGCGAATTCCGAAAAAATCTGAGGCATAATGTCGGACCTCGCGGACAGTCACCCCATCGGACACGGGACTCATAGTAAGGGGACCCGCGGGAATGGTCCGCCCTAAGTCACAGGGAACCATGAACGAAAGATGCTCCCATCGGAGCGGACCTCGTATCATCGCTCGACTTGTGCGCAATTGTAGGGTTTAGGAAATACCCAAGTCCCGCCGATCCTATTTTTGATTCGAATAAATTCTTGAGCCGTTGGGAAATCAGAGAGAGGATTACAAACCTCTATTCCGCAGTTCTGCCAACACTACCGGTCTACGGTCTGGTATTCGTCCTATTGGCGATTGGGGCTATATTCGTAAATGACAACAACTTGTACCCTAATGTCGTCTTTCGGAACCTCACGACTAATTTTCCATCGATTGAGATAGGTGGATTTCTGATTGGTTTGGGACTCGTTCCTTCACTGAGCAGAATGCGTATGAAGGATGTCTTGCCATTGCTGTTCGGACTTACCCAAACTGGGGTCGCCCTCGTTGCGGTTTACTACATTGCTCGCGTGGTTCTAAACATCGGGTCTCAAGTTACGGTATTGCCGCCAAACGATATTTTCATTTTCAATGTGTCCGTGGTTTCTCTCATTTCAGACATTGGAGTCATTCTAATTTTCGCCGCAAGTGCGATTTTCTTAGAGATGCTTGTCCGTCTGATACGAGCCCAACTGAAAGATTCTCAGAACCAAGCTCAAAGGTGACGGCACGAACTTAGTCCCGAGCGGTCCTACTTCGTAGAAGTCTGTCAATCTCAGACTGTGGGACGCTTCGAGATAGTTTTCGATTTTTTTCTTCATGTTTCATGGCGGTATGCAGTCTCAAAACGGGAGCCAACTGGGCAAATTTCGACAGTTTGTCATGCCACTTGTCAATCTTGGTGGCACAATATTCCGGAAATTGCCAGATGAAGAAGTGAACGTACTCGTGCGCCAGCGAAAGAAACTTTTCTCGTGGAGAGAATTCCGATAGAATCCGTACTGTGTTGAAATCTGGGTCGTAAGCCGCATACGTTTCATACATTACCCGAAAGTAGTTTCCAAGCTTTGTCTTTATGATAACCCATCGAAATCCGATTACTCTTTGAAAAGTGACTTGGGGACTACCTTTCATGAGAGTCTGATCCCCGTCACTGGAAAATTAGGAAGACTTGTAGTCTTTTGAAGCGGGAAATATGCGTTGAATTTCGTCTTTTACCTCCTTCTTCTTGTAAACCAGAACCCCCTCTTTGGCGGGTTCCTCCAGGCTTAGGTCTGTGCGAGAAGTAATAGTCATGAACTTCGGTAAAGGGGCGAAGGAAGATTGGAACAGTTCGAGTCCAGGCTCACATTCAGTGTATCGGAAAGGTTGTTGGACCACGATGTATCGACTGAAGCGAGTGGGTAAGAATAACATTGCAAGCTCGCGGAAATCTTCTCTGAATCTTGATGCAAACTTCGATGCCCTACGCTGCTCCGCCACGAGTCTAACGAGTTTCTCTCGGTCTGCAGTGCTACTGAAGTCGGCTGTCCGCTCGATAATTCCCCTAATTTCGCTTGGCACGGTCTTTATCTGTTGATGGACTCCGACATCTACTCGAAAATCGACCCCAAGCACTTCCAAACTGCTGTATAACTTCTGGAGAGAGGCTGGAAACTTGATCTGAGCGGTTAGCCAATATTTGTCTTCGGCAGAAGAGTCTGACCCCAAAGGGTCAAGTTGAGAGTTTAGCTTCACAAGATTCTCAATAACAGTTCTTTCTTCTATTTGGAAGATGAATTTCAACAATACAGTTTCGGCTCCGGTGGAAAGTTTGCCGGGATCAAATACGAAAGCGTCGCCTTCCCGAGAAACGGCAGCTTCCTCGCGGCGAAAAGCGGGTAAACAGACGGCTTGCAATTTGATTATGTTCGGTATGGAGAAGGCAACCTTTCCTCCGTAATAGCCAGATTTCACTCTCAGCACTACGGAATATTCTCCAGTGTGGTCGGGCAACCTCAAGGAGAGAACTTCGGATTCCTTTGTTACTGACCGTTTCAGCTGGTCAAGAATTTTGCCAATCTTCTCTACTATCTTGAGTGCCGCTTTCCCCTCTTGGGCGACGATTGGAACAGTCATCTCGTCCCATTCCACCTGAATAGTTTGTAGAGAGGGAAAATCCTGTCCTCGTCAGATTGAATGACAGTCTTGATTTCGACATGAGGATAGTACGCATACGCGAGGTCAGTGTACTCGACTCTAAAATGCAACTTGGATTTTCCAGGTTTAACATGAACAGTGTTCAATGGGTCTCTCACGAGGACCTTCCTGCCCTGAACGGAGTGAATGTACTCAGCCAGTTGTTGGAATATGTTGAATTTCTGGAGGTTCGCCAGAAGGGCGCTGCCGAGAACCTCTCCGATAGATTTCCCGAAATCTGCATACTCTTGGTTAGTCTGCTTCACTTCCTCGCCAATTCGTTGAAGTCTCTGCACGCCTTCCTTTTCCGATAGATTTGGAGGGTCGGTGAAGATTCGGGCGACCTCACTGATGAGACGGTTAAGGTCTGGAAACCGAGTCTTCATCTCCGCGAAACCGGCTTTGATGTCTTCGTTGAACGACTTGACGAAGTCTGATACCACTGCTGGCTCTTCCAGCGTAGCTTTGCTGTCATCTAATGCTCTGACCCCAATGATCACAGTTCCCAACCCTTTGTTTTGTATTCGCAAGGGGTTGGCGACAGTGTTCACAGATTTCTCAAGCCGAACCTCGGAGGGCACTTCAACCTCGATCAATGGACGGAAAACATGGATTCGCTTCGACTCTGAATGAGTTCCATCCTTTCCAAAGAACTCCCAGTGAAGTTCGACCTCTTTCGATGTCTCTTCCATTTGTTCAGAGGTGATTACGAGCCCCAAGTAACCGTTGACTTCAACTTGTTTGACCGACAATTCGGTTTCAGAGAGAGTCCAGTCATACTTCGCCACGTTGTACACTTCTGACACTTTCAACCCCCGAGGAATCCTAACATGTATCCCCTCGAAGGTAGCTCCATGCCATAACGCGAACGATGGTATCTCTTCGCCTTGTAGTGCTTCCTGGGGCAAGTACACTTTAACCGAATCATTGGGCAACTGTTTCATCACCCTCCGTCGAACTCTCGAATGATGTCCTCGATTCCAGATTAGAACCTTGTCCCAACGATGAAGAGTTTCGGAGCTATCTCATACTTAACAATCTCCAAGAGATCGCGGGTTCCGTGCCATCCTTAGAGAAAAATCCCGACTTCTTCGCCCGCTATCAACCCATTTGGTGCTGGACGTGTGGCAAGGTCACGAACCACGAGATAACTTGGCGTTGGGGCGGGAAGTGTTTCATGTGTAAGGAATGCGCCAACATCGTGGTGGAAAAACTCTAAGAATATTCGAGACGGTTCGATTGAGCATGACGGACCTTGAGATAGCCCTATTAGTCGTCGCTCTAATTCTCGTCCTCTTTGTTCTCTACTTCCGGCGTAAGGCTCTCATTTACCACCAAAATTGGCAAACGAGACAGTCCGACGCCTACGCGATGGGAACTCATCAAGTAATGGGAGACATGTCTCAAGTCCTTGGGACGTTCGCTATGCTGGGTGACTACGAGCAAGTTATTCTGCTCTCTACCACGTCAACCCAGTCCTCAATGGACTTACTTGGCGTCAAGGGCGACAGCTTGGACTTTATCGAACTCAAGAAAAAGGGTGCAAGTCTCGGGACAGCAGAAAGAAGAATTCAGCGATTAGTCAAGGAAGGCAAAGTTAGATACATCATTAAGGACGTTGAGCTTCCGGGTAACGTCCAAGTAACCGATAGAATCAAACATGGCTGCTAACTCCGTAGTGTGGTTATGAGATCGAGAAACAGGAAGGACGACGAAGAAACGTTCGTCATTCCCTTGGGTCACGGAGTGAAATTGGACAGGGATGCCAACAAGATTGAAAGTCAGATATGGGCGAAAATGCGAGAGATTTCAGGACTAAGCAACGAGCAAATCGATGCTTTACCCGAGGGCGAATTTGACGAGCTATACGAGAAAGCTGTAGAATCCGGAAGTGCGACCAAGCTACTCCACTGAAATAATTACGCCAACCTCAAGGGGAAGTTTCTTCTGATCGTTGCGGACGTGAACGAACCAAGTCCCGTTTCGTTTTGCCTCATATTCGATTGTCCCCTTCCTTACGCTGTCACGGCTCTTTTCTACCTGTGGACTTTTCGACCCTCTTCTTTCCGCCTTGAGAACTTCAGTCTTGCTGATTAGTTCAAGGGTAATTGGATAATCCGCACTCGCCTCGACTGTAACCACTTGACCTTTCTTGAGTTGAAGGGTGTATTCTTTAGCTTCTTTGGGTTGGATTACGACAGCCTCGTCAACCAAGGGACCTTTGCCATCTTGGTTGGTCTCTGTCTTCATCGCTTCTGGTTCAATGTTATCGGGGAATAATCGTGTTTCTGGTACCTTGTTTATGATCACGTCTCCATGAATTACGTCTCCGTGAACATCTCCACCAATGACAGAGGAGTCAGATACATCTCTGTGAGCGATTTTGGAAACTCTCCTTCCGCGTAAACTATTGTAAGAAACATGAATCAAGTCTCGGACTTGAGATGTTCCCAATACAGATGACCCCGCGAAAACCAATCCGAAGATTATCCCCACGAAGTTCCACCCCGCAGAAATCCCGGTGACAATCAGTATTATTCCGATGCCGAGCAGAGTAAGGACTTCCAACCAATTGTTTACAGTCATTTCTTTCTTGGGTGGTGGCTTTGACGACTTCTTCACGGTGGAGTATCAATTCATTGAATAGTCGAAATCGGCTAATAAGCAGTAGTTGGACTCGCATGAGACGGACACCTCTATCACTAATCTCGAAGCCACTTGTGCCCAGCATCTATCTCTGTGAGCGGCACTTGAACGAGCATATACCTACTTCTTGGTTGAAGGGATTTCGTGGAAAGTCTCTAATTCACAGAACTGCCAGCAAGCCACATGAGCAAAATCACGAAACCGGGTGGCTCTCGCCAACTTATCGGGTTAGTAATTGGCTATCTTGCAGGTGACAAACTGGCTGAGTCAACAAAGTTACCGCAAGGGCTACCCATTTTCTTGTCTATTGTTATTGCAATCGCCTTAAGTGCCGCTGTTGTCGAGCGGAAGTTTCCGCGAGGTAGTTATGGGCGTCAGATGTACAAGTACGGGGTGGGTCAATTAGGTGCTTGGCTCGCCAGCTTGCTCGTTGGGGGGTTTCTACCATTGCTGAAGTCTTTCGTTTATTCGGGGGATTTCTGGACATATGTTCTCCTTGTGCCATGGGTCGTAGGCGTTCTCTACGTTTTCCTCGTCATCCAACAAGGCTTTCAAACGCCTCGCCCCGTGAAGCCGAGTGAGAAATCTTGACCGGTCCGGAGCCTAAGTTCGACAAGGACATAGAATTAGCGAAAATCAACTTGGTTGCCGAAGAATGGCGAGGGTCGCTACTGACGAGCGTTGGAACCCTATTGTCGGCTATGATTGCTATTTTTGCTGTAGTATCGGCATCTGAGTTAACAAGACAACTAACCTTCCTTGCTTCCCTAACGATAATCGTGGTTGTAGGAGCATACTTTGTGAGCGTCATGTACGTGCGTCACCTTAGACCCTATCAGAAGCGGATTCAGCAATTGGACGTTTTACTGAAGAAGGTCTACAACGGGGAGCCGATTGGTGACGTGGAAGACTTGCTCAAGAAGAAATAGAACAAGGTCACCCGCTTTCCCGCGGCTGGGGTGAACTCGACTATTATCTCCACTGAACTCTAACAAGATCGCCAACTTGAAACAATCGGACTGACCGTTGCCGTTGTCACTGTGATTGCAAGAGGAAAGGCGCAGAGGTCAAAGGGCTTTACGGCAAGACATTTCGGTTGGCTTTGTGCAAAGAATGCTCCGAACAGCATGAGCCGCGAAAGCCGAGATGAATCGGTTCTTGGTGATTACGATGGCAAACCTATGATGATTTTTCCCGAGACTAACGTGGTAATGTATTGCCATCCCAGTCCAAAATACTTGTTTAGCTCGTTCTCGTCTACCATGCGTTGAGATTGGAATTTGTGCGACTGCCTAAACATTGTTGGCGTCGTTTCATTCGGGAGTAGTTGCTGAGGATTCTCAAAGCGGGGCACGGGTTCACCGGGATGCCAGCTATGCTCTACTCCATGCTGTGCTGGGTCCGTCGTGACAGTTAGGAACGGTTCGGCCTTGGAGTACTCTTTACGGATGTAGGACGGGTCGAATTCGTCGTAGTTTCCTCCATGCGTCAGCCTAAGATTGTGGTGACCCATCATATGCTCTAGTAGATCACTATCAACAACGCCTGCTTTTCGCATTTGAAACTTCCACCATCGCCTGAAAATGTGAGGATGAATCGAATGAGATGCACATCGGCCGCCGATCGTTATGCGCTTTCTTACTTTGTCGAGACCAGCCCGTCTTGCGACGGAGAGGATCCTATACCGAATACCAGTGGCATTGAGTGAACTCGATGGGTCAGAAGCATCAACCCTACTCCATATCGGTCTTCCTACGGAAGAGAACCGACCTTCAAATCGACCTGTAGAACGGAAGAGCCATGACTCGCTGTTGATCTGTTCGCCCGCCTTCTGTCGGTGATTCAGGCAGATGCGGAGAAAGCTGGTCGCCTCTCGCCCTATAGCAAAACTGTAAAGGATTTTTCCCTTGTTGACGTTGACGCCCTGTTGTCCGATCATTTCGGGAGTTACGTTGATCAGAACCGGGTTTACTCCACGCTCAACCTGATCTTGGAGGTGCCCGTACTTTAGGGCTGTAAGTATCCCCACTCTTTGCCCGCTCTGAGCAAGGAACGTAATCAGCGCTTGGTCGCGGGCTGATCGTGCATAGTCAATCATAAGTGAGATTTCTTGCGGTTCGAGCGCGTGGTAGGGTTCGTATTGTGCCTTGCCGTGGAATTCTCTTGGGGTCTTTCCAATTGGTAGATCGTGCCAGAACAGGAAGGATCGAACGGCTCTGTACGCTGCGGCCCGTGTGTTGCTCGCGAGACGTTCGTGATCCTTCATCTGGTACCAGAATTCTTTCAACCTCACGTGGACTGCCTTCGGATCTGCCTTGGCACGTTCCAGAATCTGATCTGGATTCCAGCCGCTAAAGCCCATGAACTTGCGAAGGTAGAACTTGTAGTTCCGATGCGTTCCTTGACTGAGATTAAGCAACCACTGGCGAACACATTCGTACTGTTCAGATAGGTCTTCAATGGGTGCAGGTGCTAGCCAAGCAGAAGGCCGGACCTTCTTTACGGAGGGGGACATTGTTTACAATTGCGAGGCGATGGTCTTGAAATGAATCGCCGACAATTCCCAACTAGAGTCAGAGAACGGGGCTGCTACCCGTGAACCGATAAGTTTACCTTCCATGAGCCATTGAGAATGTTAAGATGTCAAGCCCGAATCAGGCTCAACAACATGTCTGGGGCCAATGCTGGTGCGGAAGGCATCATGTTCCACATGGCAAAGTTGAGAACAAATTCCTAGGAGATGTGATCACGTTGGACTTCACAAGACAGCTTCGTGCAGCCGGGCGCGCAGTCGGTCAAGGGCTGGGTGTTGGTAGAATCGAGTGCAAATGCGGGATGGTTTTTGACTCAGCTGAAGGTTTCAACAAACACTTGCAGGAGAACCCGGAGAGATGAATCCCTTAAGCAGGCTTTGACCTTAACACCGGCGAATCCCTCCCTCCGTCTGTAAGACTTTCCTATTCATGCATCGCTACGGTCCAGGTACTGTTCTGTGCCATTTGATGTGTAGAGGCATATCAAGCACCTGGATGTGACATGTTGGACATGTTGTGGCTACTTGGCTGATCGGGAGATCGAAGCCCATAACTTCTCTGAACTTCCTCCTAAGGTGATGATCGAGGTCGGAAAGATTAGAGGGATATATTGAGACGAACGGGATATTATTCTTACGATATTGCGCCATCTTCCAGCGCATTGACCTCAGGTAGTTCTCCCTTGTTCGCGCGTCAGGTGAATCCACCAATCCCCAGTATTCAATAACGAGCTTGTAATGTGGAAGGTAGAAGTCGGGTCTGCTTATCTTGGTTTTGAATATGAACCAGTCGTTTGTCGTTGCCAGCGCTTCATAAGAGTAGGCAACACCGTGCCGGGTAAAGTAGTCCGCGATGACTCTCTCGCCCTTGCTCCTAACTCGCTGACCCGTTAGCGTGACTGATGGCGTGCCATACTCCCGAGGGGATTCGAATAGGTCATTCAACCAAGAGAGGAAGCCCAACTTGGATAACAGCTCTCACCGACTCGCCATTAAAGCCGATCCCCTTGCAAACAGCACCTCGCGCCAAGATTCTTCGGAAAAACCAAGGAGGTTCCGTTGGGCGGGAGGTGTTTCATGTGTAAGGAATGCGAGAATATCGTGGTCGAGAAGCTCTAACCCCGATTCGTTTAATACCGCCCAGCGAGAATAGGCTAATGCCTTGACCCAACCTCAACCACCTCCGCCCCCATCTCAGTCAAAGAAGACTTTCAAGGGACTGAGTTTGGCGGTGATAGTTGTAATTGTCGTTGTGGCGATACTTGGCGGCGGCATTGGAGGCACGGTAGTTTACCAAGCGGCACAGCAACCTAACATCCAAGCAACTTCCATCAATATACCTCAAGCTACCACCAACCCACAGTATTCAATCCCAGTCAACGATCATATAGTTGCAAATTCTGGCACGTTCGACTATACCACGACGCTGCCCGGAACATACGTACTAACATTCGACAACAGCTTCTCGACTTTTTCCTCGAAATCTGTTTCTGTGTCCTACACCGCGGCGGGAACAAGTGCCACCAAATCCTTTGTTGTCAGTGGTGGGAACACTGAGGAACTTTCCTTTACTCTGTCAAAGGGAGACAGACTCTATGGAAGCTTCAGTGTCTCCGGCGGTTCGGGCAACGATATTGCTTTCTATGTCACCGCCCAGACTTGCACTCAGACCGTGAGCTTCTCCTTCTATCTGGTCAATAGTGGGAGCGCGAACGGATATGTCACGGTTCATTTCCAGTCAGACGGAACTTCAATATGGTCAAACCGCTACTACGTGGCCCAAGGTCAACAACTGCCAGAGAACGGGAGCGTCGTATTGTCCGATTGTAGCGCGCACACCTATAACATACTGATTTCACAAACGCAAAAGACGTAAGACCATAAAGTTCAGTCACCCTACTGGCTTAGGTAGCTCTTTCGTTAATACAAACGCTTCCTTGCCTGTATTCAAGCTTGAAATCTGATACAGAACGTTGCCGTTGCCATTGTGGTTGCAAGAAGAAGGGCGCGGAAGTCAAAGGGCTTTTTGGCAAAACGTTTCGACTGCTTCTGTGCAAAGAGTGCTCAGAACAACATGAGCCACGAAAACTTTGCTGAACCATTCTCAATCTTGTCTCGCCTCTTTCAAATGCGTCCAAGGGCCGCTCATTTCCATTGAGAAACGCACAAGCGCGGGCCGAATCTGCAAAGAAAAGGAGGGTGGGAAATGTTGAAGGGTTCGGTCTTAGGTCGCGGTGCTGGTCCCGTAATTAATCGTGAAGCCGCTCGAAGCGTCGATAGCTGAAGGGCTTAGATTCGTATAGCAGTTGGTCTGGTCGCAGTTAGTCATGTTGTCAACAGTGTACCATTTGTTGTAGTAGGCCGTATGGCCCGTAACCGTCTCACTTGGGTTTCGCTCATTCATGAGCGCAGTCATGTGGAAGGAATTGAACTGGGGGAGTCTGGCGTCGTAGTTGCCCGAGACGCAGTTTATTCCAATGCAATAGTGTGGTCTCTCAGCTATGAATTGTCCGTATTGTGGGAGTGGATAATTCTTGTTGATTATAGTGTAGCAGCCGTATGTGTAGCCTGAAGGTTGAGTGTCTGATATTTGAAAGTCCCAGTTTTGGGAAGAACCTCCATTTTCAATTTCGTTCCATACGTCTGCATTGATCTGGTCGCCGGCTGCGGCGACGTTACAGCCTTGACTTCCATCAGGATAAAACTCGTACCAGATCTTGTAGTAGTAGCCGCAGACGTCCAGTCCACAATAGACACCGGACTGACTGCCGAGCTGAGCTATGTAATCATGGCCATTCGGATCGTCGGTTAGGCCAGGCCAGATAGCAACGTCGCAATGATAGTACTGACACGCGGTGTTCCAAGGCTCACTAACAGCAGGTACCCTCCATGTCGAGTGTGCTTCGTAGACGAAGCTGATGCCAGAAGTTGGGCATGCAGTTTTGAGAGTGTATCCAGCCCAATTGCTGTAATATGCTGAGTTTGAGCTGCAGGGCGGTGGGGGAGGTGGAGGGTTGCAAAAGTCTTGGGGACTAGGTCTGCCCCGAGGAATGGGGGAGTTACAAGTTGGCGCAGGACCAGCTCGGAAACTATCCTGAGTTTCCACGGTTATCACCTTGGACAGGCCAGGGTCGATGGTAGCCACCACGTTCTTCAATTCACCGGTAGCACTATCATACGAAAAGACCACGTTCACGGTATTCCACACGAGTGAGTTAACACTAAGACTCGGAGATGCTGACCATGTTAGAAAGATGCTGTGAAATTGGATGTCGTGACCTATAGTCTGAGATTGGAATTCTGGAGAACCCCCAGCGAGCGATATCGCTTTCTGCTGGTCAATGGAAGAGAATAGTGAATGCAAAGGCTGCTTCAACCCTTCGATTCCGATATTCTGCTGAGCCTTTGCAGGAGATACAAACAAGCCACCGAAGGTTGACACGGTCAAGAATACGAGAAAGCCCGTTACAATGATTCTTTCAATTTTCACAGAAGACACTTATTTTCAAACCGTATTTTTACGGACTAGAAGTAATAACACCCATGTACACAGCTGATATCGATTGCAATCAGTTGCTCGTAAAGGATACCTCTTCGATGAACTACTCAGAACTGGACAAACTTGGCTATCTTCGAACCTTCGACTTCAAGTCTTTCAAATTCAATCTAAACATTCCTGACTCACAATGCTGAACTATGGAGTGTGTGTTGCTCATCGCCTCAACATGTCCCGAGTACCTTTATTGTAAATTGCTCTATTCGCCCGCATTGAGGGCAAACGTAGAGGTCTGTCGGAATCGGTTCTTCGCCAAGCTCAGATACCCACCCGAGCAATAGGCGAGCCGCCGGGTCGCTTCTGCCAACCTTGAAGGGTACGCCGCGATACACGTCCATAGTTGTTCTACAGTTAAGGCATTCCCTCTTTAGCTCCGAAGCCGGTTCTGCGGGCTCGTCCGCATGTTGATTCAGGTGTTCGTCTAACTGGTCGTCCTCGAACCATTCCCCCGCAAGTGGCGCATTGAGACTTAGCCAAAACGGTCGACTTCTTTTCCAGTCTAACCCACTGTGCCTAATGATTTGTCTTGGGTTTCGCCTCGCTCTGTCTACATTCAAGGGCTCCTTAACGACCAAAATATTCAAAAGTGGCTCATTCGTGTACGCAAATTTTATTTGAAGAACAAGCAAGCTTGTACAGAAAATTGTCAACAGACAATGTTCTCAACAACCAAAGACTTCCCAGCGCAATAAGAAGAATTAGCCGGCGAATAACACGAATCAATAATTGGAAGCTAAAGGCGTCGGTTCTCTGCCTCCTCTCTCTGAGCGCACTCTTGGTATTTGTGGATGTCCGCGCAGCAACTCCGCCCCCTTTAAGCTACATCACTCCCTTTGTAACGCGCGGTGCGTTTCCTAAAGTGTGCTCGCCGAGCGATGGATCCGATGTTCTAATTGCATACAGTCCCTGGAATGTCAGCGCGGGTCATTCGTTCACCTTCCTTATGCCAACCTTCACGAGCACATTTAATGTGAGTTCATCGACTAACCCATCATACACCATTGAAACGTACGGCAATACGACACGCTGGGGCTCATATACCGGGTATGCCCAGCCTAATGGGCTTCTCACCACTACGACGTATGGCTTGAAAGTCGACAATTATTACACGCTGTCATTCTTTTCCGCCAGGCGCACAGGACCGTATTTCCTAAACTTCACGATTGAAGTGAGCACCGCACCCGGACAAATTGTCTGCGCGCAGAATACGTACATTGATGCTGGCGTCATCTACAGCTGAGCCACGAAAGACGACACACAATTCTCCCTTTTTTTCCCTTGTCGCCTCCTCAGTATTCATGCTCGACTCGCAACTTCGAATATGTCCATCGAATGATCTGTTAGTACGGTCAAAACGACCAGATTAACAGTCCCGTCCGCGTGACGAACCGCTGTCAATCAGCCCATTTTGGGGCGATTAACTCGCATTTTTTCTCCAGCTTTGGGACGCTGCGGTACGACTACCCGCTTTTTTTTTCAGGCGAATCCTCCTCCTAAATGATTCGATATATGTAACATAGTCAAATAATTGTGTGATTGTCGAAAAAAAGAGAGGAGTTCGTGTGTTTGGTTGGGCTAACGCGACGGCCTACGGTGCCCCAGAGATTACTGTTACCTGGCCCGAGTCCGGCTCGCTCACATAGATTGTGTTTGTCGTCGGGTCTACGGTCACATCTTCGGGGCAACACGTGGCGGGGTAGACATTCAGTGCGGTCACTAGTGCGTAACTTGACCCATCGTATACCCAAACGACATGGTCGCAGTGGTCTGCCATGTATACAATGTTCGTGGCCGAATCCACGCCGATTCCGAGTAGTTCAGCACAGGAGCTAGTTGGCACTTGGATTGCTGCTTTCATAGCCCCCGTTGTACCGTCTAAGGCCCACAGGAAGGCACTGCCACCACACGGATTTGTCCCATCGAGCCACACCGTGTTCGTGGCTGGATTGTCAGCAATATTGGCGAAGCCCCCACCATTGGTAAGGCAGGCTCCTGCTATGGTAAAGCTGTTCGTTACCTGATTAGTTGATCCGTCGATCACCCAGATTTCGATGAAGCTCGGGTAGAAATTGCTGACAAAATTTCCAATCGCGTATATTGTGTTTGTTAGCGGGTCGACGGCGACATCATCCAGAGCTTGGGGTATAGATGAAGGCGGGATAATCGTAGTTATGATGGTGTCGCTCGTGCCGTTTATCACTGTAACCACCCCTGATGAGACTGTGCCTACAGTGGCTGGAACCTGACGGCAGCCTCCCACGTAGACTATGTTCGTTACAGGGTTCAGATCTATGCCCAACGCATTTTCACTGTCTCCTAGTGCAATCGTAGTTGTCGTGAACCTGAAGTCCGGTCCCTTGAGTATTGCCGTTACGGATCCGCCGCCTGAGAAACCACAGCCGCCACCAAAGCCGAAGCTCGAAACGTACGCCTTATGGGTGGCGAAGTTTACAGCTACATCAAAGGGAGTGATTCCTACGGGAACCATCCCAGTTTTGGAGTAGTGATCTTTCGTGTCAATTATTGTCGCCGAAGAGGCCCCTCCGTTCGCCACATAGAGGAATTTTGATAACGATGAAGTGTCGATGGCGAGCCCGTAAGGAGCAGGCCCTGCGGAAACATTGCCCACAATCGTCTGAGCGTGGGCGGCCGGGATGACCAACATCGATATGCTTAGCAGAATCGCTGAAAGCGCGGTTACGTTTCGTAGAAGGGTTTGCTGGTCGATTTGGAAGATAGTTGACATTTTCGGGACAGACTCGGGTAAAAAACATATAATTTTCGCGTGTACATTTGCAGCCATCTTTGTGATTCGTCCTCATTTGTGCGGTTGCTCAAGAGACCCTCAGTTATCCCATAGAGAGCCGAGGTGTCCAGGGTCGATCTTTGTAACATCCCTTACTTATCTTCATCATCAAATCATTGCTTGCAAGTTTTACATCGAGACTTAGCCAAGTGTTTTGTCAAACCGGATGAACAACCAGATTCATCGTTCCATCTACCCGACAATCTGAATAAATCCAGCTAAAATGGGTGGATTGTCCTCCGAAATCATTCGATGTGTCGTTAAAATCATTCGATGTGTCGTTAAATCATTCAGCGGTCGTGAGGATAAGTGTGTACAATTGTGGGTCGATCTTGCACGATAAAAGAGAGGGGAAGGAAGATGACTGTTTGGTAAAGGTTCGTTCTAGGCGCCGGATATCACGGTGACAGCAGAGCCACGGGAGGTTACGAAGACTAGGTTCTTTCTGGCATCCACGGCAACCCCACAAGCGCCTGAAGGTACCGTGACGGTTGCGCTGACTGTGTTCGTTGAGCCATCTATGACTGAAACAGAACCGTCCGCGTTAGCCACATATACCTTATTGGTCACCGAATCCACGCCAATGCCTCCGGACACGTTGCTCTGCGGACCAACGGGTATATCTGCAATGACTGCATCGGTTGAACCGTCTATTACGAAAACATCGTTGGTACCGAAGTAGCGCGAAACGTAGATTCGATTGGTAGCGGCGTTCACGCCGACGCCTAAACCAACCAGCGCTTGGCTCCCAGCCACTGCGACATTCGTGATTACAGTATTTGTAGAGCCGTCAATCACGGTTACCTCATTAGTGTAATCGCCAGTGTAAATCCTATTTGTGACTGGGTCGACTGCAATTGCAAGAGGGCCTTCTGGTACGGGAATCGTGGTAACCATTGTATTGGTATTACCGTCGATGACAATAACGCATCCGCAGTTGAATGGAAAGGTAGTTCCGAAGCTGGCGACGTATATGATATTGGTCAGCGGGTTTACAGCTACTCCGCGAGGGTCTTGGATGGGGGAAATAGTTGCTAAAGGTTTGTGGTCTTTGTCGTTGATCACAACTAGACCTCCGTTAATCGGGCCGTTGGAGCAGCAGAAGGGATTGAATGTCACGTAGGCTCTATTGGTCTTAGTGTTCACGGCTACATCCAAAGGCGACGTTGGGAGACCGGTAAGAGTAGCCGTCACAGTGAACGTCTTCTCGCCTATCACAGTTACATTGTGACCAGTCCCCGTGAAAATCCCTGCCTCGGCTACCCAAACATCAGTGGTGATGGGATCTACATCGACGCCAGTGGGACCCTGGGGTCCAACGTTTATTGTGGCGATGACAGTTTGAGCATGAGCGATGGGGGTCAAGAAAGACATGCTTAATGCGACCGTAAGTACCAAAATCGGCGCTAATTTCCTGAGCGTTCGCTTGTTGATGGAACTAATTGCTAACATTTTCGCGTAAAGCTTGCGTAAATATATTAAATGATTGACGTACACAACTGAATACATACATCCGAACACATCCATAACCATCGTGAAAATATGTTGTGTTTCGAGATTATCGAGAGGCTATCTACTGGAACCAATTCAGATTAGCTATCGTCCGGGCATATTCGGCATGCCTCGCTTCCTCATGGTTCCGAGATTGTTGGTTGACGGAGTGGCAACGGCTCGAAACTCTGGGCCGAGAATGTCCAAGTGCTGAATTTCGCGTCGGATAAACTGGCTCTAGTGGCTGGGTTGAACCCCCACCTTCGTGATGATTGACCGGATGAATAATTGACTATATGCTTGTGTCACATTATCGAAACCGGACCCCGGCGAACAAGTCGTTCTCTGCAAAACTGCGAATCAGGGGAGATCCCGCGAGTCCACCGAACTGCTTTGTGCAGCTTTCTCGTCGTTCATGGTCTCCAGGACCTCTGCTATTTGCGTTAGCTTCGCGAACATCAACCAGACAATTCCGAAGACCAGAACAAGAGCGTACACTGTTTGTATGGTCAAGCCGTAGCTCAGCCAGAGGGCGGCCCTAAAGTCCCCTCCAAGGAAATTCTGCGCTGATGCAAAAAAGGTGAAGATGCTCGCAGAGGCAGCCACCGTTGCCGCAGTTGCTAGCAAAACGAGAGTTCTGAACCAAAGCTCAAACTCAAGCTTCACTCTCTCGATCTTCGCTTGTACGCTAGCGTTTGAGGCGACTACTCTCGGAGAACGTATCTGATATTCATGTACGAATGTTGTGAGACCCAAGAGCGTCGAATAAGCGAGTAGCGGCATTAAGACTCCGATGTGAGGGAACGGATAGAAATTGGGTAGCGATGCGATACCCACAAGAGCATAGGCGAGAAAAGTCTTTACACTTTTTCTTGACGCATCAGTCCCCTTCTTGTTTACCCGCTGAAGAAGTATGAAAATAGGAATTCCCACAGCAAATATGCCCAGACCCAGAGGATAATTTGACGAAATACCGTAGAGTTTCGACCGAGTAGGTTCCAAGAGTGGGTCCACAAATACTGCAATTCCCGAAGCAAAGAGCCACGATACCGAACCCAACAGCGCAATCTTTACGGAAAACGCTAATGATACCTTCGAGTAGAACTGATGAACAGAGTCACCGAATCGGTGAAACTTGTCCAAAAGCAAACTCATGCTCGTTCTCACACATTCACGGTCTCAAGAAATCGATATCCCAATGGATCCAAGAGGAGTCGGCCCAAGCGTTGACTGTATGCTTCAGTCGCCTCTTGCCAGACCCGAGGAAAGAGTCTTTGTCTATTATAGCATGCGCAAATCTCGACGCATTATGTTGGCCGCCCTCTCTCACACCAGTATGCGCACGACCGGACCGTATACGGGGTCCCACGGGATGAGTCAACCCCGCGCCGATTTCCACGAAAGAGGTTGGGTGACGACTTTGGCTTCCTCACGAAGACCGTAAATGGTTCGGAGCGCTTTCCGGGCTTCGTACTTGGTTAGCTGGATACTAAACGAACTGTTGCAGTGGCTTGAAACGGTCTGAAGTTCGTATTTGTGAGAAGGTTTGCGGTAAGCTGTAGTGTATAGATGCCGGGTTTCGAAAACAACTCTTTCACTTGAGTCATGCTAAACGTCACTATCAGAAGGGGAGTCGCACTGGGCTGGGTTACAAGCCTTACACTGGTTGCAGTTATTGTCTCGTTTAGGCGAATACTTGAACGGATAGAGTTGGACGCATTGAAACCTTGAGGAAGGCGGATGCTGGCTGTCAAGTCTTTGTTAGAGTTTTGTGAAGTGATTGAAGTTGGCGCAAACCGAACTGACCCTGTTTCGAGCGGAGCGAAGGGCTTCATCAAGGGATATCGGTCGATGCCGGTAGCTGCACCAGCTAGCGCAATGGAGTAAGGTTGGTCCGCGATTCCGTCTGGGGCAGAGCACTCATCTTGGCTTGGACCACTGCAATTGTCGATCGCGCCAAGATCCGACCAGTAGTTGCCGCCGCTTGGATAACCATTGTCCCAAGAATTGTTGTCTCCATTCTCAACAAAAGCCTGCACTCGATTATCAATGAAATTGTTATGAACAATTGTGATTCTTTCTGGGGAGAAGAGTCTCACGCCGAAACCGTTACCCGGCCGATTCGAAATAGTGTTGTCCGAAATTATCGTGTCGTTCGAACTATCCAGCTCGATTCCTGACCCGTTCAGATGGCCGGGGTTGTTGGTAATGTTGTTCCCAGTAATTCTCGCATCAGTAATTTCATAAAACGCCATGCCGAACCCGTTTTCGTATCTTCCCGAATTGTGGGACACGGTATTATCATCTATGACCAAACCTCTGGTCCGAATAGCGGAAATCCCAACATAATTGTTACCAGAGACATTGCTTGCGTCAACCCGGATATTGAGAGAGTCGACTATACGGATCCCGCCTCCTACGGCCTCCACAAATCCGTTTCCATGGAGAGTAACATCTGAAATCGTAATATTGACAGATTGGGCGATGAGAATGCCAACCTGAGACTTCGAGAATGTCGCATCTTGTATAAGACCGTCTGTAGCGTTGACCAGCAATATGCCTCTGCCGTAGATGTAATCTGCGTGAACGTTGACGTTACGAATGATGAAGGCTGCGTTGGTATTGTGTATTTCAATGGCTCCCTTGTTCCCACACGAACCAGGATCACATGGATCAAGAGAGATGTCCCAGCCCTCGATATTGTATGGGTCTCCAGCTGTTCCACTTCCCCGAGTAACGCCGTTCTCCGACGTGAAGGCACTGTTGCCATCAATGAGTATAGGCGAATGAGGCTGGAAGGCAGATGCTCTGACCGGAACCAACCCAGTGGCGACTACGGAAACCAGTCCAATCAAACACACGAGTGCAATTGACCGAGCAATTCTCAAGAAGTTCATGAGCGAATTGTTGTTACTATGGAGTGCCAATTAAGCGTGCCTAGTGGCTGGTTGAGTCGTCATACGATAAGTGCGGAGTCGTCCAGGTTCCGTTTGATAAGAATCTTAGAAAGCGGTTCCAATGACTACCGAATGCAATCTCAGAGTTGGGGGGTTCGCCTGGGATGCGCTCCATCAGTGCGCCAGGTTCCGAAGGGTGTAATCGGCCACGGCGTCCCGGATGGTAATGTAAGGCAAGTCGTCAAACTTCAAATGGTCCGCGAACTCTATGTCTGAGACGATTAGCGTAATGGTGCCTCTTACCTTTCGTAGGAATGCCATGATTTCGCCGTCCGGAATGTGCTCCTGCGATTGTTCATTGCCTCTCAACGACATGTGAACAGTTTCGCAATCTATCCCTCTGCTTCGGAGTTTCGGGGCGACATGCGCAAGACCTGCATCCGTCATGTATTTCATGGACTATCCTGATCGTCGCTTACTTGTAAATCGACCGGAATGTTCTTAGCTAGCCAAGCACAATTACATGGCGGTAAACATGTCCGACGAAAATAAGAATTCTAACGAAAACATCCGGGTTGGCGCCGGAGGCGCCGACGTGGGTTCGAATCCCACCCCCCGCACCACTTCATGTAGGTACCTGCAAACAGCGACGAGTGTTGCACCGTGCCCGAGGAAACTTGGTGGTTTGTGACATGCGGATCTGTGCGAGATGCCAATTCTACCGCGCGATAGATCAAATCGACAGTCTAACTTGCGCCCTTTAGGGCGCTCTCAAGCTTGTTGAGGAATGAATCAATGTATTGACCTGCTAATCCCCAGTCGAGGGGCTGGGAAACGCCGATCCTTCCCATGTGTACGCGGGTAGCGTTTTCGTCGATCCTGACTATGTTCACATAGAAAGTCTCTGTCCAAGTG
>WNFW01000626.1_pt1 | contig 22742 bp, 23 predicted proteins | sample 5400131 | NCBI WGS metagenome assembly WNFW01 (sample SAMN13153362, study PRJNA577476) | soil metagenome | isolation source: 20 cm soil or saprolite under grassland replicate 1 | place: USA:California | collected 2016-06-15 | reverse complement strand
CGCCGTAGCGCGCGGCGAGATAGCGAACGACGGTGTTGGATTCCCAAACCGTGAGATCGCCGTCCTGCAACGTGGGCACGAGGCCGTTGGGATTCATGGCGAGGTAGGCGGGCTCCTTGTTGCCGCCGAACTTGCCGCCGATGTCGACCCGCTCATGCGCCAGACCGAGTTCGCCGACCGCCCACATCGCCTTCTGCACGTTTGAGGAGGTGTTACGCCCCCAGACCTTCAGCATGGAATCCTCCCCATTCTCTCACCAAGCGGATCCGTTCCGGCGCGGGACGCTTCCTCGCGGATCGCGCCGATCGAACCGACTAATCGGATTGCGCCAGAGTTTGAATGCGGGGCTCCTCGATGCCGACTTGGCGCGCCGTGGCCACGATCGAGGCCCAGATATCATCGGTCAGCGGCACACCGCTCGCAAGCCGCTCCGCCCGCGTGCGCGCTTCGGGCTCGCCCGGTGTGAGAACTTCGCCGCCGCGTTGCACAGGCCGCGAGCTTTTCACCGCCGCGACATAGCGCGCGACCTCGCCCGGGAACGCCGCGTCCGGATCCATGCGCATGGGGTCGACGTAGAACGACAGCATGCCGTTGGCGAATGGCCGCCCCTCCTGCGTCGCGCCGGTGCCGCCGAGCGCGCCGCCGAGCAATTCGCAGATCAGCGCCAGCCCGGAGCCCTTGTGCTCGCCGAAGGCGCGGATCGCGCCCTCGCCTGTGCTGTAGTCGCGCGGCCCGCCCGGCTCGTAATCGCCATAGAGCAGATGCGGATCGCCGCTCACGGAGCCATCCGGACCCACCAGGGCGTCGGAAGGCAGCTTCTTGCCGCCGCGGCTTGCGACCAGGACCTTGCCTTCGGCGACGACCGATGTTGCGAAATCGAGAATGACCGGCTCGGCGTCGGAGCGCGGAATGCCGACGCAGAACGGGGCGGTCGAGAACCGGCGATCGACCCCGCCGAACGGCGCCACCAGCACGCTTCCCGCCGCATTGACGAAATGGATCGAGACAAGGCCCGCTTCCGCGGCCATAGCTGCCCAATCGCCGACGCGTCCGACATGCCCGGCATTGCGCAGCGCAACCGCGGCAAGCCCGTGCTGCCGGCACTTTTCGATTCCGAGCTCGACCGCCTGCGGCGCGACCGTCTGGCCGAATCCATAGCAGCCGTCGACCACGGCCAGCGCCGGCGTGTCGATGAGGACCGCGATCTTTTGGTCCGCGACCACGCGCCCTTCGGATTTCATCTGCACATAGCGCGGGACACGGACCACGCCGTGGCTGTCGTGGCCGGTGAGGTTGGCCGCGACCAGATATTTGGCGATGCGGCGCCCCTCCTCGGCCGAGCAGCCGGATTTGACGAAGATCTCGGAGATGAACTCCTGGAGCACGCTCGCTTGCAACGTGACCATCGATTTCGATCCGTGTTGAGATTGCAGGTTTGGAAGCGTCGTTCGGACCAGCCATTTGCGGAGCACGAGGGAATTGCAGGGAAGTTGCCGTCCAAGTCAACCGGGCGACGGCGACGCGGCCGAGCGCGCCGGTTGCGATATGGTTTCCCTTTCGCCGTCACATTGGTAGCGTGCGGCGGCAGGAAGCAGAAGCCTTCGCGTTCGCTCGAGCAAGCGCGAAGCAATCGCACCCGGCCTTGCAGGCGGCCGGCTGCCGGAAAGGGAACGTCGAGGTGAGACCATGTCGCAAGTGTTGAAATCGATTGCCGCCGCTGCGGCGATCGCGTTGCTGCCGTGTCTCGCGCAGGCGCAGATTTCCGACAATGTGGTGAAGATCGGGGTGCTGACCGATCTTTCCGGACCGGCGTCCGATGCCACCGGCCAGGGCTCGGTGGCGGCGGCGCAGATGGCGGTCGAGGATTTCGGCGGCAAGGTCGCCGGCGTTCCGGTCGAAGTGATCTCCGCCAATCACCAGCTCAAGCCCGACATCGGCTCCGAGATCGCGACGCGCTGGTACGACATCGAGAAGGTCGACCTGATCCTCGACGTGCCGGTCTCGGCGGTCGGCCTCGCGGTGCAGGAGGTCGCGCGCAAGAAGCAGAAGCTGTTCATCACCCACTCGACCGGTACCGCGGATTTCACCGGGAAATTCTGCTCGCCTTACGGCATTCAATGGGTGTTCGACACCCATGCGCTGGCGACCGGCACGGCGCGCGACGTGGTCAAGCGCGGCGGCGACAGCTGGTTCTTCGTGACCGCGGATTACGCGTTCGGACACTCGCTCGAGCGCGATGCTTCGCGGGTAGTGCAGGAGAACGGCGGCAAGGTGCTGGGCTCGGTGCGGCATCCCTTCGCCTCGCAAGATCTTTCCTCGTTCATCGTTCAGGCGCAGGCCTCGCGCGCGAAGATCATCGGGCTCGCCAGCGGTCCGCCCGACAACATCAACGCTATCAAGCTCGGCGGCGAGTTCGGCGTCTTCGCCGGCGGCCAACAGATGGCCGGCTTGCTCATCCTCATCACCGACGTGCATGCGCTCGGGTTGAAAGCGGCGCAGGGACTATTGCTCACGACCTCGTTCTATTGGGACATGGACGACCAGACCCGCGCCTGGGCGAAGCGCTTCTTCGCCAGGCTCAACAAGATGCCGACGATGTGGCAGGCCGGCGTGTACTCCTCGGTCCTGCATTATCTCATGGCGATCCAGGCGACCGGGACCGACGAAGCGCTCAAGGTCGCGGCGCAGATGCGGAAAAACCCGGTGGAAGATTTCTTTTCCCGACACGGCAGGCTGCGCGAGGACGGCCTGATGGTGCACGATCTTTACCTGATGCAGGTCAAGAAGCCGGAAGAATCCAAGCAGAGCTGGGACTATTATCAGGTGCTCACGATCATTCCGGGCGAGCAGGCGTTTCCGCCACCCGACCCGGCCTGCGCACTGAACAAGAAATGAGCACTCGGCGCTCTTCGTAGCCCGCATGGAGCGAAGCGGAATGCGGGAACGACCATCCCGGATTTCGCTGCGCTCCATCCGGGCTACGCGGTTCGCAGACTCCCGGGCAAATTTGATGGGCGACACGATCTCCCCGGAAACCCCCGCCTCGCTCCGCGCGGCTGCGCTCGCGTTCGACTTGAGAAAGCTCGATCGCCGATTCCTGGAAGATCCCTATCCGGTCTATCGCGCGTTGCGCGAGCACGATCCGGTCCACCGCATGCCGGACGGCTCGTATTTTCTATCGCGCTACGAGGATTGTGCCGAAGTGTATCGGGACCCCGCGTGCTGGAGCTCGGACAAGAAGATCGATTTCCGGCCGAATTTTGCCGACAGCCTGCTCTACGAGCACCACACCACCAGCCTCGTCTTCAACGATCCGCCCTATCACACCCGCGTGCGCAAGCTGCTTGCGCCCGCGTTCACGCCGCGCGCGCTCAAAGCCTTGCAGCCGCGGATCGAGGCGCTGGTCGATCGCCTGCTCGACCGGGCGGCCGAGCGCAGGCGTTTCGATCTCATCGACGACTTCGCCGCCGCGATCCCGGTGCAGCTGATCGGCGACATGCTCGGCGTGCCGTCGGACGAGCGCGGCCCGCTACGCGGCTGGTCGCTGGCAATTTTGGGCGCACTCGAGCCGGTGCTGAGTAGGGAGCAATTCGAGCGCGGGGTGATGGCCGTCGCCGAGTTCAAGGCATATCTCGTCGATCTGGTCCGTCGCCGATTGAACGAGGCAGAAGGCAAGGAGGGCGAGATCCTTTCCACGCTGATTGCCGCCAGCGATTTCGCCGCGCGGCAGGGCGAACGCCTGAGCGAGCTCGAGCTTCTGCACAATTGCATCTTTCTACTCAACGCGGGCCACGAGACCACGACCAACCTTATCGGCAACAGTATCGATCTGTTGATCCGCAATCCCGATGCGATGCGCGAGTTGCGCGACAATCCGGATCGCATCGACACCGCGGTCGAGGAATTCCTGCGCATGGAGAGCTCGAACCAGCTCGGCAATCGGCGCGCGACGCGCGACGCCCGTCTCGGCGGCGCGGACATTCCCGCCGGCAGCTATGTGCACATCGGCATCGGCGCCGCCAACCGCGACCCGGCGCAGTTCGAAAATCCGGATCGGCTCGACATCCGCCGCCAGCCGAACCGGCACCTGGCATTTGCCACCGGGATTCACGCTTGCGCCGGGATGTCGCTCGCCCGCATGGAGGCCAAGGTGGCGATCGGCAAGACGCTGGCGCGGTTTGCAACGATCGAGCGGGACGGCGCATTCGTGCGCGGCGGCCGTGCCCGCTTCCGCGGGTTTTTGCACTACCCGGTCCGGGTGGGGTGAGCCGAGCGCGAATATCTTGAGGCGTCGTTCCGGCCGAGCGCCCCGGATCAAGTCCGGGGTCGCTTGGCCGGGACGACGAGTGGGAGTTTACCGACTTTAGAGCGCAACGATTCTCGCGATAAACTCCCACACCATCTCCGGTGCCTTCCAGTGCACGTTGTGACCGCGTCCGGCGAAGGTGACCGCGGCGGGATCGATCGCCCGCATGTCGTCGAGTGTCACCATCGGATCGTTCTCGCCGGCGGCGAGATGGAGCGGCGCGGCGCAGGATCGCAGGACGGCCGGCACCGAAGGTCCCACCGCGGCAAAAGCGCCTGGATCCATCGCGACGCGCCAAGCCCCCGGCCCGCCGACGATCCCTTCCGCTGCCGCCTCCGATGCCGGATCGGCCAGTCCCGACAATCCTGAGACTTTCAGATAGCGTTCGATCGCCTCCTCGCGCGTCGAAAAACTGCGCGCCGGCCGCTGCGCCATTTCCTGCGCGCGGGCGATCTCATCCTCGCTCCAGCGGATTTTTACGCCGATCGCAATGACGTGCTGCGCCGGCACCCCGAACCGATCGCTCGCTGCGAGTGCCGCGACTGCGCCGCCGAATGAATGGCCGACCAAGATGACGGAGCGCGCCGCCTCGCCGGCGATGAGCGCGGCGATATCGGCGGCGTGGGTGTCGATCCCGTAAGGCCCCTGCCGGATCGAGCGCCCATGGCCGCGCAGGTCCGGAACCAGCACTCGGCCCGACCATCGGGAATCCAGGATCGGTAGCAGGCGCGACCACACCGCGCCGTTGGCTCCCATCCCGTGCAGCAGCACCAGCACGCGATCGCCGGAACCGCTGCGCCGCACCCAGAGACCTCGATCCGACAAAGATTGATCGGGCACGATCGGAGCTCCATGGCCGTGGGCTTGTCCGGCCGCCTACGTCCTCGATGAGGATCATGCGGCAAGTCGTGCGTGCAGGCGATGCCGTTCCGCGCCGCCTTCTCGCAGATTGGCGGCTGCGGTATAGGTCCTGCAGAAGAGGAGGCCGGCATTCTGGCCGCCGCGACGATGTTCCACGAGAGCACGACATGAGAGGCGTGGTGTTCCAGGGCGACTGCGAGCTTGCGCTCGTGGACTTTCCGGACCCGGCCCCGGGTCCCGGCGAGGTCGTGCTCGCCATGAAGGCGTCGGGCATGTGCGGCAGCGACCTTCATGCCTATCGTGCCCCCAAGGGTCGCAGGTTCTCCATCGGCCGCGCTGCCGAGGGACCGGTCATCGCCGGGCACGAGCCGTGCGGTATCGTCGTTGCCGTCGGCTCCGGCGTCGGCGAGCGCGAGGCGCGCCTCGGGCAGCGCGCGATGTGTCATCACTACAAAGGCTGCGGCGTGTGCGGCCATTGCCGCACCGGGTGGTCGCAATTGTGCGAGGAGGGTTTCATCGCCTACGGCATCAGCGGCCACGGCGGCCATGCCGATTATCTCAAGGTGCCGGCATCCACCTTGGTACCGCTGCCCGACGAGCTTTCCTTCGAGACGGGCGCGGCGATCTCCTGCGGCACCGGCACGGCCTTCGGGGCGCTGCGGCGGATGAATCTCTCCGGCCGCGATACCATCGCGATCTTCGGCCAGGGGCCGGTGGGGCTCTCGGCGACCCAGCTTGCCGTCGCGATGGGCGCGCGGGTGATCGCGCTCGACGTCGGCACGGAACGCCTGGCGCGCGCCAAGGAATTCGGCGCCGCAGCGGTCGTGAACCCGGCGGCGGACGACGCGGTCGCGGCCATCAAGGAGCTCACCCACGGCCGCGGCGCCGATCTCACCCTCGATACCTCCGGCGCGCCGAGCGCGCGGGCGAGCGCGGTGCGCGCGACCAAGACCTGGGGCACCTGTTGCTTCGTCGGCGAGGGCGATAAGGTCACGCTCGATGTCAGCAACGACATGCTCCGCCGCCAGCTCACGCTGATCGCTTCCTGGACTTTTTCCACGGTCGGCCAAGCGGAATGCGCACGCTTCGTCGTCGACCGCAAGATCGACGTCGACAGCCTGTTCACCCATCGCTGGAAATTGGACCAGGCCGCCGAGGCCTATCGCCTGTTTGCCACGCACACGACGGGCAAGGGCGTGTTCGTGATGTGAGCGCGATGCTCGAATCGGGCCAGCTGCGCGTGCTGCCCTGTCCCGCCTGCGGGTCGATCACCAACCATGCGCATCTGTTCCGCAAGAACGGCTGCGAAATCTGGCGGTGCGCGCAATGCGGGCTCGGCCGCGCCGAGGCGCGCGATTTCGACCCGGCAGGCTATTATACCCACGATTATTTCTCCGGCGGTCATGCCGACGGTTATGGGAATTACCTCGGCGCCGAGCGGGTCCTGCGCCGCGAATTTGCCGGCACCGTCGGGTTCATTCGCAAACATTGCGACGGCGGCAGGCTGCTCGAGCTCGGATGCGCCTATGGTTTCTTCCTGCAGGAAGCCAAACGCTATTTCGACGTCGCCGGGATCGAGCTCGCCGAGGATGCCGCCGCCCATTGCCGCCGTCATGGGCTGCGGGTCCTCACCGGCGTCGCCGATGATGTCCACATGGGCGCGCTGGGATCCATGGACGTCATCGCGCTGCTGGACGTGATCGAGCACCTTCCCGAGCCGCACGAAACGCTGGCGCTGTGCGCACGGCACTTGCGGCCCGGCGGAATCCTCGTGCTCACCACCGGGGACTTCGGATCCGCGCTCGCCCGGATGGCCGGAGCGAGGTGGCGCCTCATGACCCCGCCGCAGCACTTGTGGTTCTTCACCGCGGCAAGCATCGAGCGGCTCGCGGCGCGCCTCGACCTGCGTGTCGAATCGATCGATCATCCCTGGAAGATCGTGCCGGCATCGTTGATTTGGTTCCAGCTCGGCCGGATGCTCGGACTGAGGCACGCGGGCGCAACGCGGGCGAGCCGACTCGGCGTCCCGGTCAACCTGGGCGATGCCATGCGCATCGTGCTTCGCCGGACGGCAGCGCCATGAGCGAGCGCTTGTCGATTGCGCAGATCGCCATCCTGTGCGGCTACGCGGCCGGCATGGCGGCCGGCCAGATCCTGTTCAAGCTCGCATCGCTACGGTTGGCGGCGGACGCCTCGTTGTTCGAGCGCGCAGCGAGCCTGCTGCAGAACTGGCTGTTTCTCGCCGCGCTTGCGGTCTATCTGGCGCTTTCGGTGCTGTGGGTCTGGATTTTGAGCTTCACGCCGCTGTCGCGCGCTTATCTGTTCGTCGCGCTGTCGTTCGCGATCGTGCCCGTGGCCGGGACTTTGCTGTTCGCGGAGCCGATGTCGCCGCGCCTAATGATCGGTCTCGGCCTCATCCTGTGCGGCTTGCTGTTCGTGGCAGGTTAGGATGAAACCATCATGGCCGGGGCTTGCCCCGGCCATCCACGTCTTAGGCGCATCGAGTTCCAGTTCGTGGATGCCCGGCACAAGAGCCTGCCCCGGACTTGATCCGGGGCCGCGCATGACGAGCCTCAACGAACCTTGTTCGCGTCCGCGGCACGGGATGCGTTGGCGATCGTGATCGCCCGCGCCAGCGTCGTGATCAAGTCCATCTGCGCCCGCAGCTTGAGATGCAGATTGAGGAACAGCAGCAAGCTGATCACCACCCAGATGTAGAGGATGAGGTCGACGCCGCGGCCCACCCCGGCCATTTCCGCCAGCGCGGTCGCGTGGGCGGGAATCCACACCAGATACATTCCGGCGAGCGCGGCCAACATCGAAAGCAGGCCGACCAAAGGCGAACGGCGCCGCTCCGCCCAGGCATAGACCACGATGCCCGAGAGCAGCAGGCTCAGGACCGCTTGCGTGATCATGGAGTGAGCCTCCGCGCGAACAGATCGAGAAGAATGACGATGAGATCCCCGGATCTCTGCCCCTTGGCGAGCGAGTAGCTGCTGTAGTCGATCGTCACCGGCACCTCGACGAATTTCAGGCCGCTGGCGGCGATCTGGCCGAGAATCTCCGAGGCGTGCGCCATCCGGTTCTGGCGCAGCCGGATGCGTAGCGCGCCCTGCCGGGTCATGGCGCGCAATCCGTTGTGGGCGTCGGTCAGCGCAAGGCCGGTCGTCAGGCGCGTGAAGAGGGTCGCGGCCCGCAACAGCATTCGCCGCAGCGGCGGAACGTTCACCGCGGACCCGAGAAAGCGGCTGCCCAACGCGAAATCGGCGCGATGCGTCTCGAGTGCGTCGATGAGTCTGCCGATTTCGGCGGTGCGATGCTGGCCGTCCGCATCGAACGTCACGATGAACTCGGCGCCGCGCGCGAGCGCGAACTCGATCCCGGTCTGCAGCGCGGCGCCCTGGCCGAGATTGATCGGGTGCCGGAGCACGACGGCATCGCATTCGGCCGCCACCTCGGCCGTCGAATCCGACGAGCCGTCGTCGACCACCACGATCCGGTGCGCGTCCCATTTGAGCTCGGCGATGATCCCGCCGATGACACGCGCTTCGTTATAGGCGGGGACCACGACCCACACCCGGCCATCGGACTGCGAAGGCATCGGAACCGCCCTTCCCCCTCGGCATGGCGTGACAGGATTTCGACGAAACCCGCACCGCCGGTTGATGGAAACGCCCGCCGAGGTTCAAAGTTCCTTCCGCGGACCGGTCTGTAATCGAGGCGAGCACGCAACTGGCGCGCTTGTTGGGGCGACAGGCGGCCTCTGCTATATTTGGCTCGGGAATGGCGACATTCGACGATCTCCCCGCCGCGCCGGTTCCGCGGTCCGCTACGGCAGGCCGCTTCTTGCGTGCCGCCCGGATGGTGCTGACGCATCCGGTGGCGGCTTTCGTATTTCTCTCGATGCTGTTTGGAACATTGACGCTCGTTCTCACCCCGCCGTTGGAGGGTCCGGACGAGCCGGCGCATTTCCTGCGCGCCTACGGGATCTCGGTCGGAGAGATCATTCCGATGACCTCCGACGGGCGCGGCCGCAAGGGCATTTTCGTGCCGGCGCGCCTGCACCGGGGCTATGCGGTGTTCGAGCGGGCACTGTTCAAGCTGGGGAAAGTCAAGGACTTCGACTATCGCCGGTTCTGGGTCGAATATTTCCACGCCGTCCGGACCTCGAATGACGACGGCGCGCCCGTCTTCCAGCTCTACTGGGGCTCGGAAGGATATGCGCCGGTTGCCTATTTGCCCCAAGCCGCGGCCGCGCTCGTAGCGCGCGTCGCGGACCTCGATTTCGTCGGCACGCTGCTGCTGATGCGCTTCGCCGGTCTTGCCGCCATGACGGCGCTGACCGCCTATGCGATCGCCATCGCGGGGCGGCTCGGCTGGACGTTTTTCCTGATCGCCATGCTGCCCGCGGCGCTCTACGGGCGCTCGGTGGTGAGCGCCGACGGCGCGGCGCTCGCCTGTACCATGGTGATCACCGCGCTGTGCGTGCGCGCCGCCACAATCGGCGGAGGGCGGCCGTGGGAACGCTGCTTGTTCATGACGCTATGCGTGCTCAGCAAGCCGCCGCAGCTCGCGTTTGTCCTGCTCGAGGCCATGACGCGGCCGTTCCGGCAATGGCCGCGGCATTGGCGCGCGCTGGCTCTCATCGTGCTCCCGGGCCTGATCCTCGCTCCGCTGTGGGTCCTTGCCGTCTCCGGAGACGTCGGGGCATGGCGCCTGTTTCAGAACACCGACATGCCCCCGGAGCATTTTTCGCTCGCGTGGAAGCTCCGCTTCATGCTGGAGCATCCGTTGCACTTTCCCATGGCCGTGCTCACCAGCCTGCGCTGGACCCACGATTACTGGCTGCAGCTGATCGGCATTCTCGGCTGGCTCGACACCAGGCTGCAGTCCTGGGTCTATCCCGTCGTGACCGTCGCGCTCGCCGCGGCGTGCCTCGTGCCGCTGGAGGCCGAGCGCAGCGCGGCCTTGCGCATCGCGGTGGTGAGCGCCCTGACGGCGTTTGCCTATTGGCTCGCCCTTTATTTGATCTTCTTCGTGGCCTGGACCCCGATCGCGGCGATCGAGGTCGAGGGCGTGCAGGGCCGCTATTTCCTGCCCATGCTTCCGGCGCTGGCGCTGGTGGTCGCAACGCTCATCAAGCGCGGCCCGGCGCCGATGACGACGGCGGCAATCGCGCTTGCCGGCGCGATCATTTCGGGGGGTGCCGTGGTGGAAGCCATCCTGCGCATGGTCGGCCCGCCGTTCGGCTGGTGAACACTCTAGAGCCGCATCGGCAAGATCACCATCGGCATGTCGCGCTGATGCAGTTTGCGCAGCATGGTCAGCGCTGCCTCGCTGTGGAGCTGGCGGATGTACCAATTGTCGCGTTCGAAGATCAGCTTGCTGGTGAAAAAGATGCTGTGCGGAAAGTTCTGGTGGATCTTCTCAGCTAGGTCGGTCAGCTCCTCGATCGGGTCGGTGCCGAAGGCGAGATACGACGTCGCCGGCATGCCGTCGTGGTGGCAATAATTGATGAAATAATTCAGCGCCCCCGTTGCCTGCTCCTGCATCCGATCGAAGTCCTCCTTGCCACCGTAGCTTTGCGCATCGACGGTGCGGACGTTCATGAACACGAAATTGTGGAAATGGCCCGGAAACTCCCGGCGCACCCACTGCAGCGCGTAAATCCCCCCGCTGCGGCTCGAGCCCACCACGAACACCGCGGTGTGCCGCGCGGGATCGAGCGGCGGCGGGTTGGCGAGCGGGGAATACTCGATCCACCCCAGCGCTTCGTCGGCGGTCTGGAGCTTGCGCTTGATATAGGCGTAATGGGCGTGGTTGAGCAGGCAAAATCCGATCACGACGCCGGTGATCCCCACCGTCATCCAGCCGCCTTCTGTGAATTTTTCGACTAGCGTCACGAGCAGGATGCCGACCGTCACCATCAATCCGACGAGGGACAGCGCGATCCGATGCAGCCAGCGCCGGTCGCTCCGGCGCACGCGCCACCAATATATGCACAGGCCCAACAGCGACAGCGAGAACGTCAGGAACACGTTGATGCTGTAAAGCACCACCAGCAGCGCAACGCTGCCGCCGGTGACGATGAGAATGCCGAAGGCGGCGAGACCCATCAGGAAGATGCCGCGCTGCGTCACCAGCCGGGTCGAGAGATAGCGGTACTGGTGGGGCACCCAGGAATCGGCCGCCATATTGGCGAGCACCGCCGGGCCGCCGAGAAAGCCGGTGTTGGCCGCGACCAACAGCAAGCCGCCTTCGAGCGCCAGCACCACCAGCAGCACGGCGTCCTGCGCGACCGGGGATTGCCAGCCGATGCTCTCCAGGATCGCGCGGAACGTCACCGCGTTGAGCGTCTGGCCCTCTTCCGGGCTGACGTTCCACAACAGATACAGCAGGATGATGCCACCGGCCGTGAAACTCAGGGAGACCGCCATGTAGAACATGGTCCATTTGCCGGTCGAGACCCGCGGCTCCGCCAGCGACTGCACGTTGTTCGACACCGCCTCGATCCCGGTGTAGGTGCCGCCGCCGAGCGAGTAGGCCCGCAGGAACAGCGAGGCGGCGAACACCCAGCCCATTTCCTGCGTCAACTGACTGGTCTCGGCGAGCGTCTCCGGGATCAACGCCGGAAGATGGTCCGCCCGGGACACCACGCCATAGCCGATCAGGATCACGTGGGTGAAAAAGAAGCCGAGAAAGATCGGCAGCAGCACCTTGATCGATTCCTGGATGCCGCGCAGGTTCAGATACAGGAGCAGCACGACCAGCACGAGCTCGGTTTCGAGCTTGAACGCCTGCGCGCCGAGCGGCAGCAGGCTGAACACCGCATCGATCCCGCTCGCAACCGAGATCGCGATGGTCAGCATGTAATCGACGATCAGGGCGGCGCCGGAGACGAGCCCGGTGTACGGGCCGATCAGGCTGGTCGCGACCTTGTAGCCGCCGCCGCCCGACGGAAACAGCTCGATGACCTGGTTGTAGGCGACCGCGATGATGAACACGGTGATGGCCGTCGCCATCGCGAGATAGAGACCGAAATGCTTGTGCTCGCCGAGCGCGCGGAACGCCTCCTCCGGTCCGTAGCACGACGAGGAGAGGCCGTCGGCGCCCAGGCCGACCCAGGCGAGGAACGCCACCAGCGCGATATGCTGGCGCGTCTGCTTGCTGAACGGATCGAGCGCGGTCCCCAGCAGGGCCTCGCTGATCCGCTTGCTCGTCGGCATGATCCGGCCTCGTTCCGGCGTCGGAGGCAGACGATGAACGTCCGGAGCCTACCCTCTCGGCGCGAGACCGACAATGCGCGGCGCGGCAAGACCGGATCCATTCACCGGCGCGACGCCAGCGCCAGCGCCATGCCGGCAACCACCAACAGCATGCCGGCAAGCTCCAGCATGGAAGGATTCTCGTCGAGCAGGATCGCGCCGGTGAGCGCGGTGACGATGGGAACCAGCGGCAGGAACAGCGCGGCGCGGACCGAGCCGAGCAGCATCACCACGCGCATGTAGAGGAAGGTCGCCAAGACACCCACAAGCAGGCCCTGATAGATCGCCTGGAGCGCAATCGCGGGCATCGAGGCATGAAACAGTCGCATCGGAACCAGCATCGCCCATAGCGGCGTGCCAAGAAGGGATAGGATTGCGATGCTGGCGGTGGCGGCGATCGGCTTCACTTTCCAGCGGCCGGCCAGTAGGCCGAAATAGGCCCACATCACCGAAGACAGCACGAACAGCAGGTCGCCGCGCCAGGCGCCCGCGCGCGCCGGCGTCCCGGTCAGGGCGTCCCATGAGAACACCGGGATGCCCCCGAGGATGAGCCCGATCCCGAAAAGCTGCATCGGGCCCGGACGCTGGCCCAGCACGAGGAAGCCGAGCAGCATCGCCATCACCGGAATGAGGCCCGGCGTGATGACGGCGTTGTGCAGCGCCGGCGCAAACGCGGCGGCGCCGACCAGGATGAGCGTGTAGGGCGCGCCGGCAAGGGCGGTCAGCACCAGCGCCCGCCGCCACCCGGGTTCGCCGACGAGGATCGGCCGCATGCCGAGCGCGACCGGCAGCAACACTAGGCTCGCCACCATGAAGCGCAGGATCGTGACGTCGGCGGCGCTCAGGCCGTCGAGCACCGACCGGCGCGACACCACCGCCTGCACGCCCCAGATCAGCGCGCAGAGGATGCCGAGGCCGAGCCCCTTCCAGAAGGCGCTCCGGGCAGCGCCGGTCGCGACCGCGTCAACCAAGCCAGGCTCCCGATGCGAGATGCCGGCAGCGCCGAGAACCTCAAGGCCCTCGGGCGAGATCGAGGACGGAATCCCTGGCCTGTCGCGAGGGTCGCGCGCGATCGGCGCCTCTGCGGCTGCGGTAGGTCATGACCGCGATGGTCAGCCAGGTTGCATGGAAGACGAGCCCAGCCAGCAGCACGAGCTGACCGGGCACCGGGCCGATCGTCGCTCGCGCGAAGAGCTCGTCGAGCGAGGCGATCGGGGTGGGATGAATCAGCAGCTTGCCGATGTAGGAGGTCACCTGAATGAGGAAAATCCAGCCGTAGTTGCGCCGCAGCCGGCGGCCGATCGCTTCCAGAAACGTGATGTGCAGCGCGGGTGCGCGATAGTCTTGGTAGAGGGTCTCGTTCCAGCCGTTGTCGACGCGCACCCCCTCCCCGCGCAGGATCGGGCCGAAGAAATGCACCTCCAGGATATGCGCGCGGATGCGCCAGAAATCGAAATAGCGGTATCGTCTGCCCTCAATGTAGAGGAAGACCGCGACGAGCAGTCCGACCAGGACCAGCGGCAACGGAGAAGCCGCCTCGCTGCTGAATGTCAGCGACAGCGCCAGCCCGGTGGTGACGACCGCCCAGTTCGTCGTGGCGTCGAGACGGGTACGCCAGACGGTGCTGCGGTAGAGCTCGCCGCGGTAGAGGTGGGCGATGGCCGTGATGTCGGCCGTGCTGAAGTTTGGGCTCGCGCGCTCGTTCATGGCTGGACCCCGCTGATCGGCATCGGATCGCCGGCTGTCGGTCGCCAAGTTTGCATCGCCGCGGCAACGGCAGGGGCGCCGACGCCGTTAAGCCTGCGTTAAGGTTAATGCAAGGTTAACGCCGGGAATCAAGGCGCTTGGCCTAGAATGCAGCGCCTTCGGATTGAAAGGCACGGTCCCGATCCTGTCCCCAGACCCCCGTCCCCGAGAGTGATCGGGACCGTCTTTGTTTCCTCATTGGCTTCCCGGCATCTCGGGCGGGAGCAGTCGCAGCTTGTTCCCGCGATCGGATTGGCCAGCATGGCTGTGCAGGCGATCGATCACCTCGTCATCATGTTTCCGGATCTGGAGACCGCGATCCGCGACTATACCGAGCTCGGCTTCACCGTCGTTCGCGGCGGCTCGCACCCGGCCGGCACGCACAATGCGCTGATTGCATTCGCGGACGGCGCCTATGTCGAACTGATCGCCTTCGAGCGGAAAAATCCGCAGCATCGCTGGTGGGATGTCGCCCAAAAGGGTGGCGGGCTCATCGATTTCTGCATGCGCACCGACGATCTGACGGGCGACAGGGAGACGTTCCGCGCGGCCGGTGTCGAGACGGCGATCGCGCCGGGCGAGCGCGTTCGGCCCGACGGATACCGACTGCGCTGGACTTTGGCGCAGCCCGTTCCGCCTCATGCGTTCGTGGCGCCGTTTCTGATCGAGGATGAGACGCCGCGCGAGGAGCGCGTTGCCGGCGAGCACCGGCATCGCAACGCAGTGCGCGGCATTGCCACGATCATCATTGCGGTCCCGGACGTGGCCGCCCCGCGACGCTGGTGGTCGGCCGTGCTCCGCCAGCATGGCGAGGAGCTGCGGCGCGAGGACATGCTCGCCCGTGGCGTGCGTTTCCGGGCGGGTCCGCATGCGTTGGAATTGATGGCGCCGGAGCAAGCTTCGAGCCCGCTTTCGGCTCGGCTTAAAACCCGAGGTGCCGGCCCCTGGTCAATGGCGCTAAAAACCTCGGCAAGCCCGCATACCTTGGACGAGGACAAGGCTCGCGCGCGGATCATGCTGGTGCCTTGAGCCTGCGGCCACGCCGTCAGGCATCGAGGAATGAACCCCTACGGCCCGAGTTAGCTTCCACGCTTTTATGCTCTCCTAGGAGGTGCACATGCTGCGCGTTCTACTCGCGTTTTTGCTGATCGGATCGGTCCCGGCCGCCGCCTCCGCACAAGGGAAGAGCCGAGCCGGCGGTGCCGATGCCGTGCTTCAGCAATGGGATGCCGACCACGACGGCACGCTCGATCTAGCCGAAGCCAAAAAGGCCGCGGCAGCCAAGTTCGATGCGCTCGATCGCGATCACGACGGAACGCTCGATCGCCAGGAGCTTCGCGGCGTCCTGGGCGCGAAAGCCATGCGCGAGGCCAACACCGACAAGGACAAGACCATCGACAAGAACGAGTACGCCGCGCTCGTCGAGAAACGTTTCAAGGCCGCCGACAAGGACAACGACGGCACGCTCGACAAGAAGGAGCTCAACAGCAGCGCCGGCCGGGCGCTGTTGCGGCTGGTGCAATAGCAGCTTCCGGCATTCCCCGGACTGCGCGGCGCGGAGCGCCGTCGCGCGATCCGGGGTCCGGCGCTGCTTCGCGAAGCGTCATGACGGGTGCTTCAGGCCGCCCAAGGCAATAGGGTCGCTTGGCGAACTCACTCCTGGGTCCCGGATCTTCGCTCGCTCCGCTCGCTCGTCCGGGACACGCGGAGCATTTCGTCACTCGATCACGTCATCGGCACGCAGCAGGACCGACTGCGGGATGGTGAGGCCGAGCGCCTTCGCGGTCTTGAGGTTGATGACGAGGCGGAACCGCGTCGGCTGCTCGAGCGGCAGATCGGCGGGCTTCTCGCCCCTCAGGATGCGCAGGACGAGATTTGCGCCGCGCTCGGCGGTTTCGTTCTCGTCGGGGCCATAGGACATGAGGCCGCCATCGCGGGCGAAGGCACTCGTCTCATAGATCGCGGGCAAGCGGTGCTCCGCGGCGAAGTCGAAGACGCGCTTGCGATTGAGGAAGGTGAGCGCATCGGAGACCATCAAGAGCCCGTCGGGCTTGTCGCGCTGCATCGCCGCGAACACATCCCCGAAATCATCGGGCTCGCGCACGCCCAAGGACTGGACGGTGACGCCCAATTCCTTCGCCGCCGCCGCCGAGGCCTCGTAGCGCATCGTCATCCCGAGATCCTTGGCGTTCCAAAGCATCGCCACGCGCTGCAGCTTGGGGGCTGCCTCCTTCAAGTATTCAAGGCGCTTCGGTGCGAGCTCGGCGGCCACGTCGGAAATGCCGGTGATGTTGCCACCCGGCCGGTTGAGGCTCGCGACGAGATGCGTCTTTACCGGATCGCCGGCGCCGAAGATCACGGTGGGAATCGTGCTCGTGGCTTCCTTCGCCGCAGCCGCGACGGGGTAGCTGAAGGTGACGATGACATCGACCTTCGCTGCCGCCAGCTCCGCCACCAGGCCCGGCAGGCGTTCGAAATGCCCGTCCGCCCCGCGTTTGACCAGCTCGAGATTGGCGCCGGGGGTCAAGCCGCTCTGCGCGAGCCGGCGTGCGATTTCTTCCGTCAGCCTGCCGGGGTTCGTGTCCGGCGCGAAGCCTCCCTGGCTCAGGAAGCCGACGCGGTAGAGCTTGCCGGTCTGCGCCTGCGAGGGGGGCGCGAAAAGGACCGCGGCGGCGATGATGGGGAGAAGGCGATGCATCTTCATTCGATCACCTCGTCGGCGCATGCGAGCAGCAACATACGATAATCTCCGCCAATGGCAGCACCCCAAGTCAGTCTTTGTCATCATGAGGACTGCGAACTCGCTGGGTAGATGTAGCTCGACGTCACGACACCATGACCAATGATACGCTTCTGCCCTTTGACCTGCCAGCCGTAGCGCTCGCCGCCGTGATCGACAAAGGGTGCGGCAGGCCGCCGGGAAGGGGAGCGCCCGCATTCGTCGATCATGGCGACCCGCCTGCTGCGGCGTCGACGTTCCCGCTTCTCCTGAAGGATGCGCTTGGCGCCAGCTCGCACTATAAAGCATTGCACCCGCGGCCATCGAGGCCGCCATGGAGCCAAGGATGAGCATCTGCAAGACCGGAGCCGATCACATCCAGTCGCTGAAAGACGGGCGCGCGGTCTATCTCGATGGCGAGCGCGTCGAAGACGTGACCACGCATCCGGCGTTCCGGAACGCGGTGCGATCGGCCGCCTCGCTCTACGATTTTCAGGCCCGTCCGGAGAACCTCGAGCTGATGACGTTCGTGCCCGATGGCGCCAACCGCCGCATCAACCGCTCCTGGCAGATGCCGCGCGACTACGACCAGATGGTGCTGCGCCGCAAGGCCATGCAGGCCTGGGCGGGCGTCTCCTATGGGTTCCTGGGCCGCTCGCCCGACCATCTCGCCTCCTCGCTCGTCGGCCAGCGCATGGGGATCGAGGTGTTTCGCCGTCACGGCGAGGACCGCGCCAAGGCGCTCGCCGGCTATTTCGACTACATCAGCCGCAACGATCTCTATCTCACGTATGTCATCGTCAATCCGCAGGCGGATCGCTCGAAAGACTGGGGCGACCAGGTGCCGGATCTCGTCGCCCGCATCGTCGACGAGGACGCCGCCGGGATCACGTTGCGCGGCGCGAAGATGCTGGGCACCAGCGCCATCCTGGCCAATGAAGTGTTCGTGGCAAACCTGCAGCCGCTCAAGGCGGGCGAAGAGGCTCTGGCGTTTTCGTGCGCGCTGCCCATGAACGCCAAGGGCTTGCGCGTGCTCTCGCGCAAGTCCTACGAGGCCGCGGCGAAATCCGTGTACGACAACCCGCTGTCCTCGCGGTTCGACGAGAACGACGCGCTGATCTATTTCGACGAGGTCAAGGTGCCCTGGGATCGCGTCTTCGTCCATCGTGACGTCGACATGTGCCGCGCCCAGTTCCATGACACCGCCTGCCACGTCTATCAGAATTATCAGGCGCAGGTCCGGCTCTCGGTGAAGATCAAGTTCCTGATCGGGCTCGCGCGCCGCATCACCGAATCGATCGGCACCATCAACATTCCGGCGGTGCGCGAGCAGCTCGGCTACTTGGCGGCGCACGCCGGCATGGTCAATGCGATGCTGGTCGGGATGGAAGCGGCGGGCCACAAGTGGGGCGAATATTATCTGCCCAACCGGCACTATATGTATTCCGCCCAGGTGCTCACCCAGGAACTCTATCCGCAGCTGATGAATCTGTTGCGCGAACTCGCCGGCGGCGCCCTGATCATGCTGCCGTCCTCGGTGTTGGACTTCGCCAATCCGGAGCTCAAAGCGATCATCGAAAAGACCCAGCGCTCCCCGTCGATGAGCCCGGAGCGCAAGGTGAAATTTCTCAAGGCAGCGTGGGACGCCATCGGCTCGGAGTTCGGCTCGCGCCACACCCAGTACGAGATGTTCTACGCCGGCGCGCGCTTCGTCACCACTGGCCACAGCTTCCGCACCTTCGACTGGGACGGCGCGACCGGAATGGTCGAGCAGCTGCTGTCCAGCTACGATCTTGCCGGCGCGCTGGAGGCAGAACGCCGCTGATTGCGCAGCCGATCGCGGCGGTATCGCCACCTTCCCGTCGCACACGGTCGAGCATGCGGCCGGCGTCGCGACCGCGATCTCCGCCTTGGGAATTGATGTCTCGGTCGGCCGCGCGATATCGAAGACGTCAAGAGTCTTGCCGCTGCCGCGCAACGGTGTTGCGCGTTGTATTTACACATAAAGCATCATTTTGGTTGTAAAATTGGACGCATTTGTCTTCGTCCAGCTGTGAGCTGGTTCATGCTCGCGCCGGCCCGAACGGATCATGATCCCGACACTCCAGAAGGAGGATTCGTCATGGTCCGAGAAGCGTCAAAGCGTAAACATGGCGGTTCCCCTAGCCGAAGCATCGAGAACCGCCTCTCCGACGATTGGCCCGTCTACGTCGCCTTGTTGCCCGCGGTCCTTGCGTCCGCCGCGATCGGAATCACGGCCGCGATCGCGCTCGGGACGGCCAGTTCCTGGCACCAGCGCCCTGCGGATGCCGCGGGTTTGAAAGCGGCGCCTCAGGCCGACGACTACGTCGAGGGGCTGGCAAGGCTCGGAATAGCCAAGCTCCCCGGCTACGAGCCGTCCGCGGCCGTACATCACTCCGGCCCGGGCGGTGGTCCGCTGCCGCTGACGCAATTGGCACGCGGGTGCGTGCTGCTGGGCTAGCGAGGCGCGATCCTGCCTGAGATGCGCTCGCGCTCGCCGTTAAGGCCGTAGCCCGGATGAAGCGGCGCGGCAGCGCCGCTCAATCCGGGACCGAGTTTGCGGATCGAGGTCCCCCGCTTTTCGCGGGGACGGCGGAGCCTCCGCCCGCCGATTTCGCTTCGCTCCATCCGGGCTACGCGTTGATCGAGCCGCTAGCCCGCCCGCGTGGACCTTGGTCGACCCGATCCTCTAGACTGGCGCGGCGCGAGCCCGGGTCGCGCGTGTTTTCGCGGGACGCCCATGCTGAGCTTCGAGCGATATATCGACGGCGGATCCGACCGGGTCGAGACGGCGATCGACACCCTGGTCGTGGCGGGCTGGACCGGCCGTGACGAAGCCGCGTTGCGGCACCACATCGAGGAGCTCGCGGCGATCGGGGTGCCGCGGCCTTCTTCGGTCCCCGTATTTTATCGCATCAGCGTAGCGAACCTGACCCAGGCCGATTCGATCGAAGTGCTGGGCACCGATACGTCGGGGGAGGCCGAGCCGGTTCTCGTTTCGCTGCCCGACGGCATCTGGGTAGGGTTGGGCTCCGACCACACCGATCGGAAGGCGGAGACCGTGGGGATTGCGCTCTCCAAGCAACTGTGCGCGAAGGTGGTCGGACGGGCGCTGTGGCGGCTCGAGGAGATCGCCGATCGCTGGGACCGGCTGATGCTGCGTTCGTTCGCGACGATCGCGGGCAAACGCGTGCTCTATCAGGAGGGGTCGCTTGCGGCGATGCGCACCCCCGCAGATCTCTTGGCGCGATGGCAAGACGGCGCGCTCGAGCCCGGCACGCTCATGTTCTGCGGAACGCTGGGCGCTATCGGTGGCATTCGACCGGCGAGCCGCTTCGAGATGGAGCTCGAGGACCCGGTGCGCGGCCGCTCGATGCGGCACGGCTATGAGGTGCGCGCGCTTCCCGTGGTGAGTTGACGCGAAGCCGGACCCTTGCCTGGCAATCTCGGTTGCGGCACGTAAATCCAGGGTGTCCGTCCCCAACGGGCATCCTCGAGGCAAGTGGAGTTCGTTCGATGGCATCCGTGGGCGGCTCGAAAGTATCCAAGGCCGTGCAGCCGAAGCCGGAGGACTACGATTATGATCTCGACCGGGCGCTCGCCTCGGTGGTGAGCTTGCACTCGATCGTGCCCGCCGACGCGTTCACCGCGGAAACGCTCGGCACCGAGCGCGGCGGCAACGCAGTGTTGATCCGCGAAAACGTCGCGCTGACCATCGGCTATCTGATCATGGAAGCCGAATCGATCTGGCTCACCACGAACGAAGGCAAAGTGGTTCCCGGACATGTGCTCGCCTATGACCAGGAGACCGGCTTCGGATTGGTGCAGGCGCTGGGCCGCCTCGACCTGCCTGTGCTGGCGCTGGGGCGATCGAGTGCGACGCCGGCCGGAGAGCGTGTCGTCGTGGCCGGAGCCGGCGGACGGCAGCACTCGGTCGCAGCGCGCATCATCGCCAAGCAGGAATTTGCCGGAAATTGGGAATATGTGCTCGACGAGGCGATCTTCACCGCGCCGGTGCATCCCAATTGGGGCGGCACGGCCCTGATCGGCCCCGGCGGCGACCTTTTGGGTGTGGGATCGCTGCAAATCCAGCAAGGCTCCGAGCGGGCGTCACCCGATCACCTCAACATGAACGTGCCGATCGATCTGCTCCAGCCGATCCTGGACGACCTCCTCACGCTGGGCCGGCCTAATCACCCGCCGCGACCGTGGCTCGGGCTTTACGCCACCGAGATCGAAGACAAGATCGTCATCGTCGGGCTGGCCAACCGCGGGCCGGCGGACCGCGCCGACCTGCGGGCCGGCGACATCGTGCTCGCGGTCGCGGGCACCGAGGTGAGCGATCTCGCGGGCCTGTTTCGCCGGATCTGGTCGCTCGGCCGCGCCGGGATCGAGGTGCCGCTGCTGGTCTACCGCGACGGGCGTACCTTCGAGGTGCGCGTGCCCTCCGGCGATCGCAACCGGTTCCTCAAGGGACCGAGCCTGCATTGAGCAGGGCCACCAGGGTGGTCAGCGGAACCACCAAGGCGAGGCGGACCAGTGCCCATAGGTCGGAGCGCCTCCATACGGGGTATACGCATATCCCGGCGCAACCGTTTTGGGCTCGCCGTTTCCATCACGCCCTTTCCGGCCGCTTCGCTTGTGCTTATGGGCCGGCTTGCTCGTCTCCGGCCGATCGCGATCCATGGCGGCGGATTTTTCGGCGGGGGCGGCTACGGTGCCGGCGACGATCTCGGGCTCGCTCGGAACTGCGGCTGCCAGGGATCGCGCCGCCTCGCCACCTTGGACGCCTGCACTCGGGCCCGACGCATCCACGCGGCCGCCCGGAGGCGGCGGGGAGATTGGCTCGGAGGCGACTGGCTTCGGATCGGTGATCGCCGCGGCGGTGACGGCGCTCGGCTGGACCTCGGCCTGCGATTGCGTCTCCTGCGTCGCCTGCACGCTCGCCCGAGCCGGTGCGCCGCCTGTGAAGTAAGCGCCGGGTTCGCGCGCGGGCGCCAAATCGGTCGAGCCGGTGGGGTTGAATGCAAGGAAAGCGGCGCCCACGACCACCACGGCACCCGCGGCGGTGACGACGGCATTCATGCCCGAGCGGACCGCGCCGCCTTGCCGGTCCCGCAGAGCGTTGCGACCCGCTCGCCCCAGCGTGCGCACACGCCGGTGGCCGCGGCTCGTCAGCTCGTACCTTCCACGGCTCCGGTTCCACTCCAAGAGGCCCTGCTTTGCCGCGGTCGACACCAAGGCCAGGCGTTCGCCGCGTCCGGCAGGGAAGCCGTCGAGATTTCCGTGTGCCTTGATGTGCTCCACGGCCGCGCCGATCCGCAGCGCATCGAGGTCCACGGCGGGCGATGTTCGCGGGGAAGTTTTAGACAGGGGCCCGATGCCCATGACCAGCACCTTGGTCCGCCCCGGAGACGAACCGCCCAGAGCCGCATGGCCTCTGGAGCAGGTTCGAGGAAGGAGCGCGCAGGTTATAATCGTCGAGCGGCCGACCGGTTCCAACCCACCGGCCGCAATCGGATAAAAAGTGTCAACCAGCGGCCGTGATCGGGCGTTTGATCACGACGTTGTGGAAAACATGGAGTTTGGAGGTTTCGTGCCCCTCCTAAGTTCGCAGGATGGCTGTCCCCCGCGCCGTCACAGGCCGATGTTTAAACTCGATAGCGCGTCGTAACATTCGGATGACCGCTATTGGGATGGCCCGGCCGTGCACAGCGGCCTAAATTGCTGGACTGAGGCTGGGAGGCGTGAAGCAAGGCTCAAGGAGCATGCGATGCGCACATCTCAGAAGGCAGCTGGAATTATCGCCACAATCGGTATCGAC
>WNFW01000667.1_pt1 | contig 22784 bp, 20 predicted proteins | sample 5400131 | NCBI WGS metagenome assembly WNFW01 (sample SAMN13153362, study PRJNA577476) | soil metagenome | isolation source: 20 cm soil or saprolite under grassland replicate 1 | place: USA:California | collected 2016-06-15 | reverse complement strand
CGCCGCGCGGACCGAGACGCCGGTTTACGTGCGCCCTTCGAGGGCACGCTCGAGCTGGCTCAGGTGGTTGTCGTCATGCGCGGCGATGAGCGTTACCCAGTCGTCGAAGGTCATGCGGCCGAGGGTGGCGTGGATGCTACCGCGCTGCCACTGCACCGGTGTGAGCCGTCTGAGGAACGCCAGCGTTTCCTGCCGCCGCTTGCGCAGAGCCGCGAGCGCCGCGCCCGTATCGTTTCGAAGGTACTGACGTTCCTCGGCCCACCGGTCGGGATCGAGTGGGAGCGGGTCACCCGCGACGATTCCCCACGACGCGGGGTCGAGCGGCATCTCGCCGAGGACAAGGAACGGGGGCTCGTCCATGGCGAGCATCGTGCGGAACCGGATCATGAAGAGCTCCTCGAGGTCCCGGAGGTGGCACACGACCTCCTTGGCGGCCCAGCTCTTCCCGTCCGGGCGACGAGAGAGGACGGCGTCACCGCGGCCGCCGACCGCGGCGGCAAGGTCGTCGGCCGTGCGTGCGATGCGCTCGAGACGGTTTGCGACTGGCTGCTTCGCGTACTCCTGCCTCGTCGGCATGCTAGACCTCCAGCTCGACCGGCACTGCGTTCGATCGGGGCCGGCGTCCTCACTATATGGAGCATCGGCTCCTTCCCGAGAAACAAAAAAGCCTAGCGTCCCCCTCTCGAGCCCACCCAGTGTTCAACCGGCGGCCAGGCTGAATGGTTCCAAGCTTGAGAGCTTCACCGCAGCATGTCGAGCAGCGCGGCGTTGACCCGATCGGCCGCCTCGTAGGGTATCCAGTGGCCTGCGCCGCGATTTGACGCATTGTTCTTTGGCGGGACAGCCTACAGAATGTAGAGCGTGCAACCGCTGCCGGGGCTCCCAAGTGCCGGATGGGCAGTTGTGGGCGCCATCATCGTGTACTTTTGCATCCATCGGGCCGATCGAATCCAGGACTTCTTCTACTCCCCGAGGGCCAACTGGCGAGTGCTGCTCTTCGATATCGTCTTCTTCTTCCTCGGCGCAGCGCTCGTTACGGCGTTCATTCTTGAACCAACCTCGCGGAAGGAAGCGATACTCGCCGGCGCATCGTGGGAGGGAGTGATTTCTGGCTTGCTGACCCGAAATCCTCGAAGGAGGCTTCAGAAGGCGCTGGGCGCCGTGCCGAGAGTTTCACGTCCGTCGGTCGCGTCCAGCACCGAATCTACCCGCTAACCTCAGAGATACGCGAGCAGCCGGCCGCAGGCGATGACGCCGGTCCAGAGCGTCAGCGACAACACGGCCGCGAGCCTGGCCGCCGCCGGTGGCTCGGCATCGACGTTCCAGGCGCTCACGGAGCGGAACGGCCAGCGGTGGAAGACCGCGGCGTTGAGACAGGCCGCGGCGACGAGCACCAGCTTGAGCCGAAAGGCGGGGTTCGCGGCGAACTCCGTGGCGTGTGCCGCGAACATCAGGAAACCAGTCGGCACCATCACGCCGAGACCCAGGCGCGCCCACGGCAGCAGATGGCGCGCCATCTCCGCCACCGGGAGGCGACGGGAGACGCCCAGGAGCCGCAGGTCGAACATCGCGGCGGCGCCCACGAGGAGGACGATGCCGACGATGTGGATGATCTCCACGACCGGGTACAGCCAGAGCCACTGGCGCATGGCGTGCGCCGGCGCCGTGGTCTCGAGCCAGAGCCAGGCCGCGCCGAGCGGCTCGTGCGTCAACGCAGCTCGACGGTCTTTCCGTCGATGGTGATTCGCTCCGCGCGCATCTCCTCGGGGTTGGTCTTGTTCGGGTAGCCGACCACCGTCGCCGTCGCGCCCACCTGGAGGGTCGTCTGCGTCAAGCCGCGCCGCTCCATCCGCGACGGCGGCGCCAGGACCACGAGCCAGGTCTTGCCCGGGACCTCGAGCCGCACGTGACCGTGCGGGTGCTCATAGCCCGCCTCACGGATCACCCCGGTGAGGTCGAGGGTCTGGCTGGCGTCGTACCCGCTCCAGCCGTGGTGCGCCAGCACCGGGGCCGCGGCCAGCAGCCCGAGCATCCCGCCGATCGCGACCGCCACAGAGATCCGCCGTTGCATCGTCCACCTCCTGGAGGGAATGCGCTCAGCGTACCAGGCGCGGGAAGTCGGCGGAAGCCGCGCGAAGGGCCTTGAACACGCGCCGCGGCGTGACCGGCAGCCGGTCGATGCGCACGCCGTAGTCCGCGAGCGCGTGACGGCGGAGGGAAACGCGACGTGGACGAGGTCGATGGGCGGGATCTGGTCGGCGCGCGGCACCTCGGCGCCGAGCTCCGGCACGTCCTTCACGGTGAGCACCGCGAGAACGCCCGGCAGCCTCCGCGCGCAGGCGGTGTCGATGCGCGTGAGGCGCGCGTGGGCGTGCGGGCTCCGCACGAGGGCGAGGTGGGCCGTGCCCGGCGGCGCGATGTCGTCCACGTAGCGGCCGGCGCCGGTGAGGAGGCGCCGGTCCTCCTTGCGCTTGAGCGAGGCGCCGACGAGCGGGCTCATGCGGTGCTAATATGATTGATAAATAATCCACCGAGGAGGAGCCCATGGGAGCACGCGCAGATGCCCTCGCGAAGCGGTTCGAGGAAGCCACCAAGGCGGTGACCGACATCCTCACGCGGCTGAGCGACGCGGACTGGAAGAAACTGACAGGGGGTGAGAAGTGGTCGGTCGGCGTGGTGGCGCATCACATCGCCATGGGACACGCAGGCATCTCCAACCTGGTCAAGTCCGTCGCGAGCGGAAAGTCGGTCCCCAGCATGACGAGGGCGCAGCTCGACCAGATGAACGCGCAGCACGCGAAGGAGCACGCCCAGTGCACCAAGGCCGAGACGCTCGAGCTGCACAAGAAGAACGCCGCCGCGGCGGCCACCATGGTTCGAGGGTTCTCGGACGCGGAGCTCGACCGGACCGGCGGCGTCCTCATCGGCATGCCGCCCATGTCCACCCAGCAGGTGGTGGAGCGAGTCCTCATCAATCACGTCAACGAGCACCTCGGCAGCATCCGCGCTGCCGTCGGCGTCAAATGATGTGACGGAGGGAGCGCCGGGCTCCCTCGCGCGGTCCTAGAGCGCGCGATACACCTCTCGTTCGAACGTCCCGAGCAGCTCGATCGCCGTCGTGTCGTAGAAGGGGAAGAGCTGCGAGAGGAAGACGCCGCACACGCGCTTCGTGCGGTCGATCCAGAAGTACGTGTTCGCGAGCCCGGCCCACGCGAGGCTCCCGGCCGCGCGACCCGTGGGCGCGTCGCGCATGTTGATGAGGAAGCTGAGGCCCCACTTTTTCGACATTCCCGGGAACAGCTCGACGTCGTTGGAGAGGCCCGACATCGCCGACTTCAGCTTGCCGACCTCGAGCGCACCGATGTGGTTCTGCGCCATGAGGTCCACCGTCCCGCGCCGCAGGAGCTGGCCGCCCTTCGACGCGCCGCCCTGCATGATCGTCTGCGCGAAGGCCAGGTAGTCGCCGGCGGTGCCGTAGAGCCCGCCGCCGCCCATGTGGAACTCGGGCTCCTCGGGCAGCCCGAACGCGATCGGTGCGAGCGCGCCGTCGGCGGACCGCTGATGCACGCTCGCGAGCCGCGCGCGCTGCGACGGGGCCAGCTTGAAGGACGTGTCCTTCATCCCGAGCGGGCCGAAGATGTTCTCCTGGAGGTAGCGGTCGAGCTTCTGGCCGCTCACGGCCTCGACCATCTTGCCGACCCAGTCGATGTTGATCCCGTATTCCCACCGGTCGCCCGGGTCGAACAGGAGCGGCGTCGTCAGGGCCGCGTTGGTGCACGTCGTGATCCCCGGCGTGTTCGTCGCGGCCTGGTACTGCCCGATCGGTGGCGCCCAGATTTCGTAGCCGTAACCCGCCGTGTGGGTGAGGAGGTGGCGGAGCGTGATCGGCCGCTTCGGCGCGCGGAGCCGCGGCTTGCCCGACGCGTCGAAGCCCTCGAGCACCTTCACCGCGCCGAGCTCGGGCACCACCTCGCTCGCCGCCCGCTCGAGCACGAGCTTGCCCCGCTCCACGAGCTGCATGGCCGCCGTCGCCGTGATCGCCTTCGTCATCGAGGCGATCCAGACGACCGTGTCGGGCGTCATCGGTGCGGGCTTGCCGAGCTCGCGCCAGCCGAACGCGCCCTCGTAGAGGACGCCCTTGTCGGTCGCCGCCATCGCGACGATGCCCGGCATCTTCTTCGACTCGACGGCCTGCTGGAAGCTCGTGTCCACGTTCTTGAGGGTCGCCATGGTCCGTCTCCTTCCGCGTGTTTCTTAGCGTGTGCTCCGGAGATGCTCGTCGCGCCGGGCCTGGAGGTCGTGGTCCGCGTAGCTCATGAGGTCTGGGCGGGCAGCCCGACGTTCTCGAAGCCGTGGACGACGTCGGCCGGGCAGGAGACGCAGTCCCAAGGCCCGAGCACCGTCTCCGCGCGGATGAAGAAGACTTCTTCGCACCGGTGCTGGGCGCGCCGGTAGCCCTCGACCTTGGCATCGGCGAACGCCTCCCAGTCGGCGACGCGCTCGCTCCAGCGCGCGACCTGCGTCTGTCGGAGCTGCTCCAGCGACTGCGTCATGGGGTCTCCGCGGCGCTATGGAGTCACAAGGCATCCGGAGGATCCGCTGAAAGAGAGCCGACGTCAACCGGCTTCGGCTGGCGGCTCGTCAGGCAGCGCGCCTGTCACGGGCCGAACACCTTCCGTGTCTTTTTTTCCCAGACCCCGCGCCGGGCTCCCTGATTCGACCGCGAGCGCCACCCGAAGTCGCTACGTTTCTACTCGCTTCGGTGTCGGAGAGGGCGCCCTGACACCCTGGCAAATTTGTTGCATCCTGTTCGCGGTCCTTAGACACAACGTCACTTGGGTGAGTCCGATCGGCGTTCTCCCGCGAAAAAGAGAGAGATATGAAGAGAACACACCGCTCCACGATTGCGACAATGGTGCTGGCGGCGTTGCTTCCGGCGTGTGCCGCCAAAATCCACGGCACGGTCCAGCTCGTCGATGCCGGTGCGCAGCCGGTGGCGAAGGAGAGCCTGCAGGGCATCGTGGTGAACATGATCAATACCACCGCCGCCGTCGAGCAGGCGTCTCATGCCGTGACGACGAACGCCGACGGCAAGTTCGAGTCGGCGAAGGATCGCCTCGCGCCGGGAACGTACAAGGTGGAGGCGAGCCGGATCGGCTACGAGACCGAAACCCAGACCGTCGAAATCAGCAAGCACACGCAGAAGAAGCTCGAGTTCAAGCTGCGGCAGATCCAAGAGGGCAAGCGCAGGACGATCAAGGGATCCAAGTCCGACGAGGATAAAATCATCAACCCCGGCGAAGTCAATATCCAAGCTCCCACCATGTAGGCGTCGCGCGCCTCACGAGCGCGCGTGTCGACGAAGAGGACATCCATGGTCAAGTCGGTAGCCCACTGGGGTTTCGTTCTGTTCGCGGCGTCGCTGTTTTCTGCCTGTGGTGGTGGTGGCCACCGGCTGGACCTCGAAGTGAAAGCGCGCATGGACGGTCGGCCCGTGGCCTCGGCCAAGGTCATGGTGGACGGGCAGGAGCGGGGAGTCACCGACGGCAGCGGAGTCTTTGCCGGGACCCTCGAGCGGAAGCCCGGGACCGAAGTCGAGGTGCTCGTCGCCAAGGAGCTGCCCGGCTACCGCATCAAGCCCTGGAAGACCACCTTTCTGGTGAAGCTGCCCAAAGACGGAGCCGTCGACAAGTATTCCTTCGACGCCGATCTTCAGGCCACGCGCTACTTCACCCTGGTCGTCACGGAGAAGGGGGCGCCGGTCGCGGAGGCCACGGTCAACGTCAACGACAAGGAAGTGGGCAAGACGGACGCCGGGGGCGAGCTCGTCTACGACTACAAGGAGCTGCCGAAGAAAGGCGTCACCCTCACGGTCAGCAAGACGGGGTACGCCGCCTGGCGCAAGACCGGTGAGCCCCCGCCCGGGCAGCGGCTCGAGGTCGCGCTGTCTCGGCGCACGATCGTCAACGTCACCGCCCTGACCGAGGAATACGGCCACACGAGCGGGGTGGCGGGGGTCGCGGTGAGCATCGACGGACGAGCGGCGGGCAAGACCGACGACCGCGGCGTCTACACCTACGCCTATGACGGCACGCCGGGCAAGAAGGTGCAGCTCGCGCTGTCGTCGCCCGGCACCATTCCGAGCGAATGGAAGACCACGGTCGCCCTGGAAGGGCAGGTCAGCATCCAGCGCTATTTCTATCCGATCACGCCCAAAGCGATCCGGGTCGGCATCTACCGGGTTGGGGGCAACACCCCGGGTGTGGACTTGAAGGAAGTCGCCGACCTGACCGAGGGCGCGATCGCGCGCCAGCTCTTCCGGTACACCGTGTTTCGTGAGGTGCCGAGCGCAGAGCTCGAGGCCGAGATCAAGCGCGCCAAGCTGAGCATCGAGCGGATCACCACCAAAGGCTGGCGGAACACCCCGCTGCGCAGAACGGTGGACATGATCGTGCTGGGCAGCGTCGCCAAGGACGACAAGGGCCTCGTCATCGAGACGAAGTTCTACACGTCCGGCGGCCAGCTGATTCTGAGCCAGATCACCCGGGCCCGGGACACCAGCGCGATCAGCGGCGCCGCGAGAGAGGTCGCCGCGAGCGTGATGGAACGGTTCCCCTTCGAAGGCACGGTGGTCGCCGTCGAGGACGGGCGCTACCGCATCAACATCGGCAAGCCGTACCGGATCGGCCGGGGCACGCGACTCACCCTGACCGCCGCCACCCGTGGCGAGGCGGGCAAGGTGACCGGGTATCGCGAGACCGGCCGGCTCGAGGTGAGGCGGGCGGACGACGCGGACTCGTTGGCCGAGATCGAGGACCTCCGGAAGGGGGAGCGGGTCAACATCGGCGACCGGGTCGTGCGCCGCGTGGTCCGCGAAGACGAGGAGGAGGGCGCGCGGACCTATGTCATTCTCGCGGCGAAGGGCGGTCTCGCGTCCGAGACGGCGCCGCTGCCTCGGGTCAACGTCTACCTCAACAACGAGTGGGCGGGCTCCACCGGCGTGGACGGTAAGGCCGAGGTGCCGGTGCGCCTGGGCAAGGGCTACGACCTCCTGCTCTACCGGCACGGCTACCAGCAGGTGAGCGAGAAGATCAGGGTGGAGAAGAGCGGAGACACCCGGGAGTTCGCGTTGAGCATCAACACCGCCCTGTTCAAGGTGGACTCCGAGCCGTCCCGCGCCGCGATCTTCGTCGACGGCGATGCGCTCGGCAAGACCCCGCTCCTGGAGGGCAGGCCGATCGGTCTCGGGTTTCACACGGTGAAGCTCACCGCGGGCGAGGAGTACCGCGACTGGGAAGAGGTCGTCGAGTTCGACGCGAAGATCGAGGACCGCACCGGCGACGCGAAGATCGTGCTGGTCCATGACTATCTCAAGGTCGGGGACGGGGCGGTGCTGAAGGGCGACATCGACGGCGCCATCCAGGCGTACGCCAGCACCGACAAGCGGCACCCGGATTACTCCGAGGCGCACCACCGGCTCGCGCGGATCTATCTGGACGAGAAGAACGATTACGAGGCGGCCACCCGAGAGTTCGAGAACGTCCTTTCGTTGCCCCAGAACGCGCAGCTCATCTACAAGCAGTTCGCCGTGGCCTTCACCAACCTCGGGCACGCGTACTACGAGACGGGCAGTCGCCTCGCCGAGAAGGATCGGGACGGAGCCGCCCAGGCCTTCGCCAAGGCGATCCACAACCTTCAAATCGCGAAGCAGAACACACGCTTCTTCCCGAAGGAGCACTACGACGAGGCGCTCCACGACACCTACTACTATCTGGCGCTGGCGTATCACAAGCTCTATCTCGTCACGCGCAAGGACGCCCTCTTGAACAACGTGAACCTCGCCTGGCGCGAGTACTTCGACTTCTTCCCGAAGAAGCTCGAAGGGCAGTCCACGTTCGAGCAGAGTCGTGAGTCGGCGCAGAAGTACTGGAACCAGGTCAAAGATCGATCGTCATAGCGGAGAGAGGCCTTCGGCTTGAGCTGGAGCAGTGGCGCGTATTCTGCCGCGCGCGTGTGGGTCGTCGCCGGGATCATCGCCGCGCTCGGCCTGGCCGAGTCGATCGCCGAGCGCCAGTCGGTCGAGGATCTGCCGCAGGAGCCGAAGTCGGCGATCGAGCCGCTGGATGTGCGCCCGCTGATGCCGGTCGAGTCCGGTCGCAACGATTCCAACCCCGTCTGGTCGCCTTCGGGAAGCCTGATCGCCTTCGAGCGAAGCCGCGGGGAGCGGAAGGAGATCGTGATCGCCCGCCCGGACGGCACGGTGGTTCAGAGCATCTACTTCCAGCTGTCCGAGACGAGCCGGGAGCCGAAGTTCTTTTTCCCCGGAGTCGTCGAGGACGTCAGCTACAACGCCGGGATCACGTGGTCCCCCGCCGGCGACCGGTTGGTGTTCATGTCCAACGGCGGTGCCGGGAACTACGATCTCTACCTGCGCGAGCGCGACGGCAAGACCGTGCGGCTCACCGACCACAAGGAGAAGGACGGCCACGCACACTGGTCGCCGGTGGCCGATCAGCTGGTGTTCGTGTCGGGCCGGACCGGCAAAGGGGATATCTACCTCCTGGACGTGGCGACGCGCGCCGTGACGCGGCTGACGTGGGGGGGCAACCCCTACCTCTACCCGCAGTGGTCGCCGGACGGCAAGAAGATCGTGATGATCCACGGAAGCAACGAGAACCACGACATCTATCTGATCGAGGATGTGCTGAAGACGGGCGACGCGCTCAAGGCCTTGACCGGGTGGACCTATGACGACCTCCGGCCGGTGTGGTCGCCGGACGGCAGAAAGGTCGCGTTTTACTCCAACTACAGCCCGACGGGCGACCCCCGGGTGTGGGCCATCCTGGTCGTCGCCGCCGACGGCTCCGACCCCCTTCAGGGCGAGGGCTTGGCCGCCAAGGTCGTGGCCACGGATGTGGTCCCGGATGTGGAGCGCGGGCCGGCGTGGATGCCGGACAGCAACCGCATCGTCTACGTGCGGAACGCCGAGCAAGAATACAACCCCATCTATATCGCCGATCTCGTGCGGAAGACCAACCTGCCGCTCAAGACCGAGACCAAGATGAATCACGACGTCGCGTGTTCGGCCCACGGGGTGATCGCGTTCCGCGCTCAGGTCAACCAGTGGGATCAGCTCTTTCTCGCGAGGCTCAGGGATTAACGCGTGGCGCGCCTGAGCGTGGGACTCGTGTGGGCGGTGGTCGCCCTGGCGGCCGGCGCGGCGTCGGCCGCGGACGACGCCGCGGCGCGCGCGATGCGGCTCTATGAGACGCATCGGTATGAGGAAGCGGCTCGCACCCTGCAGGCGGACGTGCCGGCGCTCGATCAGGCCGGGCGCGCGCCCGCCTATCTGACGCTGGGCATGATCTACCTCGAGAACGCCGAGCTCCATCGTGAGCTGCATCACGCGGGACTGACGGCCCAGCTCGACTACCTGAAAAAGCTCGCGGCCGTTCGGGGCGCGGACGGCAGCCGCTTCGTGAGTCTCTATCTGGGCCGGACGCTCCTGGAAATCGGCAGCTCCGGAGACGCGACGAAATACCTGGAGCGGTTCAGCACGCAGACCGGGGTCGAGCCTCGATACAAGGCGACCGCCGAGGCCGAGCTCGGGCTGTGCCATTTCCTGCGCAAGGACGCGTCAAAGGCCCGCGCGCTCTGGGCGGCCCTCGATACGGCCGATCCGGACGTGCAAGTGGCGCTCGCGGCCGTGTACAGCCGAGCCGGGCTCAAGGAGCGGGATCCAGTCGCCATGGCCGACGCGGCCCTCAGAAAGGTCGGCGCCAGCCCGTCGCCCCGTATGCTGGGAAGCCTGTTCACGGTCTATGCCCGCGCCGGGCTCACCGACAAGGGCCTGGGGCTGATCAGGCAGGCGGACCTCAAGGCGGCCTCCTATACCGAAGTCCTCGGCCAGACGAAGACGATCAATTTTTATGACCTCTCGGTGCTCGGTGACCTGGCGGCGCTCTATCTCCAGGCGGGCCAGCTCTATCTGGAGAAGGCGGCCGCCGATCCCAAGCTCAAGCCGACCGCCGACTATTACCTCGGCGTGGCCTACGCCGATGCCGGCAACGTGGAGCTGTCGCTCCAGGCGACCGACGCGTTTCTGTCCGTGGCGAGCGCGCCGGCGCAGTACCGGAACCGGGCGCGCGCCCGGCACGCCGCCGGCCGGTATCTGCAGCGCCGGCACGCCGAGGCCCTGGCGACGTGGGAGGAATTGGCCCAGGGGAAGCCGGCCGATGCCGACCTGCTGGCGGAGATCATCCTCGGATGCGTCCGTGTGAGGGCCGAGTGTGGACGGATCGCGGGACGGGCGGAGCTCGCGGCCGAGGCGGGTGACGCCAAGAAGACGCGCGCGCTGAACATCGCCCTGGGCAAATACCATCTCTCGAAAAAAGACTATCGGCGGGCCGTGATGTATCTGGAGGCGGGACGGGACAAGAGCAACAAGAACCGGATCGAGGCGAATGACCCGGTGATGCTCGTGAGCCTGGCCGAGGCGTACTACCGGCGCCGGCAGTTCTCCGAAGCCCTCGAAATCTATTTCGAGATGAGCAAGCACTTCCCGGTGGTCCGCGGGCTCCAGGAGGCCCTCCAGGGGATTTATTCCATGGAGCACAATAGTGCTGGGGATGTAAAGATCTTCTAATGACGAGGCTGAGGGGACCCATGAAAAAGATCACTGTCGTCGCGCTGTCGATCCTCGGCATCCTGATCGGAGCGCCGCTCGTGTCGCATGCCGGGCCCAAGAACGACGGCCGGCCGGACGGAGGCACGCTCGGCTACGGCGAGTACGGCCGACCGTCGACCCTCGATCCGATCACCAGCAACGAGATGGTCTCGCTGCGGATCACCGAGCTGGTGTTCAACGGCTTGGTCGGGATCGACGAGAAGCAGGAGATCGTGCCCGAGCTGGCGGAGCGCTGGGAGGTGTCCCCGGACGGCCGCACCTACACCTTCGCCCTGCGCAAAGACGTGATGTGGCACCCGAAAGAGGGCGAGGAGTCGCGGCCCTTCACGGCCGATGACGTCCTGTTCACGTACAGCATCATGATGCACCCCAAGACGATCACGCCGCTCAAGGTGCGCTACGAGTTCATCGAGAAGGTGGAGAAGCTCGGCGACCACTCGGTGCAGTTCACCCTCAAGCGGCCGATCCTGAACGCCCTGGCCAAGTTCAGCTTCAAGGTGATCCCCAAACACGGCCCGTCCAACCCCCTGTACCTGACGCGCGAGGACCCGTTCGTCCAGCATCCCATCGGCACCGGGCCGTATATCCTGAAAGCGATCACGACCGACCGTGAGATCGTGCTGGTCGCCAATGAGAACTACTTCAAGGGGCGCCCGCACATCAGTCGGTTCATCTCCAAGCCGTTCGCCGACCAGAACATCATGACCCAGGCGCTGATGTTCAACGCGATCGACATGGTGGTGCTGGTGAACCCGAGGGACATCCCGGAGCTCCAGGGCGACAAGCGGTTCATCCTGCAGCCGTACAACGCCCTCTCCTACGCGTTCTTCGGCTACAACGTGCGCAATCCGCTGCTGGCGGACAAGCGCGTTCGCAAGGCGTTCACCTACGCCGTGAACCGGCAGGAGATGCTGAGCTCGTTCTTCAACGGCCAGGGGACGATCATCTCCGGCCCCTTCGCGCCGGGGAGCTGGGCGTACAACCTGGACGTGCAGCCGCTGCCGTTCGATCCGCAGAAGGCCATCGAGCTCTTGAAGGAAGCCGGGTTCACCCCCGGCCCCGATGGCGTCATGCAAAAGGACGGCAAGAAGCTCGCGCTGTCGCTCAAGGTGCCGATCGAGAAGGAGAGCGAGGCGGTGAAGCGGGTGGTGCTGGCCTTTCAGAACTACCTCAAGAACGTCGGCACCACGATCAAGGTGGAGTTCAAGGAGTGGCAGGCGTGGAAGGAGAGCGTGTTCCTGGAGCACGACTTCGACGTCATCTTCGCCTCCTGGGTGTTCGACGACTCCGCCGATATCTCCTCCCTGTTTCACTCGGCCGAGATCGGTTCGTGGAAGAACAACTTCGGCGGCTACTCCAATCCGGAGGTGGACGGCCTGATCGTGGAGAGCAAGCTGACGCTGGATCACGAAAAGCGGCGGACGATCAACCGCAAGCTGCACGCCATCATTGCCGACGAGGCGCCGTACACCTTCCTGTGGGCTCTGACCAACTACAGCGGCTACCACAACAAGCTGCGCCGCGTGGCCATTCATCCCTACAAGTTCTTCTCGTTCGCGGATGAGTGGTTCATCCCGGCGTCGGACCAGAAATAATACGCCGCGCCAGAACTGACGCGCGGGCGCCGTGAAGCTCGCGGCGATCAGGCCCATCACCCTGGCGCTGTCCAGGGAGCTGGTGCTCACCGCCCTGCTGCTCTTGGGCGTGAGCGTCGTCGTGTTCGTGATTCTCTACCTCGCGCCCGGCGATCCGTTCAGCGTCCTGCTCGAGGGGCAGACGCCGAGCCACGAGGCCCGCGCCGGCATCCGCGAGGCCCTGGGCGTCCCCAAGCCGTGGTACGCCCAGTACCTGTCCTGGCTCGGCGGCCTGCTCCGCGGCAACTTCGGCACGTCCATGCGCACCGGCCTGCCGGTGTTCGGCGAGCTCGTGCGGGTGGGGTTCCACACGCTCTATCTCACGCTCGGCTCGATGCTGGTCACGCTGCTCATCGCCGTGCCCATCGCGCTCCGTTCCTCGGTGCGCGGCGCGACCGGGCTCAACTGGCCGCTCACTATGCTGGCCTATCTGGTGTCGGCGTTGCCGGTGTTCTGGCTCGGCTACGTCGCCATCTACATCTCCATTCACCAGTTCGGCGTGTTCCCGCTCATCTCGCGGGTCTCCGCCTCTTCGGGGCCGACCTGGCTCTATGCGCTGCTGCCCATCTGCGTGCTCGGGATCGGCAACGGCACCCTCAGCGAGATCGTTCGCTACCTTCGCGAGGAGATGAGCCGCGTCATGGCCGAGGATTACATCCGGACGGCCCGCGCCAAGGGGGCGTCGGTCTGGCGGCACGCCTTCAAGGAGGGCTTCTTGATCCCGATGACCGAGATCATCGCGGCCAAGATCCCGTTCATCCTCGGCGGCGCGGTCATCGTCGAACAGGTGTTCAACTGGCCGGGCATGGGGCGGATGGCCTGGCAGGCGGCCCAGGATCGGGACTTTCCGGTGATCATGGGCATCGCCATGCTCGCGGCGGCGTGGGTGCGGGTCGGGAGCCTGCTCCAGCGCGTGGTGTACGTCGCGGTCAATCCGCGAGCGTCGAAGGAAGGGCGCCGCGTGGGGCGGGCCGAATGAAGCACTATGTCCAGGTTGCGACCGAGGTCGGCGAGTCGTCGGATCGGCCCGTCTGGAAAGACGCCGACACGTTGGATCTGGCCTATGTCGGCTACGGTCTGCTCATCGTCACCCTGGTGCTGGTGTCATACGTCTTGGGCGCGTTCAAGTGGTTGCCGTACGACCCCGAATACATCCGAGTGGACCTGCTGAATGCCCCGCCGGGGAGCGCGGGCCACCTGCTGGGGACCGACTTCCTGGGCCGCGATATCCTGTCCCGGCTGATCGTGTCCATCCAGGCGTATTTCCTTCCCGGACTCATCGCGATCGTCATTTCGCTCGTGCTGGGCACCGGCCTCGGCACGGCGGCGGCCTACCGGGGGGGCAAGGTCGAGGTGCTCGTCACCTATTTCAACAATCTCGTCGATTCGTTCCCGCGCCTCGTGCTGATCCTGCTCGTGATCGCGGCGTTCAAGCCGGACATCTACTACATCATGGTCGTCGTGGGCGTGACCGGCGTCCCGGTGTGCGCGTCGCTGGTCGCGGGCAAGATCCGGTTTCTGCGCCAGAAGAATTTCATCGAGGCGGCTCATGTCCTGGGCCTGCCGACCCACGTGATCGTTCTCAAGCACATCCTGTGGCATCACTGCACGCCCCTGCTGGTCATCCAGGCCACCCTCGGCATGGGCGAGGCGATTCTGATCGAGACCAGCCTGAGCTATCTCGGCTTCGGCGTGCAGGAGCCCACGCCCTCGTGGGGCAACATGGTCCAGGCCGGGGCCAACTACTTCTTCCAGGGCAAGTTCTGGCCGTCGACGGCGCCGGCCCTGGCGATCCTGTCGACCATCCTCGGCTTTCACCTGCTCGGCGACGGGCTGAACAGCATCCTCGAAGGAAAGCGAGGGACGTAGTGGGCGCGCCGCTTCTGGAGATCGAGAACCTGCGTACCTACTTCTATTCTCCGGGCAAGCAGGCATTCGTCCGCGCGGTGGATGGCGTGACGCTGGCGATCGCCCGGGGCGAGACCCTCGGCGTGGTGGGCGAGAGCGGCAGCGGCAAGAGCGTCACCGCGCTCTCGAGCATGGGCCTGATCAGCGCCGGCCCGGGCGTGATCAGCGGCACGATCGCGTTCAGAGCCGACGAGGGCGAGCGACACCTGCTCCAGGGCCTGGAGGACTACGTGACCCTGCACGAGCGGGACGGCAGGATCATGGAGGTGTCCAAGGACGAGACCGGCTGGCAGGCCCACGTCGAGCGCGTCATGGCGCCGGTGCGGGGGAAGGGGATCGCCATGATCTTCCAGAACCCGCGGTCGGCCCTCAATCCCTTCGTGACCGTCGGCCACCAGATCACGGAAGCCATCCGCCTGCACACACCGACGAAAGATCCACGGGACGCGAAGGCGCGCGCCCTCGACTGGCTCGAGCGGGTCAAAATGGATTCCCCGCGTCTCCGGTTCGACAACTACCCGTACGGCCTGTCGGGCGGCATGTGTCAGCGGGCCATGATCGCGATGGCGCTCTCGTCCGAGCCGTCCCTGCTCATCGCGGACGAGCCCACCACGGGGCTCGACGCCACGATCCAGTCCAAGATCGTCGGCCTGCTCGCCGAGCTGAAGTCGGAATACAAGATCGCGACGATGCTCATCAGCCACGACATCAGGGTCATCTCGCGGCTCGCCGACAACGTGGCGGTGATGTACGGCGGGACGGTGGTGGAGTACGGACCGGCGTCCGACGTCCTGGCCGCGCGGTTCACCCCCAAGCATCCGTATACGGCCGCGCTGCTTGCGTCCATCCCGAGCGCGCAGAACGTGCGGGACCACGGCGACCTCTCGGCCGTCGAGGGCGAGGTGCCGGATGCCATCGACGTGCCACGGGGGTGCCGGTTCTACGCCCGCTGCAACCGGGTGACCGACGACATCCGGAGCATGTGCGCGCGTCAGGAGCCGGAGCTCCGGGAGGTGGCGCCTGGGCATCGAGTCCGCTGCTGGCTGTATGGCGAGTGAGCCTCAGCCGAGGATCGCCGTGTCCAGGACGATCCTCGAAGTCGTCGATCTGAAAAAACACTACCGCCAGCGCGCGGGAATCTTTGCCGCGCTGCAATGGCGGGAGCGGTTCATTCCGGCGGTGGACGGCGTGAGCTTCTATCTCAAGGAGCACGAAACCGTGGGTCTCGTCGGAGAATCCGGCTGCGGAAAGACGACCATCGGCAGGACCATTCTCCGGCTCACGCCGGTGACGTCCGGCAGGATCGTCTTCGACGGCCACGACGTCACCGCCATGTCCACGCGGGAGCTGCGGCCGCTGCGCAGCCAGATGCAGATGATCTTCCAGGACCTGGACGCGGCGCTCAATCCCAAGATGCGGGTGCGCGACGTCCTCAGAGAGGCGATCATCACGCACCACCGGCTCGGCGATGGCGAGGTGACGCGGAGGACCCACGAGCTGCTGGAGCAGGTGAATCTGAAGAAGAGCAAACTGTCGAGCTTCCCGCGGGAGCTCTCGGGCGGAGAGAAGCGCCGCGTGGGCATCGCGCGGGCGCTGGCGGTCGGGGCGCACTTCATCGTGGCCGACGAGCCGACGAGCGCGCTGGACGTCTCGATCCAGGCGCAGGTGGTGAACCTGCTTCGCGATCTCCAGCGACAGCTCGGCCTGTCCTACCTGTTCATCTCGCACGACCTGGAGGTGGTGCAGCTCGTCAGCCACAAGGTGGCGGTGATGTACCTCGGCAAGATCGTGGAGATGGGGCTCGCGAACCGCATCGCCCGCGCGGCGCGCCACCCCTACACCCACATCTTGTGGTCCGCGCTGGTGGAAAAAAAGAGCCGGGAGGCCGTTCCCGTGAGCGCGCGGACGGGCGCCTGGGGCGTGTTCGATTTCGAGCGGCCCACGAGCGGCTGCCGGTTCGCGCCGCGCTGCGCGGTGTACGAGGCCAGGGGCCGGCCGGCCGTGTGCACCGACGCGGCGACCGAGCCCTTGCTGCGCGAGATCGGCGGCGGCCACTATGTCGCGTGTCATTTCCCGCTCTGACCCGGCGGAGGAGAGACGCCCCATGAGCACACGCGTCGGGGTCAGGACGTCGTACGTGATTCTGGGTGTCGGGTTGCTGCTGACGCTCGCCACGGCGTTCTGGTTCGAGGCGGAATCCGCCCACGCCTACGCGCTCGGCGCCTCGCTCATCGGGCTGACCCTGAGCGGCGTCCTGTTCGGCGTCACGCGAGCGGAGCTCCGCGCGCGGATGAGGGCCGAACGCGTCGCCGCGGAGCTTCGAGATTCTCAGGAGGCCCTGCACGAGAGTGAAGAGCGCAGCCGGCTGACCCTCGCGCGCGCGCTCGATGCCATCATCACCATCGATGTCGAAGGGCTGATCCTCGGCTGGAACCCCCAGGCCGAGCAGCTGTTCGGTTGGCCAGCGGAGGACGTCCTTCGTCGACGGCTCTCCGAGATTATCATCCCGCCCGCTTACCGGGAGGCCCACGAAAAGGGCCTCGCGCGCCTCCGCGAGACGGGGGACGGCCCGGCACTCAACCGGCGTTTGGAGCTCAGCGCTCTGCGCCGGGACGGCACGGAGTTTCCCGTGGAGCTGGCGATCACGCCCGTCCAGCTCAAGGGCGCGATGGTCTTCAGCGCGTTTCTGCGCGACGTCACCCAGCAGAGGCAGGCGCAGGACGCGTTGCGCGAGAGCGAGGCGAGCTTCCGGCTCCTGTTTGCCGGTAATCCGCTGGCCATGTGGGTGTACGACGTGGAGACGCTTCACTTCCTCGAGGTCAACGCCGCGGCGGTCGCGCAGTACGGGTACTCACGGGAGGAGTTTCTCCGCATGCGGATCAGCGACATCCGGCCCCCCGAGGACGTGGACCGGCTCAAGGACGTCGTGGCGGCGCTGGCCACGGTGACCGTCGAGACCCGAGGGCACACGGGTCCGTGGAGGCATCGGCTGAAGGACGGCCGGGTGATCGACGTGGACGTCGTCTCTCACGCCATGGTCTTTTCCGGGCGGCGCGCGGCGCTGGTCGTGGCGACCGACGTGACGGAGCTGAAGCGGAGCGAGGCGACGCTCGCCAAGTACGCCGAGCGGCTCAGCATCCTGCACGAGATCGACCGGGCGGTCATCGCCGCGGCGGCGCCCGTGGAGATCGCCCAGGCGGCCCTGCAGCGGTTGCGGCCCTTGCTCGGGGTCCCGCGCGCGATCGTGAACCTCTTCGACCTGGCGGCCGGCGAAGTCGAGTGGCTGGCGGCGGCCGGGCGCCGCCGCATCCGTGGCGGGCCCGGCGTCCGCTTTCCGCTCAAGCTCATGGGCGATGTGGACGCCCTGCGGAGGGGGGAGCTGCAGGTGATCGACGTCGCCTCGCTCCCCCGCGGCCCCGAGGCGGAGTCCCTGCTCGCCTCGGGCGTCCACGTGTACATGGTCGTGCCCATGATCGCCGGGGGCGAGCTCATCGGCGGGCTGAGCTTCGGCGGAGCGTCGGCGCAGTTCCCACCCGAGCAGATCAGCATCGCGCGAGAAGTGGCGACCCAGCTCGCCATTGCGATCACGCAGGCACGACTCTATGAGCGCGTGACGCGCCACGCGGAGGAGCTGGAGCAGCGGGTGCAAGAGCGCACGCTGGCGCTGGGCGCCGCCAACGAGCAGCTCCAGCAGGAGATCGCGGAGCGGCGCCGGGCCGAGGAGAAGGCGGATCACGCCAACCGGGCCAAGAGCGACTTCTTGTCGCGGATGAGCCACGAGCTCCGCACCCCGCTCAACGGAATCCTCGGCTTCGCGCAGCTCCTGGAGATGGAGTCGCTCCCGGTGGATCAGGAGGAAAGCGTCGCGCAGATCCTCAAGGCGGGCCGGCATCTCCTGGGACTGATCAACGAGGTGCTCGACATCAGCCGGATCGAGACCGGGCGCCTGCAGCTCTCGCTGGAGCCGGTCCCGGTGGGCGAGACCCTGCGCGGCGCTCTCGACATCGTCCGCCCCCTCGCGGCCCAGCACGGGATCGCGCTCCACGCGGGCGCCGCCGACGAGCGCCAGCACGTCCTGGCCGACCGGCAGCGGCTCCAGCAGGTCCTCCTGAACCTCCTCGCGAACGCCGTGAAGTACAACAGGACCGGGGGGACCGTCGCGGTGTCGTGTGAAGAGATACTGGGCGAACGCCTGCGGATCCTCGTGAGGGACACCGGCCACGGCATCTCGCCGGACAAGCTCGATCGGCTCTTCACGCCGTTCGACCGGCTCGGCGCGGAAGGGACCGGCGTCGAAGGCACCGGTCTTGGCCTGGCGCTGTCCAAGCATCTGGTCGACGTGATGGGAGGCACGCTCGATGTGACGAGCCAGGTCGGTGTGGGCTCCACGTTCGCCGTGGAGCTCCCGCTGACGGCGGCGCCGGTCGAGGCCCTCGAGCCTCGAGGCGGCTCGCCGACCGTTGACCCAGCGCCGCCAGACGCGCGCATGGTCGTCCTCTACATCGAGGACAACCTCTCCAATCTCCGCCTCATCGAGCAGGTCCTGGGCCGACGGCCCCGGACCACGCTCCTGTCGGCCATGCAGGGCCGACTGGGGTTGGATCTGGCGCGGGAGCACCGCCCCGACCTGATCCTCCTCGATCTGCACCTCCCAGATCTGCCCGGGCAGGAGGTGCTTCGGCGGTTGCTCGACGAGCCGCGGACGCGGGAGATTCCGGTGCTCATCCTCAGCGCCGATGCGACGCCGGGGCACGTGGAGCGTTTGCTGGCGGCCGGCGCCCGAGCCTATCTGACCAAGCCCTTGGACGTCCGGCAGCTCCTGGCACTCGTGGATAAGCACGCGCCCGGGGAGCGGGGATAGCGGTCAGGATTTCTGGTCCAACGCGAGCGCGACCAGATGATCGATGTACTGGAAGTTGAACGGCTTGGGGATAAAGGCGAGCGCCCCATGCTTCATCGCGTCGCTCGGCGCCGCCAGGTCCATGGTGCCACTCACGATCAGCACGGGAACCTCGCCGATCGTACGCCGTAGCTGTTTCAGCCCTTCCATGCCGCCGAGCCCGGGCATCTCGAGGTCCAAGAGCACGAGGTCCGGCCGAACCCGCCGGGCGGCGGCCACCCCCGCCTCCGCCGTGGCCGCCGTCTCGATCGTGAAGCCCGTCTTGCCCTTGAAATAGTCGCTCAGGACGTCCGTGATCTCGGGATCGTCGTCGACAATCAGCACTCGTTTGGGCGCGTCGCTCATCCCGCCTCCGGAGGTCACCACGCGGTGGTACGCGAGCGCGGGGTCGTGCCGAGTGGGGACGACCCATGATAAAGAAGGACGTGGCGTTACTGAAGAAGAATGATAAGGAATGATGGGGGCGACGCGAGGAGGACGACCATGGAACGCATGGCCAGGCGATGAGAGTGTGATTTTACCAGACCAGGCTCGTGTAGAATGAGGCGGCAGGTGATACCCACTCGGATCGTGCGCGCAGCAATCACCGCGACGGGCCACTACCTCCCACCCGACGTCTACCCCAACGAGTACTTCGAACGGCGGCTGGAAACGACCGACGCGTGGATCCGATCGCGCACCGGGATCGCCGAGCGCCGCTTTTTGTCGGTGGGAGGCACGTCGGACCTGATCGTGCCCGCGGCTCGCCGCTGCCTCGATGTCCGTGGCATTTCGCCGGCGGCCATCGACTGCATCATCGTCGCCACGATGACGCCGGATCGGTTGTGCCCGTCCACCGCGGCGATCGTCCAGCGAAAACTCGGAGCGGTCAACGCCTGGGGCTTCGACCTGGCCGGGGCCTGCTCGGGCTTCGTCTACGGGCTGATCGTGGCGGCGAAGCTCGTGGAGTCGGGCGCCGTCCGCCGGCTCCTGCTCTGTGGGGCGGACCGGATGAGCAGTGTCGTCGATCCAGACGATCGCGCGACCGCCGTGCTGTTCGGTGATGGCGCCGGAGCGGTCCTCATCGAGCCCGTCGAGGACGAGTCCGTCGGGGTCCTCGACCACGTCTGTCACATGAATGGTGAGGGGGAGTCGTCCCTGCATATCCCTGCCGGCGGGAGCGTCGAGCCCGCCAGCGCCGATTCGGTCGCGACGCGACGGCACTACGTCGTGCAGGACGGGCCGGCCGTGTTCAAGGCCGCCGTCGTCGGCATGGCCGAGGTGACCGAGGAAATCCTCAAGCGCAACGACGTGAGCGTCGCCGACCTCGCCTGGTTGGTCCCCCATCAGGCCAACCGGCGCATCATCGAGGCGGTGGCCAAGCGCCTGGGCCTCGCGCTCGGGCGGGTCATCATCAATCTCGATCGCTACGGAAATACGGTGGGCGCGACGATTCCGATCGCGCTCTCGGAGTGGAACGAGCAGAGGCGCTTCACCCACGGCGACCGCGTCGTGCTGTCGGCGTTCGGTGCAGGGTTCACCGCGGGCAGTGTCTATCTGCGCTGGGCGATCGCCTAGGCCGCCCTCGGGGCGTCCTCGATCGCAGAGCCATTCCGCATGGAGGCTGCCATGCACTTCGGCGTGGTGATGTTCCCGACCGAGTACGCGATCCGTCCCGACGAGCTTGCCCGGGCGCTGGAGGAGAGGGGCTTCGAGTCTCTGTGGGTTCCGGAGCACACGCACATTCCCGCGAGTCGCCGGAGCCCGTGGCCGGGCGGCGCGGACCTCCCGAAGGACTACTGGCACGCCTATGATCCCTTCCTCGCGCTCACGGCCGCGGCGATGGCGACGTCGCGCTTGCGCCTCGGGACCGGTATCTGCCTGGTGATCGAGCGCGATCCCATCATCACCGCCAAGGAAGTCGCGAGCCTCGATCGACTCTCCGGCGGTCGGGTGATCTTCGGGATTGGTGGCGGCTGGAACGCCGAGGAGATGGAGCACCACGGGACGGATTTCAAGAAGCGCTGGCGAGTGCTTCGCGAGCGCGTGCTGGCGATGAAAGAGATCTGGACCAAAGAAGAGGCGGAGTTCCACGGCGAGTTCGTGAACTTCGACAAGATCTGGTCACATCCGAAGCCCCTTCAGAAACCTCATCCGCCGATCCTGATGGGGGGCGACGGCGCCACGACCTTCGATCGCGTGATCGAGTTCGCGGACGGGTGGATGCCGATCGCGCGCCAGGGCAGAAACCCGTCGGCGAAGATCCCGGAGCTGCGTGCGCGGGCGGAGAAGGCGGGGCGCGATCCGAAGTCGATCTCCGTCACGATCTTTTTCGCGAAGCCGGACAAGCCGAGCGTCGATTCCCTCCGGAGCGCCGGTGTCGAGCGCGCCATCTTCGGCCTTCCCTCGGCCGGACGAGAGGCGGTCCTGCCGATCCTCGATTCCTATGCCGGTGTCATGCGCTCGGTACGGGCCTGAGGTGACCGCACTCCTGCTGTCTCGCGTCTGGGGAGTCATCGTGTGAGTGCGCCAGCGTGCGGGGCGGGGGCGAAGGGCGGCGCGCCAGGGGTCGCGGGACCACGCGGCACGCGTCCGCTGCCCCGGTGCGGCTGGGCCACCCGGGCACGATGACTTCGGGACGTTAGGTCTCGGTCAGCGACGCCTGCTCGTCGATCGAGGAGATGCGATCGAAGCTCACGGCGATGCGCCCCCGGTCGGTCTGGACGAGCAGTCCCTCGTCGGTCAGCTCGATCAGCGTGCCAACGACTGGCAGCGGAGCACTCAAGACGGAGACGACGACACGCCGTCCCTTGTACCCCGCGGCTTCGGCTTGCCACAACACTCCCATCGCCCGGCTGAGATCGTGCACCTCCCGGATCGCTCCCAGGCCCGCGTCGGGGATGGCACGGCCCTCGTGCCGGCTCCCGCTGAGGGCTCGACGGTGGGTCCCAACGCGTCAGTGATTGCCCATGCCCCCACACCCGAGCGCCCACGGAGCTCCACCGCCCTGCCGAGCGCCAGGATGAGGTCCGACATCCTGCCCATGAGTCCGCGGAAAATGAAATAGCCTACGAGGGCGACGGCGAGCGCAAGGCCGAGACCCAGCTGAGCCTGAAGCATTGAGAGCGCCCCGAGGTAGTGCACCGTCCAGACGAAGAGTAAGAGAGGCACGATAGCGGTCAGCGCGAACACAGCGGAGGCGGCCTGCCGAAGGGTGTTGGGCCGCGTGTTCGGCTTCGCCGCGCCTGCGCCGGTGGATGGTGGGGCCATCAGCTTCGATCCTAGAGAACCCACCGTCGATTCGCCTAGGAAAACTGCACGGCGCGGTATGGGTCCGAGCCGAGGCAGCCGAGCATCGCCGTTTTGGCTATACTCCCGCCGGAAGCTCTCGACGGGGGTGTGACGACCATGACGACGGCAGCCGCGGTCACGAGCGAGCGAGTGCCCACCGCCGAGTACGCCCGCCTGGAGGAGCGGATCCTCGTGTGCGACCAGGTCGGCGCCGGCCAGGTGCTGTACGGGCTCCTGAAGCAGGGGCGGCCCGTCACCGAGATCGTGAGCGAGACGGTGCGGATTCACGCGCCGTACACCCACGTCCCGTACCATCAGCGGCTCGACGACGGCCTGGTGAGGTTCGTGAACAACGATCACTGCCTGCTGAGCGAGCGGGTGAGCC
>WNFW01000652.1_pt1 | contig 22784 bp, 18 predicted proteins | sample 5400131 | NCBI WGS metagenome assembly WNFW01 (sample SAMN13153362, study PRJNA577476) | soil metagenome | isolation source: 20 cm soil or saprolite under grassland replicate 1 | place: USA:California | collected 2016-06-15 | reverse complement strand
GCGAAGATTACGCTCAAATTCCTGATTCAATTTTCAAACGGCTGAAATGACACGGCTCCGCGTTCCCGCGGCGCGATGCGCCCGGGGTTTGCATGAAACGTTCGGACCCTGAGATAAAAGAGGGCGCAGGGAAGACCGGGTGCGTGCTGCACCCGCGGTCTTGCGTGCAAATGCACATAAAGAAAACGCACACGAGCATACAGGTTCAGCGGAGGCAATCCGGCCTTCCCTGCGCAATGGTTCCGGCGTCGCCGCGGTTCGGCATCGCACGACGAAGAAGCCATACCATATCAGATGACGAAGAAGCCGTGGGTAGCATCGCGCCGGAGCTGTTCGACCAGACCATATTCCCAATCGAGATAGGCCTGCATCGCGCTCGCCGCGACCTCGGTGCCCTCGTAGGGACGCCGGTAGCGGTGCGCGGAATCGGGCTTTGGCAAGAGCGCCGGCCGCTTCACCTCCAGCGCGCCATCATAGCCGCCATCGAGCACATAGGTCTCCCACCCCATTTGCGCGAGCCAGGACGCCGTCATGTCGGCGCGGACACCCAAATTGTCGGTCAGGACGATGCGGGCGCCGCGCACCGGTGCGGCCATGTCGATCTCCTGGACCAGCTGCCCGCCGGGGTAATGGCGAAAGTCAAAGATGTGACCGGCCGCGTACTCCTCTTCGGAGCGAACGTCGAAGCGGTAGAGCGTGCGCTGGACCTGCGCCTGCAACGCCGTTGCTTCCTCGGTGCCGAGATGCCGAACGCCGGCGCGATAAGCGACATCGCGGGCATTGGCTTTCGCGTCCTCGGAGACGCCGATCTCGCCGCACCTGTCAGCCCCATGCTCGAGATCCTGCTTGGCGAGAACCCAGCCAATCGTCCCGTTCCGGAGCGCCATCGCCTTGTTCGCGACGCCGGCGTTGATCAGCGATTGGGTGCCGATGATCGATCGGGTGCGGCCGGCGCAATTGACGATGATGGTGGTCTCGGGATCCGGCGCGGCGAGGTGCGTGCGGAGCACCAGTTCCGCGCCGGGCACGCTGATGGAGCCGGGAATGTTCATGGTCGCGTATTCGTCGAACCGCCTGACATCGAGAATCCTGATATTGGCTCCTGACGAAATCAGCGCGGCGACTTCGTCCGCGGCCAGCGAGGGCGTATGCCGGCGGGACTCGACCAGCTCGCCAAACGCCTTGGCGTAGGAATTCACGTCCTGGAACAGTTCAAAGCCAGCCGCCCGCCAGGCCTGCAGCCCTCCGTCGAGTTGACGAATGTTTGTGTATCCCAACGCCCGAAGGCGATCCGTCGCCAACGGGACAAAACCTTCGCCGGCGTCGTAAACCACAATCGGCACATCCTTGCGCGGCAGCCTCGCCTCGGCTTCGAGCGCGATCCTGTCGGCCGCCATATTGGCGGCGAACAGCGGATGGCCGGTGGCATAGGCGGCCTCGTGCCGCACATCGAGCAAAGCGATTTCATCGCGCAGCAGGAGGGCACGGCGGACTTGCGAGGGAGTGACGGATGGTGTGGTCATGGACGGGAGGTCTGGATCAGAATTGTGGCTACGCTCGCACTGTGGCCCCAGGGGCATCCCGCTTTCAAGGGCGCATATTCTCGATTCAATTTTCAAAGCACCAAGACGATTCTAGATGCAGTTAACGGCCTCGTGGTTCGAGACGCGCGGCGTTGCCGCGCTCCTCACCATGAGGGTTTGGCAACCTCATCCTGAGGGGGCAACGAACTCGCGCGACGTAATGGGACGTGGCGCCGCGCGCCAGAAAGCGATCCCGACCGCGAAGGCGCTTGAGCTGCCGCGGCGTAGTGGCTTTGTTTTTCCCCGGCTAAACCCTTATGTAATTGAGTTTATTGTACAATTATAATAACCACCCGGTCCAACTCAAAGAGCTTGGCCATTCGCCTGACTCGTATTAGGTTACATGTAACCGTTCCGGGAGATTGTCATGGTGTTGGCACCAAAGCCAAAGCCCTCTCGTGTGAAAGTTCGCGAGCATCGCGAACGGCTGCGCCAGCAAGGACTGCGCCCCATCCAGATTTGGGTTCCGGACGTACGTGCGCCGGCGTTCCGATCGGAGGCGCATCGTCAGTCGCTGGCTGTTGCCACCAGCTCCCATGCGCACGAGGATCAGGCGTTCATCGAGGCCGTGTCAGTGTTCATCGAAGCGGATGGCGATGAATGAGACGCGGCGACATCCGGACCGTCGCAGGCGGCAAGGATTATGCGGGCAAGGCGCGGCCCGTCGTCATCCTTCAGGATGACAGTTTCGACGCGACCGCCTCTGTCACGGTCTGCGCGTTCACGACCGACGGGACCGACGCACCCCTGTTCCGGCTTGCTGTCGAGCCGAACGCGCGCAATGGATTACGCGTCCCTTGCCGCCTTATGGTGGACAAGGTGACCACTGTCTCGAAATCCAAGGTCGGTGCGCATATCGGCCGCCTGGACGACGAGGATGTCCTGCGCCTCAATCAGGCCGTGCTCGTATTCCTTGGACTGGCAGCGTCTCCGAGGGTCAAGCAGGAGGCATGAGCGACAAACCGGCAGATGCGATGGTGCCGGCTTCCATCGGTCGCACGCGCAATTTAAATGGTACGCCGGAACGCCGCCTGGAGACCGGTGACACTGGTCGAATACCTCGATCCAGCCGGCGGACGCGAGCGAGAGGAGGAGCGATGCGCGTTAACTGGAACGAGTTGCAGGATACGTTCGAGTTCGTCAGTTCGGGCCAGCCGGAGGAAAATCAGGCCGTCCTGTGCCGGGAATCCGGCGAGTTTCTCTGCCATTCCGAATACGCCGACATGGATGAGTGGCCGGACGACGTCGACGACGGAGCGAAATATCTCAGGATACCTCATAAGAAGGAACTCGATCTCGGCAAGCCGCTCGTGTTCGACTTCGTCGAAGAGTTTCTTCCGCACGAGGTCGATGAAATCCGGCGGATATTCGACCGTAGGAGCGCCTACGCCAGGTTCAAGGATTTGCTGCAGCGAAAGCATGCCCTCGATCGATGGTATGATTTCGAGGCCAAGGCGACCGAAAAGGCTCTGAGGGAGTGGTGCGACCTCAACGACCTCGCGATCGATGATAGGAACCGCGAGGCGCCAGGGCCGGACTAAGGACTTTTGCTTGATCGTCGATCATTCGTCGGAGCAGCGCGTTCGGACTTATCTGTCTTGTTCGTTGCCGAGTTGACCCGAGTCGCACCATGCAAGGTCGCTTCATTTTTTTTGGCAGACTTCGTCTTCCTGGCAGATACCTTGCTGCCTTTTTGCGCCTCAGACCGTTTCTTGGCCGGCCGCGGTCGCTTGGGAACCGGGGATGCGCGAGGCGGGGCATGGGCCGGTTCATCCATCTCCAGCCCGAACAGGGCGGCGACATCACCTTCATCCAGCATCTTCGCCGCGTCCGGCCCCGCCCTCGTCAGCGCACAATCCTGACCAGCGCTTGCGAGCAATTCATTTTCATCCACGTCACGCAGCACAAAAAGCAGTTGGGGATTTGCATCGAGCCGGGCGCCGACGCCATAGAGGACTGCGGCAACGTGCTTGCACATATCTGCCCAATCCGGACAGCTGCAGGACAGCTTGATTTCTGTCGGCGAGGGAAACAGGCCGTCCGTTTCTCGACAGACCCGGTCCATGACGCCTTTCGCCAAGCGGCCCTGCAGCAGTTCAACCAGCGAATCGACGGTTCCTGCGCAGTCCCGACATATGGATTTCCAGCGTGCCGGCGTAACCGGCGCAATCGCGATCTTGATTTCGTAGAGTTCAGAGCCGGCGACCATGGCCGCGATTTCGCCCTTGGCTATTTGCAGATCGATGACCGAGCCGTTTCGGACATAGGTCCGGCCACGCGGCAGGCGGCTCTCGTAGTCGCTGTAGCGTTCGAGATTACCGCACCAGGACTTGCCCCAGAAGCTCTTGGCAATCGCGCGGCCATCGATCCTCACCGGGGCAACCGATTGTCCCCGCTTCTCGAGCTTGGCCAGTTTGCGTTCCGCCTGCCGCCGCTTCTCGGCCACCGGCACGTAAGGGCGCCATTCGTGGAAGCTCATTCGTCACCCTTCGTTCATCGCTGCGCCCAGATCGAGAGCCACGAGCTTAAGAAGCTCCTCGTCCCTCATCTCAGTCAACAGGATATCGGCTCCGCTGCTGAGGAAATCCCCAGCCAATTGTCGCTTCGAATCGATCAAATCGTCGATCTTTTCTTCCACCGTGCCGCGACAAACGAACTTGTGCACAAGCACATTCTTGGTCTGTCCGATCCGGAACGCACGGTCGGTGGCTTGATTTTCCACCGCTGGATTCCACCACCTGTCGAAATGGATGATATGCGAGGCGGCGGTAAGATTGAGCCCGGTGCCGCCTGCTTTGACCGAGAGCACGAAAAACGGAACGTTTTCGTCTTCCTGAAATTGGCGCACGAGATGCTGGCGCTTCTTGACCTCGGTCTCGCCATGCAGCACCAGGCCGGGCCTTCCGAACACGGAACCGAGGAATGCCGCGAGCGGCGCCGTCGTTTCCCTGAACTGGGTAAAGATGAGTGCCTTTTCCTGGCGGGAAGCAACCACTTCCGCGATGTCGCGCAGACGTCCGAGCTTGCCGCTGTCGTCCTCCGACCAGGCGCCGTCCCCGAGCCATTGTGATGGATGGTTGCAGATCTGCTTGAAGCGCATGAGAAAGGCCAGAACGATACCTCTGCGCTTTATTCCGTCGGAATATTCGAGCTGGCCGGCCAGGTCTGTCACCGCCTGCTGATAGAGCGCCGCCTGCTTGCGGCTCAATGGGCAGAAGGTCTTCACCTCGGTCTTGTCGGGCAGATCGGCAATGATGCTCTTGTCGGTCTTCAGCCGACGCAAGATATAGGGGCGCACCAGCTCGCGAAGCGGGCCATACGGATTATGTGGCCGGTCGGCGAGGCGTTTGACGAATGACGAAAACTCCTTAGGCGATCCCAACAGGCCGGGATTGATGAAGTCGAAGATCGACCACAGGTCGCTGAGCCGATTCTCGATGGGGGTGCCGGTCAGCGCAATGCGCATTTCGGCCTTGAGCCTCTTGACAGATATTGTCTGCTTGGCAGCCGGGTTTTTGATGGCCTGGGCTTCATCGAGCACCACAAATCGCCAGGATGTGCTTTCCAGCTCGGGCATGCGCGTCAGAAAACCGTAGCTTGTGATAACGAGATCGGTATCGGCGAATTTGTCGACAGCGCGGCCGCCCGGTGTCGGGGATGGCGCCGCTGACGGATGGAACACGATTGCTTTCAGGCTGGGCGCAAACCGGGCAATCTCCGCGGCCCAGTTGGCCAGCAAGGAGGCCGGAGCCACCAGAAGGCAGGGCTTGCCGTTTTCCCGCGTCTCGTTCTTGAGCACCAGCAGCAACGACAAGACCTGGATGGTCTTGCCGAGCCCCATGTCGTCGGCAAGGCAGGCGCCAAGCCTGAGCTGCGCCAGCAGATATAGCCATTGCACGCCCGACTGCTGGTAGGGTCGCAGCGTGCCCCGGAGATCCAGACCGGGGTCGATCCGCGACAGCCCATCGGGATGACGCAAGGACGCCAGCTTCGACGCCAGCCACGGGCCCGCCACGGTCTGGCTCCAGTCGGCGCCGCCCGGGCTGGCAGCCTCGTCTCCGGCAATGCCAACCCCGGCCAGCATGCGCATCGCCTCACCGAACGAAACACCATCCGCAGCGGCGCGGCGCTCGATGACCTGAAACTGCTCAAGTGTGCGGTTCAGTCGTTCGTGATCGACCTCGACCCACTTGCCGCGAATGAGGACCAATCCGTCGGAATGCGCCAGGAGTTGCTTGATCTCGGCCTTCGAGAGCCGCTCGCCCTCGAGCGTCACCTCCATTTGAAAGTCGAGCAGCGCATCCGTTCCCACTTGTGATGGCGCGTTGCCCCCGACCGTTGCCTTCACTTGCGGACGCGCCGGGCGATTCATGCGCCAACTCGCTGGCATCCGCACCATCACCCCGGCGCCTTCGAGCGCGGGAACGTCCCTGAGCAGTTGCAGTGCCTGTTGCGAACGCCAGCGCAGCGGGTGAAAGATATCACCCGCATCGACCATGATTTTCAACCAGGGACAATTCTCGGCGGCGCGCTGGACAGGCATCAGCAGCGACAGCAGACGCTCGCGGTTTCTCGCGCCGGCATACTCCTGCAAGGCCTTGCCGAGCGGCAGGTGCTGGGCCTTCGCCCCCGATGAAAGCCGGGTGGTGTAGGTCGCGAGAAACGCGAACGGGGCTTCCTCGTCCTTCCGGTTCTCCGCGAGGTTGAAATGAACCCGCCCAAGCAGATTCCAGGCCGGATGGCGGCTCTTGAGGAACTCTTGCACGGACAGCTTGGCTTGCAACAGTTCGGCATCGAAGGCCGCGTCCATACCGCGCCAAAGATCGGCAAGGACGGAGGCTGTCAAATATTCCGCCCCGGTCATGGGCGGAACCGCCGCCGCCAACGTATCCAACTCGCCATCCGCAGGGATCGGCACGGGTGGCTTGGTATGACCTTCTCCGATGCCAGGAACAGCGCGCAGGGCGGTCACGTAGCGCAAGCCAAGCTCTCGCCAATATGACAACACGGGCGGCAGAACCGTTCCGACTTCGGCGGCGCCGAGCCACAACAGCCCATGCCCTGATCCCTGGGCAAATGTCTCCTCCAGCCGCACACGCCGGGCGGGCTCCAAGGCAGCCGCTTCAGCCGTTTGCCGCAACGTCAGCAAACCATGTGGAGTGAGAACGGGTTCCAGCGCCATCATGACGGTGCGTCGCTACAGTTCCATCGAAAATGCCGCACCTATGCCGGCGGTCGCGCGCCGCATCGGCAAAGCATTTCGCCGACCGCCGCGCGGCATCGATACACCAGGAATGGTCGCGTCAGATAAGTAGTTTTTGCGGTTAGCCTGCGGAATTTCGCAGACGATGACGACAATCGAGAGCCCCGACATGGCGCGGGTCGCGGGCATGACCCGCGGCGGCTGCGCAGCAATTAAGTCTGCTTCGTGGCGACGGTAACAACCGGCGGGTGGTCGCAAGGGGCCCCCGTGGGCTCGCCCTTGATCTTGGGCTCAGTTGCGCCCTTGACCAAAAAAAATTGAGGTTTAACGTGCGCTTACAACAAAAGTCATACTAATGGAGGAACTGATGCTGCACTTTAGGACCGTCGCCACCGCCGCGGCGGCGCTGGGGCTGATCGCCATGGCCGCCACGGCAAACGCCGAGGACAAGGGCACGATCGGAATTGCGATGCCGACCAAGTCGTCCTCGCGCTGGATCGCGGACGGCGACAACATCGTCAAGGTGTTGCAGGCCAAGGGCTACAAGACCGACCTGCAATACGCCGACAACGACATCCCCAATCAGCTCGCGCAGATCGAGAACATGATCACCAAGAAGGAAAAGGCCTTGGTGATCGCCGCCATCGACGGCACGACGTTGTCTGACGCGCTGCAGCACGCGGCCGACGCCGGCATCAAGGTGATCTCCTACGACCGTCTGATCCGCGGCTCGGCCAACGTCGACTACTATGCCACCTTCGATAATTTCCAGGTCGGGGTGCAGCAGGCAGGCAGCATCGAAAAAGGACTGGGATTGAAGGAGGGCAAGGGCCCCTTCAACATCGAATTGTTCGGCGGCTCGGCCGACGACAACAACGCCTTCTTCTTCTACAACGGTGCGATGTCGGTGCTGAAACCCTACATCGACAGCGGCAAGCTCGTCGTGCAAAGCAAGCAGATGGGAATGGACAAGGTTTCAACGCTACGCTGGGAGGCCTCGGTCGCCCAGGCCCGCATGGAAAACCTGCTCAGCGCCTTCTACACCAGCAAGCATGTCGACGCGGTGCTGTCGCCTTATGACGGCTTGAGCATCGGCATCATTGCCGCGCTGAGGGGCGTCGGCTACGGCTCCAAGGAAGTTCCGATGCCGATCGTTTCCGGCCAGGACGCCGAGGTGCCGTCGGTGAAGTCGATCATCAATCACGAACAGTATTCGACGATCTTCAAGGATACGCGCGAACTTGCCAAGGTTGCCGCCGGCATGGTCGACGCGGTGCTGTCCGGCGGCAAGCCGGAGATCAACGACACCAAGACCTATGAGAACGGCGTCAAGGTGGTGCCTTCCTATCTGCTGAAGCCGATCGCGGTGGACATCAGCAACTGGAAGACCGCGTTGGTCGACACCGGATACTACAAGGCCGAACAGTTCCAGTGACAGAAAGATAAAGCCGGGGCGCGTCCGGGTTGGATTGAACACGGACGCGCTCACGACCACGCTCGTTGGCCTCGTGGTGCGAGACGCGCAGCGCGTCGCGCCATGGGGATTTGAGCCTGTCACCTCGTCCTTGAGGAACCGCGAACGGGTCGCGCGAATGCGCGTCCGATGATAAGCTCCGTGGCGTCTCGGAAGGATGAGGCCACCGCTGAAACTTGTCCGGCCGTGTCCGATCGCCAATGAGTCCGCAAATGACCGCCATTCTGGAAATGCGAGGAATATCCAAGAGCTTTCCCGGCGTGAAGGCCCTGCGAAATGTCAATCTCAGCGTAAAGGCCGGTGAAATTCACGCCATCTGCGGCGAGAACGGCGCCGGCAAATCGACGCTGATGAAGGTCCTCAGCGGGGTTTATCCACACGGCTCCTATGAGGGCGACATCATCTATCAAGGCGCCGAGCGGCAATTCGCGACGATCTCCGACAGCGAACGCCTCGGCATCATCATCATCCATCAGGAACTCGCGCTGGTCCCGCTGCTGTCGATCGCGGAAAACATCTTCCTCGGCAACGAACCCGCGACGATGGGCATCATCGATTGGGGAGTGGCGCTGCGCCGGACGCGAGAGCTGCTCGCCAAGGTCGGCCTGAATGAATCGCCCAATACGCTGATCACCAATCTCGGCGTCGGCAAGCAGCAGCTGGTCGAAATCGCCAAGGCGCTCGCCAAGAAAGTCCAGTTGCTGATCCTCGATGAGCCGACCGCCAGCCTGAACGAAAGCGACAGCGATGCGTTGCTCAACCTGCTGCTGGAATTCAAGAGCCAGGGCATCGCCTCGATCCTGATCTCCCACAAGCTCAATGAGCTCGCCAAGGTCGCGGACTCCATCACCGTGCTGCGCGACGGCACGACGGTGGAGACCATCGACTGCCGCGCCGAGAACATCAGCGAAGCCCGCATCATCAAAAGCATGGTCGGCCGCGAAATGTCGGAACGCTATCCGCACCGCGAGCCCCGGATCGGCGACAAACTGTTCGAGATCAGGGATTGGCGCGTCGAGCATCCGCTGCATGCCGGCCGCGAAGTGATCAAGGGTGTCAGTCTCCACGTCAACCGGGGCGAGATTGTCGGCATTGCCGGCCTGATGGGCTCCGGGCGCACCGAATTGGCGATGAGCGTGTTCGGCCGCGCCTACGGCCGCAACGTCACCGGCAGGGCGTTCATGCAGGAGCGCGAAATCGACTTGAGCTCGATTCAAAGGGCGGTCAAGAGCGGCCTCGCCTATGTCACGGAAGATCGCAAAAGCCTGGGGCTGATCCTCAACGAGGACATCAAGAACAATGTGACGCTGGCCAATCTTGCGGGGATTGCCTGGTGCGGCGTGGTCGACGAGCGGAAGGAAGTCGTGGTCGCCCATCAGTACCGCACCAAACTGAACATTCGCTCGTCCAGCATCCTGCAGAAGACCCTCAATCTCTCCGGCGGCAATCAGCAAAAGGTGGTGCTCAGCAAGTGGCTGTTCGCCGATCCGCAAGTGCTCATTCTCGACGAGCCGACCCGCGGCATCGACGTCGGTGCCAAGTACGAGATCTACACCATCATCAATGACCTGGCCGCGACCGGCAAAGGCGTGATTGTGATCTCGTCCGAAATGCCCGAGCTCTTGGGCATCTGCGACCGCCTTTATGTCATGAACGAAGGCCGGCTGGTCGATGAAATGCCGGCCAGCAAAGCCAGTCAGGAAAAAATCATGGCCTCGATCATGCGACAGTATGGAACCGTGCAATGAAACATGAGGCGATCAAGGCCCCCGGCAGCCCCGCGGCCGGCGCGAGCTTCTGGAAGAGCAATCTGCGCGACTACGGCCTGTTGGGCTCGTTGCTCGTGATCATGGCATTCTTTGAATATCTGACCGGCGGCGTGCTGCTGGCTCCCGTGAACATCACCAATCTCATTCTGCAGAACAGCTATATCGTCATCATGGCGCTCGGCATGCTCCTGATCATCGTCGGCGGCAACATCGACCTGTCGGTCGGTTCGATCGTGGGTTTCGTCGGCGCAATCGCTGCGACCATGATGGTCGACTACAGGATCCCGTGGGTTCCGGTGGTCGGCATCTCGCTCGCCCTCGGCGGCCTGATCGGCGCGGCCCAGGGATATTTCGTCGCCTTCGCCAAAATTCCGTCGTTCATCGTGACGCTCGGCGGCATGTTGATCTTCCGCGGCCTCACCGGAAACATTTTGCTCGGGCAGTTCGTCGGGCCGTTCCCGAAGGATTTCCAGAGCATCAGTTCCGGCTTCATCCCGGATCTCGTGAGCACGCCGCTAGCGGCTGTCTTCGGCAGCGGCATGCTTTTCGGTCCCAACTTCCGATGGACGTCGATGCTGATCGCCGTTCTCGGCGCCGCCCTGCTGATATTTACCAGTGCCCGTCGCTGGCGCCACGAGAAGGCGCATACGATGGAGACCGAGCCGTTCGCGCTGTTCGTCGGCAAGAATGCCGTTTTCGCGCTTCTCATGGTCGGATTTGGTTACCTGCTGGCGTCCTATCGCGGCTTGCCCAATGTGCTCATCACCATGGGCGCGCTGATCCTGCTCTACATGTTCGTGACCACCCGCATGACCATCGGACGCCGCATCTACGCGCTCGGCGGCAACCGGCTGGCGGCGCAACTGTCCGGAATCAGGACCGAGCGGCTGATCTTCCTGACCTTCGTCAACATGGGCGTCCTGGCGGGCCTTGCCGGCCTGATCGTCGCCGCACGATTGAACTCGGCGACGCCGAGCGCCGGCAATTCCTTCGAGCTCGACGTCATCGCGGCCTGCTTCATCGGCGGCGCATCGGCCTCCGGCGGCGTCGGCAAGGTGATGGGGGTCGTGATCGGGGCCTTTGTCATGGGTGTGATGAACAACGGCATGTCGATCCTCGGCATCGGAATCTATTGGCAATACGTGGTCAAAGGCCTGGTGTTGCTGGCGGCGGTCTATGTCGATGTCTATCAGAAGAACAACGCGTAAGCGCGGACATGCTTCGCCACCCCCGAGCAGCGCCACTCGCGGGCATTGCGTCTGGCGGCGCGCCGCCGACATTGTTTGCCAGTACCTTCTGAAACAATCGCGATGACTGCCGTCACCTTTCAGAACGCGTTGAAGACAGGCGACATCGATGCTGTCCGGGCCATCCCCGAAGAGCGATCTGCACAATCATGCGCTCGCCGGCGGGCATCGTGCGCTCGTCTCCGAATGGGCCGGACGGGACATTGCGCCGCTCGATCGGCCGCTGGCCTCGATGGCCGAGATGCATGCGTGGGTCGAGGACCGGCTTGGCTCGCTGTTCAGCGGCCCAAACGGGCGCCTGAGAGCCTTCGAGGCCACATTCGTCCAGGCGAGGTACGACGGCGTGACGCGCCTGGAGATTGGCGAAGACGTTTGGGCAATCACCTTGTTCGACCACGATGCGGCGAAGCTCACGCGCGAGCTGGTCGGCGTGCACGCGCGCGTGGCGCCGGACATCGAATGGATCCCGCAACTCGGGCTCTCGCGGCATTGTCCGATCAGCGCCCTGACACGGTGGCTTGCCCCATTCCTTGAACTGGGAACCTGTCGGACCCTTGACCTGTCCGGGGACGAATTGGCCCAACCGATCGAACGCTTTCGTCCGCTCTACCGCATCGCCAAGGACAAGGGATTGCGGCTGAAGGCGCACGTCGGCGAATGGGGCTCGGCGGATGAGGTTTGGCGGGCGGTCGAGGAACTGGAGCTGAACGAAGTTCAGCACGGGATCGCTGCCGCCGCCTCACCGAAGGTCATGCGGTTGCTGGCCGACAACCACATCCGCCTGAATGTTTGTCCAACCTCGAATGTGATGCTCGGGCGCGTCGATCGGCTCGAAGACCATCCCATCCGCAAACTCTATGACGCCGGCGTCGATGTGACCATCAACACCGACGATGTGCTGGTGTTCGGCAAGGGCGTGTCGGAGGAGTTCCTTGGTCTTTACCAAGCCAAGGTCTTCAGCGCCGACGAACTCGACGCAATTCGCCGAGCGGGATTGAGCGATACGCTCGTCGAGCCCGGGCGTGTCCGGATGCGGCCGCTCGGCCAATAGTTGCGCTTGGGGCGGAGTGAACGAAACTCCAGCGTGCCGATAACAGCTCGGCAGCCGTGGTGGCGTCCTCGGGCGTAACTGGCGCGTCACGGCCGATAATGATGGGGACTACGTCTGCGCCGTGGCGCTATGATGCGGGAGCCTGCGTCGTGCCCGAGTCACCGAAACTGCGAAGGCCCGCGATTCCGTGCTACGCTTCGATGCCAACCGGCAATGCCTCGTTCATCGGCCCGCTGAGCACAACGGTCGTGGTCGGCTGGGATGGAGTCCGCAAGGCTTGGCAAATGCGGTTTGGCCGGTCGAGCCGCAGCCTTCCTTGCTCGATGACGTAGATCACTTGAACTTTGTCGCCTTGCCTGAACAGCGATTCGTCTCGGGCGAGCGATTTCCTTTCAAGCTTGTTTTCGTCGAGCGATAGCATCCCGTTTGAACCCAGCTCAGACACCGCTGCGGAGCAGAGCCGAGAATAAAATGTTACTGTCGCTCGTCGTCGAGGAGGCCTTCGGTCGCCTTGACTTGATCGACACCCTTCGTGCCGAAGCGCAGCTGGAGTTACCAAAGCCGCCCCTCATCAAGTGCAGCCGCTAAATGACGAAATCGCCGATTCCCGCAATCTGACCGAACCGTGCTAAGCATAGCGAGAGCGGAGGCGAAATACTTTGCGGTGAGCTTTCTTTTTGCGCTACATACCCTTGGTTTTCGATCGAGCGGGCGTCGAAGAGGATCGTGTGCAATTCATCTTTGGGGAGTACACGCTCGACACCGACACGCGGGAGTTGCGCCGCCGCGATACGCTCATTTCGGTCCAACCGCTAGTATTCGATCTGCTGACCTACCTTTTGCGAAACCGCGAACGCGTCGTCAGCAAGGATGATCTCTTCGCGGCTGTTTGGGCGGGCCGGATCGTCTCGGATTCCACGCTTGGCACCCACATCAACGCGGCGCGCCGGGCAATAGGGGACAACGGCGACGCGCAAAAGATGATCCGGACGGTGCCGCGCAAGGGCGTGCGGTTCGTGGGCGAAGTGAAAACGCCGGCTGCACGCATCGAACCGGCGCAAGCCGACCGCCCGTCTTCCACGCGGCCGTCGTTGTCATCGGATAGGCCCACGATTGCCTTGCTTCCTTTCGTCAACATGAGCGGTGAACCGCAACAGGAATACTTCTCTGACGGCATCAGCGAGGACATCATCGCCGCGCTGACAAGGCTACGCTGGTTCTATGTCGTCGCGCGCAACTCCTCTTTCTCGTACAAGGGCAGGGCCGTCCAGCTGAAGCAGATCGGCGAGGAACTCGGCGCTTGCTATATCGTGGAAGGTAGCGTGCGCAAGGAGGGCGAGCGTGTCCGGATTACCGTGCAACTCAGCGACGTCACGACGGGTAGCCAGCTATGGGCGGAACGATACGACCGCGAACTGGCCGATGTATTTGCGGTGCAGGACGAGGTCACAAATGCAATCGTTGCAGCGATCGAGCCGCAGCTCTACGCCGCGGAAAATTTTCGCGCGCAGCGCAAGCCTCCGGACAGCCTGGACGCCTGGGATCTGGTCATGCGAGCGCTGTGGCATTTCTGGCGTGTCACCCGCGCCGACAATGTGGCAAGCCAGAAGCTGCTAGAGCAGGCAATCGCCATCGACCCGAATTATGCGCAGGCGCTCGCCATGCTGGTGGTGAGCCACACTTTCGGCGCCGCCATGGGCTGGGAGGACACCGCAAACGTCACACCGCTAGCCGAACGCACTGCCCTTGCGGCGATGCGGGCGGACGATGAGGATGCCTGGGCGCACCTGGCGCTGGCTTGTGCCTATGTCTATTCAGGGCGCACAGAGGATGCCCTTGCCGCATTGGAAGCGGCGCTGCGCTGCAATCCGAATTTTTCGTTGGCGCTAGGCTATCATGGCATAGTGCTGACATATGCGGGGCGCAGCCGCGAAGGCATTGAGGCGGCCGATCGCGCGCTTCGGCTCGGTCCGCGCGATCCTTTCCGCGCGATCTACTATGGCGTGGCGGCATGGGCGGCGTTTGTCGAACGGGAATACGACAAGGCAATCCGGCTGGCTCGCGAAGGAGTCCGCCAGCGTCCCGACTTTGTGGGCGGCCATCGGGTGCTGACGGCGGCGGCCGGCATGGCTGGTGAGAAGGACGTCGCCAAGGCTGCGCTGCAGGGTCTGCGCCGTGCCCAGCCCAACATCTCGCTGGCGTGGGTGTCGAATGAGCTTGTGCTCACGCGGTCGCCGGACCGCGAGCACTTTTTTGAGGGCCTGCGGCGGGCGGGCATGAATTAGTCGTCTTCCAACATGCGCATCCTATCTGGAAGGCACATTTTGCGAATCTTGAAACAGGACCCGCAGGAAGTTAGCGGCGGGATTGGTTGGCGCAGCCTTGGCATAATCTCTGGCATGGCTCATGATACTCGCCCCGGCGTACACTCTTGAACAGAGCGCTCGGTAGCCTGCCGGTATAGCGCGGTCACGCCTTGGCAGAAGCGTAGGAAAGACCAGAGCGCCACCTACTCCATCCCCGCTCCGCTGCTCGCGACGGCGATTTTTTTGACCGGGCCGGCACCTCGCCCCTCCAGGGGTTGGATGCTGTTATCCAGTCGGCACCCGGTGGCCACTAGGTTGAGCGCGTCACCAGGTTGGCAGCCGCTGTAACGCAAAACGCAAGCTCCTCCCAACAAGAATCAAGCCTATTTCAAGCATCTGGCAAGTGCGAGGCAAAGTCTTTTCGTCGGCGCTATCGTATTCGCCTGGAGAATGACGCTCAAACACCGTGGGCGGCCATTCGAAGACGTGCTGAGCGTCGACCTCTCCTCCCTGAGGAAGAAGTCAGAACCCATCGCGTTGAGCGCATAGACTGAGCAGGGCGCGGACGCGCTCCTGCTCCGAAGAGTGGTAGCAGAGGACAATCGAGATGAATGCTCCGAATGGAAAAATTCAATCGCCGGAGCTGATTTTCAAACCTCTAGCGACAAGAGAGGAGTTCGACGGATACGACGAACTCTTGATCAGCACGTATCTGCGCGAACGAATATTTTCGAAGGCGTTCTTGCCGGGATCAGATGTAAGGCGATTTGGAGTTGTGGACGAGCAGGGGCGGATTGCTGGAATCTGCGGGCTGAAAGACCTCGATCGAGATCGAACAGAGTTCTTTTTGGCCCGAATACCAGTTAGCGTCTCCTCCAATATTCATATCAAGGAGGTGATTAATGTAGTAATTAGAAGGCCATACCATGGATCTTCGGCGTTTGCCATTCTCTGTGGTGGGGTCGCTGAAGCCGCTGTAACTTTCGGAGCTGATCTGCTTGTAGGAATTACCCGAGCGCCGCTTCTGAAGAGTTTTGTTAAATTTGGCCTTGATCCGGCCGTTCACGAACCGCTGCATCTGCTTGGAGATGAGAAGATCAACGACTTCATAATCTACTACGATTTCCGCGCTCCGGGCGCAGTCGAATACATGAGAGCTCGCACGTCGCGTGTCATTGAGCAAAGCCGGAGAATGGTCGTGCTGCGCTCGCAATATCTGGCGCGATCCCAAGACGTGAACTGCACCAGAACGGCGACTGTACCGCTCCGGAACTAAGCGCGTCCGAGCTTCCGCCCGAGCCAAGGGAACGCCTAGCATCATTCTCATCGATTGCGCCGGGGCTCGACCATGTCCGGTGTACGTTGGCAGTTCGACTTGTCAGTGTCTGACAGGTTTGGCCGGGCTCGACTCCGGCGAGCAACGACAAGAGCCGCGGGCCGCAGCCGCGGGCGTCAGAAATTTCCCTCCCGTCGCCGCGCGCTGACGGTCGACATGATCCACAAGATCAGTGAGACATGGAAAATTCCGGCTGACCTTCTCGTCCGTCCTTACAGGATCGAACGAGCCGCTTGACAGCGGCACTGTCGCGCAAATCCTTTCGGCGACGCGCGTCCGGCGTAGTACGGCATCGCGGCTCTTGGCGGCCTGTGGATATGGCAGCGTGGCTCTGGCGTAAGTGGCGCGCCGTGGCCGATGAAGATGGGCACTACTGTTTCGCCGTGGCGCCATGACGCAACGACCGCCCAAGCGATCCGGCCGGATAACCAGCGACGGACTGCGATCTTGCGCTACGCCTCATGGGCGGCTGTCTTCCCGATTTCACGGGTGGTCCGGTCACCCTTCGATTGCGGCCATTTCGATCAATCCTGGGAACGGCGCGATGGGCCAGAAGCAGAACAAGGACGCCGTGAGAGCGTGTGAGGTACCGACATTCAGCCTCCTCGAGAGGCGAACTGCCTAATTCATCGGCTCAGCCACCTTGGACGGCAGCGCTATTCCCGGCACAGGGAAAGCACGACAAATCTCAACGCTCTTCGATCTAAGGCGTGTGACGACCGCTGGATCTCCCTTCGACCCGAGAGATTCAGCAATGAACTCGGCAAGGACACGCATTTCAGATTCACCCATGCCACGAGTAGTCGCTGCCGGTGTACCGAGGCGAATGCCGCTTGGTTTGAGCGGAGGACGCGGATCATCGGGAATGATCTGCTTGTTTGTGGTTATACCGACAGTGTCGAGAATATCCTCGGCCGCGCTGCCGTCTAATCCGACGCTTGTCACCGTATCCACAACCATCATGTGATTGTCGGTTCCGTCTGTGATCAACTTCATCCCGCGTTCCATCAACGCTTCGGCAAGAATCTTTGCATTGCGCATGACAAGCCGTGCGTAGGTCTGAAAATCGGATGTCGCTGCCTTTTTCAGCGTTACGGCGGTCCCGGCCACAACGTTCATATGCGGCCCTCCTTGCAGTCCAGGGAACACGGACGCGTCGATCTTGCCAGCAAGGTCCCGACGGCAAAGGATGATTCCCCCGCGCGGCCCACGAAGTGTCTTGTGTGATGTCGTTGTCATGATGTCGAAACCCGCATCGAGCGGATTGCCTAGAACGTTGGCGGCGATCAACCCACCGTAGTGGCTCACGTCGGCCATGGTAAGTGCACCGACTTCATCGGCGATGCTCTTGAAGGCCGTGTAATCCAGATCGCGCGGATAGGAGCTGTAGCCGCATAGTACCAACTTCGGGCGGACGTGCCGGGCCGTTGCGCGGAGCTCATCGAAATCAATGGCCCCGCCCCTTGAAGGGTGCGTCTTGTAACGAGCGAAGTTGAACAGCCGCCCCATGTGCGACACGGGCGCGCCATGCGTGAGATGGCCGCCGTGCGACAGGTCCATCGCCAATATCGTATCTCCGGGCTTCAACAGGCCCAGATACACGGCCTGGTTCATTGGCGATCCAGACAGAGGCTGAACGTTGGCATGCTCGGCGCGGAAGAGCGAGCAGGCACGCTGGCGGGCTAGATTCTCTATTTGGTCAGTAAATTCTTGGCCGCCGTAGTACCGGCGCCCCGGATATCCCTCGGAATACTTGTTTGTGAAGACTGACCCAAGCAGTTCGAGAACCTCCGGATAAGTGTAGTTCTCGGAAGGTATCAGCTCAACGCCGTCTTGCTGACGGCGCTCCTCGCGCGCAAGAGCTAACGCAATTTCCGAATCATTGAGGTGGAGTTCATTCCGAAATGACGGCATGGTCTGGGCTCCCTAAGGCGCTGTATATTCAGCTGAAAGGTGCCCAGGCGATCGGCTTAGAACCCTTCGCGCTTCACCGTGGTCAATTCCACGTAAGCTCGCCAGTCGCGCGACGGAACGAATGAGCCTCACGACGCTCATCGTAAGCAGAAGACTATCCGACCCTTGGAGGGTTCACAAGAGATCATAGCTCATGTTCGGCGCTCAATTGTTGAGATCCAAATTCCGCTCCGGGTCATTCGCGTCGGCATTGCCATGTCCGCCCTCTGGTCCGCTATCGACAATACCCGACATTACCGGCCGAGAGCTGGGGCGCAGATCTCGACCGATTAGGACGGCAACCGCACGGCAGACACCATTTGCCGCCTTCGAGAGTCCCTGGTTTCCGCCTGCACAACAGAAACTTGTCGCGGTCGACTATAAGAACGGCGATGATTGGAATCGGATTCCGGTAAAGTACGAACCCACAGGTGGGTTAGCGCATTTCTTTGCCGCCTCATCCTTGGTCGGTCGGATCGGGCCAGAACCGCACACCGGGCAGTATGTCCAGCCATGCTCGGCAGTCACTTTGCGATCGTATGCGGCAAAGACCTGGCGAGCCTTCATCGAACGTCTTTCAACGTTGCGCCGAGCAATCCGCGCCAGAAAGCTCTCAGCGCCTCGGCCAGATCGCGCGGGTTGTCTTCCTGAACATTGTGACCGGCGCCCGCAATGTTGATCCACCGCCCGTCGGGGAACCGCGCGGTGAAGTCGCGGGCAGCGTCTTCGGTGACGATCAGACTTTCAGCGCCCCTGGTCAGCAGGAACGCTGCGGCCACGTCCGGGACACGCGCCTCGAAGCCAGCTAGATGCCCCAGGATCATGGGATAGTCCGGCGGACGACGGTGGTCTCGCTTCCACACGAGGCGTCCGTCTGCTCCGCGCTTCAGCAGGGTCTGCATCCGATAATGAAGGCGCTCTGAATCGCTCTTGGGACTAACTGCAAGAGCCATCTCCACCACTTCCTCTACCGTCACTGCGCCACCAAAGCCCGTCATGAAGGTGCGCATCCGCGCCGTTGCGGCGAACACGGGCCGTGAGGCCACATCGACCATCACGAGGCTTTCGGTGCGGTCCGCGTGGCGGAGCGCGAACTCGCAGGCCACCATTCCGCCCAGCGACATGCCGACGAGATGCGTGCGTTCGATCCCCAGTCCGTCGACAACTGCTAGGACGTCCGTCGCGTAGCCTTCTATCGAGTAGTCGTCCCCCCAATCGCTGGCGCCGTGGCCGCGCAGGTCGATCGCCACGAGCCGGAAGTCGGCTCGCAGCGCAAGGGCGACATAGTCCCAGGTTTGGGCGGTGAGCGAGCCGCCGTGCAGCAACACCGCGACCGGACCCTCGCCGCCCCAATCGAGGGCGTGGATGTTGAGCCCGTCGTGCGTGCGGAAGCTGCATGACCGTGGCGCCGTGAGGTCGGTGAAGGCAAGGCCGAGCCGATGGGCTATTGTCGCGAGCGCCTCTGGACGCCAATCGTCCATCATCAAACTCCTTACTTAGGATACCCTAAGTAAGGTTCGCAAACGCAGGATGTCAATGGCCACGCGACAACGTCGAACACCGCAAGCGGCCAAGTTCGCAATCCTGGAGGCCGCGGAACGGCGGCTGCACGACGAGGGCCCCGAAGGCGTGCGCATCCAACGCATCGCCGCGGATCTGGGCATCACGGACGCGGCGGTCCACTACCATTTCGGCACCCGCGAAGCGTTGATGGGCGCCCTCCTGCGCCGTATCGGACGCCGGCTGGTGGATGACATTGAAGCGACCATCGAGGGCTGGGCGCCCGATCAGATCGACGTCGTCGCCCTCGGCCGGCTCTTTCAGCGTGCCTATTCGGACGAACGGGCCGCCAGGCTCGCCCTTTGGCTAAACCTCACCGGCCGGCGGTTCAAAGGATCAGGCATGTTCGAGTCGCTCGTCGGACGAGTTCATCGAGCGCGGATGGAAACATCGCGGAAGGCGGGCCGGCCCGCACCGCCGATTTCCGACACCCAATACGCGATCGCCCTGTTGAGCGCTGCCCACATGCATGCAGCGATGTCCGGTGACGCCTTGTTGGCAAGCGTCGCTGAAGACCCCAGCAGTCTCGACCAGCGCGGCTTCCTCAACTTCGCAGTCGAGCTAATCGCACGCCATCTTGCAAAGGCGTGATCAAACGGCGGTTTACTCTGATGCCGATCAGACCTCGGCGAGGTCCGCTTTATCCACGCGCTTGCATCATAGCGCCACAGCGAAATGAGTAGCGCCCCTATGATGTCGGAGCGCGCCACGCGCTCCTGCCGGTAAGCTGCCACGCGCCGCGATTTCTTGCGATGCCTCGCGGAGCTGTGCTCCTCGATCCCAAGGTTGTCACCACTTCTCGGCAAAAGGCCGGATGATGAGGTCAAATGTCCAGGTCGAAGGGTGTTGATGAGCCATGTGAAAGACTTCTTCCGCGATGGCATCCGGCTGGACGAACCACTCTTCGCGCGGCCCTTCCCATCCGGCTGGCGGCGGATGCCAAGCCGGTGGCGTGCGGCCGCCCTCGCTTAGCCATGGAGCTTCAATGGACCCGTCAATGGTGACGTACCCGACATGGATGCGCTTGGGTCCCAGATCGCGTGCCAGGGATTCGGCGAGGATCCGCTGCGCAGCCTTGGTCGGCGCAAACAGCGCGTAGCTTGGGACGCCCCGTAGCGATGACGTGTTTCCTGTAACGACGATTGCTCCACGACCGGCCTCGATCATGTCTGGTGCGAGCGCGCGCGCGAGATGCAGCAGCGCGGTCGTGTTCACACGGAAGTTCCGTTCCAGTTCCGCAGGATCGACTTCGAGGAATCTTCCGAAAGTCGCGGAGACGGCGTTATGAACAAGTACGGAGGGTCGGCCAAGCTCGGAGCGCACTCTATCGATCGTGCCGGCCAGCGCCTCGAGGTCGCCGACATCGCAGGCGTAGGACTTGGCGCCGACGACTTCTTTCTGCAGCCTATCCAAACGACCTCGGTTGCGGGCCAGCATCGCGACACGATAGCCGTCGCGAGCGAAGCGTCGCGCTATGGCCGCGCCGGTGGCGCCGCCCACTCCAGTCACCAAGCAAATCTTGCTCGTCATGGATGCCTCTCGGTCAAGACGCCGGCGGACGCGTGCGCGCAAACGCCGGTTCGTCCGCCAGGGCAGCAGCAATGGTGGTCAGCGCCGGCGCGACCGAGGCACGATCGAGGTCGGGGTACCACCTCGGTATGTATTCGAACGCGACGATGGCGCTGAGGGTGGCGATGTCCATCGACCTCGTGCCTATTGGACCGTTCGACTGGGACGCCGCGTCCAGGGCCTTCAGCCCCCCGATGATCTGTTGGCTATAACGCTCCAGCAGCTCGGACTGTGCAGAACCGGGGTGGCGCTGCTGCTCAAGGTAGAGAGCTGTGATCTGTTCGCAAACCGTCGTCGAAATGGCCGAAAGCCGCAGCGCTGCGCGGCGCGCAGCGCCTGATGCAGGAATGAGTGCACGTTTGGGCCCTGCCAGCTCGTTGATGTGATCGAGTATGGCGCCGCTATCAATGAGGCGTTCCCCGTCGTCGAGCACCAGCACCGGCACCTTGCCGACGGGATTGAGCTCGCGGGCGCGAGCAGGATTGGTGTAGCCGTTGAGGTCTTCATGCTCGTAGGGAATGGCGCGGGAAACCAGGGCTGCCGCAACTCGCCGTGCGTACGGGGAGACATAGGTGCCGATGAGTTTCATGGGCCGATTTCTCCCATTGCCTGAAATAGATGAATATGCATATACTATATAATAGCCAAGCCGACTGTCAATCGCTTTTCATAGTGGTAAAATACGACTAAGGAAGCTCGGTAATCCAGAATATATTTGCATATGATGCTATATGCGTGCGCAGCGAGGGGTTCTCCATGCCTGGAACAGCGGCTTCGGCGGATTTGGTGGCCTGCAACTGCGCGGCGCTGCGGAAAGCGGCCCGGCGCGTGAGCCTGGTATATGACCGCTATTTGGCGCGCAGCGGGTTGACTATTGGCCAATATGCAATTCTTGCCGAGATTGAACGCAGGGCCGAACGCGATCGCCCCACCCTCAGCGGGCTTGCGCAAGCGCTCGTGATGGATCGGACCGGACTTAGCCACACGTTGAAACCGCTCGAGCGTGACGGGCTGATCCGGCTTGAGAGCGATCAGCGCGATCGGCGGGCTCGCCTCATATCCCTGACAGCGTTGGGACGCGAGCGGACAGCCGCCGCGCGCTCATGCTGGGTCGATGCACGCCGCGTTCTCCATTGGTCAGCAATTTCGATTGATGCGGCCAACGGCCGAACATCACTTTGACTTCCACCCGGGCGAGACGCACTCCAGGCATCCGCACGCGCGGTCGCTACGGCCCGGAAGAAGCCGCGGCTTCGCGGTGGCGCTATGATGCCGCAGCCAACCAAGCGGTCCAATCAGCCAGTCCGCGACGGCTTGCGATCTTGCGCCCCCTCACGGGCGGCTGTCTTCCCGATTTCGCAGGGCGGTTCGGTTACCCTTCGATAGTGGTCCTCTCGATCAACCCCGGGATCGGCTCGCCGCCACCAGCTAATTCGACTCGAAATCATGTGGGCCGGTATGGCATAGTGATGGGGCGTGCTCGCGATGAATGTCGTAGCGAACGCGCCTGTCCGAAGATTGTACGGTGGTCCCGTCCGCGCGGCCGCCGGTGACCCTGATTGGACAGGCCGCTCGCATGTTTGGGATCGGAGCGCGAGGGGATGTGAACATCCGTAGCGCTGGATTCGATTTTCGCGAGGTTGCCGAAAAATCCGAACATGCAGCGTTCCCTTGTGAACCTGTACGATTGGGTTTCCGCTTGGTGCCTTGCCAATCGGGTAGACAAAGCGAAA
>WNFW01000825.1_pt1 | contig 22786 bp, 27 predicted proteins | sample 5400131 | NCBI WGS metagenome assembly WNFW01 (sample SAMN13153362, study PRJNA577476) | soil metagenome | isolation source: 20 cm soil or saprolite under grassland replicate 1 | place: USA:California | collected 2016-06-15 | reverse complement strand
GTTCCTACGCCAACGACGTGATGCTTCGGCACATGATGGACGCGGTCACCGAAATCTATCCGCAGATTCCGGTCTGCGTGCACCTCGACCACGGCAACGAACCCGCCACCTGCATGACCGCGATCCAGGCCGGATTCACCTCGGTCATGATGGACGGCTCGCTGAAGGCCGACGGCAAGAGCCCGGCCGACTGGGACTACAATGTCGGCGTCACCAGGACCGTTACCGACATGGCCCATCTCGGCGGCATCTCGGTGGAGGGCGAGCTCGGCGTGCTGGGTTCGCTCGAGACCGGCATGGGCGACAAGGAAGACGGCCACGGCGCCGAGGGCAAGCTTTCCCACGACCAGTTGCTGACCAATCCCGACGAGGCGGTGAAGTTCGTCAAGCAGACCAAGGTCGACGCGCTGGCGATCGCGATGGGCACCTCGCACGGCGCCTACAAATTCACCCGCAAGCCGGACGGCGATATCCTGGCCATGAAGGTGATCGAGGAAATTCACCGCAAGCTGCCGAACATGCATCTGGTGATGCATGGTTCGTCGTCGGTGCCGCAGGATCTGCAGGAAATCATCAACGCCAATGGCGGCAAGATGAAGCCGACCTGGGGCGTGCCGGTGTCCGAAATCCAGCGCGGCATCAAGAACGGCGTCCGCAAGATCAACATCGACACCGACAACCGCATGGCGATGACCGGACAGATCCGGAAAGTGTTGCACGACAATCCGGAAGAATTCGATCCGCGCAAATATCTCAAGCCCGCCATGGAGGCGATGGCCAAATTGTGCAAGCTGCGGCTGCAGGAATTCAACACCGCTGGTCAGGCGAGCAAGATCAAGAAGGTGCTGACCACCGCCGAGATGGCGAAGCGCTATGTCAAGGGTGAACTCGATCCGAAGGTTGCGTGATAGACAGTCACTCCTGCATCCGCCCGTCTCTCTGCGCTCACGGACGTTTCCTCGGAACCTGCCCGAGAACCGTCTACTTTGACACGCAAGACGTCATGCTCAGGAGAAGGCATCCATGAATCTCGCCGATCTCAACAAGGTCGCCCTCGCCATGGTCGCACCCGGCAAGGGCATACTCGCCGCCGACGAATCCTCCGGCACCATCAAGAAGCGCTTCGACGCCATCAACGTCGAATCGACCGAACAATCTCGCCGCGACTATCGCGAAATGCTGTTTCGCTCCGGCGAAGCGATGACGAAGTACATCTCCGGCGTCATTCTCTATGACGAGACCATCTGGCAAAACGCCAAGGACGGTACGCCGCTGGTGAAGCTGATCGAACAGGCAGGGGCCATTCCCGGCATCAAGGTCGATGAGGGAACACAGGCCTTGCCGAACTGTCCGGGTGAATTGGTCACCGCCGGGCTCGACAAGCTCGCCGAGCGGCTGAAGAGATATTACGATCAGGGCGCGCGGTTCGCGAAATGGCGCGCGGTGATCGATATCGGCGGAGATGACGTTCCCACCATGACCGCCATCCACGTCAACGCCCACGCGCTCGGGCGCTACGCCGCCTTGTGCCAGGCGGCGCAGATCGTGCCGATCGTCGAGCCGGAAGTGCTGATGGATGGCGATCACGACCTCGACCGCTGTTATGAAGTGACCGAGCGGGTTCTCAACCGGACCTTTCAGGAATTGCGGAAACAGCGCGTCGCGCTGGAGGGCATGATCCTGAAACCCAACATGGTCGTTTCAGGCAAGAAGTGCGCGAAGCAGGCTTCCGTCGCCGAGGTCGCGGAGAAGACCGTCCGGCTATTGAAAGCGTGCGTGCCTGCGGCGGTGCCGGGCCTTGCCTTTCTCTCCGGCGGGCAATCCGATGAGGACGCCACCGCGCACCTCGACGCCATGAACCGGATCGGCGACCTGCCGTGGCGGCTGACCTTCTCCTACGGTCGCGCGTTGCAGGCGGCGCCGCAGAAGGCCTGGTCCGGCAAGCCCGAAAACGTCGCCGCCGGCCAGCGGGCATTTATCCACCGCGCGCGGATGAATTCGCTCGCCGGCAAAGGCGAATGGAAGACCGATCTGGAAAAGCAGAAGGCGGCATAGATTTGGTCAATAAGCCCGTTCCACCGCGCCCGGTGCCGCGCCTCTATCTCGCGACGCCGGTCGTCGACGATCCGTCGTCATTGGCGGCGAGCCTGCCGGGCTTGCTCGCCGCGGCCGATGTCGCGGCGGTGCTGGTGCAGCTCAAGCCGACCGACCAGCGCAGCATGATTTCGCGCGTCAAAGCCCTGGCGCCGGCGATCCAGAACAGCGGCGCGGCGCTGCTGCTCGATGGCCATGTCGAATTGGTCGCTCGCGCCGGCGCCGATGGCGCGCATCTGACCGGGATCGAGACAATGGAAGATGCGTTGCCGACATTGAAACCCGATCGCATCGCCGGCGTCGGGGGCCTCGCAAGGCGCGGATTACGTGCTGTTCGGCGAGCCGGATGCTGGAGGGCAGCGGCCTTCGGTCGAGGCGATCGCCGAACGCCTGCAATGGTGGGCCGAGCTGTTCGAGCCCCCTTGCGTCGGCTTCGCGGCGTCGTGCGAAGAGGCTTATGAGTTTGCCACGGCCGGCGCGGATTTCATTCTGGTCGGCGATTTCATCTGGAACGATTCGCGAGGTGCTGCGGCGGCGTTGAAAGACGCGGAGCAGGCGATCCGGCAGGCGCACGCCGCGACATCGCGAAAAGCCCAAACCGGGACTGCCGCAAAAGCCGAACAGAGATAGCGCCGGAAATGAGAATCCTGCGTCCGATATCGATACTGCTAGGCTGCCTGATACTGGCGACGAACGCCGGCGCGCAAATCTCGCTGACGCCCGGCGTCGAGACCCCGCCGGCGACGGATAAACCAGCCGCAAAGAAAGAAAATCTCAAGCCAAAGCCGCCCGCGGTCGCCAAGAAGCCTGCGGCGCCCGCCGCGACGACGCCACCGCTGGCTCCGGTCGCAGCGCCAAAGCCCGCGGCGACGCCGGTTCCGCCGCCAACCGCGACGGTGACCCCTGCCCCGGCGCCCGACGATCCCAATGTCGATCTGGTGTTCGGCGCCTATCAGCGCGGGCAATACAAGACCGCGTTCGATCTTGCGACCAAGCGCGTCCAGGACGCCGGCGATCCGAAGGCCATGACGATGCTCGGCGAGCTCTATGCCAATGCGATGGGCGTCAAGCGCGACTATGCCAAGGCCGCCGACTGGTACAAGCGCGCCGCCGATGGCGGCGACCGCGAGGGCATGTTCGCGCTCGCCATGCTGCGGCTGGGCGGCCGCGGCGGCCCCACCAACCGCGAGGAAGCCGTGAAGCTGCTGGCATCTTCGGCCAAGCTCGGCAACCCGAAGGCCGCATACAATCTGGCGCTGCTCTATCTCGACGGCCAGACGCTGCCGCAGGACCTCAAGCGCGCCGCGGAATTGCTGCGCGTCGCCGCCGACGCCGGCAATCCGGAAGCGCAATACGCGCTCGCGACCTTCTACAAGGAGGGCACCGGTGTCGAGAAGGATATCGACAAGGCGGTGCGGCTGTTGCAGGCGGCTTCGCTCGCCGACAATGTCGATGCCGAGGTCGAATACGCCATCGCGCTCTATAACGGCACCGGCACGCCGAAGAACGAGGCCGCCGCGGTGGCGCTGTTGCGCAAGGCCGCCCGGCAAAACAGTCCGATCGCGCAAAACCGTCTCGCCCGTGTGCTGGTGACTGGACAGGGTGTGCCGATCGACAAGGTCGAAGGCCTCAAATGGCACCTCGTCGCGAAAACCGCAGGGAGAGGCGACCCCATGCTCGACGAGGCGCTCGCGGCGTTAAGTCCGGAGGATCGCGCCAAGGCCCAGGAAGGCGCGCGCAAATGGCTCGGCACCAGATGATCCGCCCTTGACGCCATCACCTCAGCAGGGCACCCAGTCTGACGCCGATGGCGCCTGCCGCCGTTTCCCACCTTGCAAGCCGAGATCATGCTGCATTCAGCCCTTATCAACGTCATGGTCAAAGCCGCGCGCCGCGCCGGCCGCAGCCTCAAGCGCGACCTCGGCGAGATCGAGAATCTTCAGGTCTCGCTGAAGGGACCTGCCAATTTCGTCACCATGGCGGACCGCCGCGCCGAGGAGATGCTTCACAGTGACCTCACCAAGGCGCGGCCGGGTTACGGCTTCATCGGCGAGGAAGGCGGCTCCCGCGCCGGCGATGACAAGACCCATACCTGGATCGTCGATCCGCTCGACGGCACCACCAATTTCCTGCATGGCATCCCGCAATTTTCGATTTCGATCGGGCTGCAGCGCGAAGGCACCATGATTGCCGGCGTGATCTACAATCCCGCCAATGACGAGCTCTACACCGCCGAACGCGGCAAGGGCGCCTTCCTCAACGACCAGCGGCTGCGCGTTGCCGGCCGGCGTAACCTCGGCGACTGCGTGATCGCGTGCGGCCTGCCGCATATCGGACGTGGCGACCACGACCTCTCGCGCATGGAGATGACCGAAATCCAGAACCGGGTGGCGGGCCTGCGGCGGTTCGGCGCCGCCTCGCTCGACATGGCCTTCGTCGCCGCGGGCCGCCTCGACGGCTATTGGGAGCGCAATCTGCAACCCTGGGACATCGCGGCGGGCCAGATCATCGCCCGCGAAGCCGGCGGCATCGTCAGCGGCATCGAGGGCGACGACGATCCGCTCAAGACCGGCAATTTGATCTGCGGCAATGAATTCATCCACGCCGAGCTGGTGAAGATCTTGAAGCCGCTGGGGAAGTGACGACGCCTCAAGGCGTCGTCATGCGCGGGCTTGACCCGCGTATCCATCGGTCTTCATAAAGGAGTTCTCGTGTTCGATGCATTGCCGGGTCAAGCCCGGCAATAACGAGCTGATGCAGATTCAGCCGCGTAGATGGGGTAACGGGCCGCCCGCCCTCATCCTGAAATGGCTGACGCCCCATTCGCTGCCGCCGGCGTAGCCGAACAGGCCCGCGGTGGCGAGGAAGAACCAGCGCCAGCGCCGCATCCACAACGCGGTATCGCCGCCGTACACATCGCGCAGGATGGCTTCGATCCGGGTCCGGTTGGAATCGAAATTGGCGAGCCAGTCGAGCGCGGTGCGCCGGTAATGCAATCCGCTCCAGCGCCATTCCTTCTCGACCTCGAACAGATCTGCATATTGCCGGATCAGATGATGGCTCGGCATCACGCCGCCGGTAAAGAAATGCTGCGCGATCCAGTCTTCGCCAACGGCGCGATCGAACAGATAGGCGCCGGAGCGATGCGTGAAGATGTGCAGGAAGAAGCGGCCGTCCGGCGCCAGCCATGACTTGACCCGCGTCATCAATTCGCGCCAGTTCATGATGTGCTCGAACATCTCGACCGAAACGATGCGGTCGAATCGCCGTCCCGGGTCGAACACGTTCATGTCCTGCGTGATGACCTGCAGATTTTTCAATTCGCGCGCCGCGGCTTCGCTTTCGATGAATTCCCGCTGGGTGCGTGAATTCGACACCGCCGTGATTTCCGACGCTGGAAACTGCCGCGCCATCCATAGCGACAACGAGCCCCAACCGCAGCCGAGTTCGAGGATCGAGTGCCCGTCGGCGAGTTCGGCATGCTCTACGGTCTGGCGCAGCGCCTCTTCCTCGGCCTCCTGCAATGTCGATTCCGGCTCCTTGTAGAAGCACGACGAGTATTTTCTGTTCGGGCCCAGCACTTGCGCAAAAAACGCCGCCGGCACTTCGTAATGCTGGGCATTGGCCTCGTCGGCATGTTCGGCGATGGCGCGCGCCGCCATCTCGTCGGCAAACCACGCGTCGCTTTCGGCATTGCCGCTGGCGAGCCAAGTCGCGGTGCGCGAGCACAGCCGCTGGACGGCGGCGCGAATGACGATATCCGGCAGCGGCACCCGTTCGGCGGCGCCGATGATGGTCGAGACAAAACTCATGTGACCACTCCCTTTTGCGGTGGCAGCGGAAAGAAAGCGCTGGTGCGCGACTGATAGTCGCGATAGCGCTCGCCGCGCGAACGCAACATCTGCGCTTCGAGCGGCGGGATGCCGGTGACGTGCACGAGGATCCAGTACATGAACACCGGCGCCAGCAAGCTCGCCCAGCCCCAAGGATAGGAAAGAGGATAGGAAAGAGGATAGGAGAGAGGATAGCCAACCGAAATCCCAATGACGGGATAGGCCAGCCAGCCGAACCATTCGAAGAAATAGTTCGGATGCCGCGACCAGCGCCACAGCCCGACATCGCAGACCCGGCCCTTGTTGTCGGGGTCGGTGCGGAAGCTCTTGAGCTGCGCGTCGGCCAGCGCTTCGCCGGCTATGCCGATAAACAGAAGCAGAGCGCCGAGATAGTCCTGTAATCGCAGCGCCTGTTCGGGAAACCGCGCCGCGACGAAGATGGCAAATACCAGCGGGATCGATCCCAGTGCCTGGTTCTGCAGGAAGATGAACATCTTGCGCGGCGAATCGGCGCCCCACTCGCTGGCGAACGCCGCATAGCGCGGATCGTCCGATATCCCGGCGCTCCGCACCGCGATGTGCAGTCCCAGCCGCAGCGACCAGATCGCCACCAATGAAGCTACCAGCCATTGCCGGGCGTTCGGCGCGGCGCCGGCAATGGGCCAAAGCGCGCTGCCGGCGCCGGTCAGGCCGACCGAAAACGTCCATGTCGTGTCGACCCAGCCGGAGTTGCCGGTGCGCTGCTGCACCGTCCAGGCCAGCGCCATCAGGAGCGAGAGCGACAGCGCGATCGCGGCCAGCGCCTCGACATAAAGTATGGTCATGCAAAATCCCCGATGTCCGCGCTAGAGCCTCGGTTCGGACTGGATCAGAACCGAGGCTCTATCTTTTTGTTTTGGCGCGTTTTCTTCACGCGAACCGGTATCCACTTCGCTTGAAAACGCGCTAGACAACGACCACGGGTGAAATACGCTCCCGGTCCAGCCCGGTTTCAGCCTGAAGTTCCGCTTCTCCACCCGAATCACGATCTGATGTTTTTTCTCGCCCCTGCTGTGCCATATTGATGCCCGAAACCGGTTCCTCGCAACGGATGACATCGGCAATGCCGTCAAGCCCCGCTTCCCGCCCCGTGGTGGAGATCGAACTGAACAAACTGTCCTCGCCACGGATCTTCCTGGTGCGGATGCTGGTGTTCCTGGTGCTGTGCGCGCTGGTGATGGTCGTGCTTTACAAGCAGCTCATCGTCGCGTTCTTCGCCAATCCCGGCCTCAACGCCCTGATCGGCGCCGTGCTCCTGATCGGCACCATCCTGTCATTCCGTCAGGTGATCCGGCTCTATCCGGAAGTGGCCTGGGTCAACAGTTTCCGCATCTCCGACCCCGGCCTTGCGGTCGAACGGCAGCATCCGACGCTGCTGGCGCCGATGGCGGCGATCCTCGGCGGCGAGCGCACCGGCAGAATGACGATCACGCAGCAGACCATGCGGCATCTGCTGGATTCGATCGCCACGCGGCTGGATGAAGCCCGCGACATTTCCCGCTACATGACCGGCCTGTTGGTGTTCCTCGGCCTGCTCGGCACCTTCTGGGGCCTGATCGAAACCGTCGGCTCGGTCGGCAAGGTCATCGACGGCCTGAAGGTCGGCGGCGACGCCGGGACCCTGTTCGACACCCTCAAGGGAGGTCTTGCGGCGCCGCTCGGCGGCATGGGCATTTCCTTTTCCTCGTCGCTGTTCGGCCTTGCCGGCTCGCTGATCCTCGGTTTTCTTGACCTGCAATCGAGCCAGGCGCAGAACCGGTTCTATACCGACCTGGAAGACTGGCTCGCCTCCACGGTGCGGGAATATTCCAGCGAGAACGCCGCCGGCGGCGGCGGCGACCTGCAGCAGGCGATCGAGCGGTTGCGCACGACCATGGAGGAAGGCGGCGGCAACCGCGGCACCACGGCGGCGATGGCCAACCTCGCCGAAGCCATCCAGGGACTGGTCGCGCATATGCGCAACGAACAGCAGATGATCCGCGAATGGGCCGACGGCCAGGGCGAGCAAAACCGCGACATCAAGAAACTGCTGGAGCGGATCGCGCGCCAGCCCGAGAAGAATTAGAGCGCGATTCGGAAAGCTCTTTTCCGGAAAGGTCTTGGAGTTCGAGATGCTGGACCACGTGACCATCGGCGTCAGCGACACCGAGCAATCGAAGAAGTTCTACGACCGGGCATTGCGTCCGCTGGGGATCACGCGCTTGTATGCCGAGGGCGACCGGTTCGCGGGCTATGGTGTCAGCCCCAAGGCCTTCTTCTGGATTGGATCGCGAGCCACACCTCAGGCAGGTGCTCATGTCGCCTTCACCGCGCAGGATCGGGCAACCGTCGAGCAATTTCATCGTGAAGCCGTCGCGGCTGGCGGCAGGGACAACGGACCGCCCGGAATACGTCAAAACTACCACCCGAATTATTATGGAGCCTTTGTCCTCGATCCTGACGGCCACAATATCGAGGCGGTTTGCCACTCGCAGCAGGGATAAACCATTGGTGTCCTGAACCAGAAATATCGTACCGTATCGAGCAACTTGACCTAACGCGTCCAAAGATAGAGAGAATCCAATGGCCCTCGCCCGTGCCCGCCGCAACGAGACCGGATTGAACTACTGGCCGGGATTTGTCGACGCGCTGTCGACGCTGGTGCTTTCGATCGTGTTCCTGCTGTCGGTGTTCCTGGTGGTGCAGTTCTTCCTGTCGCAGGAGGTCACCGGCAAGGACAAGGCGCTGGAGATGCTGAACGCCAAGATCGCGCAGCTCAACGATCTGTTGTCGGTGGAGAAACTCGGCAAGATCAATCTCGACGACCAGCTTGCGCGGCTGCGGGCCGGCCTTGCCTCCGCCGAGACCGAGCGCGATCGCGTCAAGGGGCTCTATGAGGGCCTCGCCGGCGCGGGCAACGACGCCGCCGGCCGCGCCGGCGAGCTCAACAAGGCGCTGGATTCGGAAAAGCTGATATCGTCGCGCGCGCTGGCGCAGATCGAGGTGCTGAACCAGCAGATCAGCGCATTGCGCCGCCAGCTTGCCGCGCTCGAGGACGCGCTGCAGGCCTCGGAAAGACGCGACAAGGAATCGCAGGGGCGGATCGCCGATCTCGGACAGAGGCTGAATGTCGCGCTGGCGCAGCGGGTGCAGGAATTGTCGCGCTACCGTTCCGAATTCTTCGGACGGCTGCGCGCCATCCTCGGCAACCGCCCCGACATCAGGATCGTCGGCGACCGCTTCGTGTTCCAGTCGGAAGTATTCTTCGACACCGGACAGGCGCAGTTGCTGCCCGAAGGCCGCGCCGAACTCGACAAGCTGGCGAGCGCGCTGATCGATCTCGACAGGCAAATTCCAGCCGAGATCGCCTGGGTGCTGCGGGTCGACGGCCATACCGATGTGCGGCCGATCTTCAACAGCCCGCTGTTCAAAACGAACTGGGAACTATCCTCGGCGCGCGCGATCTCGGTGGTGCAATATCTGGTCTCGCTCGGCGTGCCGGCACAGCGGCTGGTCGCGGCGGGCTTTGCCGAATTCCAGCCGCTCGACACCGCCGCCAATGAAGAGGCCTACAAGCGCAACCGCCGCATCGAGCTGAAGCTGACGGAACGCTGAGGCTGATGCCGCTGCGTGACCCACGACGTCGTCATGGCCTGGCTTGTCCCGACCATCCACGTCTTGCCACTGCCTCATCAAAAAGAAAGACGTGGATGCCCGCGACAAGCGTGGGCATGACGGCGCTGCCTTGAGTAAGCCCTATCAGCTTCGCCCTTACCGCCCGGAGGACGAAGACGCCGCGATCGCGTTATGGCAACAAAGCTGGCAGCAGGCCTATCCGGCGATCGATTTCACCGCACGCGTCGCTTGGTGGCGCGCGCGCTGGCGCGACGAATTGGTGCCGCATGCGGCCATCATTGTCGCGGAACAGTTGGGCGTACTGGTCGGCTTTGTCACCATCGATGCCTCCGGCTATCTCGATCAACTGGTGGTCGCCCCCGATCACTGGGGTTCGCAACTTGGCAACGAGCTGGTCGATGAGGCGAAGCGCCGCTCGTCCGATGGCATCACGCTACTGGTCAACACCGACAACATCAGAGCCATCAGGTTCTATGAGCGCAACGGCTTTGTGCATGCCGGCGAGAATGTGAATCCAACATCGGGCCGGCCGGTGTTGCGGATGGAGTGGAAGCCGTAAGCCCTCAGCAACATCGTCGTCGCAGCAATTTTCGGTTGATCTGAAAACATGACCTTGATCATACGAGACGCAATTGCCGGGGACGCTGAAGCCGCCTGCAACGTGCTGCGGCGCTCGATCGCCGAACTCTGCGTTGCCGACCATCACAACGATCCCGTGATCCTGCAAGCATGGCTTGCCAACAAGACGCCGCAGATCGTCGCCTCCTGGATCGCCAACCCCGTCAATTCGATGCTGGTTGCGGCCGAAGATTGCGTGATCGTGGCCGTGAGTTCGGTCACAGACAGCGGCGAAATCCAGCTTAACTATGTGTCGCCGGATGCGCGGTTTCGCGGGGTCAGCCGGGCCTTGCTCAAGGCGGTCGAACAGCGAGCCGTCGAGCGGGGCAATGGGCGATGCCATCTGATCAGCACCGAGACCGCGCGGCGGTTTTATCTTTCGGCCGGCTATGTTCGGGATGGGCGGCCACGACGGAAATTCGGAACGACATCAAGCTATCCGATGTGGAAGAAGCTCCAGACCGAAGCCTGAATGTCCGCCTCGTTGAGGACGCAACGACGGAGACCATTGAATGACACGATCCGAACTTGCGATGGGTTCGCTGACGTTCGTTGCGGTGATCGCCGCGGGTTTGCTGTCGGAAAAAGTTCTCGACCGGCACTTCGCCGCCGCGACGCCCGACAAGAACCTCGCATCGAACGGCCGTGCCGAGGCGCCGGCGCAACCCACGCTTCCGGGCGCCTGCGTCGATGAGGACGGTTCGTGGAAAAACTGGCCATGGTCGAACGTGCCGGCGCTTTCACCGAAATGCCGGCAGGAGCGCTAAAGGCCGTTTTGCCATCTTTAGCGAGAGGCGTGTCGGCGCTAGCCGCAGCGGAGCAGTGCGCCCAGCGTCAACACCACATAAGCGATGGCCAGAACGTCAAACACCCGCGATGAGCTGATGATCGGCACCGAGCGGTCTTTTCGAAAAACCGACTCAGGCCCCCTCGAACTGCAGTCGCGCCAGCCTTGCATAGAGACCGCCGGCGGCGACCAGCGAGGCGTGGGTGCCCTGCTCGACGATGCGGCCCTGATCCATCACCATGATGCGGTCGCAGGACAACACGGTGGCGAGCCGATGCGCGATCACCAGCGTGGTGCGGTGGCGCATCAATTCTTCCAGCGCGGTCTGCACCAGCGTCTCGGATTCCGCATCGAGGGCCGAGGTGGCTTCATCGAGCAGCAACAGCGGCGCGTCGCGCAGGATGGCGCGGGCAATCGCGATACGCTGGCGCTGGCCGCCCGATAGCGTGACGCCGCGCTCGCCCAACTGCGCTTCGAATCCCCCCGGCAGGCGGCGGATGAATTCGGTGGCATGGGCGAGACCCGCCGCGCGCTCGACCTCGGCGTCGTCGGCGTCCGGCCGTCCGAAGCGGATGTTCTCCCGCGCGGTCGCGGCGAACACCACGGAGTCCTGCGGCACCAGCGCGATGCGGAAGCGCACCTCGCGCGGATCGGCCGCCTTGATCGGTACGCCGTCGAACGAGATCGTGCCGGATGCCGGATCGTAGAACCGCAGCAGCAAATGAAACAGCGTGCTCTTGCCGGCGCCCGACGGACCGACGATCGCGACCTTCTCGCCCGCGCGCACGACGAGCGAAACGCCATCTGCCGCCAACACATTCGGCCGCGTCGGATAGGCGAAGCTGACATTATCGAAGCCGACGTCGCCGCGGGCCGGCGCCGGCATCGGGCGCGGTGAGGCCGGCGGCGCAATCGCCGACTTGACGCGAAGAATTTCGAACAATCGCTCCGAGGCGCCGGACGCGGCCGAAACCTCGCCCCAGACCTCGCTGAGCTGACCGAGCCCGGCCGCCGCGAAAGCCGCGTACAGCACGAACTGGCCGAGCCGGCCCGGACTGATCGAGCCGGTCAGCACATCATGCGATCCGACCCAGAGTATCATGACCACAGAGGTAAAAACGATGAAGATGATGACCGCGGTCAACACCGCGCGCGCCCGGGTCGAGGTGCGCGCGGCCTCATAGGCCTGCTCGACCTCGCCGCCGAAGCGCGCATTGGCCATCCGCTCACTGGTATAGGCCTGCACGGTTCTGATCGCGCCGAGCAATTCGGACGCATAGGACGTCGCATCCGCCAGCGTATCCTGGGCGTTGCGCGACAGCCGCCGCACCCAGCGCCCGAATGCCACCAACGGGATCACCATGACCGGAATAGCCAGCAGCACGAAGCCCGAGAGCCTGGGGCTCGTGATCACCATCATCGCAGTGGCGCCGACGAACAGCAGGAAATTGCGCAGCGCAATCGATACCGACGCGCCGACCGCGGATTTGATCTGGGTGGTATCGGCGGTCAGCCGCGAGATCAGTTCGCCCGAGCGTGCCGAATCGAAGAACGCCGGCGACAGCGAAATCAGGTGGGCGAACACGTCGCGCCGCAAATCGGCGACGATGCGCTCGCCGATCGTCATCACCAGATAGAACCGCGCCGCGCTGGCGAAAGCGAGCACCGCGACCACCGCGACCATCACGCTGAAGTAGCTGTTGATCATGGCGATGCCTTCGGGGCTGAACCCGAAGTCGATCATCCGCCGCACCGCGACCGGCACCAGCAGGGTGGTAATCGCGGCGATGGTCAGCGAGATCAAGGCAAGCGTCGCACGTCCGCGGTAGCGCGCCACATAGGGCACCAGCGCCAGCAGCGGACGCAGCCGCGCACCGCGACCGGCCGGCGATTGCGTCAGTTTCGCTTCGATGGTGGATGTCTCCGAAGGCGTGTCGACAAGCCCCAGCGAGGACCCGTCGCCGGGCGGATGTTCAAGCCGTTCCACTGCACTCATGATACCCTGACCAATCGGTTTGCCGCCCCCAGATAGGCCCCGCCGCCGCCGCTGGCAATTGCGGGAACATCCCCAACTTGTTTTGCCGGCCTTGCTGGGCTATAGAGCGCCCAAATCCGTCCATAGCCACTTTAAGATCAGGCGCAGGCGCGCCGAAGGATACGTCATGAAAGCCGAAATTCATCCGGAATATCATATGATTACGGTCGTGATGACCGATGGCACGGAATACCAGACGCGCTCCACCTGGGGCAAGGCAGGCGACAAGTTGAACCTGGATATCGATTCCAAGTCGCACCCGGCCTGGATCGGCGGCGCCCAGCAGCTGCTCGACCGCGGCGGCCGCGTCTCGCGGTTCCAGAAGAAGTTTTCGGGCTTCCTCAAGAAGGAGTGAGCGTTTCAGCCGAATGATCACGGTGCCCCGGTGCTTGCCGGGGCATTTTCGTTTTCAAAACCGAATTCCGCGCCACAGAGCGGCGCCAGGCCCTGTTTACAAACTTGCGTAGCATAAGCATCTGCGGGTAGCAGCGGTATAAGGCGCATGGACGACGGCGCGCCCCACACGGACGACGGCGCGCCCCACATGGCCGGTGGCTCCTGACGAGGACCATTGTGCCGCTCCACGTTCCCGCTTGACTCACACATAGCTCAATGGTTATACGTCAATCAATAGCCAGCAGGTTATCGATCCCGAATGCCGAACGCTCACGATGCGCTCTTCAGAACGCTCGCCGATCCGACCCGTCGGGCGATCTTCGAGCGATTGTGCCGCGAAGGAGAGCAGACGGTCGGGGCTCTGACAGCTCGGGCCGGGGTCTCGCAACCGGCCGTCTCAAAGCATCTTGGGGTCCTGAAGCTGGCCGGGTTGGTGCGCGACCGCCACCAAGGTCGCCAGACGCACTATAGCGCCCAGCTCGGCGCCTTGGCCCCGCTGATCGACTGGACAAGCCAAATGGCCGGCTTCTGGCAAAGCCGGTTCGACCACCTCGAAGATCTACTCAAAAGGATGGACCAATGAGCAAACCCGCGACCGAAGCGCTCTCCGTCATTGTCGAACGGGAGGTAGCTTTTCCGCCGGAAAAGATCTGGCGCGCGCTCACCCAACCACACCTGATCGAGGAGTGGCTCATGAAGAACGACTTCAAGCCCGTCGTGGACCACCGTTTCAACCTTCGCGCAGACTGGGGCGCCGTTGACTGTCAGGTCCTGGCAGTCGAGCCGAACAAAACGCTGTCTTACACGTGGGCGGCCTATGGTCTTGAGAGCGTCGTCACCTGGACTCTCACCCCTACGAGCACGGGGACCCACCTGCGCATGGAGCAGTCGGGCTTCCGGCCGGATCAGCAGCAGGCCTACCAGGGCGCCCAATACGGGTGGCAGCGGTTCTTTGCAAACCTGGAGCAGGTCTTGGCGCGGACAGATTGAAGTCTGCCGGCACAATTCAAAGCCAGCTCTGTGTTGCAGGTTTGGAGTTCGCGCTTTGGCGACACGCTTCGTGTCATGCCTGGCCGCGGCCGTTTATAGAGGAGATAGCTGCCAGGATAAGCTGTCGCATAACCGCTGCTCCAGATAGAATCCGCACGGTGGCGATGACCCCTACTTATCAAAGCCTCGGGACTAAGGAGGAGAAACGGGCATGAAGAGGAGCGGGTCACAGAAAAGCAAGTCTCCTTCTCAGCTGATAGACGCGAGAATCAAGGAGCTAGGCGACCGGCGGGGCAAGATGCTCAGCCGGCTCCGTACCTTGGTCAAGCAAGCCGATCCCGAAGTCGTCGAGGAGTGGAAGTGGAGAGGGGTTCCGGTGTGGTCGCACGACGGATTGATCTGCACAGGGGAGACTTACAAGAACGTCGTGAAGATGACCTTCGCCAAAGGGGCCGCTCTGAAGGATCCTTCGAGCCTGTTCAACTCCAGTCTTGACGGGAGGCGTGCCATCGACTTCCACGAGGGCGAGAAGATAGACGAGGAGGCGTTGAAGACTCTCGTTCGCGCCGCCGTGACCCTGAACAAGTCCACAGCCCAAAGCTAATCCACGGAATCAAAGATTTTCCGTGGGATCCGGCGCTGCCCGCGCCATCTGAACACCGATTGCGATAAAAATCCCTGAACCGAGGCCGATGCTGATGCCGACGCCCTGCTGCAACGGAAAGCCCGCGAGGCACGCCGCAGCAGCCAGCAGGCCGCCCGACCCCACCAGCCCTCCCGCAACAGCGACAGATTGACTGATTATCGGAGCCCTCGAGCGCATGTCGCTCGTCAATGCCTGGATCGCCCCGCCTCCGAACGCAATCGTCCCCAACAGAAACAGCACGTCGAACAGTCGCTTGAAGCCTGCGAAGGCGGCTGCGCCATCCGGCATTGCAGCGACCGGGCTCAGGACATAGCCAACCATCGCATCCACGAAGGTAAACACAACGATGCTCAGAAAGATCGCGGCCCAACCCGCTGCAGCGGCGCCTTTCTCGCGGCGAGCGAGCTCAATGACGATGAGCAGCGCGCCCGCGGCCATGACGACATCCGAGAAAATGCCGACGGTGCCTGCCGCAAACATGGTCCGCGCTCCGGCGACCGCACCTGCGAGCGCCAGAGCCTGGTCGAACGGTTGCGCCGGCAGCGTGGCAGCCGGCGGCGAAAGCGCGTAAAGCACGCTTGTTGCGGTGACGCCGAGAGAGCCCAGCGCCAGCGTGGCGCCGGCGATCGTTAAAATTGAAGAATCCCCACCGCTTTCCGCTCGCTTGCGATCGACATCTGCTGTCGCCGGGCTGACATAGGTCATTTCCAACCTCCTGTTGCAGAGCGCCAAATTTAGTTGCAAGGTGAAACCTTATTACAAAAGGTTTCACTGTGCAACCATGCCCGGCAAGACGGATCTTTCTGAACTGAACTGCTCGCTGGCCCGGACCCTGGATATCGTGGGCGACTGGTGGACGCTGCTGATTGTTCGCGACGCCTTTCTCGGCGTGCGTCGCTTCGGCGATTTTCAGAACAGTACCGGAATCGCGAAGAATATCCTCACTGCACGGCTCGCACGCCTGGTCGCGAACGGCATCCTCGACCGCATCGGGCCTGAGAAACGTCCGGTCTATCAACTCACCGAGAGGGGCCGCGCGCTGCTTCCGGCCATGGTTGCCCTGATGCAATGGGGCGACCGCTGGGTGTCCGCGAACAAGCCGCCGGTCATTGTGACCGACGACAAGGGGCGGCCGGTCACGCCAGTCAAACTGAAACGCGGCGGAGACGATGTGACCGCGGATACCGTTCGGTTTCATCCGGGCCCGGGTGCGACCGCGCGAACCCGCGCTTTTTTCAATGCGCTATTGCTGTCGAGTGGTGGCGCTATCGCTCCATCAAAAATTCCGCCGAAAACGACCAAATAGATCGCGCGCTTGGAGCCGATCCCTTGCCCTCAATTCACTTGCCTTCAATCGCCTCTATTGCTCGAACGCCGCCTTCAGGCGGTTGAGCTGCGGCACCAGCGGATTGCCGATCGCGCGCTCGGTCGTCGGCGCGTGGATGCTGACATCGAGGCGGCGCACTTTCTTTTGCAGGATCATCGAACGGGCGATCAGGACCTGCAGCTGCTCGGGCAGCTTTTCCAGCATCTCGTCCGGGCCGGGATCGGCGGCGCTGAGCTTGACCTTGGTCTTCTCGCGATTGGCCTGGCTCAGCGTCATCTCGCCTTCCTTCACCGCGCGGTGCAGCAACAGCCATGATGCCAGCTGCATCAGACGCGTGGTCAGCCGCATGCTTTCGGTGGCGTAGGTCAGGCTGACGGAACGTTCGAGCGCTTTGGCTTCGGTGCGGCCGGCGCCATCGAGATAGGCCGCGGTTTCCTCGACCAGGTCCATGCCGTCCCGGAACAGGGTACCGAATGCTGCGGAATTGGTCAGCCGCTCGTTGAACTGAACGAGGGCGGTTTCGCCTTGCAAACGGTCCGACATGGTGAGCGCCTCACGCAACTGTAACGCTTACGCCGCCGGCTTGGAAACGCGGCGGCTTATGATGAACAAATCATTGCGCGCCAGCGGACGAGAGTCCAGCAACAAGAGTTATTATGGTTTCTAGACGATGCGGCAGCGAAATCGAAGACACACCAAAAGCACACTCCCAAAAAAAGCAGCCGCCGTTTCCGGCGGCTTCTGAAAAAAAGCGGCTTCTGCAAAAAGCGGCTTTTGCAAAAAAAGAGGCTTTTGCAAAAAAAAGAGCCGCCGTTTCCGGCGGCTTTTGAAGTTGATAACAGGGAGGCGTCAAACAGAGTGGACAGGAGCCACTCGGTGTCCAAACGAGGACAGTGCAAGTCATAACTGAGAAAGCTTAATCAATCGTAAACGAGCGATTTCCTTCAGGCTTTGTTTGCCATGTCGGCCATTGGCCGAGTGCCCGGCAAGTCGCCGTGACGGAGAGGCGCGGCCATTCACGTCATCCCTTCGATTCTCACCAAGGACGTGGATGCCCGGCATCACATCGCAGACAGGCTTACGCGGTCTGCGCAGGGCAGACGGCGGCGCCCGGACCCGACGGGGACAGTCAAGCCAGGTCCTTGACCGACTGCAACCACAGGTTTCGCCGATCTTCGCCAGTGAAGGCGACGGGCGTCTTGACTCATACGTAAGCTATAGCTTACCGTTAGTCATGGCTTACGCAGATGCCCTCGCCGTGCTCGCGGACCCGACGCGCCGAAAAGTGTTCGAGCGTCTGCGCGCGGGACCTCGCCCGGTAAATGCCCTCGCCGCCGGCCTACCGGTTTCCCGGCCGGCGGTCTCGCAGCACCTCAAGGTTTTGAAAGACGCAGGCCTGGTCGAGGAACGCAGCGAAGGGGTGCGCCGGATCTATTCGCTGCGCCGCGAGGGCCTGATGGAATTGCGTGACTGGCTCGATAGCTTCTGGGACGACGCATTGGCGGCGTTCAAGCAGGACGTGGAAAAAACCGAAGGAGTTGTTGAATGAATGCACCCGTCGTCATCACGCCCGTGTGCAAATCCGTCCGCGTGAAAGCGCCGATCGCGCGCGCCTTCGATGTCTTCACCCGCGGCCTGTCAGGCTGGTGGCCGCTCGACCACGGCGTCGGCAAGAAACCGATCCAGAAGGTCGTGATGGAACCGCGGCTCGGCGGGCGCTGGCTGGAGATCGCAGAAGGCGGCACGCAGACCAGCGTCGCCACCGTCACCTCGTGGGAACCGCCGCATCGGCTGGTGATGCTCTGGCAGATCAACGCCCAATGGAACGTTTCACCGCCGAGGGGCTAAACGCGACGCAGGTCGAACTCCTGCACCACAAACTCGAAACCATGGGTGCGGAGGCCGGCGCTTCGATGCGCAACGACGTCGATCGTGGCTGGCCTGGGCTGATCGAACGTTACGCGCAAGAGGCCGAACGCAACGACGCCTGAACCAGCAACCCCCAATCGTCGGTCAAGGAGAGCGTCATGTCCGACCTCATCGTCCATTCCCGGCAGTCCGTTCGGTCGCGCGGTGCTGGCCACGCTCGAGGAGAAAGCCGCGACCTATCGGCATTGCGTCCAGCGTCCGCGACGCCTCGCACGCGCTCAGGATTTGAAAATGCTGTTGGCGGCGTCTTTCGAGGCGCGCTTCCCGGTCATGGCGGTTTGCAGCCGATCGATTTCCGATGTCATCAGCGCGATACGCTCGGCCAATTCCTCGACCGACAGCAGCGCCAGGTCCTGCCCGATCTCGTGGGTGACTTTTTTCCTCGGTCTGTCGTCGTCCTCGATCGTCATGCGTGCTCGCCTCGCCAAACCGCGCCGTATCGACGGCCCAACCTGAGCTGGCATTTTTGCCGCGGCATGGTATTCTGCGCAAGTTTCTTGATCAAGCGATTGGAGAATCCAAAGTGATTCTTGTGAGCGCGCCGCTCCCGACGCGAATGCCCCGGCCCGACCGCATGGAGTTGGACCGGATGGGATAGTGCGCGGATTTTCGCGCCAGGCATGAGCCGAATCCAAGTCCTTCCGGTCTCGCGGGAGGGCTTTTTGATTCACCGGGGTTCGGTATCCTCATGCGCGAAAGATCGCTCCCTTGGCCAGAATTCTCATTACCAGTGCGCTGCCTTACGTGAACGGCGTCAAGCATCTCGGCAATCTCGCAGGCTCGCTGCTTCCGGCCGACGTCCACGCGCGTTTCCGGCGGCAGATCGGCGACGATGTCCTGTTTATCTGCGGCACCGACGAACATGGAACGCCGGCCGAACTCGGCGCCATCGCGGCCGGGCAGGACGTGCGAACCTTCTGCGACCGGCAGCACGCCATTCAGGCCGACATCTATCGGCGGTTCGGCCTGTCGTTCGACCATTTCGGGCGATCCTCGTCGCCGCAAAACCGTGCGCTGACGCAACATCTCTATCGAAAGCTGGACGCCGCGGGACTGATCGAGGAGCGCGAACTCAATCAAATCTGGTCGCCGCTTGACCGGCGCTTTCTCCCGGACCGCTATGTGCTTGGCAACTGCCCTTACTGCGGCTTCGATTCCGCCAGGGGCGATCAATGCGACGGCTGCGGCAGTCTGATCGATCCCGCGGAACTGATCCGCCCGCGATCGGCGCTGTCGGGCGACAGCGCGCTCGAAATCCGCACCAGCCGGCATTTGTTCCTTCGCCAGACGCTGTTGCGGGACGACTTGAACACATGGGTCGACGGCAGACGCGGATGGCCGTCCTTCGTGGTTTCGCTCGCGAAGAGCTGGCTGACCTCGGAACTGAAGGATCGCTGCATCACCCGCGACCTCGCCTGGGGCATCCCGGTGCCGCGTGTCGGATTCGAACAAAAAGTGTTCTACGTCTGGTTCGATGCGCCGATCGCGTACATCGCGGCAACCCAGGAATGGGCCGAAGCGGATCCATCCCGCCGCGACTGGCGCCAATGGTGGCGGAAGGCCGATGACGTCAGGTACATCCAGTTCCTCGGCAAGGATAACGTACCGTTTCACGCGGTGAGCTTTCCGGCGACCTTGATCGGGTCCGGCGAGCCATGGAAGACCGTGGACGTGATCAAGGGATTTCACTGGTTGAATTATGACGGAGGCAAATTCTCCACCAGCCAGGGGCGCGGAATTTTTACCGACCAGGCGCTGGAGCATTTGCCCGCGGACCTCTGGCGCTGGTGGCTGATCGCAAACGCGCCTGAATCCTCGGACGCCGATTTCAGCATTGGCAGACTAGTCGCCGACGTGAACAAGGACCTCGCCGACACCTTCGGCAATCTTGCCAACCGCATCATCAGCTTCTCGCATCTTGCGTTCGAGGGTCGCATCCCCGGGGGCGGCGAGCCATCCGCGCCGGAAATAGCGTTAGGCACCGAGATCGACCGTCGCATTGCCTCGCTTCGGGCCCATCATGAAGCCTGTGAATTTCGCCGCGCCGCCGCTGAAACGCGGGCCATATGGAGCGCCGCGAACGCCTATCTCCAGCACGCGGCGCCATGGACCGCCATTAAATCGAATCCAGCGCGCGCGGCCGTCGTAACGCGGACAGGATTGAACCTGGTGCGCTTGTCCGCGGTGCTGGCGTGGAGCATCGTTCCGGCTCTCGCGCAAACCGTGCTTGGCGCGTTCGGCGACAACGAGGCGATTCCGCTGTGGCCATCGGCGCCCTGTGCGCCTGTTCTGGACAGCGGCAAAGGCCAGCCGATATCGCGGCTCGATCCGCGGTCGCAAAGATCAGCCGCGAAAAAGCCGGCAGATTAACTGCGCGGTTTGGAGGGTAGGGGTCTGCAAATACAAACGACATTCCACTTCGCCCGAAAAGACGATATGCATCTCTCGCTTCAACCGCCTGCAAGGACACATCATGGAAAAGCTGCCCGCGCAAATGACCGTCATCGGCATCAGCAAGCCCGGCGGTCCGGAGGTGCTGTTGCCCGAGACCCGCGCGGTGCCGGTGCCGGCGCGAGGCGAGATCCTGGTCAAGGTCGCAGCCGCGGGCGTCAACCGTCCCGACGTCGCCCAGCGTTCCGGCGCCTACCCGCCGCCGCCCGGCGCCAGCGATTTGCCCGGCCTTGAAATTGCGGGCGAGGTCGTCGCGATCGGCCCCGGCGCCACCAAGCACAGGCTCGGCGACAGGGTGATGTCGCTGGTGGCCGGCGGCGGCTACGCGCAATATTGCATCGCGCAGGACGCCCAGGCGATGGCGGTACCAGCGGCGCTGTCAATGAACGAAGCCGGCGCCATCCCTGAAACGCTGATGACGGTCTGGCACAATGTGTTCGAGCGCGGCGCGCTGAAGCCGGGCGAGACGCTGCTGGTTCACGGCGGCTCATCCGGCATCGGCACCATGGCGATTCAGCTTGCCAAGGCGTTCGGTTCCAAAGCGATCGTCACGGTGGGTTCAAAGGACAAGGCCGACGCCTGTCTCAAGCTCGGCGCTGACAGTGCTGTCAACTACAAGACGGAAGATTTCGTCGCCGCAGTAAAAACGGCGACCGATGGCGCCGGCGCCAATGTCATCCTCGACATGGTCGGCGGCGACTACATCGACCGGAACTACGATGCCGCGGCGGTCGACGGGCGTATCGTGCAGATCGCAACCCTCGGCGGCGCCAAGGCGACGGTCAACATTGCCAAGGTCATGGTTAAGCGACTGCACCACACCGGCTCCACGCTGCGCCCCCGGACGAATACGGACAAGGCGGCGATGGTCGCCGCGATCGAGGCCAAGGTGATGCCGCTGTTGCGAGAGGGGCGCGTCAAACCGGTCATGGACAGCACATTTCCGCTGGAAAAGGCCGCCGATGCGCACCGCCACATGGAGACCAGCGAGCATATTGGCAAAATTGTGTTGGTGGTCTAAACGCTCGTGAGCAGAGCGTAGCCGGAAACCCTTTGATCTTCCTCGCTTTCATGTCATTTATCGAGCGCCGCCGATCGCCTGCGCCGCGTTCGGGAACCGTCTTGCACTTTCACTTTGCGTCGAACGCCGGAGAACTGACTTGCGTCTGATCAGGTGCCTCGCGCCCCTCGCGCTGGGCCTCATGATTGTTGCCGCCGCGCCGCCGGCGCGCGCCATCGACGCGGTCAGCGTCCGCAGCGACGCGCCCGCGATCGACCTCACCGCGGTACTCGACCATCAGCGCAGCGACACCGACCGCATCCAGGTTTCCACCGCGCCCGGCACCGACGGCATCGTCCGCCGCATCGAGGTGCGCGCCCGTGAAGGCGGCCAGAACTGGGTGGTGTTCGCGCTCGCCAACAACACCGACGATCAGCTGGATCGTCTGATCGTCGCGCCGCATTACCGCATCGTGTCGTCCGGCCTGTTGTGGCCCGACCTCGGCCTGTCGCGCGTCGCCACCATCACGCCGTCGACCGGCGACCGTCCCGAACGGCAGGAGAGCGCGACCGCCGATATCTTCCGCATCACGCTCGATCCCGGCGCCGTCATCACCTTCGTCGCCGAATTGCGCACCGACAAGCTGCCGCAGCTCTATCTGTGGGAGCCGGACGCCTACAAGGACAAGGTCAACTCGTTCACGCTCTACCAGGGCATCGTGATCGGCATCTCCGGACTTTTGGCCCTCGTGCTCACCATTCTGTTCGTGGTCAAGGGCTCGATCATGTTCCCGGCCGCCGCCGCGCTGGCCTGGGCGGTGTTGGTCTATATCGGGGTCGACTTCGGCTTCTGGGGCAAGGTGCTCGACATGTCGAACAACGCCGAGCGCATTTGGCGCGCGGCGGGCGAAGCGATTTTGGCGGCGACGCTGCTGGTGTTTTTGTTTGCCTATCTCAATCTCAGCCGCTGGCATGTGCGCTATTCCCACATCACGGTGGGCTGGCTGACGTTTCTCGGCTCGCTGGT
>WNFW01000624.1_pt1 | contig 22786 bp, 24 predicted proteins | sample 5400131 | NCBI WGS metagenome assembly WNFW01 (sample SAMN13153362, study PRJNA577476) | soil metagenome | isolation source: 20 cm soil or saprolite under grassland replicate 1 | place: USA:California | collected 2016-06-15 | reverse complement strand
CAGTGCGCCTGTGCAGCAGTAACGCTGTGAATCATCACGATAAAAGTCATCCCCTTCGTGACAAGGGCGGCTTCTAGTCTTTCAAGCCTTTGAATGAGCTTTGCCGGAGCAAACCTTCCGAAGTGATATCGCGGTACTCGACTTCCGCGATGAACTTCGGCTCAACCCAGGTTGCCTTGGGTTTATTGATCGGCTTGGTCAGTTTGGATTTCGGGCTGACCACGGTATCGAGCTGTTTTCTGATTTTGCTCGACATGGTTCGGTTCCAGCCCGTCCCAACCTTGCCCATGTAGACCAGTTCCTTCCCTTCCCTCTTTCCAAGGTAGAGGGCAGCAACGCCAGTAGGATCCTTCACAAACCCGACGACCGGGAATTTCCCCTTCAATACGGTTTTGACTTTCACCCAGGCTTCGGTTCGTTCGGAACGGTACGGTGCTTCGGAATTCTTGGAGATAATCCCTTCCCAACCCAACTTCCCGGCGTGTTCGAACATGACCCGCCCGTCTCCGGTAAGGTGTTCGCCATACAAAACCGGCGGCAGACCCCTTCACGAAGAAGCGGCTGCTGGAATTGGCCAACGGGTACGAGCGCAACACGACCAGGCGTGTAACGCCGCTACCCGCTATTGCGGTACAGGAGCAGGCCGACGACCAGCACGGCGGCGCCGATACTAGCTAAGCCGACTTGCGTTGTGGCTTTGCCGACGGCTTTTTCGCCGCGGTCTCCTTGGAGGCTTTTTTGCCCGAGATCGACATTAGATTTCCTTCTGCCCGCTGGCGGCCTTGCGCGGCTTCTTGCTGGAAAAACGGCGCTGGTATCGACCATTCCTGCAGGCATCGACCGGCCCATGGCGTGGCATTGTCTGACCACGCCCCAGATCGTGTAGTTCTCGGAGATGTTGGTCCATAGCTCGTCGACGAAAAAGGGCCGGTGACTGATGTCACCGGCCCGATGACCCGGCGTCGCGTTCCATTGAAGAAGCGGCGCAGAGCGTCTAGGGGGAATAGGCGCTCGGCTTCGGGTCTTTTGCTGCATCTCGCGCCGAGGGACAAATTCTGCGCGGGAGCCGCAAGCTTGCTAATGGCTGTACAGCGACAAGCCGATGCCATCATGCCAAAGAATCTTGGCGAGATCGCCCCGACGCCCGCGGAAGATATAGAGATCGCCGGCATGGGGATCGCGCTTCAAGCTCTCCTGAACCGTCAAAGCCAGGCCCTGCATGCCGCGGCGCATGTCCGTGTGCCCAGTGGCGATCCAGACCCTGACGCCGCTCGGTATCGGGATCATCGTCGGCTCAGAACATCGAGAACCCGCCCCAACGCCTCAGCGTCGACACTCTCGTCAACGCTGACACGCTTGCCGTCACCGAGCTCGATCTCGATCAGGCCGCGTCGCTTCCGGGCCGGCATCGCCGCTGGCGCTTCAATCGATCGGAGGCTTTCGGCCGCAGCCGCGGCGACCTGAACCGGGACAAGGCGCGGTCCCGCCGAAGCGACAGTCGCCAGGCGGGCCCGCCGCCGCCACGTGAACACCAAACTCGTCGCAGTGCCGTGCCGCCGTGTAAATCGGCGCCGAAGCATGACCCCGCCAGTACCAAACGAATCAAAGGGTTATCTTGCCGATCGGCGTTGGGACCCCACGCCGATTAACAATCGCCTATTCGCTCTTCAATCAAGTACATGTCGGCATGAATGCCACCCCGGCTGAGATCGCGCTCATCCGCTTGTGCCAAGTCTTCACCGTTCCGGAAACCTGATTTCGGGAGAAGAATTCGCGAACGTTGCCGGCCGTGCCGGGCGGGCCTTTGTCGATATTGAAGGTCTCATTGTGCATGTCATGTACAATCCCGAGCCGTGGCGGATCACGCTTTGGCGGTCGCTCGTTGCATCTGCACGGGCGCGGGCGCTGAAAAGCGGGCTGATCCAGATCGTCTGGGAAGTCATGCAACGCCTCGTCAAGGAGAGCGTACTTCAGCGCCCCGATTCGATCGAGTATCTCGCGAATTCGCGAGAAGCATGGGTGTCCGCGGCCGAACATAGTTCCAGTGAAAGCACCGCGAGCGAGGAGGCCGAGCCCTTATCGCATCTGGTCGAGAGGCTGGATGCTGCGGTGTTCAGCCTCATCGAGGCGCTCGACGCCGATAGTGCCGATCTTCCGCGCTTGCTCGACGAGGCACTTCAAGGCTCGCTTTGGGCGCGACAAATCGTGCGCGAACCCGCGGAATGGCAGCCCTGGTATCGCGCAGTTCTCCAGGCTCGCGCCCGCGTCATCTGGAATCATACGACGCCCGTCTCGCGTCGAGGTCATTTTGCCATGGGTGTTGGACTCGACGCCGGGCTGGCGCTAGACGCGATGGCGGACGAGCTCGCCAACTATATCGACATCGCCGACCTCGCGGCGCTACGCGGCGACGGCGACGAACTCGCTGGCGCGCTCACGGAGTTGGCACGCCGTCTTCTGGTGATGCGCCCGTTTATTCCTGATAAGAAAAACGCTCTGCCCCTGAACTGGCCGTACATTTTGAAAGCCTGGGTGACGGGCGTCGATGTCAATGTTATCGGCACCGACAATATGGCTATGGTCGAGGACGCCTTTTCCTACCGGTTGGTTTGGGCGCTCGAAGCCCTGCGCACGCGGCGCATGACGCTCGGCTGGTCCCCGGATATAGTCGGCGGTGCCGGCGCGGCCTCTGTCGAAACCGGCGTCCCTCACTATGCGATGGCGATGTTGATCCGGGCGGGGCTACCGTCTCGGCTCGCCGCGATCACCGCCGTCCGCGAAACGCGCGCGATGTTCTTCGACAATCCCGGGATGAGAGGCTGGCTTGGGAGCAATGAGATCGCCGCCTTTACCGACACCGGGGAATGGCCAACACCCGAAACGGCGGCCTTGTGGCAACGCTTCCGCGAGGACTGCCTGAGCGGTGGGACTCAAAAATGGAAACACCAAGCAGGCTGGTGCTCTTTGACCCCCGACTCTCGCGCACCGGCGCCAGGTATCTATCGTGTCGAGGACGAGGAACATACCGGCGTCGTCTGGCTGTGCTCGCCCGATCACCAGCGGCTCGCCCGATTGGGCGGACAACTGCGCGACACCAAGCCTAGCTTTTTCTCGGCGCGCATCCTTGCCAGTGATGCTCGCGCTTATGTCGAGCGATTTGGGCGCGATGAGGCAACTTGGCTGGGCAATTGAGCGCGTTGCGGGAGACCGCTTCCGATTGAGGTGACATAGCTACGCGGGAGGCGATCGTTCGTCTGGGTCATCGGTGGGGCGGTAACGGCTTATTAGCCCGAACTTCGCTACACGCAGCGTGGTAGGTGGGAAAGGCTGGATTCGGTCGTTTTTTACACAGTCTCTTACACATACACATTCAGACTGGTAAATTTCAAAGTAAATACAATTACTTATAGTAGTACGCGCTCGACTCAAAATCTCTTTCACGATGGCGATCGATCTACTCGATAGTTCGATTTGCACCGCAATCGCCGAACCAACTAACGCGGCCACCCGAGTGCATGCGGCGACGGGTCAATCTTCTTCTCCCGGCGACTTGTTGGTACTTTTGTTGGCACCGGCGGATCGACATCTTGCTAAGCTACTAAAATTTCTTGAAAAAATCCATTGATGTGGTCGCTGCCGGGCCCACCAATGAAACATGGCTTAGTTAGTCAGCGCTACCTCATTGCCCCGCTGAGCCACCCACCAGAAACGCCCTGCTTCGTCGCTCATTGCTGTGGCGCAGTGCCCAGCAAGCTAATGTTCCTCGTTCGATCTGGCTACGGTCTCTGCTTCCCACCGCAGAATTGGCGCCTTGTCGTGTGAAACGGCCAAACCGCGATTTGCGATTCTATGATCGAACGGCCCAACTCCGGTCAGCCATCTTTCGCTAAAGTCCGCTCACCGCTCGCCCCTAAGCCCGCTCCGCCCCCGAGATCGGACATCGCAACGTTCAACGCGCATGTCAGTTACGGGCAGAAGCTGCCATACTGGTCAATTCGCATGCAGCCTAGATCTTGCGCTATGGGCGACATTCGCGACCGGCCGAGGCGCGCTTCTAATGCCGGGCCGCCCCCGCCCGACTGCTCCGACGCAGTTGGCGCAGCGACAGCGCGTGCAACAGGATCGAGCTTGGCACCACGAAAGCAGGGGTCAGCACATTCGGAAAGGCGTCTACGACCATGCTCGGGCCGTTCGGAACGACCAGTTGGAACGGGCCGGGAGAAGCGATCAACCCCAAGGTGATCGCGACAGCGAAGTCCACGAGGCCGAAGATGTTCCAAAGGATCGCCGCTTTCCGCCCTTCAGCCGTTCCGGTCGCCAGGGCGATCGCCGCCGGCACGGCGAACAGGCCGGTCAGCACATCGCCGGTTCCTGCCGGCAACGCCCATAGGCCCGGCAGCACCCCTCGCAGCCAGTAAGCGAGCCATTGGCTGCCGAAGATGCGGTAAAGCTGAAGGGCGATGAGCCACGTCGTCGGCATCGCATCGAGCAGCTGTCCCATCCTCTTCGACAATAGCAACAGCGGAGCACCGATGATCACCGGCAGAAGGATCGCCGCTGGAAGCATCGGTAACGGGGAGGCACCCGTGCGGAATACGCCGTTGATGGCTGCCGTCCAGGCGACAGCGGCCCAAAGCGTGACGGGGACCATGATTACCAGCCAGGTCGCTCGGCGTTGTCCCGGCGTCAGGTCTGTGTGTTCGAGGCCGAGCCACAAGCCAAGTGCTATGAGCCCATGGACCATCAGCCGAACGGCCAGGGCCGCAAGGCCGCTCTCCGGAAGCACTGGAAACGAGTAGATCAACCACGTCCACAGTGCCGTGAATGGAACGGTCCAAAGCAAGCTGCGCCAAGCGGGACGCGACGGAATCATAGCAGCGGAAACAGCATCAGTGTTCATCAGCGGTCCTCTATGAGGGGCGCGTCCTCATTGCGGGCGCTCAGGGATTGGCCAAGCGGAACGGCAAAAAGCGGACCGACTGCGATACACTCGTGGTCCATAAGACAGCGGGCGGTTGCGGGTAACTCGCACGGATTGGATTGAGGTACGAAATGCGCGTTCGTGCGGAAGCAGGGCATCGAAGCCGACACGTGGCGGATCGCGATCCTCCCGTCGTGTCACGGTGCTCCTTCTGCTGATTCGGCCCTCGATAGAATCATGAAGGCAAGAACGTGGCTGACGAGCAGCAGTGGCACATAAAGCGCTGGAATATAAATGCCGGCGCCGAAGAGGCCGGGATTTCCGATTTTCGTTACACCCATGTAATAGGCATTCAGAAGATCCAGCGTGCCCCAGATGTTGAATATCCAGACAATCGGAACGGCGATCGACCAACGCCAGGAGAGTGCTGCCATTGAAAGAAGCGCGAGAACAGCAGCGATGAGATCACCCCATCCGATCTTGTTGGCGAAATCTGAACTCAACTCCGAAGATACGAACCCGGCTACCATAAAGTTCATCCCCAAGAACCTGAACGCATGGAAGGCTGCGAGAAGTCTCAGGGCGTCATAGCGCGGCATCGCGCGGACCGTCGGCCAGACATAAATGTAGGCCACGACCGTACTTGTCAGGAAGGCTCCGACGACGCTGAGGACGAATGGCAGATTGAAGCTCGGTGGCACGCTCGGATTCCCTTGTGATTGTCGATCTGGTCGGGTGAGGTCGAAACCAGTCGATTCGGTTCGACGTAGGCGGGCGCTCAGGGGTTGGTCATGAGCAAGCGGAGCGGCAGAAGCGGACCGACTGCGATGTACTCGTGGTCCATGAGATTTTGCTTGGCCAGCGGTAGGCCCTCCATGATCGCGTGTGCCTCGGCAACATCCTTGACATCCAGCAGGAAGACGGCTCCGCGCCCATCGGACCGCGAATACCATTCACGAACCTTCCCATTGAGATAGAGTTGTACGGTCTGCCTGATTTCATCCGGCATGACGGCCATAACCTGTTCGCGTGTGACGCCCGCCTTGACGGTCAGGATGACCATCACCCCGGTGGTTGTGGGTGAGGTGGCTTGTGCTTGGGCAAGGGATGGATCGGCCATGGAGGTAGCGCCTATCAGAGTGAGGGTGAGTGCCAAGACGACGTGACGGATTGCTTTCATCGGTCTCATTTCTCCGATCACGGCGGTCGCCGTGATGTCGCGAGTATCAGCGCACGCAGCGGTGCTGCTAATTTGCAACTCGGATGTAAGGCCACTTTCCGCGAGCGACTATTCGCGATAATGTTGATGGGCTATGAAGCAAAACTTCACAGTCAGACACGGTGCGCTCGACGGCGTGGAGGCGTTCCTGAGTGTCGCCCAGCACCGTAGTTTCCGCCGAGCGGCCGCTGAACTCGGGGTAACGCCATCGGCGATCAGTCAGGCGGTACGCGCACTTGAGGCGCGCGTCGGCGCCGTGCTCTTCATCCGCACGACCCGCAGCGTCGGCCTGACCGAAGCCGGCGAACGATTTCTTGCGCGCGCAAGGCCCGCCTTCGAGGAACTCGTCGCCGCTAGCGGGGCCGCGCGCGAACTCGGACAGCGACCGGTCGGGCGCTTGCGTCTCACCGTACCACGCTCGGTGGTGCCGATCCTGCTGGAGCCGCTGGTCGCGTCGTTCTGCCGGGCGTTTCCCGAGATCGAGGTGGAGCTTGCTGCAAGCGAGGAGCTGGTCGACCTCGCAGCCGAAGGTTTTGATGCTGGCATCAGATTGGGTCAGTTCATCGCCCCCGACATGGTCGCGGTGCGCCTGACGAAGCCGTTACCTCTCATCATCGTCGGCAGCCCAGCTTACCTCGCCCGCCGCGGCCGGCCCGAGTGCCCGGATGATTTGCGTCAGCACGCATGCTTGAGATTGCGACGATCGAACGGTGCGCTCGCATCATGGTCGCTCAACGACAACGGTCGTTCGATCGAGATTGCCGTATCGGGACCTTTCATCGCCAACGACTTTCCCACGATGCTCGGCGCAGCCGTCGAAGGTGTGGGTCTTGCGCAAGTGCCTACACCGCTGGCCACCAGTGCCGTGACGACGGGAAAACTCGTCCCCGTGCTGGAGCAATTCGCGCCGATGACGCCGGGTGTGTTCCTCTACTATCCCGGCCACCGACAAATCATGCCGAAGCTGCGAGCCTTCATCGATCACGTGAAGGGCCGCTCGGGGGCCGCAAGCTAAATCCGGATTTGCGTTAGTGATAGGCGCGTCAGACCGCGCAAATGCGGCTGATGCCCGAGGCGACGCCGCCGTAGGGGGCAGTAACCTTCTTCGAACTACTGATGTCTTCTTGGGATCACGAGCAGAAGCCTTAGCTTGAGCAGAGGACTTCGGATTCTCGTCCGATAACGGAAGCTCCTTCGGCCAGGCTCGCCCGCCCGCCGTCACGACGGATGGCCACCGATCGCACCAGTTTCGCACCAGAAACGACCGCGCCAAAGCGCAACAAACGCGATCGAACTCAAACGAAAGCGCAGTAAAATCAATGAAACTGGTCGATCTCTTCCCGCTCATAACGGTCTGGTTGCAGGTCGAGCGCTTTCCGAATCGACAACCAAATCAAACGTCCTTCGGCTCCGAACATAGACCCCACAGATGCGAGGTCCATCAAACATTTAGGATGCCGATTGGCCCCCGGACCCCACGCCTATTCACAGTTGCTCGTCAACCTGGCGACAAAGGGGGTGCGATTCGTCCTATTTGTACGCCACAGCTACCCAGCAGCCATACCCGCGCTCTAGATTTCTTTCTTGCTGGAGAAGCCTACGATCTTATTGCCTCAGACCGATCATGGTTCGGGGCGGAGGCATGGGCGGCAAGGACGAAAAGACTCGGATCGAGGCATTCGGGTCGCCAGGTGGTCGGAAAATGCCACGTGCCACGAAGCGCCATCGCAAGAACCGTGGCATGCCGCCGCCCGCGACGTTCGATATAGATACGCTGCCGGGCAGCTCTAATTTGACGGCATTAGAGGCGGCCGCGGTCATCCGGCGCACGCCCGGAGCGCTGGAGCAATGGCGGCGCAATCCGAACCACCCGCTGAAATGGCGCTACGTCGATGGCCGGCCGCTCTATCGTGTCGATGCGGTGCGCGACTATCTGGCCAGATGCGATAAGACCACTAAGCCGCCCCAGCCGCATAATGCTCGCGGAGACGGCCGAGCAGCTCGGCCTTGATGGGGTCGAGCGGATTCGTCCGCTGCAGCCGCACGACTTTGCCGACCCGTTTCGCGCCGACCAACTGCGCGATGTAGTCATGAGCCGCTTCGAACGCCATCTTGCGGATGATCCACTGTTCGTCGTGATTGTAGACCTGATCGATTCCGCGCGGCTTTTGGCCCACACACAGCCGCTGGATTTCGTTGTCGTAGCCGCAGCGTGACATGATGGTTCGCAAGCTGCGCCTTAAGTCATGCATGGTGAACTTGGCGACATCCGCTTCCTTGATCAGACGGTTGACCATCTTGGTGAAGCCCGACATCTGGCCGCCGGTCTTCGGTGACGGGAAGACATAGTCGGACATCGCGCGCTGGAAATGTTTCGCTGCCGCGAGCACCTCATCAACGAGGTGGGTGCGCGGCACATCGTGGTGCAGGCCCATCTTGGTCCATGCCGCATCGAATGTGATGCGGTCATCCATGATGTGCTTTCGCCACTCGATGATGGTTGGCTCGCTGCGACGCGGGCCACCGAGTAGGCACATGCGCGCTAATTGCCCAAAAGCCCCGAGCTTGCCGGATGCGTGCCAGACCTTGATGATCTCCTCATCGATCAGCGCGCGGCCCTTCGTTCGGCGCCCGACCCTCTGCGCACGGGTCTCCTTGGGCGCGCGATAGCCGGCGAGCACGTTGTGCTCCACGTAACCCTCGCCGACACACCATTCGAGGAAGGTGTGCGTGTGCTTGCGCAAGTCCTTGGCTGCACCGCGCTTGCCGGTCTTGGCGATCCTGTCCACCGCCGCCATGATTTGCCGTCGAGTCAGTTCGCCGATGGCGAGATCGAAATGATCCTTGAGACCGCGTCGCAGCGCCGACATTGCCGGTTTCCAATTGACGACCTGGCGTCCGGTCAGGGACGTTTCGTAGGGGCCATCTTCAATGATCAGGGTCGCCAGCGTGGTGCACTGCCTCTCTGCCAGCTGTTGCCGCTTTGCCTCGCGTTTGGCGTCGTTCGGATCGACCCCAATGACCACCTCGCCGGCGGCGACGGTGGCGGCCTTGCGCGCGGCCTTCTCATTGAACTTGGGCCATGCGCCCAGCGTCTTGCGTTGGGTGCCTCTCGTCCCAGGCTTGGTGAACAGGTAAACCCAGGTCCGCCCACCAGTCGCGCGCATCCTGATGGCAAGCCCTGGCTGCTCTGTGTCGTGCAGATAGTACCGCGACTTGCCCGGCGGCAGCGTGGCCGCACGTATCGCCGCGTCAGTGAGCCTCAGGTAGTTCGTCGTCACTTCGGCTCTGAGACCCTTCTCGCTGTTTTCCATCGTTTGTGCCCTTACTCCTTGTGCCCTGGGACACGTCGAGGGAGACCTAAGAAACGGACCACAAACCGTTCCCTCCACGTTCCCAGCTCTGTTGTGCCCCACGGGAAAATTCACGAAGGGCACGGCTGGGGCATACAAAATGTAGCAAGGCCAGCTATGGCCCCCTATGGGCCAACATGGCCGCAAATCCCTGCGCTGCGAGGACTTTTACAACTATACTATGGCTTGATTAGGTTGGCTAGGGTCTACGGATTGTGGTTCACACGGGAGAGGTCCAAGGTTCGATCCCTTGTGCGTCCACCATAAGCCTCCTGTTTTATGGGGCTTTTCCATCCTCTCCGGGCGAGCCTCCCCACAAGGCGACGACATCGTGATTCTGTCCCGCAAGGAATATGATCAACTCGCCGCCGCAGCCGACGAAGATGCCCGCGACGCCAAAACGCTGCGCCGTTCCATCGCCCGCGCCAAGAGCGGCGAGGAGGAAATATTTACCAGCGCCGAGGTTGATGCATTCCTTGCAGCCAAAACGCCGCTCGCATTCTTCCGTAAAAAGCGGGGTATGAGCCAAGATGACCTCGCGAAGCGCACCGGCATCACGCAAGGTTACCCGTCCGAGATCGAGATCGGCCGTAAGAGCGGCGACGTTCGAACGCTGCGCAAGCTTGCGGACGCGTTGAAAGTATCGCTTGATAGTTTGGTGCCAGAGGAGCCGAGCGAGGAAGATACGCCGCGCCCTGCGCGGCGCAAGTCAAAGAGGGCCGGACCATGATCGGCGGCATCGCGGCGACCGCCTGCGCCGACGCGGCGGGCTATCTGTTGCCGGCGATCATTGCTGGCAGGCGTCTCATCATCGCAGGGATCGGACTCGCGATGCAAAACTGACGAGAGGAAAGGTTGAGGCGGACATCATTGACACCGAGTTACGTGCCACCGGTCGAAGTTCTGTCCGATCCGAACTCTAAATATCGGCACATTGCCGTCACTCAAGTCGAGGTTGGTGACGTCGTGATCGAGGCCCGGATCGCTCGGGTGTATGTGAACTTTCCTTGCCAAGCAGTGAGGCCAATCAGGCTACCCGCCCCCGCATGAAGTCCGAGGGCCTGCTTCGCCCGAAAACGCTTTAACGGTTCAAACTCCGAGCAGCCAGACCGCGACGATAGCGCCCAGTGTCACCAAGCCGCTGATGGTCCAGCCGACTGCATAACCCGCTTCGTCGTCACCGGTGCCGTGCATTTCGTCCGCCCAGCCGGTCGCTGTTCGCTTGTGCATAGCCCTTCTCCCAGAGCTTGCGCGCGCCTCCCGCCAAGGTAACCCCTACGACTATCGCCGGTTCCGGCCGCGTGGATTTGCGATGGGGGAAATCAAAAAGGCCGCAGGCATTCTCGCCTGCGGCCCACCGGGCTGAAAATAGATTGTGTATTAACGCCGCCGCGCCCCCCGGTGTCAGGAGATTGAGCCGAGCCAAGCCGCAAGTGGAGTCCTAACTTCCGTTCCGATGAAGGAACAAGACGACTGTTGCAAGACGGCTACAGAAGACCCGCTGAGCGGGGTTGCGAGGGGAATCCAGGGCAGCGCAAGAAACGGCTCGCGTTTGGGGTTTTGGAGAAATTGGTCGGGGCCGTGACAGGCTATCGGACCGCAGAACGAGGCGAGAGCGGGATGCGAAACATGTTGAAGCCTGTGATTTCGGGAAACCACTCCGCCGTTTCCGCAGACACCAACGTCAATACCGCAGCTGGCACCTCCCCACTAATCACTCGGTCGATCGCCTTCGCTGGACCCTCGCTCAGTTGGACTTCAGTTGCCCCCGCTGCCGCGATCGCGGTCCGGACACTGCTTTCAGACACAGACTGTCTGTGATCTGTCGCAACAATTTTGCCGGTCAGATCGGCCACCGACTTGATTTCCGCGTGCGCCAGGAGGATGGCAACCAGACGATCGCTGTCGTTTGACGTTGGTGCGGTCTCTTGGGCATTATCAAGCAACGCAGTTTCCGAAGAACCAGGACGATCGGTATTATTCGCTTTCTGTTCCGGCGCCGGGACCGCCCTGGCGGCCATTGCAGGCTCGGCGACCGACGGTGCCGCCGCCATCTGTTCCGGTATCGATCCGGTATTGGAGTTGGCAGCCGGGCCGCTCTTGAGCGGTGAACTCGCCATGCTTGCTGCTGTCGTGGAGGAGCTGGCGGCGGCGTTACCTGCAGGCGGACCAGATGCCGGAGGCTCGACTTTGGCTACGGTCACAGCAGACTTCGCCGCCTTGGTGGCGAGATGATCCTTGGTGCGATGATCCTTGGTGCGGGCGTCAGCAGACGACGGCTTTTCCGCTTTCGTCGCCATCGTGGACTTGACTGGTGTTGTCGCGGAATTGGCGTTTACTGACGCTGGGTTTAGTTCAACCGGCCGACTGGCGGCCGCCCTGTCGAAGCAGGCTAGTCCGTTGGCGTCCATGCATGCTTCCATGCTCGCTTGCGGCGATAGAGCGCAGCTACAGCCGACCAGGATCAAGGCCAACGCGCCGATGACAAGCGTTCTCATCCAAATCCCTCCTAAGGGGATTGAATTCCGCCCGCAATTCTTGCTGCGTCATAATGGTGGTGCCGATCGTCTATCTGTTGCGTAAAGATGTTAAACGCGCATTAAGCGCAGCTCGGCAACATTTTCCCATGACGCGACGTTGGCGGTAAACAAGTTCAATTCATCGCCGCACGTAGCAATGAAACCCGCCGTAAATTCCCGACCGGTCGCGCTCGAAACCGACCGCGCTGCGCCGTTCGTGACGGCGCCAGATCTGCCGGAGCGGCGCGAGCTCCGGGGCTTCAAGCGGGGATTGCTTGCCGGCGGTGCGAAAGATCACGCGGACATTGTCGCTGCCGGTGCGGTCGATCGCGTTCCAGAGCGCGCGGATTTCCTCGTCCGCCATCCAGTCCTGCGAGTCCAGAAGCACCACGGCATCGACCTCGCGGGCCGGCAGGCCTTCCAGAAACGGCCGCAAATTGGCGTGGACCGGAATGATCAATCCGGCGCCGTCGCGCATGCGTTCAAACTGGCTGCGCTGCAGGTAGGGCGGCAGACAGCGATCGCCCGGACCCGGATAACTGCGATGCAGCGCCTGCCAGGCGAAATAATTGGTGTCGTTGGGATGACCGTTGATCAGGCGCAACAGCCGCTCCTGCAGCACTTCGTTGAGCGGCGCCCCCGCGCCCAACAGCGCCCGCTGCTGCGGCGGAATACCGAGACTGAACAGCAAGGCCGGGGTTCCCGTGATCAGGCGGGCGAACGGCGAATGAAACAGCCGATGCAGGCGATCCAGCGCCTGCATGCGTTCGGGAGCATCCGGCTTGCCGTTCAGCAACGCGTCGAGATCGATACGGGCGAATTTCGCCAGCAGATGCGCAAGGCCGATGAAGCGGCCGAGCATGCCGTGGCGGTAAAAGCCGTCGGTGAAATAGGCATGCCGCGGTCGCCCGATGATGTTGCGTTTGTCCCAGTAGGCGCGCGTATCCGCGTCCAGCATCAGCCACAGCCGTTCGCGGTAGAGCTGCGAATTGGCGCCTGAGGCGGCCTCGCCGAAGAACTGCCAGAACTCGGCGTAAGTGGAGAAAGCACGAAGGCCCGCGAGCTTGAGTTTGAGCAGCGAAAGGTGGGCTTCGTTAAGATCGACCGCGTAGACCTGAGCCGGCCTCGCGGTGAGGTAGGACAGCGCATTGCATCCGCCGGACGAAATGGTGACGATGGTCGAGCCGACCGGCAACCGAAGCGCCGCAAGATCGGCCTCGGGGTCCTCCCAGATCTGGGTGTAGACCAGCCGGCGAAACCAGAACGCGAATAGCCTGTCCCAAACCGTCGCTTCGCTATAGTCCCTGCTGTTGCGGACTGCATCCGCGATAAGTTGCGTATTCATCCGTCCCCCGAATCACAATCTGACGACGGTATCGCGCCCGCAATGCAGTTTTGCGACAGCCGGCTGTGGTCGATGAACGCATTCGGTTCCCTCTTCGCCGAGCGTATTTCTTGCGCGCTTTGTGATGCAGCGCACTGTCACACCCCTGTCGCGCTGCTATCGCAAGGGAGTGAGTGACACCACGCGATAGCATGGGGGCATCGATGTCCGCCTTTTTCCAAGATATCGGCGCAAGCACTTCGTGGCCGGCCGAAGCCACCCGCCGCATGAACCGGATGTATCGCCGGCAACGTCACATCTATGACGGTACCCGACGATATTACCTTCTTGGTCGAGACCAGCTGATCGCCGGCCTGCGGCCCGATGCCGCTGCAACCGTGCTGGAAGTCGGCTGCGGAACCGGCAGAAACCTGGTGCTCGCCGCTCGCCGCTACCCCGAGGCACGGTTTTTCGGCGTCGATGTTTCGACGGAAATGCTGACGTCGGCAATATCAGCCATTTCGCGGCGGGATCTGGCCGACCAAATTCGCGTCGCGCATGGCGATGCAACCGCGTTCGACCCGCGGGCCTTGTTCCGCGTCCCGTCTTTCGATCACATATTTATTTCCTACAGCCTGTCGATGATCGGGGATTGGCGCCGTGTTCTGCAGGCAGCCATTCGCCATCTCGAGCCCGGCGGCCGTTTGCACATTGTCGATTTCGGCCGGCAGGAACGATTGCCGCGCGTTGTCCGCGCGCTGCTGTTGAAATGGCTTTCGATGTTCGAGGTCACGCCGCGTGACGATCTTGAGCGCGTACTGTCAGTCATCGCCGTTGACGCCGGCGCCCATCTATCGTTCGAGCGTCCGTTCCGCGGCTATGCGCAATACGCCGTGCTCAAATTGCCGGAGGCGCAGACACCGTGAGCGCCTGGCTTGCCCTTGTCGCGGCGGGTTTGCTCGAGATCGCCTGGGCATTCGGCCTGAAATATTCCGACGGACTGACCCGGTTCTGGCCGACCGCCGCAACCTTGCTCGCGATCGCACTGAGCTTTGTCATGATGGCGGTCGCCTTGAAGTCGCTGCCGTTCGGCACCGCCTATGCGGTGTGGACCGGCATCGGCGCGGTCGGCAGCATCATCGTGGGCATGCTGATCTACAGCGAATCGACCGATCCGGTTCGAATCCTTTGCCTGACGTTGATCGTCGCCGGCATGATCGGGCTCAAGCTCAACTCGCCGGTGTGAGATCCGCAAAGCCTGCGCCTCACAACGGCAAGTCCTTGATGCCTTGATCGATGATCCGCGCCAGCAGCGCCGGGCTGGAGGCTGGCTCGACGAATTTCCAGCGTGCGGGCACCGACAACATCAAGTTGACGACTTGCCCATCGAAGTCGCCGCACGCCGTCCGGAAGTCGGTGCGGTAGAGGATGGCTGGTTTGCCTTTGGCATAGCAGTAACCCAGCTCCCAGCTGGTACCGCTGTCAGGGTCAGGGCCATCGATGCAGGCTACGATCACCTCGGACCAGTCCATCCCCTCGACGTCGCCTCGGAAGATGGAAGCAGCATCGGTGTGCTGGAACTCCTGCTCCTGCGGCACGAACAGCTCGTGGCCCAGCAGGCGCAGCTCAGCCGCGAGCTGCGCGTTCTGCCATTTTTCACCCCACGTGAACAGCGGGCCCGCCATATAAAGTTTCATACGTCTCACCCTTCGAGAAGATTGGAGCGGCTTGCAGAGACTAGCGCCTCGCGCGCAAACTCCGCCACCCCTCCACGGCGCCGAACAGGCCGAGCGCCATCACAAAGGGAAGCAGGTGATACAAAAACCGGAAGATCAGCAGCGCCGCGATCAGCGGCTCCCTGTCTTCGCCGCCCAGTCCGATCAAGATCGTCGCGTCGAATGCACCCAGGCCTGCCGGCGCATGGCTCGCAAAACCCAATAATATCGCAGCGATGAAAACCGCGACCACGCGGTAGATCCCGATATTCGGCCCGGCCGGAATCAGCACGTACATCGCAAGCGCCGCGGCGCCGAGGTCGACAACCCCGATCGCGATCTGCAGCAGGACCATGGGCCCGGAAGGAAACCTGACCTTCCAACGCCGGGGTCCGATGCTCCCGGGAGAGCTCCAACTGCGGATCAGGAAGATGACGACCGCGAAAAGCAGCACCGCCGCCAGCCATCGATTAACCTGCGGCGGCAGCCGGTCGATCAGGCTGATAGCGCTGGGTTCGCGCAGCACGCTGAGCCCGAGTGCGGTCAGGTTGCCCAGCCAGAATGTCAGGCCGGTCAGGAAGCTGATATTGGCCACATCGAACACGCCGAGACCATGATGCGAATAGATTCGATAGCGGATCACCGGCGCGATCAGCGCAACTGCGCCGAACCCGTGCGCAATCGGATAGCTGGTGAAACTGGCGAGCGCCGCGATCCGGTACGCAACGTCGCGACGCCCGATGGTACGAAGCGCCAGCACATCGTAGACGGTCAAGCTGCCGTATGAAATTGCGACGAACAGCAAAGCGAGCGCGACGAGGCCGGCGTTCGTGCGCCGTATCGCGTTGAATATTTCGTTGTAGTCAATGTTCTTGAGCGCGTGCATCAGCACCAATACGGCCGCACCCGCGATGACAACGCTGACAATGACGCCGAGGCGTCTCATTCGGGCGCTGCTGCCGCGATTCTTTTGCAGCGCAGCGACTTTCAGGATGGGTATCCGTTCTGGCAAATGATTCCGGTTTCAACTATCGTGCCGCTGATTCGGTGATCGACCTGTTCCATTGACACGTTGTTGTGACAGCCGCGTTACCCCCGTTATTTTTGCAAAATCGGAATCCAGACTCGTTTCGGTCGCACGATGTTCACGCTTGCTTTGTAAGAGACGCCCAGAATTTACGACGTCAGAGGCGACATGAAGTTGGAATCCGACTACGACCTCACGCTGAATCAATGGGAGGCGCTGAAGGCGCTTCGTCCGCCGGCGCAAAAATTTCGCGCGGTGAATCGATTCGTACTTGAAAGCCTCATTGCACTTGATCTCGTGGCCATCTGCGAGGATTTGCCGGTGCTTACGCCGAGCGGCCGCAAGGTCCTGGTAAGAGGCTCATCACGGTTATGGGACGTGGCGGCCTGAAGATAACGCTTCGCTCGTCAAGACGGGCGTGTGGCCCCAAAAACAGCAGCATCCTTGACGCATTTGGTTTGGGCGCGACGGTTGGCACTAACGGCGCCGCGGGGTGGATGACATTCTGGCGCGCCGCTGGAGCGTGCTCCTAATATCTCAGCGTGCTTGTCAGCCCGAACACGGCGGCGTCGCCTATCCGTGACAGACCGCCGGGATCTGTCGGATTCGGTATGCCGCCGGATGGTCGGAACACATATTGAAAATATGGCGCGAGCAGCCAGCCCGGCTTCATATGCGCTTCGTATATCAGCTCAAGCAGGGTCTCATTGCTTCGCACCGGGCTCGGCAGGCCGCTGAAGAACTGGGTGTCGCGATCGAGGCTTCGGTCGGCGTTGGAAATCCGCATGTAGGCCACCGCCATCCCGAACCGGTCGAGCGGGCGGCCAGGGACAAAACCAACGAAGCCGATGCCGCCGTCGAGATAAAGGTCGATCAGATTTCGATCCGGCGGGCTGTAGGCGATCCGGCCGAATGCCGTCACTCCGGGCAACGATGCCGAAACACCCTTCTCGGTCACGGACGACGGCCGATAGAGCGTCTGTTCTGCGACCGCGAAGACACCGAAGTTGCCGCGAAGCTTGGCCGCGATGCCAGTTCCGTTGGGGTCGGCGATCGACAAGCCCTGCGCGGTGAAGCGCTGATCGTCGAATTGTCCGAAATGCTGCCAGGCTCCCGGCGTGAAGTTGCCGGCGAGCGCGCGGCCGCCGATCTCGATATCGTAGTCCCAGCGGAGCTGCCCGATGATCCATGGCGCGTCGTTGACGCGAAACGCCAGACCATGGTTGTCGCGAAGCTGCGGGTCGCCGTCTCCGGGTCGCGCCGCGTTGCCGTTGAACACCGCAGCGAAGGCGGTGATCTTGTCCGAAAGCGCGGCCTTGACGCGAATGCCGGGCACCGCGATCGGCGGCGCCGGACCGCCGGCCGGAAGGTTGGTGGCTTTGATGGCTGGCCAGCCGAACGTGCCGTTGATGAACAGATCGTCGGTCTCGCTATCGAAGAATTCGACGTCGGCCGCTTGCTGGCCGACCCTGATATTCAGCGCATTGTTGTAAAAGCTCTGCTCGAAATACGCCGTGTAGAGCCGCGCCTCAGGCAGCGCTTCGATCTCGCTGATGGTCGCCAGGTTGTGGACGTAGTTACGCGTCAGCCCGCGGCCGTAAATCTCGAACGCGTTGGCGACGAACCTGCCACCGGTCCAACCAAACAGTTTTTCAAGATCGGCATCGACCGAGAAATCAAAGCGGCCGAGATGGATGGCGCCGCGCCCGGTCCCGCCCGAAACATTGCCGATGTTGTCGGCGATATAGGTCGCACCGAAACTCAGACCCTTGCCGGCAAGTCCGTCATGCCATTCGTTGAACCATTTCGGGGCGAGCCATTCAGCCGCGCTTTCGTCCTTGGCGCCGGCATGCGCGCCCGTAGTCGCCACGGCGCTCGCAAGATGCGCCGTGACTACGACCAATCTGCGTAATGAAGACATTCGCGGCGGTCCCACCTCACACCCGGACTCAAAGCTACCTGATGAGTCCGATACGCTTCATAATGAAGTAAGCCGCAAGGGAGGAAAGCACCATCAGCGCCGATGCCCACAGGAACGCTGTATCGAGATCCGTGAACGGCAGGCCCTTGGTGTTCATGCCGAAAATGCCGGTGATCAGGGTCGGCGGCATCAAAAGCGCCGTCAGCACCGACAGAACACGCAGGCTGTTGTTGCCCTGTTCCTCGATCTTCAAGTGCAACTCTTCCTGCAACAACCGGCTTCGCTCGCGCATCTCGACCACCGTGTGATCGAGACCATCAAGGCGCTGGGCGAGCTTGCCGGCGCGCAGCCGAAGAGCGGGCTTGATGTCGCCGGCGTTCCTCTGTTCGAGCCGGTGAAAGACGATCCGCAATCCCGACAGCTGCCGATGCAGGCGGACGCAGGTCCGTCGCAGCCGGCCGAGGCTTTGGCGCAAATCGGTTGCGTCGTCCGACAACACCTGTTCCTCGATCTCGTCGAGTGAGCGCGCGATACGATCGGCGATCCGGTCCATGGTATCGGCGACATTGTCGACAATTGTTTCCAGCAAGGCCGCGACGCTCTCGATCCGTTGCCCTTCTTCAAGGGCGCGGCGCGTGGCGTCGACCGCGCAAAGCGCGTGATGGCGTCCGCTGACCAGCAGCTGCTCTGTCATGACAAAGCGAAGATAACCGGTCTCATCCGTCGCCTCGGCGACATCGCGCAGCAGATCGGAAATCACCCCGTAGGCGCTGTCGTCGGTGGTGTGCAGCTGTTGATAGGTATCTCTGGACAGCAAAAGCGCCCGCGCCTGCGGCGCTATCGCAAGGTCGGCGGACGCCAGCCATTGCAGCACCCGCGCGTCGGCCAGGTTGAAGTGAAGCCAGAGCAAGCCATCACGAAGAGCAGGAATCGGCTTGTCGACCGCCAACGGTTCTGGGCTCCCGTCCGCATGAATGCGAAATGCCCAAACCAGCCCCGGAATCGGTATCGGCGAATGTAGTGCCTGCGCGACGTCTTCCTTCGGGAGAACCTGAGCAACCGGCGTCTCGGACTGCATCGCGCACCACACCTTCGACGAAACTCAGAGATCACGACACAGCCCAAAAGAGGACCGGAATTCACCACCGGCAGTCAGCCGCGTCGTTGCGTCGGCAAGGCCTCCAAGGCGTCCAAGGCCTGATAGAATGAAATTAATGTTACAGAGATATGTCAGTCCGCTATTCGGCCGCCTCGGCGAGCTCATCTGCCTGCTTATCTGTCGGGTCGGCGGGAAACTGACGGGCGCCGACGACCTTCCGTTCAGATGGCTGACGACGTGTATCGCGAACGGGATTATTGACCTGTTCCACAAAGCAAGAAGGGCCCGCACAATCGGCGCGGGCCCTCCTCTCTTCGACAATAGCGAGGCTGACGCTCGCCCGTCTTGTCAGAACAGGCGCGAGAACAGCACGTACAACAAACCAGACAGCATGATCGCGGCCGGCAGCGTCAGCACCCACGCCATCACCATGTTACGGATGGTAGCTCCCTGCAGCCCCGATCCGTTGGCGGCCATCGCCCCGGCGACGCCGGACGACAGCACGTGGGTCGTTGATACCGGCAGCCCGAACATATCGGCGGCACCGATGGTGGCGGCGGCAACCAGCTCGGCGGACGCGCCCTGCGCGTAGGTGAGATGGCTCTTGCCGATCTTTTCCCCGACGGTGATGACAATGCGCTTCCAGCCGATCATGGTGCCGAGCCCGAGCGCGATCGCCACCGCGATCTTGACCCAGGTCGGAATGAACTTGGTGGCGGCATCGAGCGAGCCCTTGTAGGCGTTGAGGATACCGACCTCTTCCTTGTTCAGGGCGTTTTCCTTGTCCTTCATCAAAAACCGGATCGCTTCCGAGGTCAGGTACATGTCGTTACGGGTGTTGCCGACCGCTTCAGCCGGCACCTTGCTGAGCGAACCGTATTTCTGCACCTGATCGCCGACGTCCTTCACCAGAACCGCCAGCGAGGGATAGGTGCCTTCGCCGATCTGGTGCTGGGCGACATATTGGGTCACCGCAGGGCGGGGATCGCCGATAATGCTATGGCCGGCGCCCTTGGCGGCGATCACGGTCGAGGCCGCGGCCGAGGTCTTCTGGAATTGCGCCACCTGCGATTCCGGCAACGCACGGTTCAGCGCATAGGCCGTCGGCACGGTGCCGATCAGGATCAGCATGATCAGGCCCATGCCCTTCTGGCCGTCGTTTGAGCCGTGCGCGAAGCTGACGCCGGTGCAGGTCAGGATCAGCAGACCGCGGATCCAGAGCGGCGGCGCCTTGTGGCCTTCGGGTGCCGCATATAGCGCCGGATTGCGGACGATCATCTTCAACAGCAACAGCAGAACCGCGGCGCAGATGAAGCCGACCAGCGGCGACAGCAGCAGCGCGTAGCCGATTTCGGTGGCCTTGCTCCAGTCGACGCCGGAGGTGCCGTCGCGGCCACGCATCAAGGCGTTAGCGACGCCGACGCCGATGATGGAACCGATCAGCGTATGCGAGCTCGAGGCCGGCAGGCCAAAATACCAGGTTCCGAGATTCCACAGGATGGCGGCGATCAAAAGCGCGAACACCATCGCGAAACCGGCGCTGCTCCCGACTTGCAGGATCAGCTCGACCGGCAGCAATGAGACGATGCCGAAGGCGACCGCGCCGCTCGACAGCAGCACGCCGAGGAAATTGAACAAGCCCGACCACATCACGGCGAATTCAGCCGGAAGCGAATGGGTATAGATCACGGTCGCGACCGCATTGGCGGTATCGTGGAAGCCGTTGACGAACTCAAAGCCGAGCGCAATCAAAAGCGCGACAAGCAGAAGCAGATACGGCAGGTAGGTCGTCACCTTGGCGCCGGTGGCGTTGACGTCGACATAGATGCTGTAGGCGACGAACAACAGCCCGGCGGCGAGAACGCCGAAAAAGATAATCAGTGTCAGGGGATTGAAGCCCTTGTCGAGATTGGGCCTTGCCGCCGGCTGGACCGGCCCGCCTTGGTCCATCGTCCGATTGAGTGCAAGATCGGTCATGCTGACGTCCCCTTGAATGGACTGAGGCCTAATCTTTGACCGACGGACTTGAAGGTTAGATGACAGCCCCGGCCGATCGGCCGAATTCAGGGATCGGATACCGCGACGCCGCAGCGATATTCGGCGCCACCGCCAAAGTCGGCCGCCCGAGATTTACCGCGCAAATACCTGCAATTCTGCGCCCCCTGTTTGATCTGTCAGCAATACTGGCTAAATGAGCTGAGCCGACACGTTGGATCGGAGGAACGGTGCGACTTTTTCATATGCTGGCCGGTGCGCTGCTGCTGCTGCATCCGACCCCTGTCCGGGCTCAGACTGTTTGGGATATGCCGACGGAGTATCCGCAAAGCGCCATGCCGGGACTTGGCGTAACGACCTTCGCAAGACACGTCGCCGAATTAAGTGCAGGCAAGATCGAGATCAGGCCGAGCTTTGATGCCTCAGCAGGCATTCGATCGGCTGGCATGCTCGCTGCCATCTCCGAAGGGCGCGTGCCGGCAGGTGACGCGTTCGCCGGCGCGCTGGAACGCGAAGACGCGATCTTCGCCCTGCCCTCACTGCCGTTTCTGGTAACTTCGATAGCCGACGCAAGGCGGCTTGCCGACCTTGCCCGGCCATTTCTGGCGGCGGCCTTGGAAAAGAAGGGTCAGCGACTGCTCTATCTGACGCCATGGCCGCCTTCCGGCATCTGGTCGAAGGCGCCGCTGAAGGCATCATCCGACTTGTCCAGCCTCTCAATTCGCACCTACGACAAGATATCAAGTGAGGTTTTTGCCAGCGTCGGCGCCAAGGCCGCGTCCATCAGTTTCGCGGATACGATGCCGAAGCTGGTCGAAGGCACTATCAACTCCGTGCTCTCATCCGGAGATGGTGGGGCCGGTCGTGGGCTTTGGAAGTTCCTGCCCTATTTCAGTGAAATCACCTATTCGCTGCCGCTCTCGATCGCGAGCGTCAATCGGGCGCTCTATGACGGCTTGACCCCCGATCTGCGAGAGGCGGTGGATGCCGCCGGCCGCCAAACCGAGATTGAATTGTGGCTGGCTTTGTCCACCCGGCTGCAAGAGAACTATCTGCGCATGCGCGAGAACGGCGTCACGATTGACTCGGCCCCCGCTCCAGCTCTCCTCGCGGTGCTGCAGTCTGGAGCTGCGGCGGCGCAGCGCGACTGGTGCAGCAGATCCGGGTCGATCTGCATGCAGATTCTCGGCGCCTTCAAGGCTGGCAAGCCGTAACGTCAGCGGCAGAAATCCGCGAATCCTCGCAAGACGATGCCACGAACAACGAACGAACAGACCATCACCACAGCGTTAGCCGCGCGCGTTCCGGCCAGGCGCTGTCATAATCCACGCCGCCGACGCGGTGCTCGCTCATATCGGCGAGGATTTGGCCCGGCGTCGGCAGGCTGGCCGGATTGACGTGCCTTTGCGGGTTCCAGAGATCGGAACGCACGATGGCACGCGCGCACTGGAAGTAAACTTCATCCACGGTCATGACGATCACCGTGCGCGGCGCCTTGCCGCCGACCTCGAACGATCCCAGCAAATCGGCATCGGCCGACACCTGCGCGCGGCCGTTGACGCGCAGCGTGCTGCCCGAGCCCGGGATCAGAAACAGCAACGCTATCCTGGGATCGCGCACGATATTGCGCAGCGAATCGCAGCGGTTATTGCCGCGCCGATCCGGCATCATCAGCGTCTTCTCGTCGTGAACG
>WNFW01004200.1_pt1 | contig 22809 bp, 25 predicted proteins | sample 5400131 | NCBI WGS metagenome assembly WNFW01 (sample SAMN13153362, study PRJNA577476) | soil metagenome | isolation source: 20 cm soil or saprolite under grassland replicate 1 | place: USA:California | collected 2016-06-15 | reverse complement strand
CCTCTTTTGCCAGCGCATGTTCCATGACACGAATGGCATGTTCCATCTCAGCCTGGGGATGCTTGAGCACGCGACCATGACCGACGGCAAGCGCTGTTGGTTGGAGCGCCAGTAGCTTGCGCGCACTCTCCAGAGCTAAGCCTTTATGCCAGGTAGCGAGCGCCGGCAAGGGGAAGAGTATTTCGACTGTTCCAGAAACGGCAACGCCGCCCTGCGTCTGATACGCATCGCCAGCGATCACTGTACGATCTCTAGTGTCGAGAAAAGCGAAATGGCCGGGGGTATGCCCTGGCGTGGCAATCACTTCGAGTGAACCGATGCGGTCTCCTTCATGCAGCAGGATAGTTGGTTTCGTTTTACAGATTGGATAGCCCCCGCGTAAGGGCACTTGAGGCTCGGAGGGGTCCAGGCTCTTATCGCCCGACAGGAAACGTACATCTCGTTCGCTGATAGCCACCGGAACATCCGGCAGAGCCTCGTGCAACGCGTCTAATGAGCCGACATGATCGACATGGGCATGAGTCAGCACAATACGTACTATGGGGAGGCCTAGCTTGGCAGCTGCGTGCATGATGGCCTGTGCCTGGCCACCCATGTTGGTGTCGATCAATGTAAAGCCATCATCCTCGCGGAGCAGGTAGCAGTTGAAGGCAACTAAATGGGTCAATTGAATCAAGTTGTTGGTAGTTGATTTTACTTTCATGGTTTGTTGTATCTCCCTTTACTAATTAAAGTAGCTTATTAACTAATATATTTATATATTAAACTAATGTAATTAGTTTGTCAAGGGGGGAAAGTGATATCTATTGATAAAGCAATCCCAAAAGTCCCTCCAAAAGAGCTCTGAGTTTCGTTGCTTTCTATAGAATCGTCAAAAAGAGCAGGTATTTCTTATTGCTTTTTCCTTGACAAATAGAATAGATGTTCTTATGCTTTATGTAGAGCGACTTTGCCGGAGGATATGTATTTATGACAGCCGACTTTGCACACCTGCACGTCCATACAGAGTATTCGCTGCTCGATGGATTTAGTCGTACAAAGAAACTTGTCCAGCAAGCGAAGACACTGGGGATGCAGTACCTGGCGATCACCGATCATGGCGCACTGTATGGCGTAATTGAATTTTACAAGGCGTGCAAGGCGGGCGGTATTAACCCCATCATAGGCATCGAAGCATATTTGACCGGGGACATGCATGATCACTCCAAACGCTTCAGCGATGACTATCATCACTTGCTCCTGCTGGCAAAGAATAATACTGGCTACTACAACCTTTTGAAACTGACTACTATTGCCAATACAGAGGGTTGGCACCTGCGACCGCGCATCGACAAAAAAGTGCTGGAGAAATATGCCGAGGGACTGATTGTTACTTCCTCCTGCCTCTCCGGTGAAATTCCCAAAACACTGCTCAAAGAACAGCAAGTTGAAGCGTATACAATGGCTCGCTGGTACCAGGATGTCTTTGGGCCAGAGAACTTCTATCTGGAGATTCAAGAGCATAACGGCACGTTTGAAGATGGGCAGCTTTCACCACAAGGGCGATTGAATCAATTACTCTATCGCATGCACAAAGACTTGCAGATTGAGATGGTTGTTACCAACGATCTACACTACGTTGATGCACATGATGCTGCTTCTCATGATGTGTTGCTCTGCGTTCAGACAGGCAAGCAGCTTGATTCACCGAAACGCATGAAATTTGATAGCAACGAATATTATCTGAAAAGTCCGGAAGAGATGGCACGTCTTTTCCCCGATTTACCTGAAGCACTGACGAACAGTGTACGAATTGCAGAGAAATGCAGCGTCGATCCCCTGGCTTACAAAGCAAAGCTACCTAACTATATCATCCCACCCGAGTACTCTTCACAGGAAGAGTACCTGCGCGCCCTGTGTTTCGAGGGCGTCAAAGAACACTTTGGGGAGATGACCGAGACCCTTCAGAAACAACTGGATTATGAAATCGACCTGATTTCTCGAAAAGGGTTTGTGCCCTATTTCTTAATCGAGTGGGACTTTGTGAACTATGCACGTTCACGAGGCATTCGTTGTTCCGCTCGTGGTTCGGCTGCCGGCAGCTTGATGGCTTATACGCTGGGCATCACCAATGTTGATCCTCTGCGCTACCAGCTCCCTTTTGAACGCTTCTTTAATCCAGAACGCGCCGATATGCCTGATATCGATATGGACTTCCCGGATGACCGGCGTGAAGAAGTGATCGCATACGTGGCAAACAAGTATGGCGAGGGCAGCGTGGCACAGATGGTCACCTTCAACACCATGGCAGCTAAAGCATCTGTCAAGGATGTGGCGCGTGTGATGGGCGAACAAGAGGTAGGAGATCGTATTACACGACTCATCCCAACAGGTCCGAAAGTCACACTGCAAGGTTCGCTGGATGGTGTCAAAGAGCTGCATGATCTGTACAAGGAGAGTCGTGTTGTGCAGCAGATCATTGACCAGGCCTTAAAGCTGGAGGGAGCTGTACGTACAACTGGTGTTCACGCTGCTGGCGTGATTATTGCCAATGAACCGCTGGAACACTTTGTGCCGTTGCAGTCACGCGATCCTAAAGATCCCAGCAAGGGCCGTATCACGCAGTATGAACAGGCTCACCTGGAAGAACTAGGATTGATTAAATTTGACTTCCTGGGCCTTTCCAACCTGACTATTCTTGATAATGCACTCAAATATATTCAGCAATCGCGCAGTGAGGAAATAGTGCTTGAGAAAATTCCACTCGATCCTGTGCCAGATGACGAAGAACAGAATGGCAGGCGTCAAAGGGCCTTCGACCTGTTAGCAAGTGGTGAGACAACCGGTATCTTCCAGCTCGAAGGTCCTAAGATGACCGAGTACATCAAGCAGCTCAAGCCCAGCCGTATCGAGGATATTATGGCGATGATTGCGCTTTACCGACCAGGCCCGATGGATAGCATCCCTGAGTTTATTGACGCCAAGCATGGGCGCAAGAAAGTGAGGTATCTCGACCCACGACTCGAGGAATGGCTGAACGAGTCCTACGGCGTGATTGTGTATCAAGATCAGGTGTTGTTCATCGCCGTTGGTCTGGCGGGCTTCTCCTGGGGTAAAGCCAATAAATTCCGCAAGGTGCTGAGCAAGAAGATCGTGCATGAAGTTCAAGGCTACAGAGCTGATTTCGTGCAAGGATGCATCAAAAATGGAGTCAAAAAAGAGAGAGCCGAAGAACTCTTTACGCTGATCGAACCTTTCGGTGGCTATGGCTTCAACAAAGCCCATGCTGCCAGCTATGCCGTCGTTGCATTCTACACGGCGTATTTGAAAGCCAACTATACAGCAGAGTTCATGGCAGCAACCATGACCACCGAGGCATCGGATGCCAGGAAAATTGCGAACGCAATTGCCGAGTGCAAGCGTATGGGCGTTGAAGTGCTTGGGCCTGATGTAAGCCATAGCGATAGAGGTTTTACCGTAGAAAATGGGGGAGTGCGCTTTGGGTTACTTGCCATCAAGGGCATCGGAGAGGGACCTATCGGTGAAATCGTGAGAGCGCGTAATAGCGGTGGGGTATTCAAATCACTGGCGGACTTCTGCACGCGTGTTGATCCCAAATTTGTTGGCAAGGATCAAAATGCTGAAGAGATCTCGCGCAAGCAATTGCTGGCATGGGAAAAAGAACTAATCGGCGTGTATATTTCAAAGCATCCTTTAACCTATGTGAGCAATCTTCTTAGAGAACGAGTGACGCATAATACCTCTCAGATCACTGAAGAACTAGATAGGCAGAAGGTCGTAGTGGGTGGCACGATTACTGATGCGCGTCGCATCACTACTAAGAAGGGCGAAACCATGTGCGTCGTTCAGCTAGAAGATATGAGTGGATCTATCGGTGTAACCGTCTTCCCAAGGACCTATGAAGAAACGGCAGAACTATGGGCTGAGGATACAGTGGTCATCGTGAGCGGTGAGGTGCAAGTCCGTCGCGACGAGCCAGGTATTTTGTGCAACAATGCTGAGCAATTGCATGCAATTGAAGAGGAAATGAACCGCAAACACTACCAAATCTGGATCACGCTGCAACTCAGCGGTTCTGACGAAAAGTCTATCTCTAATGATAGGATACGCGTCATGGATATCTACAACTGCATCAGGGATCAGCCGGGTCGCGATCATTATGAAGTACTTGTTGCGAATGGTGAATGGCAAGCGCTCCTGACTCCAAAGGATAATACAATGCATTACTCGGACTCGCTGCATCAAAAACTGGAGGAAGCGCTGCAAGGGCTTGGCAATGTCGAGGTAATACAGGTTGAACGATGAATTTTTGCCGCGCGACCGCGAGAGTCGCCCTACATGCCCCAGCACGATGCTCCTACATTGAAATGTAGGGGTGACCCTCGTGGTCGCCCAGTTCATCTTGCCCTTCCCAAATCTCTGAATCTACTGTATGCTTTCTAGGACATCGATTGCTTTACAGCAGGTTTTTAGAAAAGGCATAGAAGATTGAGTTCGGGTAATCAAGGGCCGATGCCTGACCCTGATGGGCCAGAACGTCAGCCTACATCTGAATTATGGGGACCATGGGAACAAGGGAGTGGGCAAGAAAAGCAAGTCGTATCAGGAATGCAATTCAAAAAACCAGTGGGGGGTGATACTCCCACTGAGAAGCTTCATCATCCTGCCATGAATGTTGCGCCAGATACGCATGTTGATCCCCAAATGACCTATCGCGAACACGTCTCTGGTTCATTGGCCTCGCATCCCTCGGAAGCACCTCTCTTTCATCCTGCGTATCCACCATACCCACCTTATCCTGGATATCAGCCACAGAGTTACCCACCTCAAGGGCACAACTATGCACCGACTGCTCCAGGTTATGCGCCCTTTGGAGGCTATCCTCCGCAAAGACCTGGCTATACTCCCAATGCTGGTTATCCATCGCGGCAGGGATATGTATCGCCTCCACCATACGTTCCAACAACTCCTCCTTACTCAGACTACAACGGCTATGCTCCACAAATGTATACTTATCCCTGGCAGCCACCTTTACCGAAACGTGACGCCTATCTCCTGGCTATAGGGATCACCTCTCTAGTTGGATCGATCCTGGTATTGCTTGCTGGTCTGGGTACGATAGGCTTACTCGCACTTATCACGGTTTTACCTCATTCAACGTTAAAGCCAAGCCAGTACTTCGCATCAATCGTGCTCTTTATTAGCTTTGCCTGCGCAGGTATTGTAGGAGGCAGCTTCGGGCTGTATCATAGTATTCGCTCCGTATTTTTGAGAAAACCTTCTGCCGATTTTGCCATGCCCCAGTTCTGGATATTTTTCCTGCTCTACCTTGCTGTGATAGGTGCCGCTTACTTGCTCCAGATACGTGGAATGGCAATTACTTATTCAGCAGTCACAGTAATAATGATTGCATTTGCCGCTATTTTTCCCGCGCTTACAATCCTGGCTCTGGGAGATCGGCGACTGCACTTTCCCAGAAAATCTCCCTGGCCAACAAGTTGGCGACGGTTTACTCTGGCAATTATAAGTGGAGCTACACTGGGTGTTGCGCTTGCTGTTGTGCTTGAATATATTCTTGAGCTTTTGCTTGTGCATGGGCAGGTCACGAATCCGCTACTTTGTGTGGACCAACCGAATGCTCAGAACTGTCAGAACCCTGGTGTGTACAACATTATCCTGGTAGTTGTTGCCATTATGGCACCACTCATTGAAGAGTCAGTCAAGCCTTTAGCAGTCATCATTTTCATTGGGCGCGTTCGAAGCGCTGCAGAGGCCTTTGTGCTAGGCCTGGCAGCAGGCATTGGATTTAATCTCATCGAGACCACTGGCTACATTAGCTCTGGTTATCAGGACTGGCTGAGCATTGCGATCATCCGCACAGGATCGGGCTTACTACATGGTTTTGGCGCAGCGATGATCACCCTTGGATGGTACTATCTTACTCATCCCGTAAAACATCGCGGGCTGAAAGTCGCAGGCTGCTGGACTTACGCCGTACTACAACATGCTGTATGGAATGGCTCATGGGGTCTGACACTGCTTCCCGGATCGATTGGCCCATTCTTCAACAATACGAATGTGACTATCGGCTCTATCTCGCTTCCATCTTATGCTTTAGTAAACATCGCTGAAGCCCTTTTTATGCTGGCTTTTTTCATTTATATGACTGGGATTTTGAGAACGAAGCAGCCAATGCCTGCACCGTCCATCTCTGAGGAAGTGGATAGAGGCCAGAAGAACGAATTGAAGGTATAGAAATTGACATCGTTCACTTGCCTCACATGTTTTTCAAATGCTATACTTCAGACAAAACCATACTCTTTCAACTTGTGCCAATAAAGGTCAAATTATTCTTTGACGTTGACCCGATAATTGACAATTTTGCTAACTCGAACGTCTATTCATATAAGGCTATTACATTATCTATTTGAAAGTTGTTTATGAGAGAGCAGCCTGGCCAAACAATGCAAGAAGAGAGTTTACCTCGTTTTGGTAATTATGACCTTGTACGCCGCATAGATGTGGGTGGTATGGGAGAGGTCTATCTCGCACACCAGCGAAGCGCTTTTGGCCGCGATGTAGCAATCAAAATTATTCGTTCTGATCTTGTGCATGATGTTACAGCTCGCGCGCGTTTCTTGCGCGAAGCGGAGGTTAGCGCTCACCTCAAACATGAACATATTTTGCCGCTGTTTGAGTTTGGTGAGGACCAGGGGCGTCTTTTTCTTGTGACTCCGTATATTGAGGGTGGCACACTGGCTCGTCATTTGAAAAGAGGCCCTTTAACGTTAGAAGAAGTGCAGCTTTTATTTGTTCCTCTGGTACAAGCGGTAGCATACATACATCGACGAGGTGTCATTCATCGCGATCTCAAGCCCACCAACATTCTTCTTGACGAAGAAGACGGGCAGCTTTACATGCGTCTGATCGACTTTGGTATTGCATCCGTGCAAGGAAGCGCAGCCAGTCCTCCACTGACAACCGCTGGCAATGAGTTAGGCACCATCGAATATATGGCTCCGGAGCGCCTATCAGGTATTGTAGCTCCAAGTAATGATATTTTTTCGCTCGGTGTGATTCTTTATCAGATGCTCACTGGTAAATTTCCAGTGGGACAGCAAGCACCCGAGCTACCTCAGCCTCTGGAATATGTTGTGTGTCGTTGCATTGCTAACCGCCCTGAAGATCGCTTTGCTACTGCTGACGAGGTATTACAAAACTTCGAACAAGCCTACCAATTACTGATGACCTCATATCAACAGTCTTCACGGATAATTTCAACGCCTGTTTCACCTGGCCAGTCTTCTTCCAGGCATCTCAGTAATGCTCTCAACAGATCATCTAATGCTTTAGTGGACGAAAACGTCGACATCGATGAGCGCGAGCTGGTGTCATTACAGCATTCTGGATATATTCCTGTTGCTATACCTCAACAGTCACAAAGTTCATTTAAACGCGAGGATTATAATGCACCTACAACCAGGTTCGATCCTGTACATCATCTGGGACAGCTATCAGTAAATGAACAGTCAAAGCCAGGCAAAACTCTTGCTAGTGGCAAGCGTCGTAGTCTGCTTCCTTTGCTTTCCGCTATAACAGCGATCCTGGTGCTTGCAGTTATTGGCACAGGGTACTACACGTACCAGGCAGTCACGGCTACTTCGGTAAGCGTCAACATTAGCCCACAAGTGCATGTCATCAACCAGGTTTATACTATTAAAGTTGATCCCACAATTCAAAAGGCGGATCTTACTACAATGACTATTCCCGCCAGGCCATTAAGCAGCAATGATCAAAGCTCGATGACGGGACAAACTACAGGTCAGGTGAATTGCACGTTCGGTTTCTTTGGGTGTCAACGGGGAGTCAGTCAAAATGATGTAGACAGTTTGGTGAGCCAGGTACAACCAAAGTTGGAGCAGGAAATCACACGAGAATTAGAGAATAAGACTCTAAGTGTCAGTGGCAAAGCGGTTAGTCCTATCAATTTTCAAATGCTTTCGATAACATCCCTTCCCGCAGTAGGAGTACCAGGGAAAACCGTGACCGTGACCGTGCAGGAACAGGGAAGCACAGGCTACATTCTTACCAACGATGTAGTGCATATGGCACAGCAACTGGTGACACGGCAAGCGCAGCAGTATGGACCAAACTATTTGCTACTTCCCACATCGATTACGACGGGGTCACCAGTTATCGAGGGAGTAGATTCTAGTTTGATTAATATCAAAATTGCTGCTGGTTGTATCGTACAATACCAGTTTCCGTCATCAGAACTGCAGGCAATACCGGAAGGATTGAAAGGCAGAACACTAAAGGATGCGCGGAATTACCTTGCACACCTGCGGGGAGTAGACCCGAATACAATCAATATTCATTTCACGCAAGGGAAGAGCGAAACACTACCAGGAGATCCCCAACGAATTAAAATTATCTCCATTTATCCAGCCAGTCTGCCACCTATGCATTTACAGAGTATACCTACACCAACTTTTACGCCAAACATAGATCAGGGTAATGGGATTTCTCCAACCCCTTCAGATAGCACGGCAACACCAACCGATAACTAGAGACCTCAGTACTAAACTAAAAGGGCGGGCCATGCCTTCACACCTCTGCAAATACACGCCGATCTGCTTTTGCAGAGGCGAAGCAAAGCCCGCCCTGAACAAGGTAAATTTGGGATTTTATGCTCCTTGGTAATTATATACCAAACATGCTACATTGTGAAGTGACTTGAAATCACAAATCAATAACAGAGGATGTACGCCCTAATCCAACTCTTCCTCAGGCTCTTCTTTCAATTCTTTCCACAATGCCCGTACTGTCTTTGTGACAATCTGGTAGCCAAACCCTCTACGCTGTAGAAAGGAACCGAGACGGTTCCGAAATGTCGCATAGTCAATGTTAGTGGTATTTACAAGCGTCATAGCTTTTTTGCGACCCGCACGCAAGGCTCGTTCTTCGTCCTGTTCATCGTTAACCAGCTCATCCACAACATCACGCTCGACCCCCTTCATGCGCAATTCATTCTTAAGCGCACGCGCTCCACGAGGACTAAAGTGCTCGCGGGATTCAATCCAGAATCCCGCAAATGTGCGGTCATTGACGAAATCAAGACGATCTAAACGTGCCAACGCAGTCTCGATAATTTCTGGGGGAGTTTCTTTACGCCTCAGATAGCGACGCACTTCCTCACGGCTACGCGGACGATACGAGAGGAAGTTGAGAGCGCGATCTACAGCTCGTTGCTCAACTTCTTCGCTTTGTAACTGTTCCAACTGTTCAGGCGTAAGCTCCTGCTCTAATCTGAGACCCATCTGTAACACAATGACCGCGTTGACTCCCATGAGAAAACGCCCATCAACAAAGAGGTTGATGCGATCGGGGTTGTTCATCTGCGGTTCCAGAGCAGTAATTCTCATAGGCCTACTATAGCATTAGCGAGGTCTAGAAGCAATGTTATGCTGGGGCAATTTGTTTGTAGAGAATTTATCTGACGAACGTTTGGTAGGGAGGAAGTAAGTTGAAACTCATCCAACCTGCTGGCTGAATGAGAAGGAAAGGAATTCCTATAGAAGAGTCTCGGCCAGGGTCTCCGGCAGCATTTCTATGAGCGGCACTCGCTTAGTCTCTGTAATGCAATTATCAGCATCAACAAAGACCAGGCGTGGCTCTAACGAACGAATTTCTTCTTCATTGTACTGCCCATAGCTAATAATAATTACGATGTCACCCTCGGCAGCACGTCGCGCTGCCGCTCCATTGAGGCAGATAACCCCTGAGCCACGAGCTCCTGCGATGGTGTAGGTTTCTAAACGCGATCCGTTAGTCACGTTTACGACCTGTACCTTTTCATAAGGATAGATATCTGCTGCCTCCAACAAATCCGCGTCAATGGTGATACTGCCAACATAGTTCAGGTTGGCCTGGGTGACTGTGGCACGGTGAATCTTGCCTTTGCACATTGTGCGCTGCATAATCACTGTTCCTTCCAACGACAATACGAGGACGTTAAGATACATGTAGTGTAAATGATTACATGCAGAAACCGCAATATTGTTTCTACCTATAAAACGTGTCAGAAGGCAAGATAGAAACATGAAATTTTAGCTTTTTTCAGGAGAATTTTCTAGTGTGGCGAGGAGAGCCATGGCGTAAGCTTCCGCGGCACTTTGCGCATCATGCATTTTCTCACCCAGAAGCAAGCGATACTTGCATTTCCAGCGGCGCGCAGGCCAGGGCGCAAGCTTGATGAGGGTAAATGTATCGACGTGCGCTTCCAGGGCTTCGCGGAGATCAACTTCCTCTCTGGCTTTTATGTTATACTTCGCGAGCGCTTTATGTAACTCATCTGGTATCATTTTCACTTCGACCATTAAGCGCTAAACGCATGGCTGTATGTATTTCCTGGGTAGTGAGTGTTTCCCAGTCTGAGCGTGGCAGATGTCGAGGCAAAACAGTAAAAGGGCCAGTCCAGTACTTTGCGTGCTCTTCTACCCAGTCAAGGGCTTCAAAGGCTTTTTGGCGAGACTCTTCAACGATAGAGTAACGCAAAGCGGCACGATCAAAGATCTCATGATCCTTGGTAAAAACACTATGATCTTCACGTACTACTACGTCTATATACAGGTCAGTGTAGACGAGTTCGCGCGAGATGCTGGTGTAAGGAGGTGTTGGCAAAACAATATCGCAGTAAGCGTCAGAGAAGGTGCCGTCTTCCCGATAAAATACGTGTATTGTATACCACGCACCCGGCCAGAAGTATGTTAGAGAGTGATTTTCAGAGATAAAGAAGTCAGGCTTCCATCTGCGTGGTTTCCAATGCTTGCGCGTACCCTTTGGTGTCCAGATAGTGACATACTGATCACTAACAGGCAATTGATAGCCACGCCATTGCCCCCATGCATCCCCGTTGACGAGCATTTTATAGATTTCAGCCTCGAGTAACATACCTATGCCTTTCCGGTGCGAATCATCATGTCAATTTCGTCCTTTGAAATTATAACCGAAAGCGCAAGTGTGGCTCAAATTGTCTATCTTGTTGTTCTGTATATTCCCATTGACACTGGATAGTATATTCCTTATACTCAATATATGAATACTCATTTATAGAGATAGATGGTACGTAAAATATCCTCCGAGGAGGCCTCATGAAACGATCCTTGAGCTTATTTTTGTTATTTCTCAGTTCTGGTATATTGCTGGCAGCATGTGGAGGTTCAAACACTACGAGTAGCACTTCCACCCCTACACCGACACGCGTTACTTTGAATGTCTTTGCGGCTGCATCTTTAACAGGGTCATTCACAGAAATAGGCACAGCCTATCAACAGCAGCATTCCAACGTCACGGTCAAGTTTAACTTTAATGGCTCGCAAATATTGGAGCAACAGATAGCCAATGGCGCACCTGCTGATGTGTTTGCCTCAGCAGATCAGACAAACATGCAGAAAGCCAGTAATGCTGGTTTAGTCAATACTTCCCAGGTATTTGTGAAGAACCGACTGGTGGTGATCATTCCTACGAGCAACCCAGGTAACATCAATTCGTTGAAGGACCTTGCCAAAAAGGGCATAAAAATTGACATCGAGGCAACTGCCGTTCCAGCCGGGAAGTACTCGCGACAAGCATTAGCCAACCTGTCACAATCCCCCGATTATGGATCGAGCTATGCAAACGAGGTGCTGGCAAATGTCGTCTCAGAAGAACAAAACGTGAAAGCTGTCGTGCAAAAGGTGCAGTTGGGTGAAGCCGACGCAGGCTTCGTCTACGTCACGGATGTGACGCCGTCGGTAGCGGACAAGGTGAAAATCATCGATATTCCTGACCCTTATAATGTAATCGCACAGTATCCAATTGCTGTTGTCAAAAGCTCACCACATCCTTCAGATGCGCAGTCTTTCGTAGACTTCGTGCTTTCACCAAACGGACAGGCTATTTTAAAGAAGTACAACTTTATCATCATAAGTGGATAACGCCTTCTACACTATGGAGCATGGTAACGGTTTAACACACATGTGGAAACATTGGTCACGCTGGCCAGCCAGGATAGTAGTTGGTGTTCTGGCTGGCAGCTTCTTTCTTTTCCTAGGAATACCATTAGCGGCTCTTTTAATACGGGAGCCGCCAGCATTGTTGTGGAACTCGATCAAGCAGCCAGAAGTGTTGCAAGCATTGCAATTAAGCCTGGTAACGACGTTCGTAAGCATTTTTTTGACAGTGTTATTTGGATTGCCGGTAGCATATGTGCTGGCGCGTACTCACATCCCCGGACGGCAATTGCTGGAGACACTGGTCACGATGCCTACGGTTCTCCCGCCTGTTGTAGCAGGCGTCGCATTGCTGATTACTTTTGGGCGTTTTGGACTGATTGGCCGCTATCTCACTCCACTGGGAATCAGCATACCTTTTACAACAGTAGCGGTGGTGATGGCGCAAATGTTTGTTTCATCACCCTTTTTCGTCAATAGCGCACGAGCAGGACTCGAGCAACTAGATCCACGCTATGAATCAGCCGCTCACACCTTACGCGCTTCAGAGTTCTATACATTCTGGCGAGTAGTACTTCCATTGATTCGCCCAGCACTGTTAACTGGCGCTGGCCTGGCATGGGCGCGAGCACTTGGAGAGCTAGGAGCAACAATTACCTTTGCAGGTAGTTTTCCTGGCATCACTGAGACGATGCCCGTAGCTGTTTATACTGCTACTGAGGTTGATTTGGAGTCGGCAGTTGCGCTTTCAGTCGTACTGTTAGCGATTTCGTTTGCGGTATTATTAGCATTGCGGGTAGGTCGAAGTAAGGTAGGAGCGCTGTAGGTGCCGCCTCGAAAAATGCTTGACATGGTAGAAAGCGTCGGCTATAATGGTCTGGTCGATCACTCAGGGGTATCAGTTTGTGCTCCTCGTGACGAGAGTAACAGGTGTTGAGTCTCTCCCTCGGTACTCTCCGTTAGTTAGCCTGGCTTAGGATAAATGGTGCGGGCAAAGCGGATGTGCTTAAATTTATCCGATGGGCGCTTCTCATTCTGGGCAGTTACCAAAGTGGCCAAATGGGGCTGACTGTAAATCAGCTGTCTTCGACTTCGGGGGTTCGAATCCCTCACTGCCCACCATCACCTACAGCCTGCCCGTGTGGCGCAGCGGTAGCGCACAGTCTTGGTAAGACTGGGGTCATGGGTTCGATTCCCATCACGGGCTCCCGTGGTTTCTGATCGATGCGAATGTTCTATACTTTCTCGGATCGACCAATTTGAGGGTGCTGCAAATGGTTGATGATAGTATCTAAGCCCTCTAATCGATCGACTTGAGAATATTGCAAACATAGACGCATCTTTATGAAAATCCACGCTGGACGTACAAGTAGCTCTCACTGCCGTCTTCTGAAGAGGTCGTCGCTATGGCAAAGAAGAAGTTTGAGCGAACGAAGCCGCATGTGAACGTGGGGACGATCGGACACATCGACCATGGCAAGACGACCCTGACGGCGGCCATCACCAAAGTGCTGGCCAAAGCCAGCGCCAGCAATAAGTATATTGCCTTTGACCAGATCGACAAAGCGCCCGAGGAGCGCGAGCGCGGCATCACGATCGCCATTGCACATGTGGAGTACGAGACCGAGAAACGCCACTACGCCCACGTGGACTGCCCGGGCCATGCCGACTACATCAAGAACATGATCACGGGCGCCGCGCAGATGGACGGCGCGATCCTGGTGGTGAGTGCGCCCGATGGCCCCATGCCGCAGACGCGCGAGCACATCCTGCTGGCCCGCCAAGTGGAAGTGCCGGCCATGGTGGTGTTTTTGAACAAAGTCGACATGATGGATGACGAAGAGTTGTTGGAACTGGTGGAGTTGGAAGTGCGCGAACTGCTCAGCCGCTACGAGTTTCCCGGCGACGAGGTGCCGGTGATTCGTGGCTCGGCGCTCAAAGCCTTGGAGAGCAGCGGGGATCTGACGCGCAGCGACGAGGAGGCGGCCTGCATCTGGGCGTTGATGGACCAGGTGGACAGCTACATTCCCACGCCAGAGCGTGCGGTGGACAAGCCGTTCTTGATGCCGGTGGAAGACGTGTTTGGCATCAAAGGGCGTGGCACCGTGGCCACCGGGCGCATTGAGCGGGGCCAGATCAAGACGGGGGAGTCGGTGGAGATCGTGGGCATGAAGGAGCAGACGCGCACGGTAGTGGTGACCGGGGTGGAGATGTTCCAGAAGACGCTGGATCAAGGCATTGCGGGCGACAACGTGGGCTGTTTGTTGCGTGGGGTGGAGCGGCAGGAGATTGAGCGGGGGCAGGTGTTAGCCAAGCCGGGCTCGATCAAGCCGCACAAGACGTTCCAGGCGCAGGTGTACGTGCTCTCCAAAGAGGAGGGCGGGCGGCACACGCCGTTTTTCAACGGCTATCGGCCGCAGTTCTACATTCGCACGACGGATGTGACGGGCGCGATCAAGTTGCCGCAGGGGGTAGAGATGGTGATGCCGGGTGATAACATCGAGATGACGGTGGAGTTGATCCAGCCGATTGCGATGGAAGAGGGGGTCAAGTTTGCCATCCGCGAGGGAGGACGCACGGTAGGGGCTGGCATCTGTGTCCGCGTCGAGAAATAGCGTAGTGCAAGTGGATATCCCATTAAACAATGGGATATCCTTTGTAGGCCTGACATCTATGCTGATGTCACAGGTCCTATCAAGGAGAGAAAAATGGCCACCGGAACAAAGCAGCGAATTCGCATTCGCTTGAAGGCATACGATCACCGCATTCTCGATCAATCAGCGATGCAGATTGTTGATACAGCACAACAGACAGGCGCGCGTGTCTCAGGACCAGTGCCTCTGCCAACAGAGATCGATAAATTTACTGTTATGCGTTCACCTTTTATTGACAAAGATGCACGCGAGCAATTTGAAATTCGCACACATAAACGCCTGATAGATATTATTGAGCCGACCAACAAAACTGTTGAGGCGCTGACACGATTGAATCTGCCCGCAGGCGTGGACATCGAAATCAAGCTGTAGAGAAGTGTGACAAACAAGGAACAGGCTATTTGCTTATGTACCTTGGGATAATAGCACACCTGCAAGATGAGTGAGATCCCTACAGCAAGGAAGAGAGGATAGAATATGCTCAGTGGATTGTTGGGCAGAAAAGTCGGCATGACCCAGGTATTTGGGGAGAATGGCACAGCTATCCCGGTCACAGTGATCGAGGCTGGACCATGTATCATAACACAAATTAAGACAACTGCCCGTGATGGATATGAGGCTGTCCAGATTGGATTTGAGCAGGCGAGACTAAAAAGCGCGACGCGTCCGGGGTTAGGGCATCTTGGACATAGTCTCCCTTTGCTTAAAGCTCAGCGGAAGCGCTTGCAGACCTACCAGCAACAGCAGCGAGGAAAAAAGGTCACAGGTGAAGAGGCTGAGGGGAAAGAACAAACAGAAACAGCTTCAGCGGAAGGTGAAAAAGATAAACAAATCGAGAAACTACTCAAGGTGCAGCAAAATAGGCAGCGTCGCCCAGGGCCGGAGCTTGGTCCTTTCAGAGTGTTGCGCGAAGTGGCGTTGCAAGAAGGCACTGCTACGGAGAGTTTGGAACTTGGTTTAAAAATAGATGCCGGTCTCTTCGAAGTTGGCGAAGCGGTTGATATCGTTGGTACCTCCAAGGGTAAAGGTTTCCAGGGTGGCGTCAAACGTCACGGATTCCGAGGAGGGCCTAAGACGCATGGTCAGTCAGATCGTACACGTGCTCCTGGCTCGATTGGATCTGGGACCACCCCTGGAAGGGTGCTGAAAGGCACTCGTATGGCAGGTCGCATGGGTAATGAACGTGTGACGGTGAAGAAACTAGAAGTGATTCAAGCTGATCCTGAGCGTAACTTGCTTGTAGTAACAGGTTCTGTACCTGGAGCTAATGGCGGATTGCTCATGATTAAGAAGCATGTGATGAGGTAACCGAAATGCCTTCGACTACAGTGTATAACATGGCCGGAGAGGCCGTAGAAAAACTCGAATTGAGCGAGCAGGTGTTTGGAGTTACCCCCAATGTGGCGGTTCTCCACCAGGTTGTAACAGCGCAACTGGTGAATCGCCGTCAAGGAAATGCTTCGACAAAAACTCGCAGTGAAGTATCGGGTGGTGGCAAAAAGCCATACAAACAGAAAGGCACAGGACGTGCTCGACAGGGTAGCACTCGCGCGCCACAGTACCGTCATGGCGGTGTTGTCTTTGGCCCCAGGCCAAAAGAATTCCACCACGATGTACCAAAAAAGATGCGTCGTCTGGCAATAAAGTCAGCGTTATCAGATAAAGTTGCGAATGAGCAACTCATCGTACTCAGAGATCTGGCGTTAGAGTCTCCACGTACGAAAGAAATGCTTGCGTTTCTGGCTAATCTACCGGTGAATGGTAAGAAGATTCTGATGATGTTGCCAAAACGCGATGAGAACATCGTACTTTCGGCTCGCAATATTCCTTCTGCCAAAGTGCAGCATGTTGCATCAATTAACGTGGTGGAACTATTAAAGCATGATTATGTGATTATGCCAAAGGAGACTGTGCGTTGGATTGAACTGGTTTTCGGCGAGGGTCTGAGCGCCGAAGAAGCAAGTCAAAAAATTGCTGAACAACTGGACGAAGAGGTAATTGCTGCAGAGCAACCTGACGAAGTGGAAGAACTGGCTGATGCGCCGATAACAGGAGCGACTGAAGACGATACAGAGGACCAGCACCAGGAATCAGAGACTGAGGAACCCATAGACGATGGGGAGGAGTAAGCAGTGGAAATCACAGAAGTACTGCGTCATGGCATAGTCACCGAAAAAACGGTGAAGCTACAGGACCCTGAGACGCATGGTAGGAAGAAAAACCAGAGTAGAAGGGGCCAGTATACCTTCGCAGTAGCCCTGTCAGCCAATAAGATTGATGTTCGCCGTGCTGTTGAGACGATTTTCAAAGTAAAAGTTGTCTCGGTCAATATCATGCGTATGCCTGGTAAGAAACGTATGTTGCGGCGTAAAGGCTCCGCTCCAAAGCCAATTGAGGCTCGTGAGTGGAAGAAGGCGATTGTAACCCTTCGTGAAGGTGATGCAATCGACGCATTGAAGGCGTAGTCCTTTCATACCTTCTGACACAAAGTGTGGCTGCGCGGCAGCGTTGAAGGTATGGATTCAGAGCAAGGTGTTGAGAGATGCCAATTAGACAGTACCGACCAACATCTCCTGGACGTCGTGGCATGTCGGTTTCGACATTCGAGGAGATTACAAAGACAAAACCAGAGAAATCTCTGGTAGTAAAATTAAAAAAACACGCGGGTCGCAATAACCAGGGCAGGATTACCACACGTCACCGTGGGGGTGGAGCCAAGCGCGCTTATCGATTGATTGATTTTAAGCGCAACAAACAAAATGTTCCTGCTAAGGTCGCTGCGATTGAGTATGATCCAAATCGTTCAGCGCGCATTGCGTTGCTGCATTATCTGGATGGTGAAAAGCGCTACATAATTGCACCATTGGGGCTTAAAGTTGGTGATCTGGTAATGGCAGGGCCAGAAGCTGATATCAAGCCAGGCAATGCGCTTCCTTTGAAGAATATTCCGACAGGCACGACTATACACAACATCGAGTTAACGAGGGGTCGTGGCGGTCAGATGGTGCGTGGCGCGGGTGCAGGTGCTCAACTTATGGCAAAAGAAGGCGATTATGCACTGGTACGTTTGCCGTCGGGTGAGCAACGTAGGGTACATATCCTCTGCATGGCAACGATAGGACAGGTAGGCAATGTAGATCATGAGAACCGCAGCATCGGTAAAGCTGGGCGTGCGCGTCATATGGGGCGTCGTCCTTCGGTGAGAGGCTCCGTTATGAATCCTCGCGACCATCCGCATGGTGGTGGTGAGGGGCGTGCGCCAATTGGCGGGCAGCCACAGACGCCTTGGGGTAAGCCTGCGCTGGGTCATAAGACGCGCAGAAATAAAAAGACCGATCAATATATTGTGCGCCGTCGCAATGCTGGCAGGAGGAGATAGCAGATGTCACGCTCAAGAAAAAAAGGGCCATACATTCATGAGTCTCTGAGAAAGAAAGTATTGGCCATGATGAGAAGTGGCGACCGTCGTGTTATCAAGACCTGGTCGCGCGCTTCAACAATCTTCCCCCAGATGGTGGGAATGACTATCGGCGTCCATAATGGTAAGACGCATGTACCCATCTATATTACAGAGAATATGGTGGGCCATAAGTTGGGTGAATTTGCTCCTACACGACACTTTCGGGGTCATGCAGGGGGTAAGAGTGAGAAGACCACGTCGGTCCGCTGAGGTGAAAGATGCAAGTTAGAGCTATTGCTAAAGACATTGGTATTCCGCCGCGCAAGATGCGTCTGGTCACCAATGCAGTGAAAGGGCTTCGTGTGAATGAAGCTCTAGCGTATCTGCAGTTTATGCCTAACGCGGGTGCGCAGCCAGTAAGTAAGGTGGTGGCGTCAGCAGCGGCAAACGCGGAGAACAACTACAATTTAAACCCAGATGAACTGTATATTCTGAACATTGTGGCGGATGACTCATTTAGAGTCAAGCGCATTAAAGCGCGCCCGCATGGTCGTGCGGCTCGCATATTGAGGCGTTTTTGCCACGTAACAGTGGTTGTCTCAGACGATCCGGCAGACGCCGGCAACTAGAGACGCTAAGAAGGAGGACACTTTTGGGACAAAAAGTGCATCCCACTGGTTTCAGGCTCGGCGTCGTTAAAGGCTGGCAATCTCGCTGGTACGCTGAGCGTGATTATAAGTATTTGCTCGCGGAAGATTTCATGTTGCGCAAACAAATCCATAAGGAACTTGCCAACGCATCGATCTCACGCATTGAGATTGAACGTGCGGCCGCGAACCAGGTGTCGGTAACGATTCATACAGCGAGACCAGGTATCGTAATTGGGAAAAGCGGTGAGAAGGTAGATAGGTTGCGTGCGACGCTGGAGGCGAAAACCAAAAAGCGCGTACGCTTGAATATTGTAGAGATTCGCCAGCCAGAACTGGATGCATATCTAGTTGGACGGAGTATTGCCGAGCAATTGGAGAAGCGCGTCTCTTTTCGCCGTGCCATGAAGCAAGCAGTGCAGAAAACGATGCGCGCAAATGCAAAGGGCATACGAGTCATTATTGGTGGAAGACTAGGTGGAGCTGAAATTGCGCGAAGTGAAAAAGAGGTGGAGGGGAAGATCCCCTTGCATACTCTGCGTGCAGATATTGATTATGGTTTGACAGAGGCGCATACGACCTTTGGTGTGATTGGCATTAAAGTATGGATTTATAAGGGTGATATTCTTCCCATCAAACGTCATGAAGACGGAGAAGCACAGCAGGAAGCTGCCATGCCATTTGCTCCTCGTGAGCGCGCGGAAACTGGTGAACGTCGTGGAGAGCGTCGTCCAACACGTGGCGGACGGACCCAAGGCCAGGGTGGAGAACGCCAACAGCGAGGGGAACGCCCTGCACGTGCGCAGGGAGAACGAACCCCAAGGGGTGAGCGATCAGCTCAGGGGGGCGAGAAAGCCCCACGCGCACCACGTGCACAAGGGGAGCGTCCTGCTCGTCAAACGGGGGAACGGCCGACTCGATCCCGGCGAACTGAAAGCACTGCCGAGGGAGCTCCAGTGGAGCGGGAAACTCAGACTGTTGCTGAGACCGGAGCGCCCGCAGTCCAGGATATTCAAGAGGCTACGGTACCTGAAACTCAGACTGTTGCTGAGACCGGGGCACCCGTAGTCCAGGATACTCAAGAGGCTACGGTACCTGAAACTCAGGCACCACCGCCACCTGCACCGAGCGAAGACGCTTCTGAAAGCGAGTAGAGGAGATTCAAAGCCATGTTATTGGCACCATCACGATATAAGTACCGCAAGCAACATCGCGGTCGTATGAAAGGCACCGCCCAACGTGGCAGCACACTCGCCTTCGGTGAGTTTGGTTTGCAGGCTTTAGAACCTTGCTGGATGGAAGCTCGTCAAATAGAGTCAGCGCGTATTGCGCTAACCCGCTATATGAAGCGTGGTGGGAAGGTGTGGATTCGCGTCTTTCCTGACAAGCCTATCACGGCCAAACCGGCTGAGACACGTATGGGTAGTGGTAAAGGTGCTGTCGATCACTACGTAGCAGTAATCAAACCAGGGCGTATTATATTCGAAATAGGCGGCGTAAGCGAAGAAGTCGCCAAAGAAGCGGTGCGCCTGGCGGGTCATAAACTGCCAGTTAAAACCCGTTTTCTAACACGAGGGGAGGCAGAGAGTGTCGAAGGCTAAAGAACGTCGCAAGCAGATTCAGGAGCTTACCGTTACTGAAGCAAATCGTGAGCTCAAGGATTTACGAATGAGGCTGTTCAATCTCCGCTTGCAACATCAGCGAGGTGAAGTAAAAAACAACCGGGTATTTACGCAGACGCGTAAGGACATTGCTCGTTTGTTGCATCGGTTAACAGAGTTGGAGGCTGAGGTATGACACAGCAAACTGCACAGGCTACGGATGGACAAAAGGCTAAGAAAAGCCGTCACCAACAGAAAGTTGGGACCGTAGTTAGTAATAAAATGGACAAAACTATTGTTGTCGCCGTAGAGTCTTTGAAGAAACATCGTATCTATAAGCGCACATATAAGCAGACGAAACGCTTCCAGGCGCACGATGAAATGAACACCTGTCAGGTTGGCGATCTGGTGCGCATTGAGGAAACGCGTCCACTTAGCAAGATGAAGCGCTGGCGTTTAGTTGAAATTCTGAAACGTGGTAGTGGTATTGTTCCTGTCGAGGAAGTATTATCTGAGGCTGATCCAGACCTGACATCAGCGGCATCCGCTGAGACGGATGAGGAGGAGACGGAATGATTCAGCCACAGACACGTTTAAAAGTAGCAGATAATACTGGCGCAAAAGAAATCATGTGTATTCGTGTTTTGAGTGGTTCGGCCCAAAAATATGCGGGGATAGGTGATGTCATCAAAGCTTCTGTAAAGCAGGCTGCGCCCAATGGACAGGTGAAAAAGGGCGAGGTAGTGAATGCAGTAGTAGTTCGTGTGGCAAAAGAGTATGCACGATCAGATGGTTCGCATATACGCTTTGACGAGAATGCCGCAGTTATCATTGCGGCAGGTAATAACCCACGTGGAACGCGTATCTTTGGCCCGGTAGCTCGCGAACTGCGCGAACGCAATTTTATGAAGATCATTTCACTGGCACCGGAAGTGCTGTAGGGGATTGATGTTTGAAAGTAGTGCGTTATGCACTACACTAAGTATCACACTCAAGGTGGTTTTCGTTGACGTTTGTCGTTCCGCGAGTGCGACAAAGACAAACGACAAACTGTAGAGGGAAAATATGGCAGTACGACAAAAAGAGAAAAAGCCTCTTCACCTCGCCAAAATGAATATCAAGAAAGGTGATACCGTCTTGATTATCGCAGGCAAGGATAGAGGAAAGCAGGGGGTCGTTTCGCGGGCGCTACCACAGGTCAACAAAGTGATTGTTGAGGGCCTGAATATCGCAAAGAAACATATACGTCCGCAAGGCCAGACTCGCCAGGGAGGCATTATTGAAAAAGCGATGCCTCTACAAGTTTCAAATACGATGCTGATTTGTACTGAATGCGGTAAACCTACTCGGGTCGCGCATGAACGTCGTCCAATGGGATCAGATCAAAAGATGCGTTCAGTACGTGTATGCAAGAAATGTCAAAAGGTCATTGAAGACCGGACGAGGAGTAGTTAAACAATGGCATCAAGACTGAAGGAAAAGTATCAGAAAGAGGTCGTGCCAGCCCTGCAAAAGGAGTTTGACTACAACAATCCAATGCAGGTACCATCGGTACATAAAGTGGTTGTCAATATTGGGATGGGGGAAGCCATTCAAAATGCGAAAGCAATGGATGCTGCGGTCTCCGATCTGGCATCAATTACAGGGCAACGTCCGGTTATAACACGAGCCAAACGTTCGGTTGCCGCATTCAAGCTGCGTGAAGGTATGCAAATTGGATGTATGGTAACATTGCGTGGTGATCGTATGTACTACTTTCTCGATAAACTCATAAATGTAGCTCTACCGCGCTTGCGTGACTTCCAGGGGATATCACCAGAGGCATTCGATGGCCGGGGTAACTATACATTGGGGTTGCGCGAACAATTGGTCTTCCCTGAAATCGATTATGACAAGGTAGACAAGGTGCGCGGCATGGAAGTAAGTATTGTGACAACAGCTCGCACCGATGAAGAGGGGCGACGGCTGCTCAGATTGATGGGTATGCCCTTTAAGAAATAACGCTGGAGAGTGGAATGGCAAAAATATCAATGATTGTGAAGTCGCAGCGCAAGCCCAAGTTCAAAGTGCAGCAGCATAATCGCTGCCAGATCTGTGGACGGCCTCGCGCCTATATTCGCAAATTCGGCCTCTGCCGCATCTGCTTCCGCGAACGTGCGTTACGCGGTGAGCTGCCTGGCGTGACAAAGTCGAGTTGGTAATCGGAGGATGTTGTTACATGAACATGACTGATCCCATCGCGGATATGCTGACACGTATACGCAATGCGGTAGCAGCGCGACATAATCGCGTATCGATTCCGGCCTCTAGAATGAAGCTGGCGATTGCGCGCGTGCTCAAGGAAGAAGGTTATATCAAGGATATTGAGATCCTCAAAGATAACCCACAAGGCACTATTCGCATAACGCTGCGCTATGTGGATAAGCGACCGGTGTTGACGCAATTAAAGCGTGTCAGCAAACCGGGACTACGAGTATATACAAAACGGGCTAATATCCCTCGCGTCCGAGGTGG
>WNFW01002538.1_pt1 | contig 22814 bp, 18 predicted proteins | sample 5400131 | NCBI WGS metagenome assembly WNFW01 (sample SAMN13153362, study PRJNA577476) | soil metagenome | isolation source: 20 cm soil or saprolite under grassland replicate 1 | place: USA:California | collected 2016-06-15 | reverse complement strand
CTCAACATGCCGGGCGCGCTCGTGTGGGCCATCTTCACTCCTGCGGCGATCTGGCTCGGTCGCCGCTATCCTCCGTTCGAGGGCCCCCATTGGCCGCGCGGCGTCGCCGTCAGCCTCGTGGCCAGCGCCGCCGCCGTTTTCCTGGAAGTCCTGCTGGTGATCGTGAACCAGCGGTGGATCCGAGGCCCGATGCCAAGCGACGATCCATTGCTCGTGGCCGAGCTGCGCAACTTCGTGTGGTGGTTTCCGCTGGATGGCTGGCTCTACTGGGCGATCGTCGCCGGCGACTACGGCGTCGCCCATTACCGGCGACTGCGGGAACGGGAGCTGCGCGCCTCTCAGCTCGAAGCCCAGCTCTCGGAGGCGCGGCTGCAGGCGCTCAAGATGCAGCTCCAGCCGCACTTCCTGTTCAACGCGCTGCATACCATCGGCCAGCTCATTCGCACCGGTCAAGATGCCCTCGCCGTCCGAGTACTGGCAGGGCTCGGCGATCTGCTACGGCGGGTGCTCGATGGTGCGAGTACGCAGGAGGTGCCGTTGAAGCAGGAGCTGGAGTTCCTGCGGAGCTACCTCGACATCGAGCAGATCCGGTTCGGCGAGCGTCTCAAGGCGGTGGTGGACGCGGACGCCGAGACGCTCGACGCCCGGGTACCCTATCTGATCCTCCAGCCGCTGGTCGAAAACGCGATTCGTCACGGGATCGCGCCGCGCAGCACGGTCGGTCGGCTCCTGATCAGCGCCCGGCGGATCAACGGCAGCCTGCACCTCACGGTCCGGGATGATGGGGCGGGGCTCACTTCCGTCCTCGAGAGCCCGGAAAACCGCGGCGTCGGCCTCACCAACACCAGCGCGCGTTTGCGGCAGCTGTACGGTGATGAGGCGTCGTTCGAAGTGGTGAACGCGGGAGATGGCGGAGCGATTGCGCACATCGTCGTGCCGTTCCGGCTGGCGGCTGCCGATTGGCAGGGGGCTTCATGAGCGTTGATGGGATGCGAGCGATTCGCACGTTGATCGTGGACGACGAGCTCGCCGCGCGTGAGGGAATACGGCACCTGCTCGCAGCCGACCCGGAGATCGTGGTCGCCGGCGAGTGCGCGAACGGTCGGGACGCGGCCGGGGCGATCCGAGACGTCGCGCCCGACTTGGTGTTCCTGGACGTGCAGATGCCCGAGCTGGACGGGTTCGAGGTGCTGCGCGAGGTGGGCGTGGAGCGAGCGCCCGCCGTCGTGTTCGTGACGGCCTTCGACCACTACGCACTGCGCGCCTTCGATGTGCACGCCATCGACTATCTCCTCAAGCCGTTCACCGACGAGCGCTTCAGACAGTCGCTGGAGCGCGCGAAGCTGCAAGTGCGCCACGGCCGTCTGGGGGAGTTGTCCCAAAAGCTGGCGGCCCTGCTCGGCCACGGGGAGCCGTCGCGGGCCGCTCGCCCGCGGTATCTCGATCGACTGCTCGTCAAGTCGGGCGGGAAGGTGACGCTCTTGCCCGTCGGCGAAATCGAATGGATCGACGCGGAGGGGGACTACGTGCGCATCCACGTCGGCAAGATCTGGCACCTGCTGCGCGAGACGATGAAGAACCTCGAGGGTCAGCTCGACCCGACCCGCTTCGTCCGGATCCACCGGTCGACCATCGTGAACCTCGAGAAGGTCAAGGAGCTCCAGCCGTTCTTCCGCGGGGAGTATGTGGTGGTCCTGCACAACGGCGCCACGCTCAAGCTGTCGCGCGGCTACCGCGAGAACCTCGAAACCCGGCTCGGCCGCGCGTTCTGAGACTCGTGGCCTGTCGCGCTGCGCCCGCCGCTTGGCGCGCGCCAGCCTCCGCTCGTCGTGTCGGGGTTGGTCCATGCTCCGTTCCCGGCTAGCGTGGTAGCGCGCTCTCCGACGGGGGCGTGACACAAAGGTCGCGCGTCGAGTGGGACGGCCACTCTTCCCGACCTGCCAGGCCCGGTGCAGCCGCACCGGGTTTTGGTTTTGTGGTCGCGGGTCGTCGCGCGCCGAACCGCGGTCGTCGCGCCAGCGTCGCGGCTCGTCGCACTTCCGTAGCGTCTCCTGGAACCGCTCCGTAGCGTGGCGGACACTCGCAGTCCGCCCCTTCCCCGCCGTCCAGGAGGATCCATCATGCGCCTCATCGTCCGAAGCGTGTTCACGGCGGCTGCACTCGGCATGCTCGTCGTAGCCAGGGCTCCGGCCCAGGGGCCCGTGACCATCACGGGGAAGGTGTCGAGCGACGGCGGCCTGCCGCTGGGGCAGGTCGAAATCGCGATTCCGGTCATGGGGCTCGGCGCGCTGAGCAAGGACGACGGGAGTTACACCATCGTCGTGCCCGGTGCGCGCGTGTCGGGCCAAACCGTCACCCTCGCGGCGCGGCGGCTGGGCTACAAATCGCAAAGCGCCCAAGTCACGCTCACCGCCGGCGGCGTCACGCACGACTTCGTGCTGGCCGCCAATCCGCTGCAACTCGGCGAAGTGGTGGTGACGGGGGCCGGCACCACGAGCTCCACCGAGAAGCTCGGCAACGTGCGCAACAGCGTGGGTGCGGACTTGATCGCGAAAGCGGGCGAGGCCAACATGGTCCAGGCGCTCGCCGGCAAGGCGCCCAACGTGACCGTGATCCAGCAGTCGGGCGATCCGGGTGCGGGATCCTTCATCAACATCCGGGGCACGAGCTCGATCCTCGGCTCGAACCAGCCGCTGTTCGTCGTGGACGGCGTGCCGATGGACAACTCCACGTTCTCGACCTCCAACTTCCTCGGACCGGAGGACGCGGGCGGCACCCTGGTGCAGGTCGGCCAGACCGAAGGGACCGTCGCCACGAACCGCGCGGCCGACCTGAACCCGAACGACATCGAGTCGGTGGAGATCCTGAAAGGGCCGGCCGCGAGCGCGATCTACGGTGCCCGGGCCGCGGCGGGCGTGGTGCTCATCACCACCAAGTCCGGTCGCTCCGGGCCGACGCGCTTCACGTTCCGGTCGTCGACCTCGTTCAACGACATCAATCATACCTACCCGCTGCAAATGCTCTACGGGCAGGGCACCCGGGGTATCCACGCCGACACGAGCCTGGGTGGCGACTGCGACGGCGGCGCGGGCATCTGCTCCCGCTCATGGGGTCCGGCGATCCCGTCGGGAAACGCCTTCGGGGCCCCGTTCGACCACGCCAACGAGCTGTACCGGGTCGGACACACGTTCGACAACGGCTTCACGGTCGCCGGGGGCAACGACCGCACCACGTTCTACCTCTCGGGGGACAACAGCTACGACCAGGGTGTGATCGTCGGGCCGAACGACCGTTTCTCCCGCACCGCGGCGCGGCTCAAGGCGTCGCACCGGGTGGCGGACAACCTCCGGCTCGGCGGCGACCTGTCCTTCGCCGACACGCGCGCCAAGTATCTCCAGCGGGGTAACAACACCAACGGCGTCCAACTGGGCTTCCTGCGCACGCCCCCCGATTTCAACAACCAGCCCTATGTCGTGACCACGCCGAACGGCAGTCAGCAGCAACGCTCGTTCTTCGGTGTCCGGCACCCGACCGACGCCAGCCTGGGTGACGACCGGATATTCGACAACCCATTCTGGTCGATTTTCGATTCGCAGAACTCGTCCGACGTGGGACGCGTGTACGGCAACCTGAATGCCGAATACCTCGCGACGTCGTGGCTCAAGGTCAACTACACGCTGGGCGCGGACTACGCGGCCGACGAGCGGCTCGAAGGATGCGCCATCACCTCGGCCTCCCCGTGCGTCGAGGGGCGGGTGATCGAGGGCAAGATCATCAACTACGCGATCGACCATAACCTCACCGCCACGGCGACCTACACGATCAGTGCCGACTTTGGCGGCACGCTCACCCTCGGGCAGAACTTGAACACGCGGAACCAGCGCACGCTCGGGAACGTGGGCCGGGGTCTCGTTGCGCCGCAGCCGTTCAAGGCGTCGAACACCGTGGCGCGCGATCCCGTCCTCGACCAGGAACAGGTGATCCACGACGCGTCGTGGTTCGGCCAAGGGACGCTGGACATCAAGAATCAGCTGTACCTGACGGCGGCCTTGCGGAACGACGGCTCCTCCACGTTCGGCCGGTCGAACCTGCGCAGCTGGTTCCCCAAGGGCAGTGCCGCGTGGGAGTTCACCAAGGTGATCGGTGCGCAGTCGTGGCTGTCATACGGGAAGGCGCGCGTCGCGTACGGCCAGGCGGGACAGGAGCCGTTGCCCTACTTCACCTCGCAGACGCTCTCCGAGGCGCTGCTCATCACCGGAATTTCGCAAGGCACCGCGAACACGCCGACACAGAACGGGCTCGGCGGCATGGTGACGCGCTCCGAGCTGCGAGCGGCGACTGCGCTCAAGCCCGAGCGGTCCAAGGAATTCGAAGCGGGCGTAGACCTGGGCTTTTTCAAGGACCGGGCCGACGTGAGCATCACGTGGTACGACAAGAAGTCCACCGACGTGATCCTGCCGGAGCCGCTTCCCGTCTCGACCGGCTACTTCGCCCAGGGCTCGAACGCGGCCTCGATCCAGAATCGCGGCTGGGAGGTGTCCCTCAACCTCCGTCCCGTGCAGCGGGCCGATTTCGGCTGGGACGTCGGGTTGCAGTGGGCCCGCAACCGCAACAAGGTGCTGGCGCTTGGCGCGGGTGAGCAGTTCATCGTGATCGGCGACTTCAATAACCAGGTAGCGATGGTGGGCCAGCCGATCGGCGTCTACCTCGGCAGCGGCTTCCTGCGGTGCGGCATTTCCAACGGGATCACGAACATCGTCGACATCGCGGGTGGGGGAACCGACAGCCTGGGCGCCGTATGCCAAGGCCACCCCAGGGGCGCCCTGTACATCGACCCGAATGGCTTCCCGCTGCAGGACGCGGATCCGCGCATCGTGCAAGACCCGAACTACGACTGGACCGGCAGCGTCCGCTCGGCGTTCCGTTACAAGAAGTTTCAGGTCTCCGGCCTGCTCGACATCCGTCACGGCGGGCAGATCTGGAACGGCACCAAGGGCGCGCTGTGGAGCTACGGCACGCACAAAGACACGGAGCAACGCGCCGTCTGTACGGCCCGGACCGAAACCGGATGCACGGGAAACACCAAGATCTTCGGCCAGGGTGGCTGGTATGACGGCCCGGTGGTGGGCCCCGGCGCCGGGGTGCCGGCCCCAATCGGCGAGTACTGGTATCGCGATGTCGTGGGGTGCCCGTTCGTCGGTATCGACGAGCCGTGCATCGAGGATGCGGGCTTCGCGAAGCTGCGCGAGCTGTCGGTCACGTATACGCTCGACGCGCCCTGGGTGCAGCGCTCCCTCGGATTCTCGAGCATCGACCTGCGGGTATCCGGCCGCAACCTGCACACCTGGACCAACTACACGGGCTACGACCCCGAGACGAACCTCGGCGGCGCGATCTCGGCGGGGCTCGGCGCCGGAGGCGTGGACTACTTCAACAATCCGCAGACGCGCTCATTCACGTTCTCGATCACCTTGAACCATTAACCCCGAGGAGACCGACATATGCGTCGCAACACGACTGTCGCGCTCGTGTCACTGGGGCTGCTCCTCGGGACGACGGGCTGTGATGCATTCCTGACCGGGACCAAGCTCTCCGAGAATCCGAACCTCCCGACGGCGGGGGCCATCCAGCCGCTGTTTGTCGGCGTGCAGGCTGGGCAGTTCACGTTCCAGGAGGCCACGGCGTCGATGATGACGTGCATGTGGGTCCAGGCCTGCGGGGCGACCAACGGCCGGTTCGTGGAGCAGGGGGGGCACTACGTGTTCGGCGAGACGTCGAACATTGCGGCGAACTTCGGAGACTGGCTCCAGATATACGGCGGCGGGGGGCTGGTGGACATTCGGCGCGTGAAGGCGCTGGCCCGCGCGGCCGGCGATTCGACGTGGCTCGGCATCGCGAAAGTGTGGGAGGCGTTGACGATCGGGACCGCCTCGGACCTGTGGGGCGACATTCCCTATTCCCAGGTCGATACCAACACGACGAATCCCCCGCTCGACGATAGGTTCGCGATCTTGAGCGCGCTGCAGACGTTGCTGGACGACGCCATCGCGGAGCTGACGGGCGGCACAGGCGCCGGGCCGGGCATCCGGGACCTCATCTTCAATCCGCTCGGCGATCAGACGGCGGCGGCCCAGCGGGCGAAGTGGATCCGCGCGGCGTGGACCCTCAAGGCCCGCTATTACATGCACACGGCCGAGTCGTTGGGCGTACCCGCCTACACCGCCGCGATCGCTGCGGCGACCAACGGCATCACCGATCCGAGTGGGAACGGCGACTTCCGATCATTCCACACCAAGGTCACCGCCGAGCGCAACATGTGGAACCAGTTCCAGACCACGTCCGGGTTCGGTGGCGACCTCGAGGCGGGCCGGTCCCTGGCGGCCTATATGAACGCCCGGAGCGATCCGCGCCGCGCCGCCTACTTCTGCCTGAACGCGCTGGGCGGTTACGGGGGTGACGACTTCAACGTCGTCGTCAACCCGAATTCGGTGTCGAACTTCGCGTGCCTGCCCTCGCGCTTCGCGCCGGACGCGCGGATCCCATACGTGAGCTACGCCGAGAACGAGTTGATTCTCGCGGAGGCGTACGCTGCCACGGGCGACACCGCGAGCGCGAGATCGCATTTGAACGCCGAGCTCGTCACAGTGCCTCTGCCGGCGGTGGCCAGCGGATTGAGCGCGCCGGCGCTGCGCGACACGATCATGATGGAGAAGTACGTGGCCCTGTTCCAGAACATCGAAACGATCAACGACTACCGGCGGACCTGCATTCCCGCCATCACGCCGGCCGGTAACGCGCAGGGATTCACCCACGTGCCGGGCCGGCTGTTCTACCCGCAGGCGGAGCGGAACACCAACACCAACATCCCGGATCCGAGCACCCAGCTCGCGACTCACGGGTTCCGCAATAAAGGGGACGTGCACGCCTGCCAGGGCAGCGATGCATTGCCATGAGCCCGATGCGTGCCGCGATTGGGTTCACCCTGTGCCTCACGGCGGGTTGTTACAACTACCACCCGCTCGCCACAACCAGCCCCGCGCCGGGGACCTACGTTGCGGCGACGCTCACGGACCAGGGCTCCACGGATCTCGCACGCTACCTGGGACCGAACGTGTTCGTCGTGCGAGGGCGGTATGTCGGCGACGGCGAAGCGGGGATTCTGGTGTCCGTGTCCGCGGTGGAGCTCAAACGAGGCGACGACGTCTCGTGGGCGGGAGAGACGATCACGCTCCCGCCCGATGCGGTCGCCTCGCTCGAAGTGCGACACCTCGCCAAGGGACGGACGCTGCTGCTGGCGAGCGCGGGAGCGGGTAGTTTGGTCGTCACGACGCTGGCGGTGTCGCTGCTCGCCAACAGCACTGCGGTTCAGAGCGGAAGCGGTCACGTGGTAAAGAAGTAGCAGTAGCGGCGCTTCACGACCCCGTCGCGATTCTCGAAATCCTCCCGTGTAACGCAGCTGTTCATGGTGGCTTGCATCGAGTGCGATCGAGCCACAGCTTCCGGCATGTCGCCTCGCAGTCACAGCTCGTTCCGCGAGGGTGCCATCCTTGGCGCGGTTGTGGGCACCGGCATTTGGGTATGGATCGCGCTGGTGGACGCCATCGTGGGACAGCCGTTCCGCACATTTGCCGTGCTCGGGGGCGTGGCGCGCTTCACCACGCTGCACTACGCTTTGTGCCTGGTGTACGGGGTGGTCGCGGTCAGCGTCGTCCATGCCGCGAGGCGCGAGGCAAGCCTGATCGTCGGAGCGGCCTTCGCGTTCTTTCTGCTCGAGCTCGGGTTCGTGATCCTCTCGGCGATCCTCTCGCAGGTCGGCCTCGGCGGGCTCGCGTGGGCTCGGATCCTTGGCGGGAACGTCGTCGGGCTCGCCCTCACACTCCTGATTCTCTGGCGCAGGCATCCCCTCGCCCAGGAGCTCCGGGATGGGACGGCCGAGGGGGAGGAGTGAGGATCCTCGCCCTCGTGCACCGACTTCGACTCTGGCTCGCCGCCACAGCGCTCGCCATTTCCGGGTGCGGCGGTCCGTTCCCTCAGTCGACGCTCCAGCCCCGCTCCGACTTCGCGCGGGCCACCGACGTCCTCTTCACCGACATCTTCTGGTGGGCGACCGGCGTGTTTCTCGTCGTCGAGACCCTGCTCGTCGTCGCGCTGATCCGCTTCCGCCACCGTGAGGGGCGCGCCGCGCCCAAGCCGACCCACGGCCACACGCTGATGGAGATCGCCTGGACCCTCGCCCCGGCGGCGATCCTGGTCTTCGTGGCCGTGCCGACGGTGCGTACGATCTTTGCGACCGCCGGGGAGGCGCCCGCCGACGCCCTCAAAGTGGACGTGATCGGCCATCAGTGGTGGTGGGAGTTCCGTTACCCGGAGCTCGCACTCGTCACCGCGAACGAGCTGCACGTCCCGCTCGGCAGAGCGGTGCAGCTGTCCATCACCTCGGCCGACGTGATTCACGCGTTTTGGGCGCCGCCGCTGGGCGGCAAGCGGGACGCCATCCCGGGCCACGTGAACCGGATCGCCTTTCGTGCCACCGACCTGGGCGACTACTCGGGTCAGTGCGCCGAGTTCTGCGGTACCTCCCACGCCAACATGCGCCTCCGCGTCGTCGTCGACTCGGATTCCGGATTCGGGCGCTGGGCGACGGGGCAGCTCGCGGGGCCGGCCGCGCCGACTCCGGGGACGCCCGCTGAGCAGGGCAAGGCCATCTATGCGCGCAGCGCCTGTATCGGCTGCCACACGATTCAAGGTGTCTCGCCGGGCGTCATCGGGCCCAACCTCACGCACGTCGGCAGCCGGACGACGGTCGCCAGCGGGCTCTTCCCGAATGACTCGGCGCACCTGGCCGGCTGGATCGCCGACGCCCCCGCACTGAAGCCCGGCTCCCTGATGATGCGCATGAAGCCGCCGCTCTCGGATGCCGACATCGCGGCGCTCGTAGCCTATCTCGAGAGCCTGAAATGAGCGACGCAGGGGGTCTCAAGAGCTGGCTCACTACGACCGATCACAAACGGATCGGCTTGCTGTACTTCTGGACGGCCCTCGGCTTCTTCCTGGTCGGCGGTATCGAGGCGCTGTTCATCCGCGTGCAGCTGGCGCAGCCCAACGGCCGGGTGGTGAGCGCCGAGACGTACAATCAGCTGTTCACCATGCACGGGACGACCATGATCTTCCTCGCGCTGATGCCGCTCGGCGCGAGCTTCTTCAATTACATGGTGCCACTCCAGATCGGTGCACGCGACGTGGCGTTCCCGCGGCTCAACGCCTTCAGCTACTGGGTGTTTCTGTTCGGCGGGCTGTTTCTCAATGCCAGCTGGTTCGTGGGACCCCTGTTCCACGCCGGCATGCTGAACGTCGCTCCCAACGGGGGCTGGTTCGGCTACGCCAACCTGACGGAGCGACAGTACTCCGCGGGACCGAACATCGACTTCTGGGTGCTGGGCCTCCAGATACTCGGTATCTCGTCGCTCGCCGCCGGGTTCAACTTCATCGTCACCATCCTGAACATGCGGGCACCCGGGATGAGGATGATGCGGCTACCCGTGTTCACCTGGATGACGCTCGTCACCCAGTTCCTGATCGTTACGGCGTTTCCGGTCATCACGGTGGGGCTCGCGTTCCTGATGTTCGACCGCTTCTTCGGCACGCATTTCTACGTGCGCGAAGCCGGCGCGACGCCGATCCTGTGGCAGCACCTGTTCTGGCTGTTCGGCCACCCGGAGGTATACATCCTCATCCTTCCGGCCATGGGGGTGGTGTCGGACGTGTTGCCTACGTTCTCCCGAAAGCCGCTGTTCGGCTACACGGTGGTCGTCTACTCGGGCGTCTTGATCGGCCTCATGAGCTGGGGCGTGTGGAGCCACCACATGTTCGCGGTCGGCCTCGGGCCCATCGCCGATTCGGTGTTCGCCGGGACCACGATGCTCATCGCGATCCCCACCGGGGTGAAGATCTTCAACTGGCTCGGGACCCTGTGGGGCGGCGATATCCGCGGCACCACCGCGCTGCACTTCGCCGTCGGCTTCATCGCGATGTTCATCATCGGCGGGCTCTCGGGGGTTTCGCACGCCTCGCCGCCGGCGGATCTGCAGCAGACCGACACTTATTACGTGGTGGCCCACATCCACTACGTCTTCTTCGGGGGCACGATCCTGGGTCTGTTCGCCGGCATCTATTACTGGTGGCCGAAGATGACCGGTCGTTTATTGAACGAGTCTCTGGGCAAGTGGCACTTCTGGCTGCAGCTCGTCGGGATGAACCTCGCGTTCTTTCCGATGCATTTCATCGGACTCCTCGGCATGCCGCGCCGCGTCTACACCTACTCGCCCGAGCTCGGCGTGGGCGCACTCAATCTCGTGTCCACGATCGGCGCCTTCCTGATCGCCCTCGCGATCCTCATCTTTCTCGTCAACTTGTGGCACAGCCGCACGCACGGTCAACCAGCTCCGAACGATCCGTGGGGCGGGGCGACACTCGAGTGGAGCGTCTCCTCGCCCCCGCCGGTTTACAACTTCTCGGTGATCCCCACGGTCACGAGCCGCCTGCCGCGCTGGAGCACGGAGCGTCACGGGCCGATGCGGGATCCGCCCGCCATGCCGCCGGAGCCCATCCACGTGCCGGGCGGATCGTGGTGGCCCCTGGTCGCGGCGCTCGGCCTGCCGGTCATGGCGCTTGCGCTGCTCACCCACACCCTCTGGGTCGCCTTCGTAGGTGTCGCGCTCCTGATCGGGGGGATTTATCGCTGGGCGTTCGAGCCCCTTGAGGTCTGAGCGATGACGCACGCTGCTGCCGGGCACTACACCAGCATGGGGCTCGACAACCGCAAGATGGCCTTCTGGACCTTCATCGGCTCCGAGTGCCTGCTGTTCGGGTCGCTGATCTCGACGTACCTCGTGTACAAGGGAAGGAGCGTCGTCGGACCGTACCCGCCGGAGATCCTCAATATCCCCTTCACCTCGGTGAGCACCTTCGATCTGCTGATGTCGAGCCTCATGATGGTGCTGGCGCTGGCGGCGGTGCAGCGCGGCGACATGAAGTGGGGGAAGATCTGGCTGTTCTCGACGGCCTTGCTCGGGCTCGTGTTCCTGGGCGGCCAAGTGCTTGAGTTCACCGAGTTCGTGCACAAGGGACTCACGATTTCGACCAACCTGTTCGGCTGCACCTTCTTCGTGCTGACCGGGACGCACGGCGCGCACGTCGCGGTGGGGGTGCTGTGGCTCCTCACCTTGTGGGTACGTGCGCTGCAAGGCAAGCTCGGACCCGCCAACGCGATGACCGTCGAGATCACGGGACTGTACTGGCATTTCGTGGACGTCGTCTGGATCGTGATCTTCACGGTGGTCTACCTCATTCAGTAGACGCACAGAGCACAGACGCACACGGGAGAACAGACGCCCAGATGACCGAACGGAGCGGAGGGACGGCGATGCAGGAGGGAGGGTCCGTGGAGCGGCCGGCACACCCAACGGCGGACGTCTATCTGCGGGTCGGGGCCGTGCTCGTGATCCTCACGGTGCTCGAGGTGGGCGTGTTCTACGTGCCGGCGTTCCATCCGGTGCTCGTCCCGGTGCTGCTCGTGCTGTCGGCCGCGAAGTTCACGTTGGTCGTGATGTTCTACATGCACCTGAAGGCCGACAGCAAGTTCTTCACGTTCCTGTTCGGCGTTCCCCTGCTGCTCGCGGTCGGCGTGATGGTGACCCTGCTGTTCCTCTTTTTCGGTGCGCTCACGCTCAGGGGTGCCGCCGGCGCCGGATGACGATCCCCGCGCCCGCCCCGCCGCCCTGGCAGCAGTGGGACCTGCATCCGAGCGTGATCATCGGGCTCGCCCTGCTGGGCGGGCTCTATGTGTCTTGGGGGGGACTCGCGGCCCCGCGCCGCCGCGTGGCGTCGTTCGCCGCCGCGCTGGCCGTGCTGGGCCTCGCGCTCAACGGTCCGCTCCACAACCTGTCGGACTCCTATCTCTTCAGCGCCCATATGGCGCAGCACCTCGTGCTCACTCTGGTGTTTCCGCCGCTGCTGCTCTACGGAACGCCTGCGGCGGTGATGCGGCCGCTCGTTCGGCGACGGTGGGTGTTCGGGTTCGCGCACTGGGCCACGCGCCCCCTCATCGCGGGCGTGCTCTTTTCGGTACCGATCACCCTGTGGCACTTTCCGCAATTCTACCAGGCGGCGCTCGAGCACCACCCGCTGCACATCGTGCAGCACCTGGTGTTCATCGCCACGGCAGTGATCATGTGGTGGCCGATTGTTTCGCCCGTGCCGGAGCTGCCCCGGGCGAGCTACCCGATGCAGCTGCTCTACCTCTTTGTCCTTGGGCTGCCGATACCCGTTCTACTCGGCTGCGCCGCGCGTGTGGGGCCTCACGCCGCTGGCCGATCAGCAGCTCGGCGGTCTACTGATGTGGGTCGTGGGGACGATCTACCTGTGGATCACCGCGACGGTGGTGTGGTTCCGGTGGAGCGCCCGAGAAGAACGCGGTGACGTGGAACGGGCGGTGCCGCTGGAGGCCTACGGCAACGCGGAAGTGGGAACGCGGAACGCGGAACAGCGCGGCTAACTGTCGCTCCCCTGTTCCGCGTTCCGCCTTCCGCGTTCCGCGTTCCGCGTAGTGCCTACCGGCCGGGCTCCTGGTACAGGCCGATCAGGTTTCCCGCCGGATCCCGGAATCGCGCCGTGATCTCGGGTGCGTCCGCGCCGATCGGCTGGACCAGCGTGCCTCCCTGGGCGGCGATGACATCGACGGTCGCAGCCACGCTGTCGACCATGATATAGACCAGCAGGCCTGGTTGCGAGGCCGCCGGGCGCCCCAGCACCCACGTGCCGCTCACCTGGCCGGTCGCGTCGTCGAACGCGGTGGCGCCATCTCCGCGCTTCCGGATCTTCCAGCCGAACACCTTGGCGTAGAAGTCCGCCGAGCGCCGGACGTCGAGCGCGGGCATCTCGATGTAGCAGATCTTGCCGTTAATCGGCGTCGGAGGGGTCGGGGGCATCAGGACTCCTTTGGATGGCTCGCGAATCCAACCACGGCTTGCACGACCTCCTCTGGTGCATCGAGCGAGAGGAAATGCCCGGCGTCCTTGATAATTCGCAGCCCGGCGCCCGGAATCGCCCGGCGGTCCGACTCTCTCTCGTCCGCACGAGACCAGTCGTGGTCGCCGTAGATCAGCAATGTCGGGCGGTCCACCTGCGCGTACTCCACCCGGGCTCGCTCCCAGCTGGGCCAATGTCGCACCAGCGACATGAGCGCGCGATAGTGGCCCCGTCGGTTGCCGACCCGGTACAGCTCACGAGCCAAGGTAGAGGGCAACGCGCCCTTCCGGTACACGCCGCCCTCGAGGACGTGCTTGACGATCGGATAGAGGCGCAATCGTGTCACCGTCGAGCCGAGCACCGGGACGTTGTTCAGGCCGAACAGTATGTTCGCCAACAGGGAGCTTCTTCGTATTCCGCGCCCGCCGTCGTAGTCGTACGGATTGATCGCCACTACGGCGCGGACACGGGGGTTGTGTCGGGCGGCAAGCAGCAAGCCGATGGTCCCACCGATCGACTCCCCCACGATCACGGCGTCCCGGATGTCGAGTTGATCCAGAAACTGCGCCGCCGCCGTCACGAACAGCTCGGATGAGTACTCCGCCTTCGGGATGTCGGAGTAGCCGTGCCCCGGGTAGTCCAGCGCATAGACCCGAAAGCGCTGCGCGAGCTCGGGGATGACTTTCTGGAACATGTCGAGCTGGGTCCTCAGGGTGTGCAGCAGGACCAGGGCGGGTCCCCGGCCAGCGGCGACATAGCGAAGCTTCGTGGCCTTCACCTCGACATAGCGGATGGGAATGTCCGGTGCCCAGTTGAGGCGATCTGGTGCCGCAGGCGCCGACCGGAATGCCTCCACCAGGTAAGAGAGTGGAACGAGCGCGGCGAGCGCACTCAGAAATATCATCGTCTCCCAGGTCATCGTGGCTCCCTGTCCCGGCCCTTGACAAGAACTGCATAACGTCGTTATATGATATAACTAAGTTATGACGAAATCGGTTCCCAGCCTCGAGCGCCGGCAGCGCGAGCGTGTCCAGACGCGCCAGAAGATTCTCGACGCGGCGCGCCGCATGTTCGTGCAGCGCGGATACGAAGCCACGACCATGCGCGCCATTGCCGCGAAAATTGGCTACACGCCCACGGCCATCTACCACCACTTCGAGGACAAGGAAGCGCTCGTGGCCGAGCTCTCCACCCTCGACTTCCGTGCCTTCGCCCAGGCGCTGCAGGACATCGGCGCCGTAGCCGACCCCGTCGAGCGGCTTCGCAGGACGGGCCGCGCCTACGTCGCCTTCGGTGTGGCTAACCCGATGCACTACCAGTTTCTCTTCATGACGCGCCGGCCCAAGGAGAGCCCAAACCGCACCGCGCAGCGCGACCCTGGCGAGGATGCCTACGGGTTCCTGCGGCAGACCTGCGCGGACGCGATCGCCGCCGGCCGCCTGCGCCCCGAATTCACCGACGCCGACGAGGTGGCGCAGATCGCCTGGGGGGCGATGCATGGCCTCGTGGCGCTGCACATCGCCAAGGTCGATGATCCGTGGATTGCTTGGCGGAACGTGACCGAGACCGCGGCCAGAGCGTGCGACGCCTTGCTCCGCGGCCTCGTGCGGGAACCTGAAACCTGATTTTTTTGGTTCCGTACTTAACGGTGTTATAACATATCACGTAGTTAGCTGGAGGCCGAATGGTGGTGCGGTCCATAGCGAAGCTCAGCTCAGCGGTGTTGGCGTGCGTGTTCCTCACCGCCGCCCCCCCAGTCCTCGCGGCGCAGCGGCCCGACCCGCTCGGCCAGCTCGTGACCGAGGCGCTGCGCACCAACCTGGGGCTCGAGGGTGAACGACTCGCCGAGCGCCGGGTGGCGGCCGAGGTGCGTGAGGCCCGCGGGCTCTTCTTCCCGTCCCTTGGCCTGCAGTCGCGTTACTCACGCCTCGGCGGCGTGCCGAACATCGGCGACCTGATCAATCCGGCATACGCGACGCTGAACCAGCTCACGGGCACGAACCGCTTCCCGACGAACATCAATTTCACGTTGCCACAGCGGCACGAGTCGCGGCTCGAGCTCGTTCAGCCAATCTTCAACGCGGGCATTCTCGCGAACTACTCGGTGGCCCGCGCGCGCGCCGCCGGTCAGCGGATGCAGCTCGCGGCCGCGGCTCGGCAGCTCGCAGCCGACGTTCAGGTCGCCTACCTCGAGGAAGCCTCCGCCCGACGGGCAGTCGAGATTTACGACGCGACGCTGCTGCTCGTGCAGGAGAACGAGCGCGTGGCGGAGCGGCTGCTCGGCGCCGGGAGCGCGACGCCCGAGGCGGTGTTTCGCGCGCGCGCCGAGCGGGCCGACGTGGAGCAGAAGCTGGCCGAGGCGCGCGAGCGGAAGGTCGCGGCGGCCCGCGCGCTGAACCGCATCGTGCGGCGACCGCTCGACGCGCCCGTCGAGGTCGTCCCCGACAGCGTGTTCGACCGCCTGCCACTGGACGTTCCTGCAGACAGCGCCGTCGTGCGCGCTCTTGCGGCGCGCGAGGAGCTGCGCCAGGTGGAGGCGGGCGTGCACGCCGCTGAGGGTGCCGGGCGTGCGGCGACCGCGGCGTTCCTTCCCAGCGTGTCCGTGGCGCTGGATTACGGGTTCCAGGGTCCCGACCTCGCGTTCCGCTCGAGCAACGATTTCTGGCTCGCGTCGGTCGTCGTGTCGTGGAACCTCTTCAACGGCGGCCGCGACGCTGCCCGACGGTCCGAGGCCGGCTACGAGGCCGATCGCGCCCGGACCCAGAGGCAAGATCTCGCGGACCGGATCGCGCTCCAGGTTCGCACGGCGCACGAAGCCGCGACGGTAGCGCGATCGGCGATCTCCACCGCCGACGCACGCCTCGAAGCAGCGCGCCGGACATTCGAGCTGGTGCGGCGTCGTTACGAGGAAGGCGTCGCGAGCCCAATCGAATTCGTGGACGCACGAACTGCTTACACGAGCGCGCAGCTGAACCGCGTCCTCACGGCGTACCGTTATGCCATTCGCTGGGTGGAGCTCGAGCGCGCTGCCGCGCTGCGGGAAATCCCCGGATGATTACCCCTCTTGTCCTCACCCCCTGTCCCCCTCTCCGCGATGCGGAGAAGGGGGACGACGGAATTGGGGTGAGGACCTTAAAGGAGCACGAGACATGGATCGCACGTTCCTGACCCTGCTACTGTCCCTGGTGCTCGCGGCCTGTGGCCGCGGCCGCGCCGTGGCGCCGCACGCCGGCGATGCCGTGGCAGTGCGCGTCGCGCCCGTCAGCGTGGACCGGATCGCACCCCCGGTAACGGCCAGCGGTACGCTCGGCGCCAAGGAAGAAGTGACGTTGAGCTTCAAAGTGGGCGGCGTGGTGAGCCGGATCTTCGTCGACGAGGGTCGGGCCGTACGCGCGGGCGACACGCTCGCCGAGCTCGACCTGAGTGAGATCGACGCCGCCGTCGTCCGAGCCCGGAGCGCCGCCGAGAAAGCAGAGCGCGACCTGACACGGGCCCGGCGACTTTATGCCGACAGTGTGGCGACACTTGAGCAGGCTCAGAACGCCCAGACCGGGCGCGACGTGGCCCACGCCGAGCTCGAGACCACGCTGTTCAATCGGCGCTACGCCGTCATCGTCGCCCCGGCGTCGGGGTTGATCCTGCGGCGCTCCGCCGAGCCCGGCGAGCTGGTTCAGGCCGGCAGGGCGATCCTTACGCTCGGGAGCCACGCGCGTGGCGTGGTGATGCGCGCCGGGCTGGCGGATCGCGAGGTCGTGCGGATCGGGCGCGGGGATCGCGCGGTGGTGCGGTTCGACGCGTTGCCCGAGGGCGCCTTCGAGGGCGCCGTGACGGAGATCGCGGGCGCGGCCGACCCACTGACCGGCACGTACCGCGTGGAAGTGACGGTACCGGCCGCGTCCGGGCTTGCGAGCGGGCTGATCGGCCGGGTGGAGATCCGCCCCGCGGCGGCGCGCCCCCTGACGCTGGTGCCGATTGGCGCGCTGCTCGAGGCCGACGGCGTCAGCGCTACCGTATACGCGCTCGCTCCCGACGGGCGTCATGCCGAGCGCCGCGGGGTGCGCATCGCGTTCCTCGCCGGCGACCGCGTCGCGATCGCGAGCGGCCTCGAGGGCGTCGCGGCCGTGGTCACCGACGGCGCCGCCTATCTCGACGACGGCGCAGCGCTGGCGGTGCGGCCATGAAGCTCACTCAGTTCGCCGTCAAACACTGGCAGTTCACGGTGGTCTTGTTCACCATGCTGGCCGCCCTCGGCCTGACATCGCTCGCGACCATTCCGCGCGGCGAGGACCCGCCGATCGACTTCCCCACCTTCACGGTGGTCGCCGTATTTCCAGGCGCGAACGCCGGCGACCTGGAGCGGCTCGTCGTGAAGCAGATCGAAGACACGCTGCACCGGCTGGACGATGTGAAGAACATCAATAGCCGCATCCGCGCCGGCGTCGCGCGTATCGAGATCGAGTTCGAGCCGAACCAGGACGCCGACAAGAAGTACGACGACGTGGTGCGGGAGCTGAACGCGTTGCGGTCAGTGCTCCCCGACCTGGTGCGACTCCAGATTTACAAGGCGAGCACGTTGGACGTGAACATCGTGCAGGTCGCGTTGGTGTCGGACCTCGCGCCGTACCGCCTCCTGGACTCGCTGGCGGAGCAGTTGGAGGACCGACTGAGTGCGCAGCCCGGCGTGCGCACGGCCGAGCGCTGGGGTGCGCCGGAGCGGCAAGTGGGCGTCGCGCTCGACCTCGGCCGGCTGGCGCAGCTGGGGTTGCCGCTGGGGCAGGTGCTGGGTGCGATCGGAGGGGAGAGCGTCGACGTCCCGGGCGGCGACGCGGAGGCCGGTCTCAAGAGCTTCAGTGTCCGCTCCTCGGGCGGCTATGAGACGTTGGAGCAAGTGCGCGGAACGGTGCTGCGAGGAGGGAGCGGCCGGCTGGTTCGCCTGGGCGACGTGGCGCAGGTCGAGTGGAGCTACGGCGACTCGACGTATCGCGCGCGCTTCAACGGCCACCGGGCGGTGCTTGTGACCGCGACCCAGCGATCCGGCACCACCGTCCAGACGGTTCGTAACCGCGTCTACGCCGAGCTCGAGCGGTTCGAGCGCGAGCTGCCGCGCGGCGTGACTCTGGCCCGGGGGTTCGACCAGGCGGCCAATGTGTCGCACCGGCTGGCCAGGTTGGGAGAGGACTTCCTCCTAGCCGTGGGGCTGGTGCTGTTGACGCTGCTGCCTCTGGGGCCGAGGGCCGCCGCCGTCGTCATGATCTCGATCCCCTTGTCGCTGGCGATGGCGGTTACCGGCCTCGCGTGGACCGGCTTCACGCTCAATCAGCTCACGATCGTCGGCATGGTGATCGCCCTCGGGCTGCTGGTGGACGACTCGATCGTGGTGGTCGAGAACATCACGCGGTTCCGGCGGGAGGGGTACTCCCGGATCGACGCGGCGATCCGCGCCACGGGGCAGATCTGGGTCGCGGTGCTGGGCGCGACGGCGACGCTGGTGTTCGCGTTCATACCGTTGGTATTCCTGCCGGGCGGACCCGGGCGCTATATCCGGTCCCTGCCCGTGGCCGTGATCAGCACCGTGGTGGCATCGCTCATCGTGTCCCTCACGATCATCCCGTGGCTTTCGAGCCTGCTGCTCGGCAAGGACGAAGGGCCCGAGGGGAACCGGTTTCTCCGGGCGTTCGAGCGCGCGATCCACGGCACCTATGCGCCGTTGCTCGACCGGGCGTTGCGGCGGCCGGCCCGCACCCTGGTGCTCGGCGCGGCGTTCGTGGTGGCCTCGCTCGCGCTCGTCCCCGTGGTCGGCTTCTCCCTGTTTCCGAAGGCCGAGACGCCGCAGTTCCGCGTGGACATCACGGCGCCCGAAGGCGCGAGTATCGCCGTGACGGACTCGGCCGCTCGGTTCGCGGAGCGGGTGCTGGGCCGCACGGCCGGCGTGAAGGCGATCTACACCTCGGTCGGCCACGACAACCCCCGGGTCTACTACAACGTCGCGTCGCGGACCGACGACGCCCGCATCGGCCAGCTGTTCGTGCTGCTCGACCGCTACGAGCCGGGGCTGACGCCGCGGCTCTTGGACTCGCTCCGCGCCGAGCTGGCCGGTTACCCGGGCGCGGAAATCGCCTTGCGTGAGTTCGAGAACGGCCCACCGATCGACGCGCCGATCGCGCTGCGGATCGAGGGCGTATCACTCGATACGCTCCACGCCATCGCCGCGCGGGTGGAGCGACTGCTCAAGGCGACGCCGGGCACGCAGTACGTGACCAATCCGGTCCGCGTGGCGCGTACCGACTTGCGCGTGGCAATCGACCGCGCCAAGGCGGGCCTGCTCGGCATCCCGATGCTCGAGATCGACCGCACGGTGCGGCTCGGCATCGCGGGGCTCGAGGCGGGCAGCCTGCGGGAGGGCGATGGCGACGCCCGGCCGGTCGTCGTACGGCTGGCGCGCGCCGGTCGCGCGAGTCCGGCGGATCTGGAGCGGGTGTACGTGAGCTCAACGACCGGGCGACTCGCACCACTCGCGCAAGTAGCCGAGGTGCGGTTCGAGCGCGCGGTGGCGGAGATCCAGCGCCACAACCGCACGCGAAGCGTCACCGTCACGGCCAACGTGCGGACCGGTTACAACACCGACCGTGTGACGCGCCAGGCGCTGGGCCGGCTCGGAGGCGTCGCCGTGCCGCTGGGATACCGGATCGTGCCGGCCGGCGAGATCGAGAGCCGGCAGGAGAGCTTCGGCGGTATCGGCGGCGCGATCATCGTCGCGACATTCGCGATCCTGGCGATCCTGGTGCTCGAGTTCCGGACCTTCCGCTCGACGTTGATCGTTGCGTCGGTTATCCCGCTGGGCGTCGCCGGCGGCGTGCTCGCGCTGCTGCTCGTGGGGCAGACGCTCTCGTTCGCGGCGACGATCGGGTTCGTGGCGCTGATCGGCATCGAGATCAAGACGTCCATCCTGCTCGTGGACCTGACCAATCGGCTGCGTGTGGAGGGGATGGATCTCGAGGCGGCGATCCGTAAGGCGGGTGAGGTGCGGTTCTTGCCGATCGTGCTCACCAGCCTGACCGCGATCGGCGGCCTGCTGCCGATCGCCCTGCAGGGGAGCGGGCTGTATTCGCCGCTCGCCTGGGTGATCATCGGCGGCCTGGTGTCGAGCACGCTGCTCGCGCGGATCGTCACGCCGGTGATGTACCAGCTGCTCGCGCCGCGGGTCGAGGCGGCGGTTCGCGAAGCTGAGTAGGGGTCCCGTGTTCGCTCCTGGGACGGCCAATCCCGGAGCCGACCACCCCGTCGGCTGCCCTATACAGATCGTCCTCGTAAGTGCTTGTCTGTCCTAGCAGTCCACGCGAAGACATTGGCACGCGGTGTGCCAGATGGACGAGCAGGGGTAGTGTGACCACTCGTTAATCGGGGGTTCTTCTGGACATTCCCCGGGCACCTGTACGGAACCACCGCCGCTATGTGCAAGGGGGCCTCGCCGCCGGCGCGGTCGTGCTGCTCACGGTCTTCCTGACGAGCGTGAAGCCCGCGGCGCCCACTGTGGACCGGGCGACCCTCTGGGTCGATTCGGTGCGCCGCGGTGAGATGGTGCGCGAGGTCCGCGGGCCCGGCACGCTCGTACCCGAGCACATCCGCTTCATCACGGCGCTCGCAGCCGGCCGCGTCGATCGGGTGCTCGCTCAACCGGGGCAGCGTGTGAAGCCCGAAACCGTGTTACTCGACCTCTCGAACCCCGATGTGCAGATCCAGGCGCTCCAGGCCGAGCAGCAGTTGGCGGCCGCCCGCGCCGAGCTCGTGAACCAGCACACCAATCTCGAGAATCAGCGCCTTACTCAGACGGGTCTCGTCGCGACTACACGCACGGAGTACTTCAACGCGAAGCGGGAGGCCGAGGTCGCGGAGTCGCTCGGCGCGCGGGGCGGCATGTCTCGCAATGAGGCGGCCCTGGCCAAGGACAAAGCGGTGGAGCTCGAGACGCGCTACGGCATCGAGCAACAGCGCCTGGCGCTCATGACCGAGACGATCGACTCCCAGCTCGCCGTCCAGCGGTCCCAGGTGGACCGGCTGCGCGCCGTCGCGGAGTTCCAGCAGAATGTCTTGCGGTCGCTGCAGGTGCGCGCCGGCGACTCGGGCGTCGTCTCCGACTTGACGCTGCAGCTCGGCCAATACGTGCTCGGCGGCACCATGCTGGCAAAGGTGGTCCAGCCAGGGAAACTCAAGGCGGTGCTCCAGATCCCGGAAACGCAGGCGAAGGACATCACGATCGGCCAGAAGGCCGCCATCGATACGCGCAACGGGATCGTCCCCGGCCACGTGATCCGGTTCGACCCGAACGCGATCAACGGCACGGTGGCGGTGGATGTGGCGCTCGAGGACACGGTCGCCGGCATGCGCCCCGACCTCTCCGTCGACGGCACGATCGAGATCGAGCGGCTCGAGCACGTCCTCTACACCGGGAGGCCCGCGTACGGCCAGCCGAACAGCACCATCGGGATGTTCAAAATCACCGAAGACGGACACTACGCAAACCGCATGCAGGTGCAGGTGGGGCGCAGCTCGGTCAACACGATCGAGGTACTGCGGGGCTTGAGCGCGCGCGACTCGGTGATCCTGTCGGACATGTCACAGTGGGACAACGTGGAGCGGGTGAGGATTAAGAGATAGGTGTCAGGTGCCGGGTGTCAGGTGTCAGGGACTTCTCCGACACCCGACACCGGACACCCGACACCTTCTGACAAGGAGCTTCGATGTCGGCCGACGGTACCGCCCTGATTCAGCTCCAGGGCATCAAGAAGGTATTCTACACCGACGAAGTCGAGACCCACGCGCTCGCCGACGTGCACCTGGAGATCAAACAGGGCGACTACGTCTCGATCGCGGGGCCGTCGGGCTGCGGCAAGACGACGCTTTTGTCGCTCTTGGGCCTGCTCGACACGCCGACGGAGGGGACCTACCTACTGGAAGACCGGCCCGTCGCGAATCTCTCGGCCGCCGAGCGGGCCAGGATCAGGAATCGGCGCATCGGATTCATTTTCCAGGCGTTCAACCTGATCGGCGACCTGACCGTGTACGAGAACGTCGAGCTGCCACTCACTTACCGTGGCATGCCCGGCGCCGAGCGCAAGCAGCGGTCGCAGGCGGCGCTCGAGCGGGTGGGGATGTCGCACCGGGCGAAGCATTACCCGGCGCAGCTGTCCGGCGGCCAGCAGCAGCGGGTGGCGGTGGCGCGAGCCGTCGTCGGAGACCCCGCGATTCTCCTGGCTGACGAGCCGACCGGGAACCTCGACTCGACCAACGGCGAAGCCGTGATGGAGCTGCTGCGCGAGCTGCACCGCGGCGGAGCGACGGTGTGCATGGTTACGCACGATCCGCGTTACGCGCAGCACGCGGACCGCACGGTGCAGCTGTTCGATGGACGAGTGGTTGAAGAGCAGGGGTCGGGGGTCGGGGGTGAGGGAAGGACGACACCGACTCGAGATCTCTAACCCCTGACCCCTGGTGCCTGACCCCATGCTCCACGAGGACTAGACCATGACCCGATTCGTAGCAGTCGTGCTGGCCGGCGCTTTAGGCGCCTTTGTGCCTGACTCCGCCGCGGCGCAAGCCAAACGCTACTCACTCGAATCCGTTGCCAATCTGCGGCTGCACAACGTCATCGCCGAGCCAGCGACATTCCAAGGGAAGCGAGGACTTCGCATCACCGCAACTCCCGAGGCGGCGCGCCAGGAAGTCGAGCCGCCAATGCTCGCGTGGATTGAGGGTCTGGACTTCTCGAACGGCATCATCGAAGCGGAAGT
>WNFW01000623.1_pt1 | contig 22817 bp, 25 predicted proteins | sample 5400131 | NCBI WGS metagenome assembly WNFW01 (sample SAMN13153362, study PRJNA577476) | soil metagenome | isolation source: 20 cm soil or saprolite under grassland replicate 1 | place: USA:California | collected 2016-06-15 | reverse complement strand
CCCGACGGGGGCTCGGCGCTCGAGGCCCAGGCGCTGCTCGTGCGGGAGGAGCGGGAAGCCGCGGTCTTCGCCTTCGCCGATCTCAACGCCCCCGCGGTCCGGCGGCTCAGCGCGCTGGTCTCCCGACTCCGGAGCGCGTGACGCGCCCCAGGGCTAGCGAGATTCTCGTTTCTTCAGCAGAGGCCCCAGGGCACGCTCGACTGCGGTGAGGTTTCGCTCCTCGTTCGCAAGCACCTCCTCCCGAGGGACGGGGGCGAGCCATTTGCCGGAAAGTCTCTCCGTCACCGGAGCGAGCTTTTCCAATACTTGAATCCCAGCGCCGCGCCTGTACAGCGCCAGCCCGTCGGGGCTGTCGATGCTCACGACCAGCGACAGGGCGGGCACCGTTCCGCTGACTCCCGACGTCGCGAGGACGGACAATCCCGAGGCCAGCGCATCCGACACGCCATCCCATCGCGCCCACGCCCCGACGAAATTCGCCTTCACGACTTGGACACGAGGAAGCAGGACCGCATCCAGCTGGAACCGGCCGCGGATATCCTCAATGGTTCGAGCGACTATCGTCTTGACCTTGGCGTCGTCCAGGCCGCCCGTGCGGGGGTCGAAGAGTCCGCCGACCTCCTGCTGCGTCCGCGTGAATACCTCACCCCATTCGCTCGCCGGAAACGTGGCGAAGCCGGCCTCTCGGAGTTTCGTCTCGATGAGCGCATCGACACGAAGTTTCGTGGGCTCGGGCACCCCGAGCTGCGGCGGGACTGCTAAGGGGGCCAGGGCGATACGCTTGACCTTTGTACGGAACTCCTCTTCGGGTATTCCGAACGGATTGGACGGAGACGCGGTCGCGCAACCGCCGACAGCGACGACAAACACGAGCGGTCCGAGGGTCGACTTCAACGCGCCGCATGCTGAGACCAGGCTGCGACGCTTGTATTGAGGCAAAAAACCCAGCATGGCCCCTCCTACGGTCTCACGTGTGGCTGAGTGGCGCGGTCGCCAAAGAACTTGGTGCGCCCGGCAGGGATCGAACCTGCGACCTTCGGATTCGAAGTCCGACGCTCTGTCCAACTGAGCTACGGGCGCGCGAGCCCTTAGGGTACCATCAGGATCCCCTTCGGCTCGCCGCCGCGCTGAGGGCTCGCGTCGTGGCCGTTCCCCTGACCGTCACAACACCCTTAGGTCCTTGAGATATTGCAGTGATATCTAGTTTTCGGAAATTACCTATTGACAACCACCGTATACGAGCCTACGGTCCGGCCACGACCTGATACCGTTCGGTTCCTCAAGAAAGGCGGACAGTGATGCCCTTACGGCAGGTGCTGGGACAGTGAAGGCGCGTCCCGGAGCCTGCCGAACGTGCTTCGTGCTCATCCTCCTGGTTCTCCTGCTCATCCAGGCCCAGTTCAGCCAAGCCGCTGCCGACATGGTGTGGGCCGTGATTCCGTCCTGGGATGACCCCGATACCGAAGACGGCAACACCCCCGTCAATGGCGGCAGCGACCAGGCCGCCGGTCTCCCTACCCCGACCCGCCCGTGGCTGAGTGGGAGTCTCACGCCGTCGGACGTCGTGGTGTCTGATCACCGCTCCAGTTTCTCAGACCCGATCGCCCGCGCGCCCCCCGCCACCTCGGCCGCCGGATGCATCGCCTCGATGTGCTCCCCTTCGTCGTCTCGAGCGCCGGATCGATCTTGACTGGAATGATCATGGGTCGGCGCGAGTCTCCCAGGTTGTCTCCGACAGGTCCGACATCAACCCCAACCTCTGGGCGTCCACGCTCGCCGCCGGATGTCGAGTCGCGCCAAAGGAGGGATAGAAGGTGCGCAACGGTCTGGGCACAGGGAGGACTTGCGATGAAAGCGATCACGTACTTGCTCGCGTTGCTGTTCATGTTCGAGTTCACGCCGGTGGCATGGGCTGGGTCAGGAGAGGACGAGATCGTCCGGATCGGCATCCAGCGCGTCCGAGCCTACAACGAAGGGAATTTGGACGCCGTCATGGGTTGGTTCGCCGACACCGCCGTGCAAACTGCCCCAGCTTCGCCGTTCAGGATTGAGGGCAAGGAGGCGATTCAGGCGACCTACGTCAGCGCCTTCCACAACTTCCCGACCCGTCTCTACGTCCCGCGCCAGCGGCTCGTCCGCGTGTATGGCGACACGACGGCGATCACCAACACGTACTACACGCTCACGCTCGTGGACCGAAGCGGCAAAGCCACGACGACCCACGGTCGACTCGACGCGACCTATGTCCGGGAGAACGGCAGATGGCTCGTCGTCAATCAGCACTCGTCAGCGCTTCCGTCCCAGTAGAGGAGTTGCGTCAGCGCGGGCGCCGAGCCACCCTCGGCGACCGTGGTGCTCTATGTCCCTGACGCTAAGGGTGACGGAGGTGAGCCGGTCTCAGATGAGAGAGAGTGCTTACACCGGGAGGTCAAGATGACAAGCATGGCCCGTACGCGTGTCGTAATCGTCTTCGCGCTAGCCGTCGTGAGCGCCTTCATGCTCCTCTCGACGAATATCATCATCGCCCAAGAGAAGCAGAAGATCTCGTGGTCCACGAAGCCTGAGAACACGCAGTACGCCTTCCAGCATGGGCTTGAGATTCCAGATACGCCCGGGCACATCCTTCGAATGCTGGAGATCCGGCGCACGTGGCCTGATGGCGGCGCTCCGACTGTCGAAGGCCAAAAGGTGGCCGAAGAGATTGCTCGGGGGGTGACCGATCTTGTCGCAGGCAACGGGTTCGGTCGCGGGTATACCGTCTGGCGCTTCGAGAATGGGGATCAGTCGTTCGGTGAGTGGCAGAACAGCGTCCAGACGATCATGAATCCGGATCGGAGCAGGAAGACAACCTTCGTTGGCACGTACGTCACGACCGGGGGGACGGGAAAACTAAAGGGCCTCAAGGGCGTGGGAAGATACTTGGGGCTCACCGAGTTCAACGTCGAGGGAAAGGCGACGCGGAACGAGTATTCTGCGGAGGGCGAATACTGGTTCGATAAGAGGTAGCTTGAGATAGACGTCCATCGCGGAAGCGGGCGCTCCGTCTCACTGACTACCGGCGCGCGCTGAGCCTACACCAGGCCGCGCGCGCCGCCGCTCAGCCGAGATCCGGCTCGATCCGGAGGCCGTTGTTGAACCGATTCGTGAAGTTCGCCACGCTCACGACCAGGGCCAACTCGACGACCTGGTCTTCGCTGAAGTGCCGTTTGAGCTCGTCGAGCGCCCCGTCACGCAACCCGGCGCCCGCGGCCCGTGTCAGCCGTTCGGCGTAGAGGATCACCGCCTTGTCCTTCTCGTCGAAGAGGGGGCTCTTCTCGTAGAAGGTCAGGGCTCTGATCTGCTCGTCGGTGATGCCGGTCCGCTTCGCCGAAGCGGTGTGCGCGCGGGTTCAGTACTCGCACCCGTTCAGGAGCGAGGTCTTCAGGTACGCCAGCTCCTTGTACCTCGGCTCGACCGTTCCCTCGTTCATGATCGATCCGTACAGCGGTAAGAAATTCTTGAGCACCGTCGGGCGATGGGCCATCACGGCGAAGATATTGGGCACGCGTCCGAACCTCTTCGCCAGGTCGTCGTAGATCGGCTTCGCGGCGTCGGCGGCCTTCTCTTTCGGGATCGGGTTGACAACAGGCATACGAGCCTTCTTTCTGCCGTGAGTCGGCCGCGGGATCAGCGCGGGCCGGTTCTCACGACGAGGCCGTGCCGAGCGCGGCGCGGATCACGGTGGTGAAGGAACCGATGAGCATGGCGATGAGGATCGCCGAGCCGATCCAGAGCAGGGTCTGCAATCGCTTCTCGTCCATCAGGCCGGCCCTCCGCGAGTGCCCACTAGAGCTTCGGTGCGATGCGCGACGCGAACTGCTCGAGCTGCTCCGACTCGTCGAAGACGGGGTTCAGCATGAGGAAGCCGACGCCCGCCGCGGTGATCTCGGCGAGCCGGTCGACGCACTCCCCGGGGTCGCCCCACACGGAGACCTCGGCGGCGAGCTCGGGCTTACCGTAGAAGGCGCCGAACCACTCGGCGAGCCGCCGCCCCGCCCGCGCGCGGTCGTGGTCGACGGCGATGTAGACGCGCTTGCCGAGGGGGAATCGTGCGGGATCGCGCCCGGCCTCCTCGAGGAGGCTCTTCAAGAGCTTGACCTCGCCGAGGAACGTCGCCGTCGAGACGGAGCCCGCGCCGATGAAGCCGTCGCCGAGCTCCACGGCGCGCCGGAGCGCGTTCGGATGGTGCCCACCGAACCACAGCGGCGGATGCGGCTTCTGCAGGGGCTTGGGCTCCATCGACGCGTTCTGGAGCTTGAAGAACTCGCCCTCGAAGGTCACGCGCTCGTCGGTCCACAACCCCTTCATGAGCCTGAGCCCTTCGGCGAAGCGCGCCGCCCGCCGCGCCGCCTGGAGGCCGAAGGCCGGGTAGATCCGCGGGTTGCCGCCGAGCCCGACGCCGACGGTGAGCCGCCCCCCGCTCAGGTGGTCGAGCGTCGCGAGGCTCTTGGCGAGGTGGACCGGGCTCCGGAGCGCGGTGAGCAAGACCGCGGAGCCGAGCCGCAACCGCTCCGTGCACGCCGCCGCGTACGTGAGCAGCGCGACCGGCTCCAGGCTCCGGATCGAGCCCAGGACTTGCTCGACGACCCAGGCGCTCTGCACGCCGAGCGCCTCGGCACGCGCCAGGAACCCGCGGAGCTTCTCGACGTCGAACGCGCCGTCCAGCCGCGTCTGGGGGATCGCGACACCGAGCTCGACGCGACGCCTCACGCGGCGAATCCTACCACACCGGGGCGGTGGTATAGTGTGGAACGCGCTCGGCGCCGCGACCCGACAGACCACGATCAGGAGACCGCCATGAACGCACTCAAAGACACGATCGCCAAGGCCGTGGACCGCCTGGGTGACGACCTCGAGAAGCTCTCGCACCAGATCCACGACAACCCCGAGCTCGGCTACCACGAAGTGAAGGCGGCCGCGTGGCTCACGGAGTTCCTCGACGGGCAGGGCTTCAACGTGGAGCGCGGTGTCGCCGGCGTGGAGACCGCGTTCCGCGCGACACTCGAGACCGGCGACGGCCCGACGATCGCGATCCTCTGCGAGTACGACGCGCTGCCGCAGATCGGCCACGCGTGCGGCCACAACGTCATCGCCACCGCGGGCGTCGGCGCCGGCGCGGGCCTCGCCGCCGTGCGCGACCAGTTGCCGAAAGGACGCATCCAGGTCGTCGGCACGCCCGCCGAGGAGGGCGGCGGGGGCAAGGTGCGGCTCATCAACGCCGGCGTCTTCCGCGGCGTGGACGCCGCGATGATGGTCCACGGCTTCGACCGGTGGGTCGCGCACTCCGACCTCCTCGGCATCATCCGGGTGGGCTTCGAGTTCACGGGCAAGGCGGCGCACGCCTCGGCCGACCCGTGGGAGGGCGTGAACGCGCTCGACGCGGCGGTCCAGACCTACAACAACGTGGCGATGCTGCGCCAGCAGGTGCGCCCCGACGCGCGCATCCACGGGATCATCACCCACGGGGGCGCGGCGCCCAACATCATCCCCGAGTTCGCGGCCGCGACGTTCTACGTGCGGTCGCCGAACATCGACGCCGTGTGGCAGCTCGAGAAGCGCGTGATCCAGTGCGCCGAAGGGGCGGCGAGGGCGACGGGCTGCGAGCTCAAGGTCATCGAGCACCGCGACACCGCGTACGAGCCGATGAAGCGGAACGCGACACTGCTCGAGACCTTCCGCGCGAACCTCAAGACGCTCGGCGTGACCGAGTCGCCCGAGATCAAGGACCGCCTCGGCTCCTCCGACATCGGCAACGTGAGCCAGGTGATCCCGGCGATCCAGCCGATGGTGAAGATCGCGCCGGACGGCACGCCCATCCACTCACGCGCCTTCGAGGCGGCGGCGAAGAGCCCGCTCGCGCGCGAGGGCATGGTGACGGCGGCAAAGGCGATGGCGATGACCACGCTCGACCTGCTCGCCGACCCATCGCTCGCCAAAGAGGCGCAGGCGGAATTCAAGGCGACGCGATGAGCGAGGGCGCGGAAGCGCTCAAGCCCAAGGTCGCGGCGGCGGTCGACCGCCTCGCGGACGAGCTCGAGGCCCTCTCGCACCGGATCCACGACCACCCGGAGCTCGCCTTCAAGGAAGAGCAGGCCCACGCGTGGCTCACCGAGCTCCTCGCGAAGCACGGCGCCAAGGTCGAGCGGTCCGTCGGCGGGCTCCCCACGGCGTTCCGCGCGACGCTCGAGGGGGCGGGGCGCGGGCCGACGATCGCGATCATGGCCGAGTACGACGCGCTGCCGGGTATCGGCCATGCCTGCGGCCACAACGTCATCGCGGCCGCGGGCACAGGCGCGGGAGCGGCGCTGGCCCTGGCCCTCGGCACGCTCCCCTTCTCCGGCCGCATCCAGGTGATCGGCACGCCCGCCGAGGAGGGCGGCGCGGGCAAGGTCAAGCTGATGGAGGCGGGCGTCTTCGAGGACGTGGACGCCGCGCTGATGATCCACGGGCGCTCCGGGACACAGGTGTGGCGTCCCACGCTCGGCATCATCAAGGTGAAGGCGGAGTTCTACGGCAAGGCGACGCACGCCAGCTCGTGGCCGTGGCGCGGGGTCAACGCGCTGAACGCCGTCATCCAGCTCTTCGTGGCCCTGGACGCGATGCGACAGCAGCTCCGCCCCGACGCGCGCGTCCACGGGATCATCGTCAAGGGCGGCGAGCAGCCGAACATCATCCCCGAGTACACGCGCGCCGATTTCTACCTGCGCGCGCTCGCGAGGGACGACGTGAAGGAGCTCTTGCGGCGGTTCACGGCGTGTGCCGAGGGCGCCGCGGCGGCCACGGGCTGCCGCGTCGAGGTCAGCCCGGATTCCACGATCCACGAGCCGCTGAAGCCGAACCGGGCGATGGCCGCGCTGTTCGAGCGGAACCTCGGGCTCATCGGGTTCCCGGTGGATCCGGACGACGGGGAGGCGGGGTACGGCTCGACCGACTGTGGCAACGTGAGCCAGGCGCTGCCGACGATCCACCCCTACATCCGCATCGCCCCCGACGGCGTGCCCGGCCACTCGCGCGAGTTCGCGGAGTGGGCACGCTCGCCGATGGCGCGCGCGGGCCTCGTCGCCGGCGCCAAGGCGCTCGCGCTGACCGCGCTCGACCTGCTCGCGTCGCCCGAGAAGCTCAAGGAAGCCAGGGACGAGTTCGCCGGAGGACACCCGCGTTGAGGCGACTGCTCGTGGCGATGCTCGGCCTCCTCGCCAGCGCGCCGGCCCTCGCCTGGGCCGACACGGCCCGGGCCGAGCTCAAGGACGCGCAGGGCACAATCGTCGCGACGGCAACGCTGACCGACGCCCCCGGTGGCGTGCGGATCGCGCTCAGGGCGAGCGGGCTCAAACCCGGCGCCCACGGCTTGCACATCCACGCGGTCGGCGTGTGCGAGCCCCCGGCCTTCACGTCGGCGGGCGGCCACTTCAACCCTCGGACCAAGAAGCACGGCCACAAGAACCCCGAGGGCGCCCATGCGGGAGACCTTCCGAACCTCACGGTGGGGGCTGACGGGACGGGCTCCATCGAGACCCCGGCGGCGGGCGTGGCGCTCAAAGACGTCGCCGGCCTGGCCCTCGTGATCCACGCCGACCCCGACGACGAGACGACGGACCCCACCGGCAATTCCGGAGCGCGCGTCGCCTGCGGGGCGATTACGAAGTAACGGAGCGCGGCGGCGGGCCGAGCGTCGCCGCGATCCGGCTCGCCACCCAGCCGCCGACGACCCCCGCGACGAGCGTCAGGCCGAGCGCCACGAGCGTCGCGCCGCCCTCCGGGACGATCGGGCGGAAGGCGGGCAGCGACGCAAGCCTCACCGCCATCAGCGCGAAGAGCACGAGCGCGTACGCGACCGTCGCCCGGAGCGGACGGCGGCGTGGGTCCACGAGGACCATGACGGCGACCGGAATGAGACCGAGGAGCTGAGCGAGGCTCGTCGTCGCGCCGGGCGTGGTGCCGTTCTTCCGGGCGACGATGTTCGCGACCGCGATCGGCGACGTCGGGTCCTTGGCGATCTCCTCCCCGATGACCGACACGGGCTGGAGGAGATCGAAGCCGACGCGCGCGATCTGCATCCCGAGGAGCCCGAGCGCGACCGCGCCGAGCATCACGAGGAGGGGCGCCCAGCGCACGCCCGTCAGGCGCGCCGTCGTGATGAAGGCGACCGGCAGGACGAGCGAGGCGAGCATCGCGTAGAAGTGGAAGAGGACGCCGCCGTGGAGGTACGCGATCCGGAAGGCCGGCTGCAACGCGAAGTGCAATCCAATGAAGAGGATCGTACCCGTGCCGACCTGCGCGGCGAAGCCGGCCCGACTCCGCGCGGGATAGACCTCGCGAGCGATGCAGAAGCAGCCGAGCGTGTTGATCGCGGCGCCCAGGAGACCCAGGAGATGGGGCGGGCTCCAGAGCGTCACGTCGAGACCGAAGAGACGGTGCCAGAGGTCGTCGATCGGCGCCGCGAGCACCGTGAGGGCGATGCCCCAGGCCGCCAGGTGGAAGCCGCGCGTGCCCGCGAGGCCGAGCACGCGCACGACGTCGCCCGCGCCGCGCGAGGGCCGGAGCGTCGTCCACGCGAGGGCGCCGAAGCTCAGCACCACCATCGCCACGACGCCGGCGTAGGTCATGAGGTGAGGCGGGATCCAGAAGGAGTCGCGCCCGATCAGCGTGTGCCACTGGATGTCCCACTGCACGCCCCAGCTCGAGATCACCTTGGCGCCGAGGAGCCCCCACAGCGCCGCGCGCCGCCACGCGAGCGACGCATCGGCGGCGGCCCCCGCGGCCGGTGAAGCGTGGATGGCATCGGCTCGGGTGCTCATGGTGCGCCCGCAGTGTACCGTCACGCCGCCACGGCCGCGAGGATCTTCCGGGCCTGGTTCAGGTGGTCGATGGCGTGCAGACGCCAGCTGACGATCGCGTACGATTTCCAGTCGAGGTCCTCGACCCACTGGAGCGGCGTCGTCGTGCCCTGGGCGTCCTTCACGTTGACGACCATGACGAGCGGCGCCTTCGCGTCGGTCCTGAAGTCGTCCGGCAGAGCGGCGAGCGTTCGAAGGACCTCGGCGTGCACGCGCCGCAGCTCGTCGAGGAGCCACGGCCACGGCCGGAGAAGCGGCGCCTTGGACTGGAGACTCGCCGGGATCGGCTCGCCCGGTGGCCGCCGGCCTGCGAGAAGACACCAGAGCTCGTCGAGCCCCGGGCGATAGGTTTCGACGAGATGATCCACGACCTCCTGGATCGTCCACTCCCCGGGGATCGTCGCGCGCGCCGCCTGCGCCGCCGAGAGCGGCGTCAGGAGCGCCTCCACGGCGCCCGTCGGCTCGGCGATCCGCTCGCGGAGCTCGGCCACCGACGCCGGCGAGCTCTTCGTCCTGAAGTACTCGCGCGCCCGCTCCATCGCCTGCACTTCCGCCTCGGATTTCATGGCGCCTCCTTCTCGAGGTAGCGCGTCAGCGCGTCCTCGCAGAACCGAACTGCCGTGGCGACACCGAACGCCTTCGGGTCGAACGTGAGCTGGAGCGAGACACCGTCCACGAGGGCCAGGACGACGGCGGCCGCCTCCGCGACATCGACCCGGCGGAACGTCCCGGCCCGGATTCCCTGGGCGATCGGCGCGCCGAGCTGCCGGCGCATCCGGGCGTAGAGGGCGGCGTTGATCTCCCGCAGCCGCCGGTCGTGCATCATCTCGCCCCAGAACTCGACGAAGACGATCCATAACTCCCGCTCCCGCGCGGCGAGCCCGAGGCACGCGGCGCAGAGCGCGGCCAGGCGCCTGCGCGGGTCGGGCCCGCCGCGCGCCTGGGCAGCGGCCACGCGCCGGTCGAGGTCGGCCGTGACGGCCGCGAGCGCCGCGACGAGGATCGCCCGCTTATCGGCGAAGTAATAGTGGAGGATCCCCTGACTCACGCGGGCCTCGCGCGCCACCTTTTTCAGCGTGAGGCCCGAGTAGCCGTCGCGGGCCAGGCAGCGGATCGTGGCGCGCACGATCTGCTCCCGCCGGAGCGGGGCGACACCGACCTTGGGACTCATGGCTTTTTATTGATTGGGCGACCAATTATCTTCGCCGCCGGGAACCACGTCAAGCGGCTCGTGGGACGGGCTAAGGGGCGGCGCTCAGGCGCCGGCGCGGCGCCGCGCCGCCGCGCGCTCGGCCTCGAGCCGCTCGAGCTCGACCGCCGAGTGGTCGGCGAAGGTCATCGCCGCCGCGATCGCAGGGTGGCCGGCGCGCTCGGCGATGAGCCGGTGCATCGCCTGGCAGATCCGCCGGTAGGCGGGGTGGCCCTGGGGCGTCGTGCGGAGCTCGATCACGTGCATCGCCTCCCGCGCGTTCAGCTCCATGTAGAAGCGGACGCGGTAGGCCATCGAGACCGCGTACGAGGCGACCTCGGGGAGCCCGGCCGCCGCGATCGCGTCGTGGAGCTCCGCCGACTCGGCGAGGACGCGTCTCCAGTCCGCCTCGGCGCCGGCCTCCGCGACCGCCTCGGGCATGACAGAGCCGTGGCGCGGCGTGAGTCGCTGCCACTCGAGCGTGAGCAGGCGGTGGCGTTGCAGGTCGCGGAACGCCCCGTAGTCGCCCAGGATGTCGAAGCGGTACGACGTCCGCTCGAAGGCGCGCCCGGGGCGGTGGCGCCGGTTGAGCCGCTTGCCGACGTAGGCGTCGAGCACCGCGCGGCGCTCCTCGTGCGTCAGCTTCCGGGCGCGGGCGAGCAGCTCGTCGTCGGGCAGCGCCGTGACCGCGTAGAGGGCGGCGGCAACGACCTTCACCTCGCCGTCGGGGTCGAAGTCCGTCAGCGTGACCTCCTCCCGCGGCTTCGGCGCGGCCTCGTCCAGGAGGCGCGCGGCGACCTCCTGGGTCGCCGCGCGCGTCTCGGCGAGATAGCGCGACCAGACGCCGCCGCGCTCGGGCAGGTCGACGCGCGTGAGGAACGCCGGGATCACGCGGCGCAGCTCGGTCAGCATGAGGTCCGCGTACGAACCCACCTCGGCGAGGGGGTGCGCGCGCATCCGCAGCAAGAGCTGCTCGTACGCCTGGCCCGTGCCGTAGATCCCGACGTTCGAGATCGTGGCCGCCGGCAGCATGCCGCGGAGGGTGTCGAGCGCCTTCGCGCGGATCGTCATGCGGTAGACGCTCTCGGCCTCACCGGGGTCGCGCGGGTACTTCGTCTCGAAGAAGGCCCGCATCCGCGGGAGCCACGCGCGGTAGGCGTCGAAGCCGCGGTCGAGCGTCGCCACGTACCGCGCGCGGAGCGCGCTCTGGAGCTCGTCGGGGACGTGGTAGCGATAGCGCCCGCCGGGACGATCGTCGTACGGGATGTAGCGCGTGGACTGCTCGAGGTAGGCCATGAGGCGCCCCCACTCGAGCACCTTGGTGAGGATGTTGGACGCGCCCTCGCACGCCAGGTGAACGCCGCCGAGCTGCGCGACGGAGTCGTCGCCGTACTCGAAGAAGACCCGCTCGTAGAGCTGCTCGGCGCGCTCACTGCCAGCGTCTGCAAGCTCGGCATGCTCGTGCCTGGGCGGGGGCACGACCGCCCCCGCGGCGGCTTTCGCTCGCTGCTCTGGCGTCAGGAACTCGTCGAGGAAGAGCCGGCGCAGCGACTTCGGCGAGCGCGAGTAGCGTGCGAACAGGGCGCCCTTCACGACCTCCGGCAGGCCGAAGAGCGCGAAGACGGGGCCATCGAGATTCGTGAAGTACGGCGCGAGGGCGGCGCGTTCCTCTAGCGTGAACTCGTCGGCCATCTCCCGGCCATCTTAGCACCAGACGCCGACGCCCCGGGCGGCCCGTCCCGGGGCGTCGTGTGATGCGAGCCCTGCCCTACCCTTGCGTCATGTACGACGGCGGCGCGGACGTGAGAAAGTCCTCGCGCGGCGGCGCGAAGATGTCCACGACCTCGGTGTCCTCGGGGAACCACGCCTCGTGCTCGACGCCGCCGGGGATGACGCCGACCGCACCCGGGCCGCACGTCCGCTTCTCGTGGCCCAGGCGAAAGTCCATGGTGCCGGACACGACCCAGAAGATCTGCTCGTGCGTGTGCGCGTGAGCGGCGGCGTGGGCGCCCGCCTTCATGGACCACCAGACGACCATCCCCTTGTCGCCGGTGAGCACGCGGCGTGTGATCTTGTCGGTGATCTTCTCCACGGGCAGGTGCGTGAGGGCGTGGAAGCCTTTCATGCTGAGCATCATGTGCCTCCTTCTGAATCGTGGGCCCAACGTAATCGCCGGCCCTCCGGCTGTCAAGTAAGGCGCCGCTCCGTCGGGCCACCGACCCCCTTGAATATCGGGAGCAGGAGTCATACGATCGGCCGCGCGTGTCGGTGGCCGTTCCCTGTGCCTCTCACCGTCGAAAGGAGCTGGTCGCATGAGGTTCAAGTGGCTGCTCGCCGCCGTCCTCCTCGTGTTCGCTGGAGCGTCAGTCGCGCTCGCCCAAAGCGATTGCAGCAAGATCGTCCCGCCTTCGCCCTGGGGGCCCAATGATGAGACCGGCGCGACCAATCGCGTCACGCCTGCGGTCACCAAGGCGGCCGCGGCCGAGATCCAGGAGGGGAAGGTCATCACGATGTCGTATCCCCTGACGGACGGCATCCCGCTCTTCGGAACGCGCTTCACGAAGAGCATCCTGACGGCGACCTCCCTCGCCCCGGGCGCCGCGTTCGGCGAGAACCAGCTCACCTACATGGAGGACACGTGGCTCAGCCAGAGTCACGTCGGCACCCACCTCGACGGGCTCGGGCACATCGGGCGCAAGGACTGCTACTTCAACCAGACTCCGATGGGCAAGTTCATCAACCAGAACAACATGACCAAGCTCGGCCTCGAGCACATCAAGACGTTCGCGACCCGCGGCGTCCTCGTCGACATGGTCAAGGTGTTCAAGGCGGCCGGGAAGTTCAAGGGCAACAGCGCCTGCAAGCGGGAGTGCCTCGACAAGGGGACGGTCATCACCGCGGCGGACATCCAGGCCGGCCTCAAGATGTACAACGTCACGCTGCGCGAGGGCGACATCCTGATCCTCCACACGGGTTGGGGCAACATCTTCGAGCAGTTCCCCGCGCAGAACGCCACGTACAACAGCGGGGAGCCGGGGATCGGCAAGGACGCGGCTCACTGGCTCGTCGGACAGAAGGTCGTGGCGGTCGGCGCCGATAATTGGGCCGTCGAGGTGATCCCCGGCGAGGACCCCAAGGAGGCGTTCATCGTCCACAACATCCTGATCACGGACGCCGGTATCCATATCCTCGAGAACGTCCGCACCGATCTCATGGCCGCCGAGGCCGACCGGACCCAGCGCGCGACGTTTTTCTTCGGCATGACGGTGCCGAAGGCGGTCGGGCTCACGGGCAACTTCGTCGGAATCGAAGGCATTCGCTAGGCGATCTCGCCGTTGCTCACAGCTGCGATGCCGCCGGCGCCCTCACGAGGGCGCCGGCGGTATTCTTTCTGGCCCCGGCTCGTCGCGGTCCTCCTCGCTTCGGCCGTCGCCGCGCTGGGGGCGCCCGACGCGCAGGAGCGACGGTATACCATCGCGTTCGCGAACCTGACGGAAGAGCCCGGGGTGACGCTCGAGGGGACCGGGTTCATCGGTCGCGAGGTTCGTGAGGGCTTCATCCTCGCTGCCCGGCTCCTCCCCGTCGACCTCGTGCTCTACGACAACCGGCGCGACCCGAAGACGGCGCTCGACAATGCCGCCGACGCGATCCGCCGAAAGGTCGACCTTTACATCCAGTACCATCACGACGCCACGACAAACGCCACGATCGGAGCGCGGCTCCACGCGGCCAGCGTCCCCGTGCTGGCGATCAACTTCCCGGTGCCCGACGCGCCGCTCTACACCGCGGACAACACCGCGGCGGGCCGCATCGCCGGCGAGGCGCTCGGCGAGTTCGCAGCCCGCGCGTGGCGAGACCGCCCGGTTCTCGCGGTGATCATCGGCAACGTCGGCGCGCGTGACGACCGCGCGCCCGAGCGCATCCAGGGGGTGGTCGACGGTCTCACGCGTCATCGACCGGCGATCCGGATCGTCACGCTCGATACGCAGGGCAATCCCGCGCGCGGCGGCGAGCTCCTCGACCGGCTCGTGGCGGGCCAGGCGGGACGGAAGCTCCTCATCGCCGCCCTGGACGACGCGTCAGCGCTGGCCGCCAAGAGCGCGCTCGAGGCCGCAGGTCGGCTGGCCGACGGCGCGATCGTCAGCCACGGCGCCGACCGCTCGATCCACGGGGGAATGAGCGAGCGAAAGGAGATCGATCCGAGCAATCGCGGCAGCATCGTGATCGGCTCGGTCGCGTTCTATCTCGACCGATACGGCTACGACGTCCTGCCCCTCGCCGTGCGCATGCTCCGTGGCGAGCCCATCCCGCCCCGGACCGTCACTCGCCACAGGCTGATCACGGCCGCGAACGTTTTCGTCGAGTACCCGCCGTCCGATATGAACTGAGCCGCGGGGGCGCCTAGCGCGTGAGGGCCGCCGGCGGCGCGAAGAAGATTCCCTCGACGCCCTCGCCGGTGGCGGTCGGCGCGGTGGCGTAGGTCGCGCCGCCCGACGGGCTGAGCGCGAGAGCCGGATAGAGCCCGAACGACGACAGCGTTCCCCCGCCCGGGAGCGCATCGCCCACCGCGCCGAGCCGCACGAGGCCCGTCGCGCCCGAGACGAACGCCGCCACCTCGGCCGTGCCCCGATCGACGGACGCCGTGAACCCGACCGCACCGCTCGCGCTCAGGGCCGGCCAGAGCCCGAAGTGGGAGAAGATACCGCCGCCGGGCGCGCCGTCGCCGAGCGCCACGACCTTGCGCGGGCGCCCGCCCTCGATCACGAACACGGCCTGCGCCGTCGGGGCCTCCTTGAGGGCGGCGGTGAACGCCACCGCGCCCGCGTCGTTGAGCGCGACGCGCTCCGAGAATTTCGCGAAGATCCCCCCGACCGGAGTCTCGTCGCCGGCGCCGACGAGCATACGGATCCTGCCACCTTTCGCGACAAACACGCCGCCCGGCACCGCGCGTCCCTCGACGACGGCGGCGAAGACCACCGTCCCGGAGTTGTTGAGCGCCGGCACCGCGAAGCCCGCAAAGGCGCCGCCGGCGGGCGCCGGGTCGCCTTGCGCGACGACCTTGCTGAGCGTGGCGCCGGATGCGAGGTAGATCGCCTCGACGCTTTCGCGCCCGCGGCGGACCGTCGCGAGAAACGCGACGTCGCCGCGGTCGTTCAGCGCGGGCGCATCGAGGCTTGCGAAGGTGCCCGACGCGATACCCGGCGCCGCGCTCCCGGCGACGGCCACCGCTCTGAGGCGCCGCCCCGCGGTCGCAAAGATCCCCTCCACGGTCTTCCCGCCCGACACGGCCGCCGCGAACGCAACGTCGCCGGCCTCGTTGAGCGTGGGGATCGGATGCCGGCCGAATCCAGAGAACGCGCCGCCGCCCGGCGCCGCGTCGCCTTCGGCCGCGATCGCGTCGATACGCGTGCCCGTCGCGCGGAAGAAGCCTTCGCGAGCGCGGCCGCGAAGAAGCGTCGCGAAGAACGCCACCTGTCCCCGGGAGTTGACCGGGGCCACGACCGGCAGGGCCTCGATGCTGAATCGCTCGAACGCGCCGCCCCCCGGCGCCGCCTGGCCCGCGGCCGCGACGCGCTGGAGGATCGGGGACTCGGCGGCCACGCCCCGTGGGGCGCCGACCGTGGTGACCAGCGCGAGAAGCCCCAGGAGTCGACGCGCGCGCATCCCGTGAGAATATAGCGGCCGTGGCGTGGCGATCACAACTCGTGGGATCGAGGCCGACGCGATTCGGACGGCGGCTCGTGCTCGGGTCGGTGCTCTCGCTCGCGCTGACGGGCGGTGGCGCGCCCGCCGACGAGCGGGCGCGAGCCGAGCTGACGGGCGCCTGCTACTGCCGGGCCGCGGACGAGCTCACGTGCACGGCCGGGCTGACCGAGCGCGACTGTCGGCGACGCTGCGCGGAGGAGCTGTGCGACAACTGGTTCTGGCTCGATCGACGTCCCTGCTGGAACTGGGGCTACGGCGGGTAGCCGGCGGCGTCCGCGCGCTCGCGCGGCGTCTCCCGCGCGGCGCCGCGTTCGCCGCGGCCCTGGTCCTGGCTCCGGTGGCACCGTGTTCCGCCGAGGCGGAGCTGCGTGTCGTCGCCACGCTGCCAGACCTCTACGTCCTGACGCGCGCGGTCGCCGGCACCGCGGCGACCGTGGGCCTCGTCGCCCGCTTTGGCCAGAACCCCCACGACATGGAGGTACGGCCGAGCCACATGCTCCTCGTCCGGCGCGCGGACGCACTGGTGCGCAACGGGCTCGAGGAGGACTCCTGGATCGACGTGATCGTGCGCGGAAGCAACAACCCGAAGGCTCAACGCGGCTCGCCCAACGTGATCGACGCCTCGCTCGGCGTCGAGATCCTCAAGGTGCCCACCGGGCGTGTCGACCGCTCGCTGGGTGACGTCCATTCGACCGGGAACCCCCACTACACCCTCGACCCGGGCAACCTCCCGACCGTGACGCGCAACATCGCCGCCGGGCTCGCCCGGGTGGCGCCCGAGCACACCCGGGCCTTCGAGGCGAACCGGGAGGCGCTTCTGGAGAAGGTCGCCGAGGCCGATCGGCGATGGAGGACCCTGCTGGCGCCCTTCCGCGGCGCGCGCATCGTCAGCCATCACGATAGCTGGCCGTACATGTTCAGGGCCTTCGGCTTCGTCGAGGGTGGCATCATCGAGGACCGGCCCGGTATTCCGCCCTCCCCGCAGCACCTGGCCGGGCTCGCCCGCCGAATGCGGGACGAGAAGGCCAAGGTCATCCTGCTCGAGAACTGGTATGCGCCAGACGCCGCGAATCTCGTCGCCCGCGAGACCGGCGCCAAGGTGCTCGCGGTGCCGCAGACGCCCGGCGCGGTCAAGGGCACCGACGACTACGTCGCGCACCTCGACTATATCCTTACCGCAATCGCCGACGCGCTCAGGTGACACCATGGCGCGGCTGAAGCTCGGCTTCATCCCGATCGAAGGCGGCCACTACTACCGGGAGGCGCTCGAGGAGGTCACGCGCGCCGAGGAGCTCGGCTTCGATTCGGTGTGGATGGAGGAGCACCACTCCGTCACGAACCACTACTGGCCGTCGCCGTTACCCGTCCTCGCGGGATTCGCGACGCGGACGTCTCGGCTGAGGCTCGGCACCGACATCCTCGTCGCGGCCTTCTATCATCCCGTCCGCCTCGCCGAGGACGTCGCGCTGCTCGACGTGATGTCGAACGGGCGGTTCACGCTCGGCGTCGCCATCGGCTACAAGCCCGACGAGTTCGCGCTGTACGGCGTCGACCTCGAGAAGCGTGGCGCCCGCTTCGAAGAGCAGCTGGCGATCATGAAGGGGCTCTGGACCGAAGGACGCGTGCGCTTCAAGGGCCGCTACTACACGGTCGAGGGGCGGCTCGAGCCACCGCCCGTGCAGCGGCCGCACCCGCCCGTCTGGATCGGCGGCTGGGGTGAGCTCACGCTCAAGCGCGCCGCGACACTTGGGGACAACTGGATCCCGGGTCCGACCGCCGACCTCAAGCGCCTCCTCGAAGGTCGGCGGCAGTTCCTCGACAACCGACGGGCGGCCGGGCGAAGCGCGCCGATCACCGACTGGCCGCTGACCCGCGACGTCATCATCGCGGATACGGACGCGAAGGCGCGCGAGCTCGCCGAGCGGCACATCATGGTCGCCTACCGCAAGGAGTACGCCGGCGGCTGGCGTCACCCGTTCATCGACGCGTCCATCGCCACCGATCTCGACCGGCTCATGGAGGACCGCTTCATCATCGGCGGGCCCGAGCAGTGCGTCGCTACGATCCGCCGCTTCGTCGAGGCGTATGGCATGACCCACTTGATCTGCCGCACGTTCTTTCCAGGGATGGAGCACGCGCACATCATGCGTGGGCTAGAGCTCCTCGCCCGTGAGGTGATGCCGGCGTTCAGCTGAGCCGTCAAGCTTCCCCTTGGATGTCGCGTAAGTATCTGATATACTGAGCGCTTGCGGGTAGCTATTCGAGAGACTGGAGGTGATTTAGCGATTCCGCAAGTCGCCTGGACGCTCGATCGGTCGTACCAATGGAACTACGACCATGCTCCGGCCACGCCTCGCGTTCGGCGCCTCCCGCCGGCGCTCGGCGGCCGGCTCTTCGACCACACCCTCAACTCGCCCCTCGGGATCGCGGCGGGCCCACTGCTCAACTCCAAATGGGTCGAAGCCTACGCGCGTATCGGCTACGACATCCTGACGTACGCGACGGTCCGCTCGGCGTATCGCCCCGCCTGGAGTCTCCCGAATATCCGCTGCGTCGAGAGCCAGGAGCCGTCCCCCATCGTCACCCGACGCGTCCGCCCGGGCCTCTGTCCCACTCTCGCCGTGTCGCTCGGGGAACCCTCGACCGAGCCGGACGTCTGGCGCAGGGACGTCCGCCGTGCCAAGGAGCGGATCGGGCCGGGCCAGATGCTGATCGTGAGCGTCATGGGCACGCCGGAGCCCGGGGGCGACGCCGAGGCTCTCATCGCCGACTACGCGCGCTGCGCGGCGTGGGCGTCGGAGAGCGGCGCGGACGCCGTCGAGCTCCACCTGGCGACGCCTGACCCGTTCACCGAGAAGCCACAAATGATCTACGAGAACATTCCGCTCGCCGCGCAGATTCTCTACCGCGTGCGGACGGCCGTCACGCTGCCCGTGCTGGTGAAGGTCGGCGTCTTCCGGAGCCCGCGCGCGCTGCACGAGACGGCGACGAAGCTCGCGCCGTGGACCAACGGGTTCGTGCTCGTCCACGGCATCCATCGCCGCGTCCTGGACGAGCGGGGCAACCCCGCGTTCGAGGGGTCGGCCCGCGAATACGCGAACGTCGTCGGCGCTGAGATCTTCCCGATCGCGTCGCGGCAGGTGGAGGAGCTGGTCGCCTGGCGCCGGGCCGGGGCGTGGGACCGTGCCATCCTCGCCGTCGGCGGGATCTCGACCGTCGAGCGCGCCCGCTACCTCCTGCGGGAAGGCGTCGACGCCGCGCTCGTCGCGACAGCCGCGCTGTTCGACCCGCTCCTCGCCGTTCGCTTCCGTCAAATCGGCGCGACGGCCGTCGCGTAGGACCCCGGAAGGGGGCTTCGCCCCCTTTTCCGCCCGGCTTCTGACTGTCCGGATCGCCTCGAGGTCCGCCTGCGTGCGCCCGCCTCTCGCTGTGCTCGTACCTAAGACCGCGCCTCCACCACCAGGCTCTGGAGCGCGCGGCCGATCGGGCCGCGCACGTCGTGCAGCCGCGTGTCGGCGAGGCCGACGCCGTGCGGCTCGTAGATCGACAGACAGTCCATCCCGACCCACTCGCCTTCCAGCGGGCGGTGCACGCTCACGGTGAGGTCGGCGTTGATCGCGGTGAAGCGCGTGTGCTCGATGGCCGCGCTCACGCCGCTTCCGGAGTCGGCGGCGATGAGCACGCGCTCGAGCGGCGAGGTCCGCGTGCCGGCCACGAGCGGCACACGCTGCCGCATCCAGGCGGCCACACGGCCGCTGCCCCAGTCGCCGCGCACGAGCCGCGTCTCCATTGCCTCGTGATAGCTGACGGGCTCGCTGAAGAACGGAAACTGGAACGGGCGCCCGTGCTCGGGCGTCGCCAGGGCCGGGTCGTTGGCCGGCGACGCGATCGCAACCGCGGCCGGGCGCACGAGCGCGGCGAGGGCCTGGGCCATCACGCGCTCGCCGTGGAGCAGGCGCGCCACGAGACGCTGCACCTTACTGCCCGCGCGCAGGGTCTCGACGCGTACGGCGAGCCGATCGATCGGCACGGGCAGCAGGAAGTCCACGGTGATCCGTGCGATCACGAAGCCGGGGGCCTGCGCCTCGATCCCGCGCGCCAGCAGCGCGGCGGGCGGCCCGCCGTGCTGGTGCGTGGCACTCCACGGGCCGCGCGTGTGCACGGTGGCAACGAACGCGTCGCCGTCGGAGACGTAGAAAGCGTCGGGCACCTCCCGAATAGTACGCCCGAAATCCGAACAGTCGCTGCTGAAGACTCGTGAGAGACCAGCTCTGGATGGAGACGGGCGCGTGGGCTCATCATCGCGCGCGGCCCATATGCTACGCTACGGCCCGTGCGCTGGTTGATCGTCCTTCCGTTCGAGCGGCCGGGCCTCATGGGCCAGGACTTCGCCGACGAGCTGCGCGCGCTCGGCCACGAGGTCCGCACGTTCGCGTACCGCAGGGACAACCCGCTCTACAAGAACCGATCCACCAAGGGCGCCTACCAGCTGTGGATCCTGCGCCGCCTCGAGCGGGCGTGCCTCGTGTGGCGTCCGAGCGTCGTCCTCGTGATCAAGGGCGGGCCGATCACACCCGGGCTGATCCGCCGCGTGAAGACGCGGCTCGACACCGTCTTCGTGAACTTCTTTCCCGATAACCCGCTCTGGATGATGCCGTTCGAGGCGATCGAGGCGTACGACCTCTTTTTCACGAAGGAGCGCTACGCGATGCGGAGCCTCGCCCAGGTCGGCCTCCGAAACCTCGCGTACCTGCCCATGTACTGCGTGCCCGCGGCCCACCATCCGGTCACCCCCACGGGGGAGGAGGCGCGGCGCTGGGGCGCGCCCGTCTCCTTCGTCGGCAACCGTTACCCCTATCGCGAGCGGTTCGTGCGCGAGCTCCTCGCGTATCCGCTGCGCGTGTGGGGCGAGGGCTGGGCGAGCGCGGATGACCACGCGGTCCGCGCGATCGCAGGGCCGCCCGTCTTCGGCCGCGAGAAGCTCCTCGTCTACTCGGCGTCCACCGTCTCCCTCAACCACCACCATCCGATGAACGACATCGTGGGCGTGAACACGCGCACCTTCGAGCTCGCGGCGGCCGGCGCCTGCCAGCTCGTCGATTTCAAGGACGACCTGCGCGACCTCTTCAAGCCGGGGGAGGAGGTCGTCGCCTACCGAGACCTCCGCGAGCTCAGGAAGCAGCTCGACTTCTACCTGGCGCGTCCCGACGAGGCGCGCGCGATCGGCGAGAACGCCCGCCGGCGCGCTCTCGCCGAACACACGCTGCGCCACCGCGTCGAGGAGATGGTCGCGACGCTCGACGAGCGCCGCGGCCGACACGCATGACCGACTCGCTCGCCCGGAGCCTCACCTGCATCGACTGTGGCGCCGCCCACCCCCTCGCCTACGTGCTCGAGTGCCAGCGATGCCACGGCCTCCTCGAGCTCGGCTACGACCTCGACCGCCTGCGCGGAGCCGGCCCCACGCTCTTCACGGGGACGGGGCTCTGGCGCTACGCGCCCGTCCTGCCCATCACGGACCCCGCCCATCGCGTGACGCTCGGCGAGGGCGGGACACCGCTCCTCGACGCCCCGCGCCTGGCCCGGGACCTCGGCGTGCGCCGCTTGCTCGTGAAATTCGACGGCCCCAATCCGACGGGCACGGTCAAGGACCGCTCGTCCGCCACGGCCGTCAGCGCCGCGCTCCAGTTCGGCTACCGCTCGACGTCGGTCGTCAGCTCGGGCAACGCCGGCTCGTCGATCGCCGCCTACGCGGCCCGCGCCGGCCTGCGCTCGCTGATCTTCGCCTACGAGCGCGCCTCGGCGCCGAAGTTGCTCCAGATGGCGGCGACCACCGCGGACCTGATCATCTACAAGGGCGTGTACGACGACCTGATCACGCTCTGGGACCGGCTGGTCGAGGAACGGCTCTTCTTCGACTGCGGCGCCTCGCGCAACGCCTACAAACAGGAAGGCAAGAAGACACTCGCCTACGAGATCGCCGAGCAGACCGCGTGGGTACCGCCCGACGTGGTCGTCGTTCCCGTCGCGGTCGGCGAGACGTTCATCGCCACGCAGCGCGGCTTTCGCGAGATGCACCGAGCGGGCTGGATTCCGCGCGTGCCGCTCATGGTCGCCGCTCAGGCGACACGCGCGAACGCGATCGCGCGCGCGTTCCGCGAGGGGACCGCGATCACGCCGCTCAAAATCGGCTACACGGTCGCCGAGGGGCTCGCCGCCGGCAACCCTGGCAAGAAGGGCGACTGGGTGCTCCGCCTCCTGCGCGAGAGCAAGGGGCTCGCCGGCGACGCTGAGGACGCGGAGATCCTCGACGCCCAGCGCCGGCTCGCGCGCACCGAGGGCGTCTGGGCGGGGCCCACGGGCGTCGCGACCCTCGCCGTGCTGATTCGCCTGCTCGCGGCCCGGGAGCTCGATCCCGCGCAGACGATCTGCGTCATCATCAGCGAGACGGGGCTCAAGACCGAGGCGGAGGTGCCGAGCCGCGCGGGCACCGCGTTCGACTACGACTCGCTCCGGCGTCTCGTCACCGAGCGTCTCGCCGCTAAATAATCGCGCCGTCGGCGATGCCGCTCCCCCGACGTTTCTATCTGCGCCCGGCGCGGGCCGTCGCGCGCGACCTCCTCGGCTGCGTGCTGGTCTCACGGCGCGGTCGGACGCGCACGGCAGGGCGAATCGTCGAGACCGAGGCGTACCTCGGCCCGGAGGACGAGGCGTCGCACGCGGCCTTCAGACCTGGGAGCCGCGCGCTCTTCTACGGCGAGGGCGGCTTCGCCTACGTCTACTTGAACTACGGCATGCACCGCTGCCTGAACGCGATCGCCGGGCGCGCGGGCCGGCCCGGCTGCGTGCTCATCCGCGCCCTCGAGCCCCTGCTGGGGCTCGCGACGATGGCGCGTCGGCGCGGCGGCGTGCGGGAACCGCCGCGGCTGGCAAGCGGGCCGGGGAATCTCACGCGCGCCCTCGGCGTCACCCTCGCCGAAAACGGCGCCGACCTCACCGCGGGGCGGCTCACGATCGAGCCGCCCGACCGCCCGCGCCACTTCCGC